>OCZT010000296.1_pt1 | contig 47944 bp, 41 predicted proteins | sample 1539031 | NCBI WGS metagenome assembly OCZT01 (sample SAMEA3539308, study PRJEB22396) | soil metagenome | biome: tundra; feature: field; material: soil | place: USA | collected 2010-05 | depth 0.15 m
TTCCGATCTGACTTCGGCAGTCGGACCCTGCTTTTTTATTTTCCCGCCTTCAAGGAAAATAGTTCTCGTGCAAATCTGGCGAATGGCGCTTAGGTTGTGGCTTACAAAAAGAATGGTGCGCCCGTCTTTTTTTGTAATCTCATTCATTTTTCCGAGACATTTTTTTTGGAATTCGGCATCACCGACGGCGAGCACTTCATCGACGATGAGGATGTCCGGCTCCATGTGTGCGGCCACTGAAAATGCGAGGCGTACGTACATACCGCTTGAATAATGCTTTACCGGCGTGTCTAGAAATTTTTCAATTCCGGCGAAAGCGACGATTTCATTAAATTTACTTGCAATTTCCTTGCGTGCCATTCCTAAAATTGCGCCATTTAAGAAAATATTTTCTCGGCCGGTGAGCTCGGGGTGAAATCCGGTACCGACTTCGAGAAGAGACCCAACCTTTCCGTATATCGCTATTTCACCTTCTGTTGGCGGGGTAATTTGGGATAGGATTTTAAGAAGGGTTGATTTACCGGCACCATTTTTACCGATGATTCCCACAACTTCGCCCTTTGATACGCTGAAATCAATACCTTTAAGTGCCCAGAAGTTTTCCTTACCTGAAAGTCCGACAGTTTCCTTCGCCTTTGTCTTTAAAGAAGAAAGTGGTGCACGCAAAACGTTCATGATCACGTCGCGAAGGGAGATATAGCGACCACGCTGATGGTCTATCGAATATTTTTTTCCGACATTTTTAACTTCTATTATTGCTTGTTTTGTGTGGGTTGATTTGTTCATTTTTTATATGATGTCGGCAAAATATCGTTCCGTCTTTTTAAATACGTACACTCCAATGACAAGAAGGATGGCAGTGCTTGCAAATGAGTCGATGAGAAGCACGAAATTTATCGGTGCTGTGCCGAGAAGTGCCGCTCGGGCTGTCTGGATGACTCCCATCATTGGGTTCAATGCGAGGATCCACGAGTATTTTCCTGCGAGGCTTGCTGGATATATGACAGGGGTGATGAAAAGGAGGATTTGAATGAAGAAAGGCAATGCATAGCGTACGTCGCGGTACTTTACGTTTATCGATGAAAGGAAAAGTCCTCCGCCGACTGCTGCCATGAATGTGATAAGGAGAAGGAGGGGAAGTACCAGGAAGCCGGAGAGATGCGGCACATAGCCGTAGTAGACCATGAGTCCGATGAGGATGAGCGCAGCAATTGCAAAATCAATGAGTTTTGTTACGACGGAAGATATCGGCAATATGAGTCTTGGAAAATAGACTTTCGTGACGATTGATTGGTTTGCAATGAGTGCATTGCTTGTGTCTGAAAGTGCATCAGAAAAAAATTGCCAGAAGAGAAGTCCGACATATACGAAAATTGCATAAGGAACGCCATCGGAAGGGACTTTTGCCAATGTTCCGAAAAATACAGTAAATACGACCATTGTTATGAAAGGCTGGAATATTGCCCAGAGTATGCCGATGATCGTCTGCTTATAGCGGACCTTTATATCTCTCCATGAAAAAAAATAGAGAAGCTCACGGTATTGCCAGACTTCCCAGAGGTCTTTAAAACTGAAAATCTTTTTGGGTCGAATGACTATCGTCGGAGATTGCTTTGACATGGAGCCATACTAGCATCTTTTTTTTGAGAGCTCAATCTTTAATATGCTGAAATGGCGTGCTATACTATTCCACCATGAATACCAATACAACAAATACCGTTTTGCGCTACACCATATATGTGTTTGCAGCGGTTACATTATTCGCACCACTTATTGTAAGCAACGGACTCTTTTTTCCATTTATAACAGGCAAAGCATTTATATTTAGAATAGCTGTTGAGCTTGCTTTCGCCGTCTGGGTAATTCTTGCATGTAGAGATGCAAGTGTTCGTCCAAAGAAATCGATTCTTCTTTACACAGTAACCGCCTTCACAGTTATTGCTCTCGTCGCTGATCTCGCTGGCGTCAATCCAATACGAAGCCTTTGGTCAAACTTCGAACGCATGGAAGGGTGGATTACTATCGTCCACCTCTGGGCTTATTTTATAGTGCTCTCTTCAGTCTTTAAAAAAAGGGAACACTGGAATCAGTTTTTTAATGTTTCCTTTTTTATAGCGACTATCGTATCTATTTGGGGAATCCTTCAGTTTTTCGGTGCTACTGAGATTCACCAAAGCGCTGATCGTCTTGATGCTACTCTCGGTAACTCTGAATATCTGGCTGTATATATGCTTATTCATGTCTTTCTTGCATTGTACAGAGGTGTTTCAAGTATCGTTACTGGAATCAAAAACAGTTCTGTACTGTGGCCTTTTGGTCTTATCTATATTGGCTTATCGTTGTTGTATTCTCTTATCCTCGTTGGGACACAAACTCGAGGTACAACCCTTGCTCTTGGCGCGAGTCTCTTTTTGACGGCGCTTTTGTACACGATCTTTGCTAAAAGCGAAGACCCGATTGACCGTGTGGGGAGGGTTATTTCAATTTGCGTCCTCTCACTCATCGTCATTGTTTCTGTCGGTTTTTACTCAGTTCGAAACACGCACTTTGTCCAAAGCCACAATACACTCCAGCGTCTTGCAAATATTTCGTTCAACAATGCACGTATCCAATTCATTTGGCCTATTGCACTCAAAGGATTTGAACAAAAGCCACTTCTCGGATGGGGTCAAGAAAATTTCAACTATGTTTTCAATGATTACTACAATCCTGCAGCGTGGGGACAGGAACAATGGTTTGATCGCGCCCACAACGTCTTTATCGACTGGGCTATTGCCGGAGGTATCGTAGGTTTTCTTGGATACCTTGCACTTTTCCTCTCTGGTATTTTGGTTGTGTGGAAAACATCCATGTCTGCACGCGATAAGTCTATTCTCACAGGACTTCTTGTTGGGTATGGAATTCACAACATCTTTGTATTCGACAACTTGGCGAGCTATATGATGTTCTTTATTGTCCTTTCATATCTTGCGTATGAGTACGGCAGTTCAAATGACGTCCATATCGGTGGTGAGCACCCTATCGACCTTGAAATTGCAAATTGGGTGGTCGCACCGATCGTCCTTATCGTGCTTGCTTCAGGATTTTATTTCATCGACTATCGTCCATACAAGGCAAATCAAAAATTGATTGTAGCTCTTTCAGAATGCCAGCAGGGAGGTCAACCGCAAGCCTCTTTCTATCTCGATGCTTTGGCAGTCAATTCATACATAGCAAATCAAGAAATCCGTGAGCAGCTTTACTCATGTGCAGGAGCAATCGTTCCTTCATCCGCAGTTCCCGATGCCGACAAGCTTCTCTTTATTCAAGCTGTTACAAAAGCCGCTGACGATCAGATTAAAGCGACCCCCGCCGATGTCCGAGGATATCTTTTTGTCGGAACATTCTTCAATAATATAGGTCAATGGGATCTTTCAAAAAAATATCTCGACACCGCCTACAAACTTTCACCAAACAAACAGAGCGTTCTTTTCCAAGTTGCACTGGACGACATGAATACTGGAAAAGTTGATGAAGGTCTTGCGGTGTTTAAAAAAGCATATGAGCTTGCTACAGACTATCCTGCAGCAAAATCTACATACGAGCACGCCCTTATTTTCCAAAAGAAATTTGCTGAGGCTATACCTCTTCTTGAAAGCTCAGCGATTGACAATCCTAGCGATGTCCAGACATTGGTGAATTTGACGATTGCTTACCTCGGAGTAAAGGATACTGATAAAGCCATCGCAGAGCTTCAGAAAGTGGGAGTAGCAAATCCACAGTATAAGAGCCAGGTTGACTCATATATCGCTCAAATTAAGGCTGGAAAGAACCCTTTTGATCAAGCAAAGGCCAAATAAAGCAGTAAAGTAGCAAGTAGTTGACAAAGGACAGGAATTTGCTATACTACGTGGTGTGAGTCTAACAGGTTTAGCTTTTAGCTTTAACCGAGTTGTTAGTTAACCAATATAAAGTCTACGAAAAAACCCGCCTCGGCGGGTTTTTTCGTGCTTATTTCTCGCACCCCTTTACAGAGTTAAATTCTTTCTAAAAAAACCTTAAATTTTTAATGAGGAAATCGTGGATAAAATATTTGCCGAGGTATGGTAATTAATTTGTTGAGATAGTATAATGTTTTCAGATTGTTCCAAGTAACGGCAAACGGCTGTACTCACTTTTAATTAGACATTATATTGGAGCTAACACCCGTTTGCCATTATTCGGCGCAATTCACTTCGGCGCGTAAAAATCATATGCCATTTACTATTCGCGAAAATATTCCACTTCGTGATCTCACGACTTTTCGCATCGGCGGCCCAGCACGTTTCTTTTGTGAGGTATATACCGAAGGTGATCTTATCGAAGCCGTCTCTTTTGCGCAAAAAAAGTGTGCAGGACGGTTTTTTGTTCTAGGTGGGGGATCAAATGTGCTTGTAAGCGATGCGGGCTTTGGTGGACTAGTTATTTGCATGAAAATAAAGGGAATTATTTTTTCAGATGAAAATTCTTGGAAAAATGGTATTACTACTGTTGGTGCTGGCGAAGAATGGGACTCATTTGTAAAGAAAACTATTGAAGATGGATATGGCGGTCTCGAAAATTTATCTTTGATTCCTGGAACAGTAGGCGCAGCGCCGGTTCAAAATATTGGAGCCTATGGCACTGAAGTTGCAGCAGCTATTTTTTCTGTTCGTGCATATGATACCGAGACTGGCACATGGAAACTTTTCAAAAAAGACGAATGCGAATTTAAATACAGGGACAGCTTTTTTAAAAAGACAAAAAATTCATCCGGGCAAGCAAGATATATTATCACCGAAGTTTCTTTCACTCTATCGAAAGGTGCGAAACCAAATATTTCTTACAAAGACATTCATGATTATTTTGAAAAAAAAGGTACGACAGAACCATCTTTAGTCCAGGTAAGGGAAGCCGTCATCTCCATCCGCAAAGTGAAACTTCCCGATATTGCGGTTGTTGGTACTGCGGGATCATTTTTCAAAAACCCGATTATTAAAGTAGAGGATTTTGAGGCGCTAAAAAAGCGATACCCAGACTTGCCAGGATTTTCAGAAAAAACAAATCCGGGTTTTATTAAAGTTCCTTTGGCTTGGATTATCGATACTATTTGTGGATATCGGGGTATATCCCAAGGAAATGTTGGAACCTACAAAAATCAAGCCCTTGTACTTGTGAACAATGGCAATGCGACATTTTTAGATGTCACCATATTTGCGAGTGAGATTACAGCCAAAGTAAAAGAGATGACAGGTATTGATATCGAGCCCGAGGTTCAGTTTCTTGTATAAAGCATCAGAACCATCAGCGTTACGCGCGAACGGTTTTTTTATTCGCACGAATGTGATATAGTAGCCGGTACTATGGCTTTTTCAATACAGAAACTATTCGGCGATCCGAACAAAAAAGCAATCAAACAATACGAACCGATTGCGGGAAAAGTGAACGCTTTTGAGGCGGCAATTTCAGCGTTGTCAGACGATGCCCTTAAAGCAAAAACCGTTGAATTTAAAGCAAAGCTTGCTGGTAAGACACATGAAGAAGAACAGAAAATTTTAGCTGAAATCATGCCGGAAGCTTTTGCTGTCGTCCGTGAAGGGTCAAAACGTGCCCTCGGACAAAGGCATTTTGATGTTCAGCTTATCGGTGGCGCTATTTTGCACAACAAAAGCATTGCTGAGATGCGAACAGGAGAAGGAAAGACTCTTGTGGCGACGCTCCCTGCATATCTAAACGCCCTTTCTGGTCATGGGGTGCATATCGTGACGGTAAACGACTATCTTTCTCGCCGTGACGGTGCATGGATGGGTATTATATATAATTTCCTTGGACTTTCTGTGGGTGTGATAAATCACGAAGCGTCATACCTATATGACCCTCTCCACAAAACAGAAGAAGTAAAAAAGGAAGAAAACGACCTAGGATCTTTTAAAGTCGTCCATGAATTCCTCCGTCCTGTGACTCGCCGAGATGCATATGCAGCAGATATTACCTACGGTACAAATAACGAATTTGGTTTCGACTATCTCCGTGACAATCTCGAATATGAGGCGATAAAAATGCGTCAACGAGGGTTTAATTTTGCTATTGTTGACGAAGTTGACTCTATTTTGATTGATGAAGCGAGAACACCACTTATTATCTCCGCTCCGACGGTAGAATCTGAAAACCTCTATTCAATCTTTTCTGGTCTTGTTGCTGGTTTGCACAAAGACACTGATTTCACTGTTGATGAGAAACATAAAAGCATAGCCCTTTTGCCTGCAGGAATTGAAAAAATAGAAAAAGCTCTCGGTGTTGAAAATATTTATACTGATAAAGGTATTAAATACGTCCACCATCTTGAGACAGCTATTAAGGCAAAGGCTCTGTATCATCTTGACACTGACTATGTCGTCAAAAATGGTGAGATTGTTATTGTCGATACATTTACTGGTCGCTTGCAGCCCGGACGACGATGGTCTGAGGGTCTTCACCAGGCGATTGAAGCGAAAGAGAATGTGCCAATTCAAAAAGAATCGAGGACGTTTGCATCGATTACATTTCAAAATTATTTCAGACTCTACAAAAAGCTTGGCGGTATGACAGGTACCGCAGCGACATCAAGCGAAGAATTTTACAAAGTATATGGTATAGACACTGTTATTGTTCCTACAAATAAAATCATCAAGCGTGTTGACCACAACGACCTTATTTTCCGCACAGAGAAGGGAAAGTTTAAAGCCGTAGCTCGAAAGGTAAAAGAATTGCATGAAAAGGGTCAGCCGGTACTTGTCGGTACGGTTTCTATTGAAAAAAATGAAATGCTATCAGCCTTTCTTAAAAAAGAAGGTATTCCGCACACGATGTTGAATGCAAAGCCTGAATATGCAGAAAAAGAAGGAGAAATTGTGGCTCAAGCAGGTAAGCCTGGCGCTGTTACTATCGCCACAAACATGGCAGGACGAGGTGTGGATATCAAGCTCGGAGGAAATCCAACACCGGCTGGTGCGTATGAAGAAATAAAAGAAAAAGGCGGTTTGTTTGTGCTTGGTACGGAACGCCATGAAGCTCGCCGTATCGACAATCAGCTCCGTGGTCGCGCAGGAAGACAGGGTGATCCAGGAGCAACGCAGTTTTTTGTTTCGCTCGAGGATTCGCTTATGCGGGTCTTTGCTGGAGATACAGTAAAGGGCCTCATGTCTCGACTTGGTGTGGCCGAAGATGAACCAATCGAAAATCGTTTTATCACAAAATCACTTGAAAATGCTCAGAAAAAGATTGAAGGGTTTAATTTCGATTCGCGAAAGCATGTTCTCGAATACGATGACGTTTTGAATCATCAACGAAAAATTGTCTACGAACGCCGTCTTAAAATTTTGACTGGAAGTCCAGACGATATCGCTGTGCAGCTCGGTGAAATAGCAGCAACAGTACCCGAGATTGGAATACCTTCCCGTACTGATCTCGAAAAGGTCATTTCTGAAAAAATCGTACAGTTGGGACGGGAACAATTCTACAGAGTTACTAGACAGATTATGCTTCAGACCATAGACACCTTCTGGGTTGAGCATCTTGAGGTTATGGACTATACCCGAGGCAGCGTCAATCTTCGTGCGTATGGCCAGCGTGATCCTCTTGTTGAATATAAGAGAGAGGGCCTTCGTCTTTTCAGAGAAATGCAGATCGCTGTCAACTCTCAGATATGCAACCTCTTGCCACACATAGCGGGTGGGATTATCGCTCCTGAGACGGTAAAATTGAAAGAAACACGTGCAGATGCTGCCGCTATTACCGGTGGCGGAGGTCTCGAAATGAGCGATCCTAAGGTTTTTACCACAAACAAATCAGAAAGTTCTGAAGGAGGGAATCGCCACCAGCGCCGATCGATGAGAAACACTAACAAAAATAGATAGAGAGTTTTTCCTATTACCTCACAGGTTTCGTATGCTATAATTATCTTCATGAAAAAGATAATTGAATATACAAAAATATTAGTTCTCGCTCTTATTCTTGTTGTTGGTGTTAGCTATATAAAAGCCTGGACAGGTCCAACCCTCCCCGCACCATTGGGTAATACGTCAGCACCAATCAATACAGGTAGCATCCACCAAGAAAAGACAGGTACATTTTGGGTCAATACCACGGGAAGTCTCACAACTCCTCTTGCATTCGAAGTATTCGGACAATCCCTCTTTAATGGTGCAACCACAGTAAATGGCGACATTAGTGTCAGTGGTATCGCTTCAACAACATACCTCAAGCTGACGAGTGGCGCAGGTACTGGCAACAGGGGTAAGGTCCTCCAGTTTTCTGACGATCAAGGAAACATCTCTTGGGTGGCGACGAGTAGTTTGGGAGTGGGAGGCGGATCAAGCGGCGGCGTCACAAAGATTATTGCTGGAACAAATATATCTATTAGTCCAATAGGTGGCACTGGAGCAGTTACTGTATCCTGCCCAACATGTTCGACTGGTAGCAGCGGAGGTGGATTTACAGGAACTATGTATAAGTGTCCAAATACTACTTCAAATTATATATCAACAGGTAAGACTACTCATGTTATTACATTTTCTGGATGCCAAGGTCAATATTCATCAGTTTCTTCTTGCTCTATTTTAACTGATTCAGTATCTGGAACAGTTGAAGCTTGGTTATCCTCAAATAGTACGTGTGCACTCGTCCAATAATATTTATTTTCTATTTTAAATCAAAACCTTTTTTAATTGCCCCGGTATTCTAACCACTTTAAAATATTCTACATAATTATTCCAAATTAATATTTGAGATTGAGTAAAGGTTTCAGTGGTTACTGCATACCTGTGTGTAAAAAATTAGACTAAAAAGTCCCAATTTCTAAGGTTGTTTTTGTCCACACCGTCATCGGCATGAACATGTCTTTTGGTGGTACAATGAAACTATGGAAAACAAGAATGTGATACGGACTCTATTTGTTGGTTTTATCATAGCTGTTCCCATTTCTATTGCTGTCGGTATTTATTATAGTTCTTCGGGTACACCCACCACTCCCCCTCAAGTCACTTCGCTCCCTCCAGGCACACTCACTCCTCTCGAACTGTCAGCACGACAGGTACTGCTTGCTGAGCAACGAAAGGAGATAGCGCAGGTGGTACCCATCACTTCAAATGAAATGAGTGACCGAGCCACATTGTTAGCAGCACAACGCAAGGGGAGTGTTAAATAATATTGACACAACTAAGCCTTTCTGCTACACTCGTCACTAACTTCAAGCAAGATTGAGTTACGACCTGAAGGATTATAAAAGTTTTTATTTTGATCCTTTTCTTGCCACAATTGAATTAAAATGCAATAAGCGCCAAAAAACGCCGGGAGAAGGCGTCTTTTCTGCGTCTGCATTTTCAAGCCTTCGCCCGAGGCCTGCATATTTTTTGGAACAAGAAAAAGAGAGAGCCGTAATTTTTTATTAATATATGAAAACGACGAAAAAATATTTCAGCCGATTCAAGAATCCGCTCTCAATTATGCCAAACTTGGTTGAGTCGCAGATTGTTTCGTTCGATAACCTAGTGAAAACTGGTATCGGTGAAGTCCTCAAGGAATTTTCACCTATCCAAGACTATGCGAAAAAGAAGTTCGACCTTTCGTTTACGAACTTCGAGCTGACGCTTCCAAAATACGACGAGCACTATGCGAAGTCGAACAAGCTTTCATACGAAGGCCAGATCAAAGTACAGGTCAAACTCAAAAATAAAGTTTTAAACTCAGTCAAAGAGCAGGAAATGTTCCTTGCTGATTTTCCGCTTATGACATCGCACGGTACGTTTATCATAAACGGTATTGAGCGTGTTATCGTGCCTCAGCTTGCACGTTCATTCGGTATTTTCTTTACCGTGAGCGAAATCAAGGGACGAAACTACTTTGGAGCAAAGATTATCCCAGCGCGAGGTGTGTGGATGGAGATCGAAAGCGATGCTGAGGGAGCTATTTACGTTAAAATTGACCGAAAACGAAAGTTCCCAATCACATCTCTCCTCCGAATCCTCGGCGAAAAGACAAATAACGCCACTGATGCGGCTATTCTCGACATGTTCAAGGGAACTGAGGCTCGACGGGCAATCGAAATCACCCTTGCAAAGGATCATGCAAAGACAACAGACGAGGCATACATCGAAATCCACAAGCGTCTCCGCGATGGCGATCTTGCAACTGCAGAAAACGCACGCGAATTCATCGGCGGTATATTTGAATCTGATCGATACGACCTTTCTCCGGTCGGACGATTCCGTTTCAACAAACGTTTCAAGCTCAGCATGGACGAAAAAGATCTCGAGCGAAAGACGGTTTCTGTTTCCGATATTTCTACGGTCATTTCACACATTGTTCAGTTGAACAATACACCAGATGCAATAGAAGACGATATTGACCATCTTGGTTCACGACGTGTTCGCTATGTCGGTGAGCTTCTCCAGGCAAAAATGCGTGTTGGTATGACACAGATGAAGCGAAATATTCAGGACAAGATGTCTACAGTAGATCCTGACGTCACACTTCCTGTACAGTTCGTATTTCCACGACCACTCCAGGCTCGTATCAAGGAATTCTTCACCACAAACCAGCTTTCTCAATTCATGGCCCAGGAAAACGTTCTTTCTGAGCTTGAAAACCTCCGAACGCTTTCAGCACTCGGTCCCGGAGGTCTTACACGAGAGCGTGCAGGCTTTGAAGTTCGAGACGTGCACCCTTCGCACTACGGACGACTTTGTCCTATCCACACTCCTGAAGGTCCAAACATCGGTCTTATCTTGCGCCTTTCTACGTACGCCCGAATCAATGATTTCGGCATGATTGAAACACCATACGCAAAAGTAAAAAATGGCAAGATCACCCCAGAAATTCTTTACTTGAATGCATCCGAAGAAGAAAACTATAAAATTGCCCACGCCGCTATCCCTTACGATGCTCACGGCAATATCACAAGTGACGAAGTCGAGGTTCGTATCAACGGAAAGCCAGGCCTCGCAAAGAAAAATGAAGTTGACTTTATCGACGTTGCAACAAACCAAGCATTCTCGATTGCTACATCCCTCATTCCATTCCTAAACCACGACGATGCAAACCGAGCACTCATGGGTTCGAACATGCAGAGACAGGCTACTCCTTGTATCATCCCTGAAGCACCACTTGTTGCTACTGGTATTGAAAAGAAAGCAGTTATCGACACAGGTCGTGTTGTTATTGCTCCTGAAGATGGTCATATTTCATATGTTGACTCAAAGAAAGTTGTCCTTACAGACAAAAAAGGCAAAAAGCATGAATACAACCTTGTTCATTTCTCACGAACAAACGGCTTTACTGTATTTCACCAGCGACCAATCGTCGATCTTGACCAGAAGGTAAAGAAAGGCGACGTGCTTGTTGATACATCAACCTCAGACGGAGGAGAAATCGCCCTTGGTCAGAACATGCTCGTGGCATTCATGTCATGGTCTGGTTCAAACTACGAGGATGCCATCATCCTTTCTGAACGTGTCGTAAAAAACAGCAAATTTACATCTATAAACATCGAAGAATTCGTCGTGAACGTCCGCGACACAAAGCTCGGACCCGAAGTCACCACATGTGACATTCCAAACGTCGGCGAAGCAAAGTTGAAGAACCTTGCAGAAGACGGTGTTGTGCGAGTTGGTGCCGAAGTTCGCCCAGGCGATATCCTCGTCGGTAAAATTTCTCCAAAAGGCGAGACCCAGCTTACTCCAGAAGAGCGTCTTCTCCGATCTATCTTCGGTGAAAAAGCTCGTGATGTAAAAGATACATCAAAGCGAATGGAAGGCGGAAAGCGAGGTCGCGTTGTCTCAGTTAAAATCTTCTCACGAGAGAAGGGAGACAAGCTCGAATCAGGCATCATTAAGAGAATCTATATTGAAGTCGCAGAAGTTCGAAATGTATCAGTGGGAGACAAGCTTGCTGGACGACACGGAAACAAGGGAGTTATTTCTCGAATTCTTCCTGAAGAAGATATGCCATACATGGCAGATGGCCGACCAGTGGATGTTATTTTGACTCCTCTCGGTGTGCCTTCACGTATGAACCTAGGACAGATTCTCGAGCTTCATCTTGGTCTTGCAGCAAATACGCTCGACTACCAGGCTATCGTTCCTCCATTTGCAGGTGCGACTGACGTTGAAATTAAACAAGAGCTTGTAAAGGCAGGCTTCCGTGAAGACGGAAAGATGGAACTCCGTGACGGACGAACAGGTGTTGCCTTTGAACAACGTGTCGCCGTCGGATACATGTACATCTTGAAACTTCACCACATGGTTGAAGACAAGATTCACATGCGATCGATCGGTCCCTACTCGCTTATCACTCAACAGCCACTTGGAGGTAAAGCTCAAGGTGGAGGACAGCGATTTGGAGAAATGGAAGTCTGGGCACTCTTGGGTCATGGAGCCGCTCATACACTCCGAGAAATCCTTACTATCAAATCTGACGACATCCAGGGTCGTTCTCAAGCCTTCGATTCTATTGTTAAGGGTGAACGCTTGAAACAGCCAAACATTCCTGCATCATTTAACGTTCTTTTGAAAAACCTACGAGGCCTAGCGCTTGATGTCGAACTCGTACATAGAAGTGATGAGGGTCAAAGCGAAGAATAATTAATAGCATCAACCATAAAAATAATCATATGAACAACACATACAACAAAAAAAGCGACGCACATGATTTTGATGCTATTACATTGTCTATAGCATCTCCCGATAGAATCATCGAGTGGTCATTTGGAGAAGTTACAAAGCCTGAAACCATCAACTACCGAACCCAGCGATCCGAAAAAAGCGGTCTTTTCGACGAAAAAATATTCGGTCCAGACAAGGATTATGAATGTTATTGTGGAAAGTACCGAGGTATTCGATATAAGGGAATCGTCTGTGAAAAGTGCGGGGTTGAAATCACACGCTCAATAGTTCGCCGTGAACGAATGGGTCACATTGAGCTTGCCGTTCCCGTAGCACATATCTGGTTCCTTCGGTCAATGCCTTCACGTGTAGGCCTTCTTATGGGCATGACGACAGCAGATCTTGAAAAGGTTGTCTACTTTGCCGGATATCTTGTCACAAAGGTACACGAGGAAGAAAAAGAAAAAATATTAAAGAGCCTTGACTCAGAATACAAAACAAAGGTAAAAGGTGCCCACGATGAAAAGACAAAAGAAGCATTGAAAGCGCTTATGATCACTGCGCGTACCGAAATCGAAAGCCTTCAAGAAGGTATGGTTATGGACGAGGTGGCATTCCACAAATACAGCATGAAATACGGCTCACTTTTTGAAGCTGGTATTGGTGCTGAAACTGTATACGAGACACTGAAGAAAGTTGATCTTAAAAAGCTTTTGGAAAAGCTTGAGAAGAGTATCGAAAAGGCAAGTGCCCTTGATTCAGTAAAGCTTGCAAAGCGAATTTCACTTTTGAAGTCAATGATAAAGGCGAATCTTCGCCCAGAGTGGATGTTCCTTACACGAATCCCTGTTATTCCACCAGCACTTCGACCGATGGTTGCCCTCGAAGGAGGACGGTATGCTACGTCAGATGTAAACGACCTTTACCGACGTGTTATTAACCGAAACAACCGTCTCTTGAAGCTCAAAGAAATCAATGCTCCAGATGTTATTCTTCGAAATGAAAAGCGAATTCTCCAGGAAGCAGTTGATGCACTTATCGACAACTCTATCCGTCACGGTGCAGCTACAGGTGCAGCAGCAGCCCAAGCTCAGAAGCGAGCACTCAAGTCTCTTTCAGATAACCTAAAGAGCAAGAGAGGTCTCTTCCGACAGAACCTTCTCGGAAAGCGAGTAGACTACTCTGGACGATCCGTAATCGTCGTCGGTCCTGAACTCGCACTCAACCAATGTGGACTTCCAAAACACATGGCACTTGAGCTTTTCCGACCATTCGTCATCTCAGGTCTTTTGAAAAAAGAGCTTGCATATAACATCCGCGGTGCTGGTCGTCTTATTGATGATGGTACTCCAGAGGTGTGGGCAATTCTCGAAGAAGTGATCAAAGGAAAGTACGTTCTTCTAAACCGTGCCCCTACACTTCACCGACTTGGTATTCAGGCCTTTATGCCAGTGCTTATCGAAGGTAATGCCATCCAAGTTCACCCACTTGTATGTACAGCGTTCAATGCCGACTTCGACGGAGACCAAATGGCCGTCCACGTGCCACTTTCAGAAGAAGCTCAGACAGAAGCCCGAGAAATCATGGCATCTGACAAGAACATCTTGAAGCCTGGAAACGGAGATGCGACAGTTGTGTCAAAACTCCTCGACATTGTGCTCGGATGTTTCTGGATCACAAAGGAAGTCACTGGTGAAGCTGGAGAAGGTAAAATATTTGAAAGTCCTATCGCAGCGATAAGCGCACACAATCACGGTGCAATCGGATATCGTGCAAAGATAAAAGTACTCGCCCCTGAAAATGAAAAATATGCCGAATTTAAAGGCGGAATATTTGAGACAACAATCGGCCGAATTCTATTCAACGATGTCCTTCCTGTTGATTATCCATACATCAACAAAGAGATAAACCGAAACCGCCTCGCAGGTATTATTGATACGATTATCAGCACAAAGGGTGTTGCATCAGTCCCTCCAATTCTCGACGCAATTAAAAAATTCGGATTCAAGTACACAACTCACTCAGGTACGACATGGGGACTTGATGATATTATGATTCCAAAGGCAAAAACAGAAGTAGTTGCCAAGGGAAAAGCACAATCTGACAAAGTCATGGAACAATTCAACGAAGGTCTTCTCACTGAAGAAGAGCGCCTACGAAAGAATGTTGAGATCTGGCACAAGACAAAGAATGAAGTTGAAAAGCTTATTCCTGAAACCCTCGATAAAAATGGATCAGTCTTTGACATGATCACATCTGGAGCTCGAGGATCCCTTGCACAGATTACTGCTATGGCCGGAATGAAGGGTCTTATCGCAAGCACGTCTGGTGAAGTTATTGAATTCCCAATTCTTTCATGTGCAAAAGAAGGATTGACTCCAATCGAATACTTCATCACAACCCACGGTTCTCGAAAAGGTCTTACTGACACTGCACTTAACACCGCAAAGGCCGGATACCTTACACGAAAACTCTTCGTTGTTGCACAAGACGTCATGGTTACCGAAGAAGATTGTGGAACGAAGGCATTCATCACTATCAAAAAACAAACAGCATCCGGTATCGAGATCCCTCTTTCAAAGAATATTCGAGGACGTGTCCTCGCAGATGATATTAGCAACAAAGAGGATAAGGTTATCTTCAAGAAAGGTCATCTTTTGAGCAAAACAGAAGCAATGCAAGTTGAAGAAGCAGGCCTTACTGAAGTCGCTGTACGTTCACCTCTTTCGTGTGAAAGCATTAAGGGTGTATGTTCAAAGTGTTACGGTATTGATCTTGGAAAAAATGCCCTTGTTGAGCTTGGTGAAGCAGTGGGAACAGTCGCCGCACAGGCCATCGGAGAGCCAGGAACTCAGCTTACAATGCGTACATTCCACGCCGGAGGAGCCGCATCGGTTGGCGGAGACATTACATCCGGTCTTCCTCGAGTCGAAGAAGTCTTTGAAAAACGCCGACCAAAGAATCCTGCTATCGTCGCAGCCTTCAACGGTATCGTGAGCGAAGTAAAAGATACAGGTAAAGAAAAGATTATTCGAGTAATAGGCGAGCCAGGTGACAAGCAAAAGACAAAGCGTGTTACAAAGAAAGCCGCCGCCGAAGCCCTCGCTCTTGTCGGAACTATCCACGAAAAGTCTCTTCCAAAGGCCGGAGAAATCGAATACACATGCCACTATAAGCGTGTGCCTCTCATAAAGGTTGGTGATCATGTAAAGAAGGGAGATCTTCTTACTGACGGATCTGCTGATATTGACGAGGTATTCAAATACGGTGGAAAAGAAAAAGCAAAGGAATACGTTATCACCGAAGTTTCAAAGATTTATGAACTTCAGGGTGAAACAGTGTCCCGAAAGCATATTGAAATTATCGTTAAGCAAATGTTTTCACGATATGAGATTACTCACGCCGGCGGTACAAACCTTTCAGAAGGGGATATTGTCAGCGAAAATGATCTCTTTGAATCAAATGCCGATGCAAAGGCTTCCGGAGGAGATGAAGCAAAATCTGATCCTATAGCCATGGGAATCACTGATGTTTCGCTTTCACGAAAAAGCTTCCTTGCAGCAGCATCCTTCCAACACACGACGCGTATCCTCATCAACAGCGCAGTTCGTGGTAGCCAAGACAACCTTGTTGGTCTTATGGAGAATGTCATCATCGGACGACTTATCCCAGCGGGTACCGGTTTCAAGGGTAGCCCAAAGTGGACTATGATTGAAGCGGTGAAGCCAAAGGAGGAGGTAATAGAAGAATAAAGTAAAGGAAGTGTTTTGATTAAACACTAGACAAAAGCCCCGCGCGTATCCGCGCGGGGCTTTTGTCTTTTAATCTAATTTATTATATAATAAGTCCATATGAAAGAATTTAACAACTCTATAAAAATTATTATTCTTGCCTTTATTCTTGTTGTTGGTGCAAGTTACCTTAAGGCGTGGACTGGACCAACACTTCCAGCTCCAAGTGGTAATGTCTCTGCTCCGCTTAATGTCGGTTCCTCCGTACAGACAAAATTTGGTAGTTTGATTTTAAATTCAGCTCTTCCAATTCAGAATGCTATAGGTCTTACCGTCTTCGGAACATCAACCCTCTATGGACTCACTCTTGCAAACGGAACGCAAGCAGTAAATCGTGTTCTTGTGTCAGACGCAAGCGGAAATGCTCGATGGATGGCAACGAGTACCTTAGGTATAGGTGGCGTGAGTGGTGGAAGTAGCGGTGTTTCAAAAATTATCGCTGGAGAAAATATAGCCATCAGTCCTACAACCGGGGTGGGTAATGTGACAATTACTGGAACTGCTGGTAGTAGCGGAGTGAGTGCAAGCGATGCCCAGTGTTATGGTCAAGGTGGAGGGCTCAATGCTCCTTTTGCATATCCGGCTGCCCAATGTTTAGCATCAGCAACGTATGCGTGTAAAATGGTATCATCGTGTAGTGTTGGAACGACTAAATATGTTGTTGGCTCAGGATCGTACACAGGCTGTGCATGGACCTGTGTTCCATAAACTGACACGATTATTTATTTAAAAAAACCCTTCGCGCAACGCGAAGGGTTTTTGTTTTAATGGTGAAGTGCTTTTGAAAGTCCACGAACCGCATCTGGGTCGAGTTCACTCTCGTTCTTTTTAATTGAGCTCCACACAAGTGCATAATCAGCGATGGTTTTGAACTGTGCGGCGTTTTCTTTGGCAATGCCGCTTGCAATGGCGATGGGTCTTGAACCGACAGCTTTTCTCATTGCTGTTATTTTATCAACACTCGGCGCGCTACTCGTCGCATCTCCGCTTGTTGTCACCACATCCATAAATGATGTGGCGAGTCGAGCAGCTTGTGTCGCATTGGAAGACTTCTTCTGATATTTAAATGCGACACCTCCGAAATAGAGACCTTTCCAATCAGTCCGGCGTTTCCTGGCGTCCCAGATTGCTTCTGCCGCTGCCTGTGTTGTTGAGCCTTCATCTATCCAGGCATTGTCTGTCCAAAGCCCGTCAGCATTGGCTGGCACGCGGAGCACTGCTTCCATAGTGGAGAGATCAAGAAAATTGAGACCTATCCAAAAATTCTGAAAGCGTTTTCTGACAACTGTGTATATATCAATGAGTTTTCCGTATTCCGCATATCCGTGGCTTATAAGAAAGACGCCGTCAGCGCCGTTCCATAGAGCGATTTGGACATTATGGAGAGTTTGTTCGATGTCCATAACGTGGACTACCGGCATGAGTTTCATTTAAATAAGCTTCCTTTCTTTGTCTGTTGTAAGGGTATATTAAATTCGTAAATTAATCAATTTTTGTTATACTACACCCACTATGGCTACTACTCCTGTCGAACAGATTAAAGAGAGACTTCATGTAGAAGATGTTGTTGGTTCATATGTAAAACTTGAAAAATCTGGCAAAAATCTCAAAGCAAAATGTCCATTTCATAATGAAAAGACACCGAGTTTTTATGTCTCCCCGGATCGCGGATCGTACTACTGTTTTGGATGTGGGGCAAAGGGTGATATTTTTTCTTTTGTGGAACAATTCGAGGGGCTTGATTTTATGGGAGCACTTAAGCTCTTAGCGGACAAGGCTGGGGTTGAATTGCCGAAGCGAGGACAAGGTCTTGGCGCTGCTGAGTATGCCAAAGAAAAAAGTGAGAAAGAGCGGTTGCATGCAGTCATGGAAGAAGCCACTCTTTTTTTTGAATCTGAACGGGGTCGTTCTGGTGTGGAAGCAGCGAAAGCCCGCGAATACATAGAAAAACGAGGGCTTTCGCCGGAGACTGTGAAAGAATTTCGCATTGGATTTGTACCAAATGATTGGAGGCTTCTTTACAGTCATCTGAAATCAAAAGGCTATGGTGATGTGGATATTGAAAAAGCTGGACTTGCAAAAAGGCCAGACGCAGGGGAACAGCCTGCGGAAGGCACACAACCCTCAAGTGTCCAATTAAAAACACCTTACGACCGCTTTCGTGGTCGAGTTATGTTTCCAATAATGGACTCAAGTGGTCGAGTCATCGCTTTTTCGGGGCGCATTTTAGAAGACGACGGCAAGTCCGCAAAATATTTAAATAGTCCCGACACACCTCTTTTCAATAAATCCACAGTTTTGTATGGTCTCGATAAAGCAAAACATGCTATTCGAGAAAAGGACTATAGCATTCTTGTTGAAGGGCAGATGGATCTCGTTCTTTCTCATCAAGCAGGCATAAAAAATACCGTTGCAGTTTCAGGTACTGCTTTGGCAGACGAAACGGTATCGAGAGATGGTGTTATAAACAATCTCGGCGTGGTGCGCCGCCTTTCGTCGAACATTATTTTAGCTTTCGATTCCGACTCTGCCGGTCGAAAGGCGGCGATGCGTTCGGCTCAGATTGCTTTGTCGCTCGGTATGGATGTAAAGATTGCCGATTTACCAGAGGGAAAAGACCCTGCAGATATGGTCCTTGTAGATCCCGAATCCTGGAAAAATACACTCCGAAACGCAAAGCCAGTCATTGAATTTTTGATTGATCACATCGCTATTGATCTAGCGGCGAAGAAGCTTGCCGAAAGAAAAGTGCCCGAGGCCGTCCGTGAACGAGTACTTCCTTTTATAGCCACCATGTCCGGTAAAATGGATCAGGCTCGCTATGTGAAAATGATACGTGAGCGTCTTTTGCAAAGCGAGCGTGAAGAAAGTATTTGGGAAGATTTAAACAAAGTAGTTGCAACAATCGCCCAAACAAAACCCACCGTGTCAAATTCTGGACAGTCTACAGTGGGACGTGGTACAATGCATTCCACTGCACAGGCGTCCCGCCTTGACGTGATTTCAAGGAAATTATTCGGGCTTCTGGCATACTTTGATCGCGAAAAGAGCTTTGATACGTCCGGCCCATATGCCGCGATCAAAGACATCGCCGGTCTCGAGCGGTACAACAATTTAATATCGACCATAGAGCCCGTCAAAAACGAGCTCATACTAGAAGCCGAAATTTTCTTCGGCACGGGGAGCGATCCCGTAAAAATAAAAAAAGATATCGATGAACTCCTTCTTAATTTTGAAGAAGACATTGTTCGTGAAGATTTTGCAAAAGCAATGAACGAGCTTTCACGCCTCGAAAAGATTTCCGAAATCAAACAAGCCGAGGAATTGATGAAAAAATGCCAAGCATTGAGCCTTCGCATCGCCGAGCTTGCAAAAAAGAAAAAATAGCATTTATCAATTTATTTCATATTTACAATGCCCGCAAAAAAACAAAAAAAGGTAAAGAAGATTGCAAAAAAGGCGAAATCAAAACCGGCTAAGAAAGCTATTTCGAAAGGTCCTTCCAAGACAGCCAAGAAAGGCGGAAAACAAAAGAAAACTGAATTTGAAATCAAATCAGGTAAGCTTCTCGTAAAAGGCCGCGAGCGCGGGTTCGTGACTTTCGACGAAATTTTGAAAGAATTTCCAAACGTCGAGCAAGACATTACATTTCTTGACGACCTTTACACAAAGCTTGCGGGCGCAGGGATTGATGTTCTCGAAGGTGGAGGACTCCTCGAAGTAGAGCCGGAGCCAGCACATACAAAAAAATACAGCTATGGAAATCGAAGCGATTCTTCATACGATTCGATCCAAATGTATTTGAAGGAAATCGGCCAGTACCCACTTATTTCTGGTGGAATGGAAAAGGAGCTTGCAAAGCGAATCGCAGCAGGAGATAAGGAAGCAAAGAACCTCCTCGCTCGGGCAAACCTTCGCCTTGTTGTCTCGATTGCAAAAAAATACGTCGGTCGCTCACCTGACCTCACCCTTCTCGACCTCATCCAAGAGGGAAACCTAGGTCTTTTCAAGGCCGTCGACAAGTTTGATTGGACAAAGGGATACAAGTTTTCGACGTATGCCACCTGGTGGATTCGTCAGGCTATCACCCGTGCTCTTGCAGACCAATCGCGAACTATCCGCGTGCCAGTGCACATGGTGGAAACGATTGCAAAATACAAACAAGTCGTACGACGCCTTACCCAAGACCTCGGCCGAGATCCTCTTCCTGAAGAAATTGCCACAGAAATGGGCCTTGATGTCGACAAAATTTACAATATTGAAAAAATTGACCAGGATGTTGTCTCTCTCGAAAGTCCTGTCGGTGATGATTCAGATGATGGAAAGTCTACTCTCGGTGACTTCATTTCCGACGACAAGATTCTCTCACCAGATCAGGATTCATCCCGCCGCATTCTTACCGACCAAGTCAAAGAAATTCTCGACGATCTTTCTCCAAAAGAGCGAAAGATTCTTGAAATGCGCCATGGGTTGATTGATGGTATTACCCACACACTCGAAGAAGTAGGTAAGGAGTTCGCTGTCACTCGCGAACGTATCCGCCAGATTGAAGCAAAAGCTCACGAGAAGATCCGCCAACACGAAAAAATAAATCGTTTGAGGAATTACTAGGTACTAAAGCAAACCAAGCATTTACAGCTTTTCAAGAGACACGGAAATTTGAGGGCTTCAAATTTCCTTATGCCCAGCACGATTCTGTTGAATCGTCCTCGGGTCGTCACCCTGCGGAGTCTCTTTCAAAACTGTAAATGCTTGGTTTGTATACTATCTAGTAATTTCTAATTCCGGCCTTATTTTGAGGGGTGTTTTGTTATTGACATATAGGTATTATATATGGTATAATAGTACCAGAAACGTCTTAAACATCAACAATAAACGAAAGGTAATTCTTTGAAAAAACAATTAGCAATCTTAAGCGTAATAGTGGGCGCTCTCGTATACCTCTATCAGATAGCGGCCATTACCTATGGCACAGGTGAGGGATTCTCACTTTCAACCTTCGGTCTCTGGTCGGCATTGGCTTGGATAACAAGCTTCACAATGCTGAAACAGAAAGCAAATCCCGCCGTGCCAATGATTTACGGAGTGGGTGCAACCGTAACCACCATCGTGCTCCTCTTCAAAGGGAGATATGGGTGGTCGAGTTTGGATAGCGTCATTGCCGTCCTCGTTGCCCTTTGCATGGTGCTTTGGTTCACAAACGGAGCGAGAGGAGCACTCATTCTCTCTGTTGTAGCAGCAGCCATCGCGGCCCTTCCGTTCATCATCATGACGTGGAAGTCTCCGGCAAACAGCCCCATCATTCCTAATGCAGGTTTTCTCCTTGCTAATGTCCTTGCCCTTATTTCGGCAAAGGCATGGACACTTGAAGACAGACTGTATGCGGGAGTGAACGTGGTAATTTGCTCACTTCTCGTTATCCCATGGATGCTCTATTGAGGGCACCATTCGACTTCGCAAACGGGTTCAGATGAAAATCTGGGCCTGTTTTTTTATTTCCACTATTATTTTTTTAATATAAAAAACCGCCTTTCGTGAGATTGGCGGTTTTACATTTTAAACTTGGGTAGGACTTAAGCTTCAGGAAGACATTCGCGCAAGCGATTCACAATGTGCTGACCTTCCATGCCATGAACCCTGGGAGCGGCAATGAAGTGTTGAGCGGGATTGTCTGTGCAGACAATGCTGCCGAGGCCGCTATATTTAAGCGAATCGGCCGTCATGATTTTATCGAGAAGGACGCTTGCCGGAAACGGCCCAGGTTTGGTGACTTTCCGCCAAGGGTGAGGAAGGTCAAAACTGTCGGGAGACGTGTAGAGCTCGACCGTCGGACAACCGTGCATGAGGTGGAAGTCACCTTCGTCCTTAGTGATAAAAAACACCCGGTAATCACATTCAGGGAATGTCAGTCCGACGCTGCCTTTGTTGAAGGTGAGCTCGGGAAACCCATTTGATTTGAAAAGAGCAGCCCAGTGTATCTGGCGGCCATACGCCGACATTTCCGGAGTATGAAATCCACAGGCAAATATTTCATTGCCTTCCGAAAATACTGGTAGCGACAACGATTTCAAGATAATGTTAACCGAGGCTTCTTCAAGGATCGGCATCCCGCGGGTGATATCCATACGGTGCAAAACAAGTTGGAGTGCGATGTCCTCAGGAGTGCAATCATCCGGATTTTTCAGAAGGAATTTATTCCTTTTTTCGGATATTTGCGATGTGAGTTCGGCCATCTGCTTCTGGAGCTGCTGAATAGCGGCTATTGTGTTTGGGGCCAAGGTTGATTTCGTGGTTTCCATAATATGCTAGGAGTTGTATTTTTCAAGTTTCAATTTCTTAACAAAGCCTATCTTTTTACACTACTTTGTCAAGATGAATTAAACATATTTGAGTGTATACTTATTGCATGCCCAAAGACGACATTTTTAAAACTCAATACGCCCGCCTCAACAAAGCCCAAAAAGAAGCCGTCGATACTATCGAGGGGCCGGTGATGGTTATTGCTGGGCCGGGAACGGGGAAGACAAGTATTCTCACGCTCCGTATTGCACATATTTTACAAAAAACCGATACGCCACCGGGAGGTATTTTGGCTATTACCTATACCGATGCAGGCGTCAGAGCAATGCGCACAAAGCTCCAGGCTATCATTGGTGATCGAGCACATGATGTACGAATCCATACCTTCCATAGTTTTGCGTCATCCGTCATTTCAGAATACCCCGATCATTTTTTACATATGAGTGATCGAAAGCTTATGACAGACATTGAGCAGGATTCGCTCATACGGTCAATTATTACCGAGCCTGAATTTGCCGATCTACGTCCGAGTGGCAAGCCCGATGCATATGTAAGCGGCATTATTCGTGCTATCGATACCGCAAAGCGCGAAGCATACACTCCCGATAAAGTCCGGGAATTTGCAAAGGGGGAAATCAATATGATTAAAAATGACGACGCGTCTATTTCTACGCGTGGCGCTACAAAAGGCCAGCTCAAGGCTGAAGCTAAAGAAGCGATAGGAAAATGTGAACGCACAATACTTTTTGCGTCAGTCTACGAGCGATATGAGGCCGAAAAAACAAAAGCGAAACGAATGGACTACAACGACCTTATTATCGAACTTCTCGTATCGCTTCGAAACGACGAGCTTCTGCTACGGCTCATCCAGGAAAAATATTTATACATTCATGTCGATGAGCACCAGGATACAAATGATGCGCAGAACTTCATCGTTGCTCTTGTCGCTGAATTTTTTGAAACGCCGAACATTTTTATTGTTGGAGACGAGAAGCAGGCCATATACCGTTTTCAGGGAGCATCTGTCGAGAACTTTCTTCTTTTGAAAAAACAATGGCCAACAATGAAAGTGATTTCGCTTGATACGAACTACCGTTCTCATCAGCATATTTTGGATGCGAGTTTTGGGATGATAGAGAAAAACTATGAAGGCGCTGAACATTCCGATTTGAGGATCCATCTGAAAGCCGGCGGAAGCGAAAAAGCCAAGCCACTCGACGTCGTTTCTGCCGAAAACACCTCTGCGGCGGAAGTGTATCTTGTCGAAGACCTGAAAAAAATATTAAAAAGCGAGCCTGGCGTGTCGGTGGCAATTATCGTACGAAGAAACCGCGACTTGGACAGAATAATTCGTCTTTTTGAATCTCATGGAATCCCTGTGTCCTCTGAACGAAGCGTTGATATTTTCAACCATCCCGTCGGTAGACTTTTCTTTGATTTGATTGAATATCTTGTTGATCCGACAAAAATAGAGTCTCTTTCAAAGACGATAATTTCCGGAATGTGGAGTATCCCTTTTTACGAAGCTGTTGAACTTGTGCAAAAAATAAGAAGCGGGGATTTGGCTGCTGTGGACCTAGCTTTGCCGACACTCGGTTCTATTCGTACAAAGCTACTTATCGATGGCCCGATAAGCTTTCTTATTCACGCAGCTGAGGTGTCCGGATTTACGGCGCTGATTGCAGAAGATCCCTCCTATGTCTATGTGTGGCGTGGTATCGTCGCCCTTTCCGAATCTTTGGCCCGGGAAAGCTCTGTTGTCGATCCCCGAGAGCTTTTACTGCATATGCTCGCGTATAGGACCTCAGCTGAAACAAGGACGATAAAGGTCTCAGTAGGGGCTCCTGACGCTCAAATTCACGCGTTAACAGCCCATGGAAGCAAAGGCCTTGAGTTTGACCGCGTCTATATCCCATACGCCACAGAAGACGCTTGGATTGGACGACCAAAAGGTTCCTCTTTTGTATTACCCAAAAAAAGCTCTGGGGAGGGTGATATTCGGGATATTCGCCGCCTCTTTTATGTTGCAATCACTCGCGCTCGAAAGCACGTCACTATTTTATCGGCAGAAGAAGAGTCAGATGGCAAAAAGCTTACCCCAGTCCGTTTTATCGATGAACTTGAAAAAGAATACGTCAATGATATTTCTCTTTCGCGAATCGGGGCTGAGTCAGTGTATGAAAAGACTACATCAGCAAAAGTTTCTGATAAAAAGACAAAGATACTTGATATTGCTAAGCGCACTCTTTCCGAAAAAGGTCTCTCTGTCACCGCCCTCAACCACTTCATCGAATGCCCAAGTAAATTTATTTACCAAAGCGTCTTAAAACTTCCTCAAGCTCCTGCAATTGCATCTGAAAAGGGGACAGCTATGCATGAGGGTATTTCAAAAGTCTGGAAAGCGGAAAAAAGAACTGCTGCAGATATCGAGCACATACTTTCCGAGACTGTCCGTGAATATTTTAAAAAATCACTTCTTTCCTTGAAAGAAAAACAGGTGGCAGAACGTGAGCTTGCCGAGGATATTCCCGCTATTGCAAAAGCTCTCGAGTCACATTTTACCCAAAAAGGAACGGTCTATACTGAAACATGGGTGAAGACAGTAGCTGAAGGCGTGCCTATTCATGGAAAGCTCGACACGCTTATTGATACTGGAGATAGTGCACTTATTTACGACTACAAAGCAAAACAATCAATGTCGCTTGCGGCGATTCGGGGTGAAACAAAGAGCGATGATGGTAACTATTTTCGCCAGCTTATTTTTTATAAAATGCTTGTCCGTGATGATTCACGTTGGAAACAAAGGACAATACTTCCCGCACTCGTATTTGTATCTCCTGACGATAAAGGCCGTTGTCCAACAGTTACATTGCCAATTGAAGATGCTGACATTACTCGTGTTAAAAACGAAATACGCTCCCTTGTGGAGAGCGTATCGAGTGGAGATCTTGTTGACCGATATTGCACCGACACTACGTGTGAATGGTGCGGAATGAAGCGCTTACTTTAGTTTGTTGTTGCTGCGCCCGGATTTATGAGGATATCAAGTGCGCTTTTAAGCTGATCGTATGGGAGAGCACCAGGGATAGCAACTTTCTTTCCTTCGGTAAGAATAAAGTTGTATGGTGTACCTGAAACACCAGCATTAATGCCGTCGAGGTATTGTGCTTCAACTTTGTCCTTCATCTTTCCGCTATCGAGGCAGGTTGTAAATGCCACCTTATCGAGACCGACTGAGGCTGCAATCACAGGAAGCTGACTTTGATCAAGACCTTTGGGTGTATCACCACTGACTGAAGGTGTTACCTCGTAGAGTTTCTTTTCGAAAGCCCAGAAACCGTTGTTTCCGCCGATTGAAGCCGCACATTCAAGTGCTTGCGCCTCATGTCCGGCATTTGGGTGGAGAATTTTTCCGGCACCTGCAGTACCAACTTTATCAAGAGGGAATGATCGATAGACCCATGCGACCTTGCCTGAAGCACCATAATCGCTCATGATTTGCTCCATAGTCGGATTGAATACTTTACAATATGGACACGAAGGGTCTGAGAATTCAACTATTTTAATAGGAGCATTTGGATCTCCGAGGATGTGGTCGTTGCTTGTGACAGGTTTGACATTGATTTCCTGACTTGCAGCCGCTGCGGTATTTTTTACGGGAGCTGAGTCGGGCTTTTTAACAATAATAATCGATGCTCCGATGATGAGTGCCGCCGCTACAATGGCCAAGGGCAATGATAAAGTCGCTTTTTGTTGCATGTGTGATATATTGATTGATAATAACCTTCGAGTTCAATAAGTATACCATGATTATATTCATTGCAATCGGTGCTTTTGTAGCCACGCTTTTGGGCGGGCTTTTTGCGCTGCGGGTTTCAGACAAACTTCATCTTATTCTTGGATTTAGCGCTGGGGCAGTCATCGCTGTCGCTTTTTTTGATCTTATCCCTGAAGCTCTCAATCTCGCACATACATTTTCAGCTTCTGTGGTTATGACTTTTGTTGCTATCGGTTTCGTAACGTACATGTTTATCGATCGCTTTGTTTCGCCCCATGCCCACGAAGTAGAACATTGCGAAAATGATAGTCACGAAACATCAAATACTCGCCGGGGTTTTCTTGGTGCAGGCAGTCTTTCTATACATAGTTTTCTTGACGGGCTTGCTATCGGTGTCGCTTTCCATGTGTCGGCAGCGGTAGCAGCTATCGTCGCTGTTGCGGTTTTGGTGCACGATTTTTCAGATGGTATAAACACTGTCAATATGATTATCAAAAATGGAGGCACAAAAAAAGAAGCGCTCAAGTGGCTTCTCATAGACTCGATTACGCCGATTGTGGGTGTAGCTGTTGGATTTTTTGTGGCCGTGCCCGAAGTGGCACTTGGGATACTCCTCGCTCTTTTTGCTGGGTTTTTCCTTTACATCGGCGCGAGCGACCTTCTTCCAGAAAGTCATCATTCCCATCCAACATTTTGGACTACGTTAACTACTATTCTTGGCTTTGCTGTGCTTTATATTGCGGTTCGACTTGCCGGCGTCTAAAAAGGCATCGTAAATGTCATCACAGTGTCAGCGGCTTTTTCCCAATTTTTAGTGTCTAGTTTTATGTCGCGCACCGCACCCCCGGCGCCAAGGTCTTTGTACTTAAGGGTGCTATTTTTTAATGCATATTCATAAAGTTCCTTTGTGATTTTCACGTCTTCGAGGCAGTATTTTATAATTTTGTCGATTTCACCTTTTTTCCACCATTCAATTGCTTCGAGACCGTGCCCGATTTTCTTTTTTCCGAGTGTTGCTTCGGCAAGAGTGTCGAGCTTAATGCGTCGGCCGAGAGAATTTTTAACTTCAACAAGCAGGTCGAGACTTTTTATCTTTGTTAGATCGCCGGAATAGTGTTTATTTAAAAGGGGAATGTCAAAGTGGTCACCATTGAAAGTAATAAGCATGTCTGCGCGCTCGAAAATAGGCCATAGTTTTGGTAAATCAGCTTCGAGGTAGCTTGAATAGCCGTCGACACCTGTTGGAGCGATGCCTTTTTCGAGATCTCCAGAATCGTGAATACAGACGACAGAAATATCAAGGTCTACAGAATCGTTTGACCCGACGTCTTGGAAAGTATTTTTTGTTTCTATATCAAATGTGATTTTACGCATTTGGGAAGGCTTCTTCTTTACTTGTTGCGAGGTCTTTTATCTTTAACTTTCCGCTTTTGACTTCTTCGTCACCAATAACGATGACTTTTTGAACTCCGCGTTTGACGGCATTTTTTATCTGATCACCGATTTTTTTATCTGACATGTCTACAACCACCGAAGTGCCGGCGTCTCTTATCTTTTTAGCCAATGCAAGGGAATAGACGAGATTGTGTTCTCCCATAGTGCAGATGCAGATTTTTGCTGAAGAACCGAGTGTTTTTGGCAGCGTCCCGTATGTTTCCATGAGGTCTTTTGCGACGACATCACCTGCTCCAAAGCCGACGGCAGGCACTTTTTCACCGCCGAAAAGTGAGAGTAAGTCATCATATCGTCCTCCACCAAAAACAGAGCGCCTGTTTGCGGGGTTTAGGTCAAAAACTTCAAAAACAATACCAGTGTAATAGTCGAACCCACGCATCAGTGTTTGATCAAAGCGAACATTGGTAATCCCAAGCTTTGCGAGGCCGTCAATAACTGTGGAAATTTCTGTGAGGCTTTCGTGTGCGGCACCTGTATCCCCAAGATTTTTTTTGAGCTCTGCGAAATTTTTTGCGTTAATAAGAGAGATAAATGAATCCGCTTTTGCTCCGATTATTTCTTTAGCGGTGATGTCGAATTGTTCAGCTTTTATCTTGTCTTTTTTGTCGATGAGTTTCGAGAGCTTGTATGCCGCATCATCGCCTAGAGAAAGCATATCTTTCATGATGAAATTCATCAATTTTCGGTTGTTGACTTTAATCTCAAAATTTTCGTCTTTAAGACCGTACAGCTTTGTGATTTCATAGGCCATTTGCATGGTTTCAACTTCAGCTTGTATTGATTCAACACCAAAAATATCGACATTAAGCTGCCAGTGTTCACGGACACGGCCCCGCTGTGGATTTTCATATCTAAAAAGGTTTGGTATTGAGAACCATCGGACAGGGAATACGAGCTCTCGTTTTCGTGCGGCTACCATGCGCGCGACTGTCGGGGTCATTTCGGGACGAAGGGTTACTTCACGATCGCCTCGGTCGGTAAAGGTATATGTTTGCTCATTTACTATTTCCTCACCTGATTTTGCACGGTAAAGCTCGGCTGGCTCGAGGACTGAAGCAGTATATTCTTCATAGCCGTATTTCTCACAGACACTTCGCCATATGTTAAAAATATGCTTTTCTATGGCCATTTCAGCCGGGAAGAAGTCCCTAACACCTTTATATGCCTCTGTAGAAAGTTTAATTTGTTTTGTTTTGTCGCTCATGAGAGCCATGATATCACGATTTTGATTGTATCAAAAGTGACCAATCGTGAATGTCTTCAAAGACGTTTGATATAAAATCAACTTCAAGATCGAGCTCTCGTGCCCACTCTAAACGAGTTTTGAGAAGCTCATTCCATCGAGTTGGATCGAGGGGTGCTTTATGTAAGTCCTTTTTTATTTTTGAGATCAATTGTATCGTACGTTTGCGTTCGAAGAGAAGCTCTATAAGCTTTTTGTCGATAGTATCAATTGTTACCCTATATTTTGTAAGTTCATCCATGTCTGAATTAAAGCATACAATGTGGAAAAATAAAAAGTGCTCAACCAGATGAGGTTAAAGCACTTTTTGGGGCAAAAATTAATGTGCCGAATCTGGCGAACTATTCATGACTGCACGAATGTTGATTGTAATCGCAATACCAAGCCAGACGACAGCTGGCCAGATAAAACTCCAAAGAACGATGGTGTGCACCGGCACACTAAAGAAAAATGATGCGACAAACCCAACAAGGCTTGAAGCAACTACCCAGAGTTTTGAGGGAAAGATTGACCAGAGAATATAAACTGCCAATGTTCCCGCAATGGTAATTGCAAGAGTAGAGCCGATAAACAGCCTTACACGATGTAAAAGTGTTTTCATATCTGGGTCTATGCTAGCATATAGCCTATATATGGAAACCCCCTTTATTCACAAGGAAATTTTGCCAAATAAAGCCTATATTATCGAGAAAAAAGTCGGTGAAACACCACTTGAATGCCTTGAGCGCTTTCGTGATGCAAAAAATGCAAAAATTCCAATGACCTATGCTGGTAGACTCGACCCAATGGCAAGCGGCAAGCTTATTGTTCTCTGTGGTGATGAGTGCAAAAGAAAAGAGACATATCTCGGACTCGATAAAGAGTATGAGGTGGAAATTCTGTTTGGTTTGGAGACTGATACCTACGATATGCTCGGTATGGTGACATGTGTAAAAAATCGTACGGTTGAGGATGTTGATGTCAAAAAATTTGATGTTAAAAAATATATCGGTACATTTACTCAAGAATACCCGGCGTATTCTTCAAAGACGGTTGGTGGTGTACAACTGCATGAGTTATCTAGAAAAAATGAATTGCCAGAGGAGATGCCAACAAAAGAGGTCGAAATATATTCATTTATAGAAATTGAACGATCACAAACCTCTGCGAAAGAACTACTTGATCGAATTCTTAAGAGCATAGCTCTTGTGAAAGGGGATTTTAGGCAAAATGAAATAAAAAAGAGGTGGAAGGAGGTTTTAACAGGTGAAAAATTCCATAAAGGCCACTTATTTCCCATCCTTAAAATAAGGGTTTCATGCTCGAGCGGCACCTACATGCGTTCTTTGGCCAATCAGATTGGAAAAGATGTAGGAACTGGAGCTTTTGCACTTTCTATTCACCGAACAAAGGTGGGTTCTTACTAGGTTACGCTGTATTTTCAAGTGTCAGGATTCTTGGTTCATGGTCCTGCAATACAGTATTTGAAATTTTCTGCCAGCGAATTTCCGCAAGATCCATGCGTCTCTCTATTCTTTCGAATCTTTCATCAATTTTTTTAAATCTCTCATCTATCATTTTAAAATTTTTGGCGCAGGCAATAGCCAGAGTTTCAATCTGTAAGGAAAGGTCGTTCAATGTAATTTTCTTTTTTACCATGACGAAATTTTACCAATCAAAAAAATAAATTTCAATAGCAAAAATCACAAAAAATTCATAAAGATTTTAGACTTCTGTGGAAAACTTTTTAGAACAAAAAAACCGCATTTCTGCGGCTTTTTTATTTATTACTTCAAATCAGTTCGCTTTGCCTTTGCTCGGTCCTGTACGGTGAGATATTTCTTTCTCAATCGGACGCTGGTAGGGGTGATTTCGAGGTATTCATCGTCTCGCATGAGTTCAAGGCCACGTTCGATATCAAGCTCGTAGTGTGGGGTAAGCATGATATGTTCATCGTTTCCGGATGATCGCATGTTGCTAAGCTGTTTACCTTTACATGGGTTTACTTCCATATCGTCACCCTTTGAAACGTCTCCGACAATCATACCTTCGTAGATATCAACACCTGGAGCGATAAAGAGGCGTCCACGTTCCTGGAGATTCCAGAGGGCAAAAGCGAGACTCTTGCCACTGACCATAGAGGACATAGCTCCCGTCTCATGCTTCTCAATCTCACCGGCATATGGCTTGAAAGCGATAAATCGGCTCGAAAGAATTCCTTCACCTTTTGTATCAATAGTAAATACACCTCGGTATCCAAGAAGTCCTCGAGTAGGAATTTCAAAGATGATTCGGCATTGGTTTTCCTTGACCTTCATATCAGTCATCACACCCTTTCGCTTACCAAGCTTTTCGATGATTGCACCAGTAAATTCTTCAGGAGTATCAATAGTAACCTCTTCGAAAGGCTCACTTTTGACCATATTTCCAGAACCATCATCGGCATCTTTGATGATTACGTGTGGCTGGGAGACCTGGAGTTCGTATCCTTCTCGGCGCATATTTTCAAGAAGAATGGCGACGTGGAGCTCGCCTCGGCCATATATTTTGTATGCTTCACTGTTGGTAAAATCCACTTTCAATCCAACGTTAATTTCAAGTTCTTTTTCAAGTCGTTCACGAATCTGGCGACCTGTGACGAATTTACCTTCGCGGCCGGCAAAAGGAGAGCTGTTTACCAAAAAGTTTAAGGAGATAGTAGGCTCGTCGATTTTAATAGCAGGCATGGCTTCTGTCTCAGCTTTGTCGGTCACTGTTTCTCCGATAAAGATTTCGGGTAGACCGGCGATCATAACAATGTCACCAGCGCGGGCCTCTTTCACCTCAACACGCTTTTTTCCTTCGAATGTAAATAGTTTGGTGATTTTTCCAGGAACGGTTGTGCCGTCGATTTTTTTCAAAAATACCGCTTCGCCGTCAGCGATAATACCGTCGTATATGCGGCACACAGCAAGTCGTCCAAGGAAATTATCATAGCCAAGGTTGAATACCTGTGCTTTGAGTGGATGATTTGCTTGTTCGGGGGTATTTGCTGCAGGAACATGGGAAAGGATACAATCGAGAAGCGGAGTAAGGTCTTTTCCTTCATCTGAGAGCTTCATTTTTGCCCAGCCCTGTCGTCCTACCGCATATACTGTAGGGAAGTCGATCTGACTTTCATTTGCACCAAGCTCAAGGAAAAGCTCAAGAACTGCTTCGTGGGTAGCGTCTGGATTTGCAGCTGGCTTGTCGATTTTGTTAATGATAACAATTGGCTTGATACCAAGCTCAAGAGATTTTTTCAATACGAAACGAGTCTGAGGCATTGGACCTTCTTGTGCATCAACGACAAGGAGAACAGTATCGATCGATCGAAGTACACGCTCCACTTCAGAACCGAAGTCTGCGTGACCTGGGGTATCAACAATGTTGATTTTCGTACCTTTGTAGTTGATTGAGGTATTTTTTGCGTAAATAGTAATACCTCGCTCTTGTTCGAGAGCGTTTGAGTCCATGGATCCTTCATCACCGTGACCACATTGGGTCATGATGGCATCGGTAAGAGTTGTCTTACCATGGTCCACGTGAGCGATAATTGCAATATTTCGTATTTCCATTTGAATGATATATAGGGCGCGTAGCCGTTAATTAAAAAAGGCCGACGGCCGATTGGACCATAATTAAAGCATGAAAGGGGGTGAAAAGCAAATTTGCGATAGGCAAATTTGTGTCGAGAGATTTTTTGTACCTTTAGGTACAAAAAATTCGAGACCAACTCCGGCATAAGTAATTAAAAAACACCCGACGATTTCTCGAGGGGTGTTGGGCGTTTTAAGCCTGGACAGAAGTGCTCATGTTTCCTAACGGGTGGAAAAATGTCCTTACGGGATGAACAGCGGCCTGTTGCGGTCTTGCATTCACAATGCCATTAATGGTCTGGCGGACAGGGTGATTGCGAGTGTGCAGTCTTGTCAGCATCCTTTTACGGATGTTGTCAGGAATGACCATTTTTTTGACAAACAACTCGACCTTCTCGAAGAGGGGCATTTCGTATTTGATTTCCGTCAAAATATCCCTGGGGATGTGCTTAATAGCCGGCACGACTTTGTTGTCGTATTCAGCCATTTTAGTCTGAAACGTCCGTGGACCGTCGTCTTCACGCAACTCTCCGCTTTCAATTCTACGCACGATAGCGGCATAGACTTGTTCGGGGGTTGAGATGATGTGAAATACACGGAGACGTCTTTTACCAAAAGCATTCAAAAACAGTTCCGCTTCATTTGGTGTCCGAGGAGAACCCGCTAAGTTAAACGTTTCCAGCCCCATACTTCCTGGAATCCAGGAAATGTTTTCCGTAACCGATTCGAATACCGGTTTTGGAGAAAGGATCTTACCTGCAAGCTGGTCGGCATTCTGCTCGATAAGCATTAGGCCGGCGTTCGTTTTACGTTTCTTGCTTTCATCGAGACACTTACTCGTATCGCGCCAGGCAATTCGTGGATGACTCCACTTAAACTTGCTAGCAAGGTCATCGCAAGCGATTTTTGCAAGGGTGCTTTTTCCGCACCCCGTTGCTCCGGTTAGAAGATTAACTCCGTATGATTCTGACATGCATGAGCTCCTATTGGTTAGTTGTTGTGTGTTGTGGATTAACTTCCCTGTGAAAGATCAACCGGAAAGCATAGTATCACTTTTATTTACACGTGTAAATACACCCCGTTGCGCTTGGATTTTATAAAAAATTTAACATTTCTTTACGTAGATTTTAACTGCAATCAGATACACTTCTACTATGAAAATTACGGCAGTGGATTTTGTGAAAAAGGTGCTAGGTGAAGCAATACGTGCCAAGGCTTCAGATATTCACATCGATCCATTCCGTGATTTTCAAACGGTGCGTTTTAGAATAGACGGCGAGCTTGTTGGATCAGGAAAGGTTCCTGAGGGAATTTATCTTGAAGTGATAGCCAGGATAAAAATTCTCTCAAGCTTGCGTACAGATATCCACCTTGCACCACAAGACGGAAGGTTTAGGTTTGAAGAATGTGATATACGAGTGTCAGTTTTGCCTTGTCAGTTTGGTGAAAATGCAGTGCTGCGTATATTGAGTTCTAGAAACGGTAAACATTCTTTTATTGAACTTGGAATGTCAACATTTGATATTGGAAGGGTGAGGTCTGCAACAAAACGTAGGCAGGGATTGATAGTGGTCACAGGACCCACTGGTTCCGGCAAAACAAGCACCTTATATACCTTACTTCACAAGCTTTACACTGAGGATGTATCCATCGTGACTCTTGAAGACCCGATCGAGTATGGCATGCAAGGTATTTGTCAGGTACAAGTAAACCAACAGTATGGTATTACGTTTGCCTCTGGCTTGAGGGCAATTCTTCGGCAAGATCCTGACATTATTATGGTCGGTGAAATACGCGACAGTGAGACAGCAAAAATAGCAGTACATGCAGCGCTTACTGGGCACCTTGTGTTATCTACGCTCCACACAAATTCAGCCTCAGCTGCTATTCCGCGCCTTATGGATATGGGTGTTGAGCCGTATCTTATTTCCGCGACATTATCCCTCATTATTGCCCAGCGGCTTATTAGAAAAAATGTACCGCCAGGAAGAATCGGTATATATGAAACTTTAGTTATCACAGAGAAAATTAAAAGCCTAATTGAAAAAAGGTCGTCCACTACCGATATTGAGAAGGAATCGGACATGAAAAAAATGTATGAGGATGGGATTAAAAAAGTCGAACAGGGAACTATTACTAAAGAAGAATTACTCAGGACACTTTTTGAGTAACATGCTATATAAAATATGAGTAGACCAAAGAAAAGAAAACAAGTGCCTACTTTTACGCAAAGTCAATTTGCCGCGCGTCTGTCGGTTTTTCTTAAGGCCGGGATACCCTTAGTAGAATCGTTACACCTTGTTAAAATCATTGATTGCAAAGAGATAATTGAGCGCATTTCAGCGGGACAAACGTGTTCTGGAGCATTGTATTCGTGCTACAAAGTGAACCCACTTCTTTTTCAGATGATACATATCGGTGAACGTTCCGGAACATTGGCGCAAGCACTCGAACAAGCCTCTCGACTTCTTCAGAAAAACCTCGACCAGAAAAAGAAAATAGTTGGCGCGTTTATATACCCAGGTTTTATTGCGATAGCAACACTCGGTATCGCAGGTTTTCTTGTTCTCTATATCTTTCCGAAAATAATTCCTTTATTGCTTTCAATGAACATACCTCTGCCGTTACTTACCAGGGTGGTGATGTTTGTAAGTGATAGTGTTTTGCATCATTGGATTTTACTTAGTGCTGTATTTGTAACGCTACTTGCCGTATTCGTGGTCGCGTGGAAGCGATTTAATTTTCTCCAAAAGGTAGCGCTCGATACCGTCTTAAGAATTCCTTTTATCGGTTCTATTTTTCGTGGGAGTATCATTGCTGAATTGTTTGGACCACTTCATATTCTGCTCGCAAACGGCGAATCGTTACCGAATTCTCTTGCCTTGATTGGTGATCTTACTTCGCATTCGTTTTATTCAAAAATCCTTTCGGATGCAACTGTGCAGGTCAATAATGGCGGATCGTTGAGTGATTTTTTTCAGAAAATATCTCAAACCAAGTCGAGATACATTCCTAAATTGATTTCAGAGATGACTCTCATGGGAGAGAAGACGGGCGGCATAGCCAATGCCTGTGAACATATCGTTACAATCTTTAGTTCAGAGGTGGATGAATCTCTAGCAAGACTATCTCAGCTCATCGAGCCGATACTTATGCTTTGCATGGGGCTTATTGTCGGGTCTATAGCACTCTCGATTATTTTACCAATCTATGAAATCACGAATCATCTTACAAAATAACGCCCGTAGGGGGTTTCTGACATTCGAAGCACTTTTGGCGCTTACGCTTTTCTGTATGCTTATTCCAGCGGCTATTTTTCTAAATCTATCTTCACAAAAATTAATGCAGTATGCAGAGCAAAAAATGGGCGAGAATAGTGGTAATGCCAACATTATATATGATAGTGCAAAAAATATGTTTCTCGAGAAAGTTGGTATATATCAAGATGAATTTGGTAAAAACACATGTGAAATTGGTGCATCTGATATACCAACATTGAAAATGCATCAATCGGGCATCACTCTTGGTCAAGGCATAGTTGGTACTTCGCTTTTGAGCCACAACGGATACATGTATGAGAGTGCAAATTCTTCTGTTCAATCCAAAGCCGATTTATTTATTATCAATACAAATAGCCAGCTTTCTAGTCAACCTTCGCCTTACATAGTGTCATCTTTAAATACCGGTCCGGGCATTGCGTCATTAGCTATGTCGGGGGTGTATCTATTTCTCGCGAATGAAAGCTCGGTTTCTCAGCTTCAGATTGTACGGGTAACAGACAGGGTACACCCGACCTTGATCGCACAATTAAAATTACCTTTACCACACGCTTCATCCACTGCACCAAAAGCAACAAGTATATTTTTTGAACACGGAATGGTGTATCTCGGTACCGCAAAGTGGGATGGGTCGGAGTTTAATATTATTGATGTTTCAAATCCGACAATACCTACTTATGTGGGCGGATTTAAGGTCGGTGCCCAAGTCAATTCGATCACAACATACAACGGGTATGCGTACATCGCCACTTCAGGTGTCGGACAATTAACAGTTCTTGATGTACATGATCCTTTTCATATTTCAAAAGTTTCAATATTTTCACCAGATGGGTCTACTATTCTTGACGGTCACGGAGTTTTATTATCAAGCACAACTCTTTATTTTTCAAGAAATGGCGGTGGATTTAACAACACAAAAAATTACGAGCTTTTTCTGTTTGATCTTCAAAATGATCCGCAAGCACAAAATCCACTTGTTTTTAAAGATATTCCGGGTGGAGTATACGGTACCATTGTTTCTGGAAAGAAGGGTAACACTGTTGTATCTATCGCAACAGGTAACTCAACAGCGTCAATCCAGTTTTTAACTCCAGACTTAACAAAAACCCTCACCACACAAACATTACCTTCAAATCCAATCGGCATGGTATGCGACCACGGACAGATTACTGAGCCAGTCCCAACAGAACAAGGATTTATATATCAATCAACATGAATCTTATTGAAATGCTTATTTACATAGTGATAGTAACACTCATTTTGTTCGGATCGGTCTTTCCAGTATATTCAATGATTTTTGGAGAGATGAAATCAAACGATCAGGTAGAAATCTTATTCAATAGCTTGTAGTACAAAAATATAAAATAATGAAGAAAGGCTTCGTCGCACTCATATTAATCATACTGATATCCTCAGCTCTACTCGCAATTGTGTTTGCGGAACAGGATCGCATTGTCGTAATTCTCGACATGGCCAATGCAAAGTCATACAGAATTGAAGCAACGCAAAACGCACTTTTTTGTTTACACAGTACATTTATAGAACTTACCCATGATTATTTTTATTTCATTGACGAAAAGACCGCCGATACAGAGCACAAATGCTCAATAGATTTTGTGTCAGAGGCACCACTTACGGATGCCGGTGTAAGACACGTGAGTGTGACAGGAAATTCAATTGGTTCACATCGCACCATAACAGCCCACATTAATGCTGAGATAATGTTGAGATACCAAAATATCAGTTTACTGTCGGCAACAACAACATTTTAGTTTTATTTTAATAAATCTTTATTGGTATTTCATGCCCGATATATATACTTACCTATATACATAATTAATAAAAAAACACATGTCGACATTCAAAATAAAAAAGATAAACAGCGGTTTTACTTTAATTGAGATTCTTGTAGTCATAGGTATCATTGCAGTATTGGCTGCGGTGGTACTCGTGGCGATAAACCCAGCAAGACAATTCAAGCTAGCACGAGATTCCCAAAGGGTAAGTAACGTAAACGCTATTTTAAATGCTGTTGGACAAAACATAGCTGAACACAAAGGCCAGCTTATCTGTAGCGGCAACATTTTTACAATACCGCCAGTGCCGACTATTATTAAAAGTTCAGGCGGTTTCGATCTCGCTTCTTGTGTCATCCCGGCATACATTTCTTCTTTACCGTTTGATCCGAGTGCTCCTGACGCTCGTTTTGTTGATTCGACTAACTACGACACTGAGTATGTACTATACCAAGATAGTAACGGACGGGTAACCGCAAGCTCAACTGGGGAGATCACATCATCCATATCCGTGACACGCTAAATACCATGTAAAAATGGTATCATGGTGTGCACATGCCCCCAATTGAGAACAACCAGAGAAGATTCAGATTAGGAATTACCATGCTCTGTGTTATTCTCCTTGCTCTTGTAATAAAAATAGCGACGTCACCACATACCTCAACACCAAATCTAAAAACCTTATCGACTAGTTCATATGGGAAAAATACTCAAACGATTCCCAAGATGAATATGCAGGTATTATCACCAACTCCAGGATCAATTACCACTTCGACGACCATCAAAAAAATCCCACCAGGACCCGCACCAGAGTCTATTATTACAGCAACATCATACCTTGTTGGTAATGCAGATACTGGAGAGATCTACCTCTCGAAAAATATAAACAAGGGCTTACAGATAGCTTCCATAAGCAAACTCTTTACTGCACTTGCCGCAGAGAAACACTCAAATGCTTCAACGACCATTACAATTACAGAAAAAACACTTGAGTATTATCCGGATGATCCACACAAGCTCACCGTGGGCGATTCCTTTACTATTGACGAACTTCTTTATCCGCTTATCCTTGAATCTAACAATAATGTAGCTCAGACCCTCGCTTCAACGACAGGGTATACGACCTTTTTGGGTTACATGGGTGATGTTGCAAAAGATGCAGGACTAAACTCAACTCGCTTTGAAGATAGTTCGGGTCTTGGAGATGGAAACATTTCAACGGCAGCTGATCTTTTTAAGTTCGGACAATATCTCTATCATTCGACATCCACATCAACATCAACGGCAGTGACATCAACACTTCTAAGTCTGACCAGCATGAAATCGAAAGACTTACCAAAAACAGCTGCCCATGGTGCATACATATTTAAAAATACGAGTGTGTTTGTGGGGGATCCAAACTATATCGGTGGAAAAACAGGGAGGTCAGATTCCGCTCTTGAAACCATGCTCTCAATATTCAACTATGACATTAACGGGAAAAAATATCCTCTGGTTATTGTTGTCCTCCACTCAAGTTACGGCGACAGACAAGGGGATTCAGAAGCACTTTATCTGAAGACAATAGAAAAAATCACAGGCAGAAAAACTCAATAGACACATCAATTGGTTGCGATTAGAAAAAATCAGCTGCTTTGTACCCAGCATATATACCAAGTAGACTTCCTACCGCACCTAAAATGATCGATGAGAACGATAGGAATGAACCGTCCCAAAGTAGTGGAATATATGAAAAAACAGTCGAACCAATAAACATTCCTATCCAAATAAGTGTTTTTCGAGACATCGTGTATATACCAGTGTTATTTATGCTATTTAGTATACTATCCACAGGTCGATTTGACTAATATTTTATTTATGATATTATACAAGGACATGAAAAATACCATGTCACAGCTTCATACATCAAACAAGGCGCGCGCTTTTGCGGCCTCTGTTTACGCGTACGGAAAGCCTGTGTGGCATGATGTTCCGAGTATTTAATCTCTATTGAATGCTCAAAACATCGTGCGACAACACGATGTTTACCTAGAACTTTGAAAATTTATGAAAGAACAAGAACGCAAAGTGGCGGCGTCTTTTCGCGATTATGTGAAAAGCGCTGGTGAATCAATATCCGTTTTTAAATGGATATGGAAGGAAACAACAACGCCGGAAAGCCGGAAAAAAATAAAACAAGTGATGGTCTTTCTTTTGATCATCGTTTCATTTCAATCGGTTCAACCGATCGTTGTTAGTTTCATCTTCAACGGTTTGACTACGCACAATGGTGCTATGGTCAAATGGGCGATTGGTATCTTCTTTCTTTTTTTGCTGTTGCAAAAAGTAGTGAGTAGGTTCCATGAGTCCGCTCGCGAGTGGGTGATCAGTATCCACTCGGGCAAGATTGATGAACGGATTACAGAAATGTTTTTCGAGAAATCAATCGGCCAGCACATTCACGAGGGCAATACGCTTTCCATTAGCAATATTGAAAAGGGAAGGCATCGTGCGATCGACATTCAAAATAATCTTTTGTTTGAAGGCGCCGATACTATCATCCAGCTCAGTATGGCATTTGTTGGACTCTGCATATTGAATTGGGTTGCCGGATGTATTATGGGCGGGATTATTCTCGTTTATATCGTCTGGTCACTTTACCTCAATTTTAGGGTTACTCGAGCTTGTGCACCCATCGATCGAGATATGCGACGGCTCAACCGTCGTCGTGTCGAGAGGTGGGAACGCATTGAGCGAGTGAAGATGTCTTGCAAGGAAGAAACAGAGATCAAGGAAATGTCTGCGATTTACGATGAGATATCGGATCGCGATCGAACCTTCTGGCTCTGGTTTATTAAAATTGCAAACGTCCGTTCCATGATCAACATCGTGGGTCTCACCGCTATTATGGCCTGGGGTTCATGGCTTGTGTGGACCGGAAAATGGAATATCGGCCTCCTGTATCCGCTTTTTACCTGGTCAAACAGGGTGAGCGAAAATATCTGGAGGTTCGGTGCACTTGAGCATAATATCAACTGGAACATGCCGGCAATCAAATCAATGATCGAGGCTTTGGAGCTTCCCGCGACAACGCAGGATGTCCAAAATGCCAAGAATATTGATCCAAACACCCCGCATGCTGTCGAATTTGTCGACGTGTCACACACATATCCAGCTGAAGCAAAAAAGAATGTTGACCTTGAAGACATGCCGCCTGCCATCGTGAAAGTAAATCTCACTATCGGCATCGGCGAACGCGTTGCGCTCTTGGGTCAAAGTGGAGCAGGAAAAACGACCGTCATGCGAAAACTTTTGAGGTTCGATGATCCGACTGCGGGAACTATTCTCGTGGACGGCGTTGACCTTAAACAAATCGCACAGCAGTCGTGGCGGCGGGGCATAGGATATATTCCTCAACAGGCGCAAGTCTTTGACGGAAGCATCCGATACAACCTCACCTATAGCCTGACCAAGGAAGAGAAAGCCTCGCTTACCGACGAATATTTGTGGAAGCTCATGAAGCTCTTGCAGATCGATTTCAAAGACCGCCTCACTGACGGCCTCGATACAATCGTCGGCAAAAACGGCATCAAACTCTCCGGCGGCCAAGCCCAGCGGCTTATGATAGGGTCAGCGGTGGTCAAACGACCCTGGCTCCTTGTGGTGGACGAAGCGACATCAAGTCTAGACTCCACTACCGAACGTAAAGTTCAAGATGGTCTTGCAGCTGTTCTCTCGGGAACGACTACAAGCACTCTTATCGTCGCCCACAGACTAAGCTCCGTCAGGCATCTCTGCACGAAATTCATCGTGCTTAAGCCTGTAAGCGAAGTTGTAAACGGAGATTCTCAAGTAGAAGCAGTCGCTTCTTCCTTTGAGGAACTCTACAGCATATCCCCGACATTTCGCCGTTTGGCAGATGATCAGGGAATCAAGATTGGATAATTTTAAAAAAGTCCAATCAAACCACCATCTCGTGCAAACGGGAAGGTGGTTTTTTATATTTGCCATCACATATTTGTTGTGTTACCGTATATACATGCCTTATTACATGGCACAAATCGATATGAATACATGCTCAGGAAAGCTCAATTTTCCTGCAGTTTTTGCGCATACGCATACTGACTTGTATTCAATCGACATGTGTTTCATCTAATAAAAATCATCATTTTTTAGACACATCCCGACTGAATGAAAGTCGGGATTTTTGTTTCCCGCACCTTCAAACAGTCTCCGAATGATTTCGGAGCAATAGTTCATTGAAAATAAACACACACATATATGGAAACACAAATCGTATTCCTTAAAGGGAAAAAGGTGACATTGCGGCCGTTTTCGGTTGAGGATGCACCAACACTACAGCGGTGGATCAACGATCCTGAGGTCAGACAATTTCTGACTGTCCTCTACCCGGCACAGCTTCAAAGCGAGCGCGAATGGGTTGAGGGTTTGGCAAAGAAACCAGACAAGGATGTCGTTCTTATGATGGAAGTCGAGGGTCGGCCGATAGGATCCATGGGACTTCACAGTATCAACTGGAAAGACCGCACAGCGATGACCGGGGCACTTATCGGCGAGAAGGATTGTTGGGGAAAAGGCTACGGCACTGACGCTAAAATGGTCTTCCTCGACTACGCCTTCAACACCCTAAACCTCCGTAAAATATACTCGCGAGTCTACAGCTTCAACAAAAGAAGCCTAGCCTACAGTCTCCATTGCGGATACGAGGTCGAGGGTCGACTCATCAAAGAGCATTTCTGCCGTGGTCGCTACTGGGACGTTATTGTTCTCGGACTGTTTAAAAAGCAATGGCTTCCGTATTGGAAGAAGTATTCTGCAAAGATGTAGATGTAAAAAAAAGATCAGGTATTATAAAAAAACCACTTTTTCGCACGGAGCGAGAAAGTGGTTTTATATTTAATTGGTGCCTAGACGAATTTCGTCATCACAAGGTGAACGTGATATTTTTCACGCATAACCTGTAAAAACTTCTTCTCATCGCCATGGCATTCTCCTGAAAAGACAGTATTGAGGTCAATTTGACGACTCACCGTGAGCGCAGTCCCCAAACACCAGAAACTAAACACTTCGGCGGCACGTTCCAACGTCGGAACCTGTGGGGGATAGCAGACAAATGGCCGGCCATTTTTTGCCGATATGTGGACATGAAGCACATGTTTAGCAAAAAAATCTTTGGGTGGCTCAATGATCTCGAGCTCATAATGTTCCCCTAAAGGAATCTTCTTTGCGAAAGCCTCGTAGAAATTGACAGGATCCATAAAAAGATCCTCTGGTTTCATCGAACGACGTGCAAGAGCAAGATATACTTCTTCCTGCCCATTATTACTGACAGTTACTTGTATGTTCATAGATTATGAAATTGTTGAGGTTCTGTATTTGATACTACTGACACAACATGATTTGTCAAATAAATCTACTAGCTTTTAGTATTTTTGTACGGGTGTATAATCACCCCATGGAACCTCTCGCAAATAAAATCCGCCCGAAAAACCTAGCTGAATTTGTCGGTCAGGAACATCTCGTGGGCAAAGGAAAAGCGCTCTATCAAGCCATAAGTGAAAAGCATTTATTTTCCTTCATTCTCTGGGGCCCACCAGGGACAGGGAAGACGACGCTGGCGAAGATATACGCGCACGCTTTAAACGCTCGACTCTACGAGCTTTCAGCTGTGTCTGCTGGAAAAGATGATATTAGAAAAATCGTGGAGGAACCGAATACTTTGCTTGAAGGGCGGCCAAAACTCCTTTTTCTTGATGAGATTCATCGCTTTAATAAAGCCCAACAGGATTTTCTTTTGCCATATGTAGAGAGCGGGCGGCTCACGCTCATTGGTGCCACCACCGAGAATCCGAGTTTTGAAATCATCCCCGCACTCCTGTCTCGCTGTCGTGTTTTTGTTTTGAAGTCACTCACCGAAGACGATTTAAAGATGATCATCAAACGTACGAAAATCAAGATACCTCAAACAAAAAGAGATGGGGATACCCTCGACTGGCTTGTCGCTCTTGCAAATGGCGATGCGCGCATGGCTATTACTGCACTTGAAAACTGCGAGCGCCTCTATGGCAAGGTCACCCTCGAAAACTTAAAAAGTACATTTGAACACGCATTTATTCGTTTTGATAAAAAAGGCGAGGAGCATTACGATACTATTTCGGCATTTATAAAAAGTATGCGGGCAAGCGATGCCGATGCTGCACTCTACTATCTCGCACGAATGCTTGAAGGTGGGGAAGATCCAAAGTTTATTGCTCGACGGATGGTTATTTTTGCATCTGAAGACATTGGCCTTGCTCAGCCAACAGCGCTCGTAGTGGCTAATGCTGTTTTTGCTGCGGTAGATGTCATCGGCATGCCCGAAGCGCAAATCAACCTTGCTCACGGCGTCGCTTACCTCGCCCTCGCGGCAAAAGACCGATCGGCTTACGATGCATATTTTGAAGCACTTGCGGATGTCAAAAAAACAGGTAACGTGCCTATTCCACTTAAGATTCGCAACGCGCCAACAAAACTCATGAAAAATCTCGGGTATGGAAAGGGGTATGAAAAGTATCCAACGAAACCCGGCAATATTGTCGAGGGCACCGACAGCTATTTACCCGAAAAACTGAAGGGGAAGAAGTACTTGAAGAGACCGGGAAAATAATCCGTTTACGTTGACTTTTCATAAATAATATAGTATTATGCTAAATGTTGATAAAAACATAAACCACGTTCCTTGAGGTACTATTATGAATGACTCTGATGACGAAAGTCCAAATCTGACAAAGTTTTTCCTTTTTTGTTTCGTGACAATCACTCCGCTATTTTTGCTGGGTGCATTATTAATCCCGAGATTGGCAAATCGGGTATACAAAATCGAACCTGCCGTTCCTGAGGGCTGGCATGTAGTTGGCGAACCATCCCTCGTCAAAACCAGGCTCGGTAAATACGAGTCTCGCATTATCCAACACGATCACGTCAACCGCGTGTTCATGCACGATCCGGCGTGGTATACGCTCTATCTGGATATAACCAACAGCAGCAAGTTGGACGTCGAGTCATACCACTTGTTCCCGACAATCATCGCTGACGTCGGCAACGATAGTCCTATGTGGGCTAAGATCAAACAAGTTGCGGATCATAGCAATACGACCGACGGTCTCATCGGTTACCGCTACAGCGAATTTGAAATCCACATCCACGCTAACCCAGCTTTTGCTGATGTAAATGGTGCAGGCTGGGAATACAAGGTTGCCAAACACACCGAGAGTGGAATTACCGTTGAAATTTCGCACTAACAAGCGCATGCGCCAGCCTTCGGGGTTTGGCGCATTTTTTTATATTGTGATACCCTTCACTCGGACAGAAAACAAAAAAAGCACACCACATTACACATTTAGGACATAATGAATCCACTAGCATTAGTACCCGCCGAGGTTCTCGGCGTTGATATCGGAGGGGTCTTAACTGACCACCGTCGTCTACACCACGATCAAAGCGAAGCAGTTTTCCTAAGTAAATACTTGGAAACTCCTGAGCAAGAAGGTGCCTTTGAAATTCTGCGGCTTCTCGTCGAATGTTCTTTCGGAAAGCATGTCTATCTCGTCTCGCGCTGCAAGCGAAGGACGGAAGAAGTGACGCGGAAATGGCTCATTCACCGCGATTTTTACAATCGCACGGGTATTTTACCAGAACACATTTTCTTTTGTCTTGAACGGGCGGAGAAAGCGGACATCTGCAGACGGCTCGGCGTCACACATTTTGTGGATGACAGGCTTGAAATTCACGGCTATCTTGAAGGCATCGTGAAGCATCGTTTCTTGTTTCGTCCTTCAGAAAAAGAAGTGGCTGAATTTGTCCATGTATTGCCCGGCGTTCGCAGGGTAGAATCATGGGTTGAACTTTTAGGCGCTCTTTATCATTGATAGTTCATCGGCACTTCGGTGCCGATTTTTTTGTGCACAAAAAAATTATCAAAAAAAACCGCCCCTTATGCTGGGGCGGTTGCTGTTGCGGGCAGATGTTTGAACACCCGTTTTCTTTGCTCAAAAAGCCACTGTCGGATGGGTGATCCGTTCTTCTCCTGATTAAACATATTGAAGTTCAGGCGAAGGCTCACCTTGTCCCTTTTGCACCGGGCGACAAAGGAGTGGTCGCATTTCCAAAGATTTCTCTTTCTTTTCTTGTTTTCGCTGTCTTCACAGAGCTTTGTGTCAAAGGAGATATTTTCCTCCTCAATCATCCTCGAGATCACTTCATTTGTGTGAGCGTCGAGGGGTTCAATATACCAAATCATACGAATCCTTTTGTTTGTTTTTTCTATTTCAATTATGCATACATGGGCTTTACTTGTCAAATAGACTTTTTTATGCCATTATTAGGTTTCTCGAAATTCTCATGGAAAATTCAACACGAATAAACAAATACCTCGCGGAACAAGGCTACACCACAAGACGCGGTGCCGACGAGCTTATTTCACGAAAATGCGTTTTTATAAACGGCAAAATTGCTGTACTTGGTGATAAGGTAGCCGAAGGTGATGTCGTTGAAGTAAAAGACAAGAAGAAACCTAAAGATTTTTTCTATTTCGCATTCAACAAACCAAAAGGCCTCATGACTGAGGATATCGTCAAAACTGTAAATGTACAGAAAGATATTTTTCCGGTTGGTCGCCTCGACAAGCAATCCCACGGACTTATCATTTTGACAAATGACGGTCGCATTACTGACAGACTTCTAAATCCAAAATACGATCATGAAAAAGAATACACCGTTATTACCCGCGAAAAACTGCGCTCGAATTTCAAGGAAAAAATGGAAGGTGGTGTAAACATTGAAGGCTACCAGACTCAGCCCTGCCATATACGAATAAAGAGAGAAAACGAATTTGACATTGTAATCACTGAAGGAAAGAAGCATCAGATACGCCGAATGTGTGTCGCGCTATTTAATGATGTTAAAGATCTCAAAAGAACAAGAATCATGAATGTGCGTCTCGGAAAACTTGCGGTAAATTCAATACGAAATATTGAAGGAGAGGAACTTGAAACATTCATCGCTGAAATAGGTCTTTAGAAGTGATATACTATTTACATGAAGAAATATTGTGCTGTCGACTTTTTTGTATTCGCTTTTTTAGGATTCATTTTTTTATTGCCTAATTTCGCTGGTGCAGCGACGGCCACATCGACAACAGCTATAAGTAAAATTAAGATAACAGTGTCAATCCCTGTTCCTATCGTTGCAACATCGACATTTCAAAGGAGTTTGACAACGGGTTCTGTAGGAAACGATGTTCTCACTCTCCAAAAATATTTAAATCAACGCGGGTATACGATTGCAAAAAGTGGTGTTGGATCGATTGGGAATGAAACAACATTGTTTGGTTCGCTTACAAAAAGCGCAATAATTAAATTCCAAAATGACCATAGGATTTCGCCCGCAGCTGGGTATTTTGGACCTCTCACACGGGGTATTGTTTTGAAACTTGAAAATGATTTACGGGTAGCAAGAGCTGGTCTTTCAGCTAGTGGCGGGGGATCGGGAGGAGGGGGAGGTGGTGCCGTCTCATGGCAACCTTACGCAAGTAACAATAATTCATCAAGTAATACATCTTCGACCGCAATCTCGACAACAACAGCGTCTACGACTGGGCAAGCACAAGCAACGACGACTCCTGCGCCTATACCCGCAATACCTCCAATTTCTTCAATAGCTCGCGAGCTTTCATACGGTTCGGAAGGAGGTGATGTATTAGCCCTTCAAGATTTTCTTAATAAACAAGGCTATCCTGTAAACAGAACCTCAATATATGACGATCAGACACTTGAAGCCGTCATTCAATTTCAAACAAATTACGGACTTCCACCATCGGGATATCTTGGAGCATTTACTCTTTCAGTTATGAACTCAGTTCAAAATGGCACGTATGTAGCGGGATCTTCTGATGCCGATGCACAACTCAATCCACCAGTACCGACTGTACCCATATTGATTCAAGGGAATTAAGCTGACGAAATCAAATTAAAAAATTAAAATGACCTCCTCCCCGCACTCCCTTTGGTCGGGCGGGGTTTCCTCACCGGGTTCA
>OCZT010000297.1_pt1 | contig 47784 bp, 49 predicted proteins | sample 1539031 | NCBI WGS metagenome assembly OCZT01 (sample SAMEA3539308, study PRJEB22396) | soil metagenome | biome: tundra; feature: field; material: soil | place: USA | collected 2010-05 | depth 0.15 m
GTAGGGCCGGTGGGGATCGAACCCACGACCGAGGGATTATGAGTCCCCTGCTCTAACCACTGAGCTACGGCCCTGCGAAACGTCGCGGCGTGAAGTGCCTTTGACGCCTCCAAAGTAGCAGGGTGTTCAACGACACTACTCTGACATTTTTGCCCAATTTAAGTAGGAGACGAGTGTCAAACTATACGTCGAACGAAGCTGATGTAGTCATCGTGGGTGCTGGTCACAACGCGCTCGTCTGTGCGGCGTATCTCGCCGAGGCCGGCTTGCGCGTTACCGTGCTCGAAGGTCGACAGATTGTCGGGGCAACACCGTCACGGAAGAAATGACGCTACCGGGCTGGCAACACGACTCGTGTTCGAGCGCTCACGTGGTCATCCAATCGAATCCGCTGCTCTTAAACGACGAGCTCGCGTTAAAGAAGACGTACGGATTGGAGTATCTCGTGACCGACCCGCGGTCGTGTTTCCCGTCGAGGGAGGTGACGCGCTGATCTTCCATCCCGACGTGGAAGCGACGGCGCGCGAGTTCGAGCGATTCTCGCACCACGACGCCGCGTCACTTCGCCACCTGATCGACGAGTGGGAGGCCGGGCTCAAGGTGAGCCACGCCTACTTTCAAGCCGGCTTGGAAGTTCCCAACGACGAGTGGGCGACGCCCTACGAAGCCCTGCGCGTAAGGAGCGCTTGGGACGTCGTGAACGAACTCTTTGAACATCCTCTGATCCGAAGGGCCGTCATCTGGATGAGCTTCGCCACCATTCAGCCTCCTCAGCGAAGCGGAACCGGCGCGCTGCCCGCGGCGATCATCGCCGGTCGATTGAAGTTCGGTTGGTGCACTCCGGTTGGCGGCTCGGGGGCGCTGCCCGGCGCACTTCGCGCCCATCTAGAAGACCACGCGGGCACTGTCGTTACGGGGGCGTTGGTCCAGCGGTTCATCGTCGAATCGGGTCGCTGCGTGGGCGTTGAAACGAGCGACGGGCGCACGTGCCGAGCCAAGCAGGCCGTGGTGACGGGCAGCCACCTGCACGCGTTACCATCGGCGCTCGACCAACCCTCAGCGATGATCGAGCGCGCTTCGGCGCAGTGGCGCCCGGAACTGGCAGTCTTCGCCGTGCACTTCGCGCTTCGCCATGACGTCCCCTACAACACCGCCAGCGGCCCCGTCACGTCGGTCGCCGGTGGACTCGGAACTCCCGAGGGTCTGCTTCGCCAAGTCGACGCCGCGCTCGAAGGTCGTGTCGATCTCGACAGTCCCTGGCTCTTAATGGTCAACTCGACCGTGGTCGATCCAGGTCGCGCGCCGGGCGCGACGTTCAAGTTCCTGACCATCGCGCCCTTGCTCGTGGACGGTCATCCCTGGCGCGACGAGGACGGCGCGTCCTACGCGCACCAACTGCTCAACTTCGCCCGGCGCTTCGTGACGGGTCTCAACGACGAGAACATTCTCATGATGCGCGTCGAGACACCAACGTCACTTGCCCAACACAACGTCGCCAACATCGGCGGTTCGTGTCACGGCGGCGAATTCGTGGGCGATGACGGTTCGGTGATTCCGGGCTGGACCGAGTACCGCACTGACATTCCCGGTCTCTATCTGACGGGATCGACGTCGCATCCCGGCGGTTCGGTGTCGGGACGACCGGGTCGCAACACCGCGCGCGTCGTGCTCGACGACCTCAAAATTGACGCGTCGTCGTTCATGCGTCGTCCGTAAAGAGCTGTTCAAAGGCGAGGAGAACTCCCAGAGCAGAGCTCCATGTGAAGAGCTCCCATGTGAGCAAAGCTCCCATGCGCAGAGCTCCCATGAGCAGAGCTCCCATGAGCAGAGCTCCCATGAGCAGAGCTCCCATGAGCAGAGCTCCCATGAGCAGAGCTCCCATGAGCAGAGCTCCCATGAGCAGAGCTCCCAGAGCAGGACTCGAACCTGCAACCTAGCGATTAACAGTCGCTTGCTCTGCCAATTGAGCTATCTGGGAAGGAACCGGAAAGCCTAGTCACGTTAGCACCGACCCAGCAACTCACTGTTGATCGAACCACTGCTCCAGTCGCCCGGCTTCCGGATTTGCTCTGACCGCACGTCGACACCGTTCAATTCGCTTGGCCATGCCTTGACGAGAGATGCGGTGTGCTTTCGCGATCTCTTCCATCGACATCGTCTTGAACGTGAACTGCCAGAACGCGTCGAAATCATCACCGGTAAGGCGCCGCAGTTCATCGATGACCCAGGCAGGCGCGTCGTTGAGGTTGCTCGAAGGTCGCGGATCGGCGACGTCCTCGAGCTCTACGGAAGCGAAACGACGCGACTGGAGTTCACGACTGAGTTGCATTATCTCTTGTGCTTTCACTTGTGTGATGCCGAGATCGTGCGCCACGTCTCGTTTCGTCAGTCTCTTTTCAAGATTCGATCGCTCCAGTCGTTGAAACTTCAAGATAAGACGCATCTCGGCGTCGCTAAGTCCGGCCTGTTGTTGGACGGTTTGATTGACGAGCTTCATGATCCAGTAGTTGGCGTAGGTAGAGAATCGTGTACCCATTTCAGGGTCGAATCGCCGCAGCGCGTTCACGAGACCTTCAACACCGGCCGCCTCTAAGTCGTCGTTGTAGAAGCGGTAGCCGCGTTCAAGAACTCGCGCGCGCACGAGACCGAACGTTGCTCTCAGCAACATCGACTCGGCCTCTTGACCGTCCTGACGAGCTCGAAGGAGTACTCGACGAAGAAGAGGGTCCTTCACCATGTCCTTGGCCATCTCCGCGCTGGCGCGACGACCCTCTTGGATCAAGGGATAAAGCGAACGCTCTTCTTCGACGCTGAGGGGCGCGAGCATCGCCATTCCACCTATGAAGCCGCGCGCGCCCTTTGTCACGATGAAGTTAGCGACGCGCGCTCGAGGAGCCAGTGCCGCAGGTCGCGTTCCGCGACGTCGCCGTCAATGGTTTCAAGCAGCTCGACGCGCTCTTTCACGTCACGACTGGTGGCCATGGCGACATCGGGCGTCACGCGACCTTCGCGCATGTCGCGGTCGAGGCTCTTCAATTCCGCAATGACCGCACTTCTCATGAGCTGCGCCACCACCGCGGTCACGTCACTCTGGCTGTAGTGACGATCGAGCTCTTGCACGGCGAGTTCGCTGAGCACCTGGGCCGCTTCATCTTGTCCGCGAAGGTCGAGTGCGTCGATTAACTCGGAGAGTGACTGTTTGGTAGTGAGCGCCTCAAAGATCTCGCGCTGCACTTCGTTAACGAAGTAGGGGGCGATGAGGCGTTCTTTCATCGCGTCGGGTCCGTGCACGTAGAGCCGCAGCGCTTCGAGTCCAGGTCTGGGAAGAGGTGATCGTGGTTGGGAGCGACGGGGTGCAGGTTCATTCGCGATTTCGCGTTCGCTTCGCGGTAGCGGGTTCTTCATAAGTTCCAGCACTCTGGCGCGCAATATGTTTTGATCGATTCCCAAGCGACCAACCAAGTCCTGGATGTACTGATCACGAACTAGTTCACTGGGGTGCTCGGCGAGCACTTGCATAGCCAACTCTGCCGCTCTGGCTCTCCCTTCCGCAGTCGACTCGTTTGAACCTTCTAAGACTCGGTTGAGGCGAAACCGCAAGAACGGCACTGCCTCGGCCACAGCTTTGCGAAGAGATTCGGGACCACTTTGCGCGAGTTCCGCAGGGTCCATGCCTTTAGGGAGACGAGCTACCGCGACCTCGACTTCGTTTTGGCGCTCCCATTGATAGACCGATGCTGCCGCACTCTGACCCGCGCTGTCGGCGTCGTAGGCGAGGACGATACGTTTTGCGAATCTTCCCATGATGCGGAAATGTTCTTCGCCCAGCGCGGTGCCGCACGTCGCGACGGCTCTCGGCAGTCCCGCGGTGAAAAAGGCAATGACGTCGGTGTAGCCCTCGCAGACGATGATCTCATCTGACTTAATGATGTTGTCTTTAGCGAAGTTAAGGGCGTAGAGCGTGCGACGCTTCGAATAGATCGGTGTTTCCGGACTGTTCTTGTACTTCGCTTCGACGTACCCGTCTTGTCGTGCGAGACCCTCAATGGTCGCAGGAAGAATTCGACCACCTACGGCGACGGCCTTGCCCGCAGAATCGAAGATTGGAAAGATAATGCGTGCTCGAAGTGCGTCTTGGCGGCGATCGCGCTTGTTGACGAAACCGAGCCCCGTCGCGAGCAATACTTTCTCGGTCAACTTGAGCGAATTCGTCAGGGCGTCCCACTCGTCTGGTGCCCAGCCGAGTTTGAACTGTCGTGCCGTCTCGCCGCTAATGCCGCGCGAACGAAGGTAGTCACGCGCTCCCCTGGCCTCGGGAGACTCGAGTAGTCGCTCGTGGTACCACTCCACGGCACGCTCCATCGCCGCAAGAGCCTCTTTGCGATCTTTCAGTGCAGGGCCAGCATTAACGTCTTCGTGGAGCTCGATGCCCGCACGATCAGCGAGCAGTCGCAGCGCTTCGATGAAGTCCAGATGTTGGATCTCTCGGACCCAGGTGATCTGATCGCCCGAGGCGCGACAGCCAAAGCAGTAGTAGCGACCCTCTTCCGCGTTCACCGAGAAAGAAGGCGTCTTTTCACCGTGAAAGGGGCAGAGTCCCGTCCAGCGCTGACCGGTTCGCTTTAGGGCGACTGTTTCGCCGATGAGGGCCACGATGTCAGTCGCTGAACGAACTTGCGCGATCTCGCTCTCTGAAATGGCCATAGAAAGAAAGTACCGGTTCTCTGTCAAGGTCGCGCTGAGGACCTCACGCGCTTCTCTAAACTGCTCGCAATGTCCGAATTCGCCGTTGAGGCTCTCAATATTGTTCGAACCTTTGTCGACGGCGATGTTCGTGCTCTCGACGACGTGACCCTGCACGTGCCCACCGGCCAAGTCTTTGGCCTCCTCGGTCCCAACGGTTCGGGAAAAACGACGATGGTACGAATTCTCGCCACCATTCTCTCGCCCACCAGCGGCAGCGCCACGGTCGCGGGCTACGACGTCGTGAAACAGCCCAATCAGGTCCGTCGCCACATTGGCCTCGCCGGTCAAAGCGCGACGGTGGACGAAAACCTCACGGGTTTTGAGAACCTTCGCATGATTGGCCTCCTCAATCACCTCAACAAGGCCTACGTCGTGGCGAAGTCCCGCCAGCTACTCGACGATTTCGGACTGAGTGACGCGGCGAATCGCATCACCAAGACCTATTCGGGCGGCATGCGTCGACGACTCGACCTGGCGGCCGCCCTCGTCGCCAATCCGCCCATCCTCTTTCTCGATGAGCCAACGACGGGCCTCGACCCACAAAGTCGACAGGATCTGTGGAGCATCATCGAGCATCTCGTCGAAGGAGGAACGACGGTCCTCCTCACGACCCAGTATCTCGACGAGGCCGATCGACTCGCCAAACAGCTCGTCGTACTCGACCACGGCAAGATCATCGCCGAGGGGACGTCCGCTCAACTCAAGGCCCAAATGGGCACGACGGTGCTCGCTCTCACTTTTTCTTCGACCGACGACGCGTCGCGAGTGGTGCCGCTGATCGCCGATCTCTCTGACAAGCCCGCGAACGTCGAAGGCACGGTCATCGAGATGACGGTGGACAATGGGCCGGCCGTCACGGCCGACGCGCTGCGACGAATCGACGCGGCGGGCCTATCGCTCAGCGGACTAGCGCTACGAGAACCCAGTCTGGACGACGTCTTCTTAAATCTCACCGGTCACAAGGCCGAAGATCTATCAGCTGAGGAAGCGGCGCCCGCTGGTCGCCGCAGCAAACGAAAGGCTCGCGCGTGAGCACCCTCCCCGCTTCCACGTCGACGCACTCGTCGCTGCGCTGGGCGTTGAGTGACGTACTCACCATTGCTCGACGAAACTTGTTATCACTGGTGAGAATTCCTACCGCCCTGGTCTTCATGATCATTCAGCCGATCATGTTCGTCATCCTCTTCCGGTACGTTTTCGGTGGCGTCATCAATGTCCCCGGGAACTCCTACGTCAACTATTTGATTCCAGGAATCTTGGTTCAGACCACGATCTTTGGTTCCGTGGGCACGGCGATAGGTCTCGCCGAAGACTTGCAGAAGGGATTGATCGAGCGTTTTCGGGCACTTCCAATGGCTCGCTTGGCGGTGCTCGCCGGAAGAACGATCTCGGACTTGTTTCGAAACATCATCGTGCTGGTGATTATCACCGGCGTGGGCCTCCTGGTTGGATTTCGCCCAGGCGGGACCGTCGTTTCGTATCTCCAAGCGTGTCTTTTGATGCTGATTTTCGCGTACTGTCTCTCCTGGGGCTTCGCCTTCGTCGGACTTGCGGCGCCCAATTCCGAAGCCGCGCAGGCGATAACTTTTCCCCTCATTTTTCCTCTCACGTTCGCTTCAGCCATCTTCGTGCCGTTGAACAAAATGCCCAGTTGGCTTCAACCCTTCGCCCATGATCAACCCGTCAGTCAGACCGCGATTGCCGTCCGCGGACTGATGGATGGCACGGCGCACGGGCAGTCCACGTGGGTCGCCTTCGCGTGGGCCATTGGCGCGATTCTGGTACTCGCGCCCCTCGCCGTCAATCGGTACCGCAAGGTCGCGTAGTCGCATGACCGTACTGAACATCGACGAACTACAAAAGATCGTCGATGACGCTTTTCCCGACTGGCTGGTTCCTCGAATCGAGTCACTCGACGGCGACACGTTAGTGATAGCTCAGCCGGTGGATGCCCGAAACTCTCGACCCGGCGGAACGGTGGCGGGCCCGACCATGATGGCGCTCGCCGACAGCTCTGCCTGGCTCATCACGCTCGCCCACGTCGGCCCGGTGCTGCTCGCCGTCACGACAAGTCTGCACATAGACTTTCTTCGCAAACCCGAAATCGCGGACCTTATGGCGCGAGCCCGTCTCATCAAGCTCGGAAGTCGTCTCGCCGTCGTCGACGTTGAACTTTTTTCAAGGGGCTCAACCGACCTTGTGGCCAAGGCTCAAGTGACGTACTCAATTCCCCCCAGAGCATCGTCGTAGCGTCTCACTTTTTGTGAGAGACCGCTAACCTCAAACAACGTTTTTAAAGGTGTCGCGATGAGCGTCGAAGCTAAGAAACCACTTTCCAGCGCCCTCATTACGTTGATGGCGGCCGCGACTGGCATCATCGTCGCCAACCTCTACTACCTTCAGCCGTTGTTGCACCAGATCTCCAAGAACTTCCACGTCGGCACGGCGCGCGCGTCCTTGCTGATGACCTTCATTCAGACCGGTTACGCGCTGGGTCTCGCCTTCGTGGTGCCCCTGGGCGACATCTGGCCGCGACGACGCCTCGCCGTCAGCATCTTCGCGCTCGCCGCGCTCACGATGGGCATCGCCGCGACGTTGACGTCGTTCACGCTCCTCGCCGCCGTGACGCTCGTCATTGGTCTCTCCTCCGTGGGTGGCCAAGTACTGGTGCCACTGGCGGCCGACCTGGCCGAGCCCGCGCAGCGTGGTCGGGTTATCGCGCGCGTCATGACGGGTCTCCTCATTGGCATCTTGTTGTCGCGCACGGCGTCGGGTCTCGTGGCCCAGGTGGCGGGTTGGCGCACGGTGTACTGGGCCGCGGCGGCTCTGCTCGCGGTGATGGCGGTGGTCTTGCACCGAGTACTACCGAACGAACCGGCCCGAGAGCACGTGGCCTATCGAAAGCTCGTCGCGGGCGTGTTCTCGCTCTTCGTCACGCAACGCCAACTTCGCCGCCGTGCGTACTTTGGTGCGGTAATCTTCGCGTGCAACAGCGCGCTGTGGACGACGCTCTCCTTTCTCCTCGCCGGAGAGCCCTTTCACTACTCCAACGCGGTGATCGGACTCTTTGGACTTTTCGGCGTCGCGGGTGTGTTAGCGGCGAACGCCGCCGGTCGCCAGGCCGACCGTCAGCGCACGCACGCCAGCACCATTGTCTTTTCGCTGTTGTTGCTTATCTCCTTCGTCATCCTCGCGCTCGGGAGAAACACGGTGATCCTGCTAGCTCTCGGCATTATGGTGTTGGACACCGGTATGCAGGGCATGCAGATCACGAACCAGTCGGTCATCTACGGCCTCTTGCCCGGAGAGCGGTCTCGCTTAAACAGTGCGTACATGGTCAGCGCCTTCGCCGGCGCGTCGGTGGGTTCGTACCTCGCGGGCCAGCTCTACGCCCACTTCGGCTGGTACGGGGACTGTTGGCTCGGCGGGGTGCTCGGCGTGGCCCTCTTGATACCAGCGTTGGTGTGGCGATCGCCGAAGCCGGGAACGCCCGCGATCAGCGAGGTCGTCGCCGAGCAATAGTGCCGCGCAGCGTCATCGGGAGTTCCACGACGCCGTCACCCACGTGTTCGACCAAGCGTTGGCGCACCGCCTTCTCCATCTCGCCGCGCTCGTCGTCGCTTTGAATGATGGCGCCCGAGTACGTCGAAAAGAGCGCCACGACGTCGTCGATCGACCGCGTGAACGTCCAGTCGAGTGACACGTCGCGCACGTCGACAAAGGGGCCGTCGGCGTCAAAATCTCCTCGCCACCCGCGCGATCGAGCGTTCGCGTCCGCGGGGCGTTCACGCAGGGTCGTCAGTTCCGCCATCCAGGGAACGTCGCGACTGAAGCCGTTCCAGAGAACGTAGAGCGTGCCGTTATCGCGCAGTACGCGGGCCATCTCGTTGGTGGCGTCGGGCTGTTGGAACCAGTGCCACGCCGAAGAGGAGAAGACCGCGTCAAACGAACTGTCGTCGACGGGGATCTCTTCCGCTCGTCCGTTGAGTACGTGCACGTTGGGGCTTTGACGAAGGAGAGTCTTGCGCATATCGTCGTCGGGTTCGATGACGCTGAGGTCCGCGCCGAGTTCGAGGAGAAAGCGCGTGAGTTTGCCGGTCCCCGCTCCGACTTCCAGTACGTCGAGTCCGTGCAGATCGCCGAAGAGGTCGGCCGCTTCTTGGGGCGGGCCCGGTCGGTAGCGGTCGTAGTTTTCGGCCACCGTGCCGAACTTCATGCCGCGTCCGTCGTCCGCCACGTTTAACTCGTTGCCGTGAGGTTCCAAAAGTGATGCGTCAGCTCGGCGATCGGCACGCGAACCTGCGCCGTCGTGTCACGGTCGCGCACGGTGACGGCGCGGTCGTTGAGTGTCTCAAAGTCAATCGTCACGCAGTACGGCGTGCCGACTTCATCTTGACGGCGGTAGCGCCGGCCGATCGACTGGGTGACGTCGTAGTCGCACATGAAGTGGGGCTGCAGGGAGTTCAACACCTCCGTCGAGACACCTTCGAGCTCGGGCTTCTTCGACAGCGGCAGCACCGCGACGTGGTAGGGCGCGAGGCGCCAGTCGAGACGAAGGACGCTGCGCGTCTCACCCTCAACTTCGTCCTCGTGATAGGCCGCGAGCAGAAAGGCCAGCATCGCGCGCGTCGCGCCGGCTGCGGGTTCAATCACGTAGGGGGTGTAGCGCTCGTTCGTCGCTTGATCGAAGTAGTCGAGCGCGACGCCCGAGTGCTTGGCGTGCTGGGTCAAGTCGTAGTCGCCGCGATTAGCCACGCCCTCGAGTTCGTCCCAGCCCCAGGGATAGAAGAACTCGATATCGGTCGTACCCCGGGAGTAGTGCGAGAGGTCTTCTTCGGCGTGTTCGTGCTTACGAAGAAGCGCTTCGGGAATACCGAGGTCGAGGTACCAGTTGAAGCGGGCGTCGATCCAGTACCGGTACCACTCCTCGGCGCTGTCGGGCGGGATGAAGTACTCCATCTCCATCTGTTCGAACTCTCGGGTTCGAAAGACGAAGTTTTGCGGGGTGATCTCGTTGCGAAAGGACTTGCCGACTTGGGCGATGCCGAAGGGCGGCTTCTTTCTGGTCGTAGCGAGCACGTTGGCGAAGTTGGTGAAGATACCCTGGGCCGTCTCGGGGCGCAGGTACGCCGTCGAGCCCTCACCCTCCACCGGGCCTGCTTGGGTCTTGAACATCAAGTTAAAGGCCCGCGGAGCCGTGAATTTCGTGGAACCACAGTTCGGACAGACCCCGTCGATCTTGTCTTCGCGCCAGCGCTCCTTGCACACCAGACAGTCAACGAGCGGGTCGGTGAAGGTCTCCAAGTGACCCGATGCCGCCCACACGGCCGGTGGGCCCATGATCGCGGCGTCGAGTCCGACGATGTCGTGACGCGTCTGGACCATCGATCGCCACCAGGCCTGCTTGACGTTGCGCAACATGTTGACGCCCAGGGGGCCGTAGTCGTACGTCGAGCGAAAGCCGCCGTAGATCTCGGCTGAGGGGAAGATAAAACCCCGTCGTTTCGCGAGGTTCGTGACCTTGTCGAGCAGGTCCGCGTCGAGTTCGGGCGTAACTTCCATCACGCAAGGTTACTGGAGGACTCGCTGCTCCTTAAGCGGACGATCACCTGATTGGCGACGAGACGGGCCTTCGGCGTCAAGGTCACTCGGCCCTCGCGCACGTGAACGAGGTGCGCAATCTCCTCGAGTGAATCGAACGCCTCCAGGGGTACACCGCGCGCCGTTCGAAGGGCCAGGGACTCGGTTTCGAAGAGCTGGGTGGGCTCGTCCAAGAACTCCTCGCCGCCGAGCGGCGATTCACCCCTTCGAAGAAGTTCGACGTAACGATCGGGCGTGCGTACGTTCCAAAAGCGTCGGCCGTGTTGGTGCGAGTGCGCCGCCGAACCAAAGCCCACGTAGTCCTCGTGGTCCCAGTAGACGTGATTGTGGCGACACTCGTGTCCGGGCTTCGCCCAGTTCGAAATCTCCTCCCAGAGGTAACCGTGTTGATCGAGCACTTCGCCGACGAGGTCGTAGGCGTCGGCCGTCGCGTCCTCGTCGGGGTGACGAGCGGGGTCTCGTCCGAGTGGGGTCGCGGGCTCGGGCGTCAGAGCGTAGCAACTGATATGGGGCGGCGGATGTTCGAGGGTGAGCAGGTCGTTCAAGGTGTTTTGAACGTCGTCGAGGCCCTCGGCCCGCGATCCCACGATAAGGTCCATGTTCCACGTCGTAAAGCCCGCTTCGGTGACGGCGATTGAGACTTCACGGTGAGCCATCGTGCCGTGACGGCGACCGAGGTCCGCGAGCACGGCTGGTTGCGTGGACTGCACGCCAAAGCTCATGCGCGTCACACCGCCGGCCAGATACTCGCTCAGTCGCTCGAGACTGGCGTCTTCGGGATTGCACTCGACGGTCACTTCGGCGTCGTCAGCGCGCTCAATCGCGTCGAGAATGCGAAGGAGTTCACTGGCTCGAAGGCGTGACGGCGTTCCCCCACCGAAGAACACCGACGTGGCGACGGGAAGTCCCTTCTCCTTGGCGAGAGTGATCTCTTGGAGCACGGCCTCGACGTAGTCGTCCATGAGATGGTCGCGGTCCGAGTACGTCGCGAAGGCGCAGTAGTCGCAGCGGTGCGCGCAGAACGGCACGTGCACGTAGACGCCAAAGTTGTTCACGGTGACATCCCCACGACGGAACCTAACGCTTCGGGGGCGCCGATAGGGGCGCGACGGAACTCGGCGCGCGAAGTCGCTTGCCAAAGTGGACCTCAATCGCCTCTTGGGCGATGGCCATCACTTCACCGGCCCCCTTTGGGCTCTCTTCGCGCAACACGTTGGCGAGGTCTCCGCCGACGACCCGGCGAATGAGCTCCAGCGCGTCGTTGGAAAGCGTGACACCTTGACGACACTCGTCACAAAGCGTGCCGCCGATCTGCGCGTCAAAGGCGACGAGCGGTCCGCGACGACCGCAGTTGACACAGACCTCCACCACCGGCTCGGACCCGTCGAGCGCAAGGAGGCGAAAGTAGAACGACGTCGGCACGAGCGTGGGTTCGAAGGCGTCGTCGTCGAGGGTCAGCAGGACCCGCGTCAACAGATCGAAGATCTCCTCGTCGGGAACTTCGTCCGAGGGAATCGCGTCGACCGCTTCGACGACGGCGTAGCCGGCCGAGATGCGCGAGTACGACGAGCGAAGCGTGGCGAGGTGCTCACGGTGTTGAACGTGGCGCGCGACGTATAACTCGCCGCGAGTCTTTACGAGATCGACCGTCACGTAGGCGAGCGTCTCCAAGGATCCGCCCATGCGGCTCGTCGTCTTTCGCACGCCCTTCGCAAGGACGCGAACCTTCCCGTGGTGGCGCGTCCAGAGCACGACCACTCGATCCGCTTCACCGGACTTGTACGTTCGCAGCACCACCGCGTCGTCGTTGATCTCCTTCACGGCTTGGTGTCATCCTCGGGATCGTTGAAGTGCTGTTTTCGCGCCGGAAGTCCCACGTAGCGCTGCAACGCAACGCCCAACGCCACGATGAGCGCGAGGACGGGTGGCACCACCAACGGTCCGACGAGACTCGTCGCGCCGTTAAGGGCCAACACCCACAGGAGTACGTACAACAGGAGAAGAACGACGATCGTCGCGCGCAACAAGCTCACTGGTCGACCCCGCCGAATCGTCGCTCGCGGCGCTGGTACTCCTCAATGGCTTGGTAGAGGTCCTCGCGACGAAAGTCGGGCCAGAGGACTTCGGTGAAGATCAACTCGGAGTACGCCATCTCCCAGAGCAAGAAGTTCGAGATTCGATACTCCCCCGAGGTACGCACCACGAGATCGAGATCGGGCAACTCGGGGTGGTAGAGCCGTTCACGAATCTTCTTCTCGTCGATCTTTTTCGCGGGCACCTTGTCGTTGACGAGTTCGCGCACCGCGTCAACAATCTCGGCCCGCCCCCCGTAGTTGAAGGCGATGTTGAGCGTCAAGTCCTTATTGTTCTTGGTCAACTCGGCCGCTTCGTCCATGCGTGATCCCACACTCCTGGGCACGCGCCAGTCGCGTCGTCCCGAGAAGACAATGCGCACGCCGTCGGCATTGAGTTCGTGCTGGCGCCGTTCCAAGAGTCCACGGTTGAAGTTCATCAGGTAGCGCACTTCGTCCACCGGTCGACGCCAGTTTTCCGTTGAAAAAGCGAAGACGGTGAGCGCCTTCACGCCCGCCGCGAGGGCGCCGTAGGTCGTGTCCACGAGGGACACTTCGCCCGCGCCGTGGCCCTCGGTTCGAGGCAGTCCTTGACGCTGGGCCCAGCGACCACTTCCGTCCATCACGATGGCCACGTGCCGGGGAACACTCGAGCGCTCGATGGACGCGGGAAATGGTGTGGGGCGTGGATCGGGCACGAACAAAACTTAGTTGTCTCCCTACGAAGTCGTCCACGACCCCTAAGGTCAACGAGTGAAGAGTTTCGACCCCGACGACGAAATTGTCGACGTCGAAGTCGACGGGAGCGACGGTATTCAGCTTGACGATGACGTCATCGCCGTCGACGCCGAGCGCGCGCTCGCGCTGCTTGACGCGATCACCCACGACCTGCCGGGCGGTGGTGAAACCCGCGACGGCCAGCGCGAGATGGTGCGAGCCGTCGCCTCGGCGATCTCCCGTCGTCGTCACCACGTCATCGAAGCCGGTACTGGCGTTGGTAAGTCACTCGCCTACCTCGTGCCGGCCGTGATGGCGGGTGAACGAGTCGTCATCGCTACCGCCACCAAGAACCTGCAGGACCAGTTGGCCAAGAAGGACGCGCCCCAAGTCGCCGAGCACGTGAAGGGCGTTCGCGTGTCGGTCCTGAAGGGGAAACAGAACTACCTCTGTCTCAACCGCGCCCAGAGCCTTGGCGCGGGCGCGCAACTAAGTCTCGACGACGGCACCGACGTGCCCAAGGGCGTCGCCGATCAGATGCGTCGGATCCTTCGCTGGTCGAACGACACGACGACGGGCGACCTCGATGAACTACCCTTTGAAGTCGATTCGCGCGCACGGCGTAGTCTCTCGGTGACGCCCCAAGAGTGTTTGGGGCGAACCAGGTGTCCCCAGGGGGCGAACTGTTTCGCCGAGCTCGCGAAGGATCGCGCGAACGAGAGCTCGATTCTCATCGTGAACGCCCACCTCTACGCCTCGCACCTGGCGTCGGGATCGATGCTGTTGCCACCTCACGAGTTCGTGGTCTTTGACGAGGCCCACGAGATACTCGACATCTTCGCGACACTGCTCGGTACGTCGCTCAACGCCGCTCGACTGCGAGCCCTCGCGATGGGCGCGCGGTCACTACTGGGTGACGACGACAGGGCCCGGGCCGATGAACTGCTCTCGAGCGCCGACCGCTTGGCGTCAACCCTGCTCGCGCAGTACGAGCGAAACGAGTTGAAGGGCCTCGACGAAACGTGCGAACTCGAACTCGCGCGCGCCAACGAACTCGTGACCTCGCTCGTGGAAGGTCTTCGTGGTCTCGAGACTTCGTCGCCGGACGCCGAGTTTCGAAAGGTTCGCGCGCTCGGACCGGCCATTCACCTGGCCAACGACCTTGAGCGCGTCAATAAGGTGAAGGACGGCGAGCTGCTCTTTCTCTCACGTCGCGACCGGGAGATTGACGTCGAGATCTCGTTGGTCGACGTGGGACCACGTCTGCGCGACGACCTCTGGGGCAACGTCACGGCCGTCCTGACGAGCGCCACCATTCCCGACACGTTGCCCAAGAACCTCGGACTCGACGACTGCGTGGTCGATCACTTCGAGAGTCCCTTCGACTATCCCAACCACGGTCTGCTCTACGTGCCCGAGAACTTCCCCGAACGCAACTCACCCGAAGCGGAAGCGGCCATCATCGAAGAACTCGTCGAACTCATCACCGCGGCCAATGGTCGCACGCTCGCGCTCTTCACCAATCGCTCGGTGATGCAACGCGTCGCCGAAGCCGCCGGGCCGCGACTCGACACTGAAGTACTCGTCCAGGGAACGCTTTCGCGCGCGAAACTCATCGACGAGTTTCGCCGTAGCGACGAAGCGAGCCTCTTCGCGGTGACGAGTTTCTGGCAGGGCATCGACGTGCCCGGCCACTCGCTCAGTCTCGTCACCATCGACCGTCTGCCCTTTAGCGTGCCCAACGATCCCCTCGCCGAAGCGCGCCGTGAAAGGTCCGATCACCCCTTTTTCGAGGTCGACCTACCACGCGCAACCATGCTGCTCGCCCAGGGCGTGGGTCGACTCATTCGCACCAAGGACGATCGCGGGGTCGTCGCCGTCCTCGACACCCGCCTCGCCACCGCTCGGTACCGCTCGGCCATGTTTAAGAAGCTGCCCCCCATGCGCCGCACGCGCGACAAAACTCAAGTCCACGAGTTTTTGAAGGAACTTAGGGCCTAAATCGAAGAGCAATTACCACCAACCCGGTGAACTGAGCCTATATACTACTATTTCACTAGTTTTTATCGACCTATCGGGGAACCCATGCATATCGACCTCTACTTAGTGCTGGGCAGCGCGGTCGTTGGTCTACTCGTAGGACTCACCGGCGTGGGTGGCGGGGCGCTTATGACCCCAATGTTGGTGTTGGTCTTTGGCATCACGCCGACCGCCGCGATCACTTCAGACCTGGTGGCGGCGCTCTTCATGAAACCCGCGGGCGTCGCGATTCACTGGCGACGAAAGACGGTGCACACCGGACTCGTCAAGTACCTCTGTTACGGCTCGCTGCCGGCGGCCTTTTTGGGTACGTACGTCATGCACCTCTTGGGAGAGAGCGTAGTAGCCGAACACCGTCTGCAAATCTTGCTCGGCACCGCGCTCATCATCGGCGCGTTGGCCATGCTCGGACGCACCCTCATGACACCGACGGCGAATGCGCAGGCCATCGTCGTGCGCAAGGGAGCGACGGTGGCGATTGGCGCGGTGGGTGGCTTCATGGTGGGTCTGACCTCAGTGGGCGCGGGATCGCTCATCGTGGTCTTACTGCTCTTTCTCTACCCGAGCCTTCGAAACAGTCACCTCGTCGGTACCGACCTCGCCCAGTCGGTTCCCCTGACGCTGTCGGCCACGCTCGGCACGCTGCTCTTCAACCACGTGGACTTTGCTCTGACGTCCTCGATCATCATTGGCTCGGTTCCGGCCGTCATCGTGGGCTCGCTACTCTCATCACGGTCCAACGGCGTCGCGCTTCGACGAATCATCACCGCGACGGTTTTACTGAGTGGTCTTAAGTACGTCGGCGTCCCGACGGACGCGTTGGGCGTCGCCGCCGTGATCCTCGCCGCCGGCATTATCGCCTTGGAAATTAAGCACGCCGGCGAGCGACGCCGCTTGGAAGTGGCCGCGGCGTCAGTAACCGAATCGGTCTAGGACGTCGTCGCGCTTCTGCCAGCCCGGTTCCACGCGCACGCGAAGTTCGAGGTACATGCCCTCGGGCAGTTGACGCCGTGCCGCGATCCCGACGTCCTTTAAGAGTTGGCCGCCCTTGCCAATGACCATGCCCTTTTGACTCTCGCGCTCGACGAGGATCTCGACGGTCACGTGGGGCCACTCAAACTCACTCACGCGGCAGTGAATCGAGTGCGGCAGTTCCTGTTTGGTCTTTCGAACCAGCTGTTCGCGCACTAACTCGGCGATCCACATCGCCTCGGAAACGTCCGAGACCTCTTCGTCGGGAAAGAGGAAGGGCGACTCGGGCATCGCTTCGCTGAGGAGAACTAACAACGCCGCGGTTCCTTCGCCGGTCTTCGCGGACACCGGAAGGTACTCCACGCGTTCGGCGGCTTCTTGGAGATTCGCCTCGGCGGCAATCTCGTCGACGGCTTCACTGGCCGCGAGCAGTTGCGCCGCTACGGCCTCGCGGCCGGGCCGATCCATTTTGTTCACGACGACGTAGAGGCGCGGTCCCTTCGGACCGCGCCCGTGACCCAACATGGTCTCGATGACGTGACGGTCCCCCGGGCCAATGGGCGAACTGGCCTCGATGACGGCGAGGATGACGTCAACCCCGTCGGCCGCCGAGCGAGCGGTTTCGTTCAAACGTCCACCGAGTGTGGTCTTCGGGCGATGCAGTCCCGGTGTGTCGACCAAGATGATCTGGGTGTCACCTTCGCTCAAGATGCCCCGCACGGCGTGACGCGTGGTGTTGGGAGAGGCCGCGGTGATGGACACCTTCGCGCCCACGAGCTGATTGACGAGGGTTGACTTGCCGACGTTGGGTCGGCCGAGAACGGCCACGAAACCGGCCCTGGTCATAGCGCCACGGACAGGGGCTCAACGAGTACCGCTTCGATTCGCCGTCCGTCCATCCGTACGACCGTCATGCGGTAAAACTCGGTCTTCAGGACGTCGCCGACCGCGGGGACGCCGCCCTTCAGGTCGAGCACCAGTCCCCCGACCGTGTCCCACCCGTCCTTCGGCAGCGCCAGTCCGTACTCATCGTTCGCGTCGTCAATATTGAGTCGGCCACTGATTTCCACACCACCGTCGATCGAGCGAAAGCCGCCACCGCCGACGCTCGGATCGGATTCGTCGGTGATCTCGCCGACGAGCTCTTCGAGGACGTCCTCGAGGGTCACGAGTCCGGCCGTGCCGCCATACTCGTCGACCACGATAAAGAGGTGACTCTTGGCGTTACGAATCTCGTTGAGCAGTGAAGCCACCCTCTTCGTCTCTGGGACGAACTGGGCTTCACCCATGTGGTCTTTGAGGATCTCGGTGCCTTGATCGTTCGCGACGAGGCGCGCCAAGTGGCGAAGGTTAACAATGCCCACGACGTCATCGACGCCGTCGCCGAGCACGGGCAGACGCGATCGACCACTGAAAATCGCGAGGTCGAGCGCCTCGCGAACGCTCGCGGTGCCGTCGATATCGATGATGTCGATGCGCGGCACCATCACTTCACGAACGATGGTGTCGCCAAACTCGATGACCGAGTGTATGAAGTTGCGCTCGTCCGACTCGATGGCGTCGTCTTCGTGCGCGACGTCCGCCATGGCGAGTACCTCGGACTCGGTCATGCGCGTTCTCTTGCCGCCGCCGCCAAAGAGCCCGATCACGTGGTCGGCCACCGACAGCAAGATCACCGAGATCCAACGAACGGGCCAGAACTTAAGAATTCGTCCGACGACGGGGGCGCTCACCAGCGCCGCCTCGTCGGGGTGTCGAATCGCGAAGTTCTTAGGAATCGCCTCAAAGGCCACGAAGATGACCACGACCTCACCGGCGGTGGCGACGAAGACGCCCGCGGCGCCAAAGAGGTGGCCGGCCAACACACCGACCATCGTCGCCGACACCAGTTGACAGACCAGCACCAACAAGAGCAGTGGATTGAGGAACTTCTCGGGCGCTTCGGTGAGCCCCACGAGCGCCTTCGATCCGTGACGACCCTGATCGCGCAGTGATCGCGCACGCCCCTTGTTCATTCGCGTCAGCGACGTCTCGGACATGGCGAAAAAGCCCGAGAGCAACAACAAGATAAAGACGGCGGCGACGAGATAGGTGTCGCCCGCCCTCCAGACGGCGGCGATCACGTCGAACTCGCGCGGTAGTGGCGAGTCAACAACTCTCGCTCGCGCGCCTCCATCCGCTCGGCCTCTTCGTCAACCACGTGATCCCAGCCCAACAGGTGCAGTACCCCGTGCACCACGAGAAGCGCTACTTCGTCGTCGAAGGGAACTTCGTGTTCAATCGCGTTACGCGCGGCGACGGCCGGACAGATGACGACGTCACCGATGAGTTGGGGAATCTCGGCCCACGGGGGCTCTCCCGGTCCACTGCCCCCGGCGTCGGGGACCCGTCCCGACGGCTCGGGTTCGTCGTCGATCGGAAAACTGAGTACGTCCGTCGGACCGTCGTTACCCATGAACTGCTGATTGAGATCGGCGATCGTGGGTTCGTCGGCAAAGATGAGGGACACTTCGGCGAGTCCGCGCACGCCCTCGTCGGTCAGCGCACCGTGAGCGAGATTGATCCATCGCTCGAGATCGATCTCGTGATCGTGCTGTTCGTCAGCCGCGTAGATGTCGATACTCATGAGAGACGTTCGTACGCCGCGACAATGTCCGCGACAATACGATGGCGAACGACGTCCTTCGTGCCGAGGTAGACGAAGCTGATGCCCTCGACGTCGCCGAGCGTCTGGTCGATGTGTACTAGGCCACTGCGCTTACCGTTGAGGTCGATCTGCGTGACGTCGCCGTTCACGACGGCCTTGGAGTTGAAGCCGATTCGCGTCAAGAACATCTTCATCTGCTCGGGCGTCGTGTTTTGGGCTTCGTCGAGAATGATGAACGAGTCGTTCAACGTCCTTCCTCGCATGAAGGCGAGCGGCGCGACTTCGATGGTGCCGTTCGCGATCAAACGCTGCGCGCCCTCGGCACCCACCATGTCGTAGAGGGCGTCGTAGAGGGGGCGCAGGTAGGGATCGACTTTCGCCATGAGGTCCCCGGGAAGAAATCCCAGGTTCTCGCCCGCTTCGACCGCGGGCCGGGTCAGGACAATGCGCTGGACCTGGCGACGGTGCAGGGCCTGCACGGCCTGGGCGACGGCGAGGTAGCTCTTGCCGGTACCCGCCGGGCCGATGCCAAAGGTGATGATGGAGTTGTCGATGGCGTCGGTGTAGCGCTTCTGGCCCGCGGTCGAGGGGCGAATCGCCTTGCCCTTGGCGCCGCGCACGACTTCGTGGCGAAGAACTTCACTGGGGCGCAGATCGTCCGCGACCATGTCGATGGTGCGCGCGATTTTCGTCGTGTCGAGCGACTGTCCACTCTCGAGCACCAACACCAGTTCGTCAAACAGTCGAAGGACCGTCGCGGCGTCGGGACCAGTGACGGAGATCTGATTGCCCTGGACGCGAATCTTGGAGTTGGGAAAGGAGCGTTCCACCACGCGCAGGTGTTCGTCGCGCGCGCCGAGCAGCCCCGCCATCAGGTGAGTGTTCGGTACGTAAGTGGTCGCCGTGAGCGCGTCGTCGGCCTTGATCTCTGAAGTCATCCGGGCGGCCAGCGCATTTGTCGTCCTCCGAGGACGTGAACGTGCAGGTGAGCCACCGTCCGTCCGCCTTCCTCGCCGATGTTATAGACCAGGCGGTAGCCGCTGTCTCGTACGCCCTCGGCGGTCGCGACCTCTCGGGCGAGTGCCGTAAGGTCGTCGAAGACGCCGCGGTCGCTCTCGGTGACGTCGTTGACGCTATCGAAGTGACGCTTGGGAATGACCAGCACGTGCACCGGGGCCTGGGGCGCGATGTCGTAAAAGGCGAGTGCGGTGTCGCTCTCGGCGACGACCTTCGCGGGGATCTCCCCCGCGACTATTTTGCAGAAAAGGCAGTCACTCATCTAGTGCTCTCATCATTACTCATTTTGTGCGCCATTCAGCGTAAATCCCCATCCACCCGCCTGGAAGGCCAACAGCGTCGCCGCGACCACGCCGGCGGTCTCCGCTCGTAACACCGTGGGACCGAGACCGACGCGACGACGACGCTCGTCCCACTCGTTAGGGGCCCATCCACCTTCGGGCCCGATCGCGACGCTTCGCACTCCCTGCCAGTCGCCCGTCGCCCCGAGGTCCGCTACCGCCGCCGATTCGGGCACGTCACCAACCCTCACCGGCTCGTCAATCGCGACGTCGTAGGTGCGACGACACTGACCGGAGGCTTCCGCCGCGATCCGGCGCCAGCGCGACAAGATCTTCTCGCGAACTTCACCCTTGAACTTCACCGTCATTCTCTGCGCCAACAGAGGAACGATACGACTGACGCCGACTTCGGTGGCCTTGGCGACCGCCCACTCGGCGCGCTCGCCCTTGATCGGTGTCAAGTACAGGGTCGTCTCCGGGGTCGGAGGGTCGAGGTTGACGTCGGTCACGCGAAGTAGTCCTCGCTCGGTGAATTCACAGAGCGCCCACGAGCCCCGTCCGTTCGTCACGACGATCTCTTCGCCCTCGCGAACACGCAATACCTTTCGAAGATGGTGCTCCTCATCCGCGTCGAGCTCGGGTGCGTTGAGATCGTCCACGTGGAACTGTCCCAGCGCGGCCACGCGACGTGGCCACTCGAGGTAGGTCACTTCTTCGCCTTACGACGGCGAAAGAGGCCGCCACTCGCTTCCCGCACTTCTTCTTTTCGATGATCGGCCCACTGGCGAAGAAGGTTCTCGGAGTCCTCGTCGAGATCGCTCGGCACGTCAACCACGAGGTGCACGAAGAGATCGCCGCGACCACGCCCGTGCAGGTGTTCAACGCCCTCGTGACGCACGCGATGGACCGTTCCGTTCGCACTGCCCGGATCGACGTCAATGGTGATGGCGTCGCGCAACGTCGGGACGCTGATGGTCGCGCCCAGCACCGCCTGGCTAAAGGCCACGTGCGCTTCGTGGTGCAGGTCGTCGCCGTGGCGTTCGAACCTCGCGTCGTTCAGCACGCGCAAGTGCACGAAGAGTCGGCCGTTGGCTCCGTCACGTAGGCCCGCGGGACCGCGATCGGCGAGTCGCATGGTCGAGCCGTCTTCGACACCGGCGGGAACCTGTGCACTCAGGGTCACGCTCTGCTGGCGTCGACCGTCACCGCGACAGTCCCCACAGGGTGTTTGAATCCTCGAACCCATGCCCTGACAACGTGAGCAGATCTGCGAGGTCACCATCTGACCGAGAATGGAGTTGCGCACTCGTCGCACTTCACCCGTGCCGTTGCACTCTTCACAACTGATCGGCGACGTGCCCACGGCGCAACCCGATCCCCCACAGGTCGCGCAGCGCTGGGGCAGCGTCACCGTGACCTCGCGCGTGGCGCCAAAGGCGGCCTCTTCGAGCGTGATGTCAATGGTGACTTCGGCGTCGGGGCCGGGCTGGGGCCCGCGGCGCGCCTGAGAGTTCCCGCCCATCCCGCCAAAGAACATGTCAAAGATGTCCTGCACCGATCCCGCGCCAAAGGGATTACCGCCGGCGCCGACGTCAGAACCAAAGCGGTCGTAGTTGGCCCGGCGATCGGGGTCCGAGAGAATTTCGTAGGCCTGCGAGACCTCCTTGAAGTGCGCCTCGGCGGCGGGGTCGACGGTGTTCGTGTCGGGGTGGTACTTGCGCGCGAGCCGTCGATAGGCCGCCTTGAGCTCGTCGGGCGAGCAGCTCGCGTCGACCTCGAGAATCTCGTACAGGTTGGTGTTAGCCACGATCGTTCTCTCCGCCAAAGTGCGTAGTCAGATGTTTCGACACGGCCTCGGCCGCGGCCATCACCTCTTGATACTTCATACGGGTCGGTCCCAACAGCCCCACGGCGCCAATCGTCTCGCCGTCGAGAGATACCGGTGCCACGATGACGGCGCACGACGAGAGCGGCTCGAAGCCGTGTTCTGAACCGATGGCGACCGTCACGCCTTTGTCCAAAATGTCTTCGACCAGGGAGACGACGAGCAGTTCTTGCTCCAAGATGCCGAGCACCTTGCGCACGGTTTCGACGCCTTCAAAGACCTCGGCCACTTTGGACGAACCGCCAATGTAGACCTGCTCGCCTTCGATCGTCGGCATCTCCGCGTGCAGCACCGAGACGGCTTCTCGAACGAGTTTGGCAATGGTGTCGCCTCGAGAGGGAACCTGCACTTTCGCCTCGAGCGTCGTGCCAATGAGCAACGCGTTGAGCTGACGCGAGGCTTCGGTCACTTCAACGTGGCTCGCTTCAAAGGTGGCGAGCACGCTGTGCTTGGTGACGTTACCGTCGGAAAAGACGGTCACTAAGAGGTGGTGTCGAGCGTCGAGGTTGACGAGCTGCACGCTCAAGACCGTGGCGTGGCTGTGGCCCGAACCCACGACGACGGAGGTGTAGCTGGTGAGATGGCTGAGCAGTAGGGAGGTCTGTTCGAGGACGTCTTCCACTTCACCTCGAACGTGCGCGAAGAACTCTTTGATCTGTCGTTGCTGCGCGGGTCCTAAGATCCCCGCCTCGAGGTGGTCCACGAAGTAGCGGTACCCCTTGTCGGTCGGAACGCGCCCGGCCGAGGTGTGCGGTTGGGCCAGGTAGCCCTCGCGCTCTAGGGCCACCATCTCGGTGCGCACGGTCGCGGGCGACACGGCGAGGTCGGCGTTGTGGGCAACGGAGGAGGATCCCACGGGCTGGGCGGTGTTGATGTGCTCGACCACGACCGCTTCGAGGATGGTCGCTTTACGCGCGTCGAGGCTGCTCTTGGGCTGAGGTGGGGTCTTCACGCGCCGGGCCATACGTTCTCCTTGTTAGCACTCGATTTTACCGAGTGCTAACAACTCTCCAGTCACCTGTCTATTGTGGGCCCGTGGAAACCTTCGACGCCCCCGAACGCCCGCACGTACCCTCGACCGGGGACGAGCGGGCGCAGCTTGACGCGTGGCTCGATTTCCTTCGCGCCACGCTGTTACGAAAGTGCGACGGACTGAACGCCGCGCAGCTAAAAGAGCGACCCGTCGCGAGCTCTCGCCTCTCACTCTTAGGGATTGTTCGTCACATGACCTTCGTCGAACAGGTCTGGTTCGAAACCTCGTTCGCGGGCCACGAAACGATTGAGTACTACAAGAACGAGGGTGACCGAGACGCGGACTTTAACGATCTCGACCGCGACGCCCTCGAAGTCGTCATGGACCTCTACCTGCACGCCGTCAAGGACTCGAAGGAGTTGAGCGCCGGTCACTCACTCGACGAAGTGTCGAAGAAGCCCCGACGAGGCCGCGAGGTCGATCTTCGTTGGATCTACGTCCACATGATCGAAGAGTACGCCCGACACTGCGGCCACGCCGACCTACTTCGCGAGATGATTGACGGCGCGACCGGGTACTAGCCCGTTCAAGCGATCGAGACTAGACACTGAGTCGAGAGAACTCCGGAGTTCGGACTCGGATCCTTCGCCAGTTTCCGGTCGACTGCATCAAAATCGACAGATCATTCACTAACGCCATCACGACGTCCGACGAGTCGAAAACTCCCGGGAAGACGTTTATTCAGCTCGGTCGAGACCTCGGACTAAAGACCCTCGCCGAAGGAGTCGAGTCCGTTGAACAGATTGACATCCTGCGCGCGGGCCAGGTTAGCGAGGTTCAGGGATTTCTCTTCTCACGACCTCTCGACCCCGATCTTTTAAGAACCCAACTCCTCGAACCAATGTGTCCCGCCGGGTCGTCCGCCCCACCCGTCGTCACGTAAGCCACGCTTCGTTCGTCTACCTTGTCGCTGGTCACTCCTCAAGCTTGAGTGCCGCGACGAAGGCCTCTTGGGGCACTTCCACGCGCCCTAAGTTCTTCATGCGCTTCTTACCCTCTTTTTGTTTTTCGAGGAGCTTGCGCTTACGGGTGATGTCGCCGCCGTAACATTTGGCGAGGACGTCCTTGCGACGGGCCTTGACGGTCTGGCGCGCTATGACCCGGCCACCGATGGCGGCTTGAATCGGCACGTCGAACATCTGACGAGGAATGAGTTCCTTCAGTCGTTCAGCCATCTTCCTTCCGTACACTTCGGCGTTCGAACGGTGCACGATGGTGGAAAAGGCATCCACCGGCTCGTGATTTATCAGCAGGTCCACGCGCACCACCTGGGAGGTGACGTAACCGGCGGGCTCGTAGTCGAGCGACGCGTAGCCCTTGGTGCGACTCTTCAGCGCGTCAAAGAAGTCGATCACGATCTCCGCTAAGGGAATGCGGTAGCGAAGTTCGACGCGCTCGGTCGAGAGGTACTCCATCTTCATCATCTCGCCGCGACGAGTCTGGCCGAGATCCATCACGGAGCCTAAGTACTCCGAAGGGGTCAGAATCGTCACGTCGAGCATCGGCTCATCGACGTGATCAAGTCGGCTCGGATCGGGCAGATCCGCAGGATTATCAACGAGGACCTCCGAGCCATCGGTGAGAAACGCTCGATAGACGACCGAGGGGGCCGTCGCGATGATCGCCAAGTTGAACTCGCGCTCGAGTCGTTCGCGCACGATCTCCATGTGCAGTAGACCCAAGAAGCCGCAACGAAAGCCAAAGCCCAGCGCGTGCGACTTCTCGGGTTCGTAGGTGATGGACGAGTCGTTCAAGCGAAGTTTGTCGAGGGCGTCGCGCAGGTTCGCCAGATCGTCGCCGTCGATCGGATAGATCCCGCAAAAGACCATGGGCTTGGGGTCGAGGTAGCCCTCCAGCGCCTTCGTGGCCGGGCGATTGGCCTCGGTGATGGTTTCGCCCGAGCGCGCGCCGCTGACGTCCCTGATGCTGGCGACGACGTAACCGACTTCGCCGGGTCCCAGTTGCTTGACCTTGATCATGTCGGGGGTGCGCATGCCGATCTCTTCGATCTCGTGATTCGTACCGGCGCGCATCATGCGAATCTTCGTCTCGTCGTGCAGCGTCCCTTCGACGACGCGAATCGAGGAGATCACGCCGCGGAACTGGTCGTAGTACGAGTCGAAGATGAGCGCACGCAGCGGCACCTTCGGATCGCCGACGGGGGCGGGAATACGCGCAATGACGGCGTCCAGGAGTTCGCTGACGCCCTGGCCGGTCTTGGCGGAGATGGAGAGAATCTCGTCCCTGGGAAGGCCGAGCACGCGTTCGAGCTCTTCCTTGCAGCGCTCGGGGTCCGCCGCTGGTAGGTCAATCTTGTTAAGCACGGCCACGATCTCAAGGTTGTGTTCGAGCGCCTGATAACAGGTCGCGAGCGTCTGGGCCTGGATTCCCTGGCTGGCGTCCACCAGCAAGACGGCCCCTTCGCAGGCCGCGAGCGAGCGAGAGACCTCGTAGCCGAAGTCCACGTGGCCGGGCGTGTCAATCAGTTGAATGAGGTGTCCCTTGAAGTTCACGCGAACGTTTTGGGCCTTGATGGTGATGCCGCGCTCGCGTTCGATGTCCATCGAGTCGAGGTACTGCGCGCGCATGAGTCTCGGGTCAACGGCGCCGGTCATCTCCAAGATTCGATCCGACAGCGTCGACTTACCGTGGTCGATGTGCGCGATGATGCTGAGATTGCGGATTTTGCTGGAATCGACGGATGAAGAGGAAGTTGCCACAGTCACTCAAGGCTACCGGCACGCCGTGAAAACCCTCGAGGTGGGAGGCTTCTCGCGCCCTCTGCTAGCATCGATAGGCCCGCGCGCCGAGTTGTCGCGCACTGAGAACGAGGTTGTCGTCGTGGCCAATATTAAGAGCCAAATTAAGCGAAATAAGCAGAACGTGGTCGCTCGCGAGCGCAACAAGGGCGTCAAGTCCGAACTACGCACCCGCACCAAGAACGCGGTCGCGGCCGTGGGCAGTGAGGACGAAGAGAGCATGCTGCGAATCGCGGTCAAGCGAATCGATATGGCGGCTTCTAAGAAGGTCATCCACAAGAATCAGGCCGCCAACAAGAAGAGTGGCCTGATGAAGCGCATCAACGCGATTCGCGACGAAGCCTAAGGCGCCCTCGCCGTTAGCGCCTTCGGGCGCCGTAGTTCAGTCGCGCGAGTCGCGCAACCAGAATCTCAATAACCGTCAGTTCGGTCACGTCCAGATCACTCTCGAGATCCTTGCCACCGTAGCTGACGCCGCCCTTCAGCGCGAGATCGGCCTCGGTGATCCAGTGCACGGCCGTCGTGAGGCGCGGCGCGCCGAGGCGTTCGGCCAGTTGCAACGCCTTGCCCGCGGGAAAGGCGTTGATACCAAGTATCGTCGCGGCCTCTTCCTTGGACCTCGCGTGACTGCCTTCGAGGCGCGCAATGTTGAGGTAGTGACGTTGCAACATCGACACGATCTGTAGTCCCGCTCTTCGTCTCGATTCCAGCATTCGTCGTGCGACCACGATGGCCTTGGTCGCGTCACCGGCGTCAACGGCGTCGGTGAGATCCCAGACCGGGACGTCCCCGGCGTCACCGAGGTAGGGCTCGAGTCGAGCGAAGACCAACGGCGCCGTGCCGTAGATCGCCTGCAGGGTGCGCGCTAAGGCATCGACTCTCGCCACGTCGTCGCCGACTTGCTCGGCGACACGCTGCGCGGTCGGGTGGTCGATGACGACGTCGTACTCGTCCATCTTCGCCTTCACGAAGGCCACCCGATCGGCGACGCGCGAGCCGACGTTGACTTCGACGACCTCGCCGGCGGCCTTCACGAGGCGATTGGACTTGGCGCCGACGACGGCCAGAATCAGAATCGTTCCGGGCGCGGGCGAATCCATCCACTCGGCGAGTTGGGCTACTTCGTCGGCGATTAACAACTGCGCGTCGCGCACCACGACGACGCGACGTTCCACCAAAAAGGGCGGCGTGTTGAGCGCTTCCATCACGCGAGGGAGCGTGGGTTCGCCCAGGCTCAGCGTCACATCCTTCGCGGTGAAGTCCTGTAACGCAAAGGACGGATCGAGATCACCGAGGGCGTTCGCGACGACGTTGTGCACGGCGTCGTAGACCATCGTCGCGTCCGTGCCGACGACGCAGACGCTGGCGCTACTCACGTCGCCACCTCGGAGAGTCGCGCGAGAACGTCGCGCACTCGAACGGTTCCGGCCACGTCATGGACCCGAACGATACGACAACCCAGTGTGACGCCGATGGCCGTCGCCGCGAGCGAGGCCTCGCGGCGATGGGTGACCCCGAGTTCGAAGAGGACGCCGAGAAAGGTCTTGTTCGACGCCGACAGAAGTAGAGGCGAACCGAGAGCGGCGAGTTGGTCCGAGTGGCGAAGGAGCTGGAGGGAGTGCGCGGCAGTTTTACCGAGGTCGAGTCCCGCGTCCAGCACGATCTGTTCGTCGCTCAGTCCGGCTTCCCGGGACCAACGACGGCGCTCGAGGAGAAACTCCGTCACGGCATTCGTGACGTCGTCGTAGTGTGGCGTTGGATCAGCGACCCGGGGGCGAAGTCGAATGTGCGTCGCCACGACGGTCGCCTTCGCTTTCGCCGCGACCGAAAGGTACTCCGGATCAGAAAATCCACTGATGTCGTTGCCCACGCAGGCCCCGGCCTCGAAGCTGGCCTTGGCGACGGAAGCGCGCCACGTGTCCACGGAGAGAGGAAGGCCAAAGCGCTTCGCGAGTTCGCCAATCACCGGCACCACGCGATCGAGTTCTTCTTGTTCGCTCACTTCTTCGCCCGGGCCGGCCTTCACGCCGCCGACGTCCAGTAGATCGGCGCCATCGCCGACGAGTTGCTCGGCGCGACGATAGAACCCGTCGAGGTCGTAGGTAGCCGCCGGCTCGTAGAACGAGTCCTTCGTGCGATTCAAGATGCCCATCACGAGCGCGCGCGTGGTCACGTCCACGCGACGAGTCCCGAGGGCGAGAACCAACGGCCGCGCGGGCCGGTAGACCGGCACTAGTAGAGGCGACTCGCGAGCCGGCGCCGAAACGAGACGTAACGTGGATCGTCGGGGCCGAGGGCGTCCAGCACTTCGAGTAGTTGGACCTTGGACGCTTCGTTGGTCGCGGACTGTTCGAGGAGGTGCTCGAGCGTGAGATCAAGATCTCCGTCGAGGCGAACACCGCTTCGTTGCAGGCGAATCCGAGCCAGCACGGTCTTCGCGGCGAGCACGTTGGCAAAGGGCGTGAGTACGGTCTCGGCTTCGTCCAGTCGATCGTCCTGACACAAAAAATCTCCCAGCGCCACCGCCGCTTCGACGTTGGTCGGATCCATCGCCAACGCTTCACGAATTGACGTTTCGTCGCCGGCGTCCATCAGTTGATCGACCTTCGACGCGCCCGGCGCGAGACGCTCCACGAACTCGCGCACGGTCGCCTCGGGCAGGGCGCCCACGAACGTGTCGACTATTTGACCGTCCTTAATGGCGAAGACCGCGGGTATCGACTGGGCTTGGAAAGCCTGGGCGATCTCCGGGTTCGCGTCGACGTCGACCTTGGCGAGTTCCACCGCGCCACTGGTCTCGTCAATGACTCTTTCCAGTATCGGACCGAGTGTTCGGCACGGGCCGCACCACGACGCCCAGAGGTCGACCACGACCGGCACGCTCTTCGAGCGCTCAATGACGTCGGTAGCAAACGTGGCGTCGGAGACATCTTTCACGCGCTGTAGCCTAACGGTCGCCGCGCTTCGAAGGAGGGGTCGCCAAGCGCTGTTAGCCTCAGCGACTATGGGGATGGTGACGGGCGTTAACGAGGCCAACGTCACGGCGTGGATGGTGGAACACCTCTACGCGGTCGCCCCCCTCGACTTTGAACTCATCGCCGGAGGACGATCTAATCTCACGTTTCGCGTCACTGACGCCGTTGGCAGTACCTACGCCCTACGTCGCCCGCCCACGAGTCACGTGCTGCCCACGGCCCACGACATGGTGCGCGAGCACACGATTATTGAGGCCCTCTTCCCGCTAGGAATACCCGTCGCGAAGCCGCTCGGACTCTGCGTCGACCCGGAAGTCAACGAACGACCCTTCTACGTCATGGAGTTCGTCGACGGCGCCATACTGCGCGACCGCGCCCAGGCCGAGTCCACGTTCGACGTCGCTACACGCTCAGCGATTGGCGACAATTTGGCCGCGACCTTGGCCCAACTCCACGACGTCGACGTCGACCAGGCCGGTCTGGGCGACCTCGCCCGTCACGACGGCTACATCGAGCGCCAACTCCGTCGTTGGCGCCGCCAGTTCGAGCAAATGAAGGTCGAAGGCGTCGATCACGAGACGGTGATTGAAGAGGTCGGCGACGAACTGGCGCGCTCTATCCCCGTCCAACAGCGCGTCACCGTCGTGCACGGCGACTATCGCCTCGACAACACGGTGCTGGACCATGAGGGCAAAGTCCGGGCGATTCTCGACTGGGAGATCTGCACCCTCGGCGATCCGATGGCCGATCTGGGGGTTCTGCTCTGTTACTGGACCGAGCCGGGCGACACGACCGCGGCCCTGCTTGGCGCGGCGCCGACGACCGCTCCGGGCTTCGCGACGCGTGACCAGGTACTGAACGCCTACGCCCGTCACACGAGTCTCGACGTCAGCCACGTCGCCTACTATCAAGCCTTTGGTTATTGGAAGTTGGCTTGCATTCTTCAAGGGGTCTTCGCGAGGTATCGCGCGGGCGCCACGGCAGGAGATCAGGGCAGCGTTGAAGAATTTCCGGCACATATCGCCATGCTCGCCGAGACGGCGAAGCAGACTTTGGAGAACTGATGGATGAAGAAATTTACGACCGGATAATTTTTCTCGCCGACCCGGAACTCAGCGAGCCCGTGCTCGTGATTGGCCTCGAGGGCTGGATCGACGCGGGTATTGCCGCCAGCACCGCCGTCGCGACGCTGCTCGAAACCATCCCTACTGAGGTTCTCGCCACGTTCGACACCGAGTACTTCATCGATCAGCGCGCCCGCCGCCCGCTCGCGCGCATCGTCGACGGCATCACGACCGAGCTGACCTGGCCCGAGATTCAACTGCGTTACGGCCGCGACGGTGATGGCGCGGACGTGCTCTTTCTCGTCGGACCCGAGCCCGACTTTCACTGGAGCGACTTCGTCGACGTCGTCACCGACGCCGCCGGGCGCTTTGACGTGCGACTCGTCGTTGGTCTCGGCGCCTTTCCCGCCCCCACGCCCCACACGCGCCCGGTACGCGTCATCGGCACGGCGCCGGCGCCCAGCGCGCATCTCCTAACGCTCGTCGGATCGGTCACCGGCGAACTCGAGGTGCCCGCCGGCATCGGCACGGCGCTCGAGTTGGGTTTTGCCGAAGTGGACATGGACGTCATGACGCTGTGGGCGCGTGTTCCTCACTACGTGGCCTCGATGCCGTATCCGCAAGGCTCCGCGGCGCTCATTGACGGTCTCGCTCGAGTTTCGGGCCTTACGCTCGACGCGGGCAATCTTCGTGCCGCGGGCGAAGAAGCGCGTCAGCGCGTTGACGAACTCGTCACCAACAACCCCGAACACTCTTCCATGGTCGAGCGACTCGAAGCCGCGGCCGACGAGCGTGAGGGCACGTCACTCGGAGAAGAACTGCCCAGTGGCGAGGAACTCGCGGCCGAACTCGAGCGTTTCCTCCGGGGTGAAGCGAGCTAACGAAACTCGCTGGTGGCGACGTCGACGTCGCCCTCTTCGATGCGTAGACCGAGTCCGAGCGCGTAGCCGTCGAGATAGAGCTCGCTGTCGTTTTGACGGGGATGGCGATTGGCGATTTCGTAGAACTTGACGGAGTGATCGGCCTCTTGGAGGTGAGCGAGTTCGTGCACGAGCACGGCGTCAATGACCCACTCGGGGCACTGGCGAAGTCGACTCGAGACGCGGATCTCGCGCGACGCCGGTGAACACGACGCCCAACGGGCTTGCTGGTTGTTGACCCAACGAACCGACGCAGGCATCACCGCGTCGTTGTAGCGCTCGGCGAGAGTCCGGGCACGCTCCTCGAGCGCCAAGTCGCCCGCCGCGTTCTGCGGTCGCTGCGTGAGAAGGCGCTCGACGAGTTCATCGACGAAGGCTCGGCGTTCACGACCGCGGACCCGCGCGGGGATCTGCACGACGATTCGACTCCCCGACCAGTGCGCGGTGCCCGTCTTCTTTCTCTTCGACGACGCACGAATCTCCACTTCGGGTCGATCGAACTGGGGCGGCTCAATCGTGACCTGGGTTTCGGGGGTCGATGACGAAGTGTGAGCCATCAGAGAACGATGTTCACCAGTCGCGGTGGACGAGAAATAACGCGCGAGGGCGTGGCACCCTTGAGAGCCGCCACGACGTCGGCGTCAGCGAGGGCCGCCGCGGCGGCGTCGGCTTCGCTCATCGTGGGCGGGACGCTCAGGCGCGACTTCACTTTCCCGTTGATCTCTACGACCATGGTCACGGTCGCTTCCGCAACCAGCACCGGATCAGCTACCGGCCACGGCAAGAGGTGCACGCTGGGTCGATCGGGATAGCGCTCCTCCCACAGTTCGGCGGTGACGTGCGGCGTCATGGGCGCGAGCAACATCGCCAGCGTGTCGAGCGCTTCGTTCAGCGCCGATCGTTCGATGCCCTCGGCACTGCGCGCCGCCTTCGACGCGGCGTTGTAGAGCTCCATGATCGCCGCGACCGCCGTGTTGTAACTCCAACGATCGAGATCGTTGGTCACGCGCGCGATCGTGCGATGCGTCGCTTGACGTACCGAGTAGTCGGTCTCGTCGGCGACGTCGTGAAAGTTCACGTCGTGGTAGTGCCACAACCGATAGAACCGGTCGATAAAGCGTCGACAACCGTCAATGACCTCGTCGGTCTGATCGGTCCAGTCGAGGTCATCACCGGGCGCGCCCGCGAAGAGGTGAAAGAGTCGAAGTCCGTCGGCGCCGACCGTCCGGTAGTACTCCTCGGGCGTAATGAGATTGCCCTTGGACTTGGACATTTTCGAACCCGAGAGACGGATCATGCCCTGGGTGAAGAGTCGTTGGAAGGGCTCGCGCGGAAGTCCCGGCGCGAGTCCGACGTCGTCGAGCGCCTTTAGGTAGAAGCGAACGTAGAGCAAGTGGAGAATCGCGTGTTCGATCCCGCCGATGTACTGATCGACCGGCAACCACTTCGCGGCCTCGACTGGGTCGAAGGCCATACCGGGGGTGAAGGGGTCGGTGAAGCGCAAGTAGTACCACGAGGAGTCGGTGAAGGTGTCCATGGTGTCAGTCTCGCGGCGCGCCGGTTTGCCACAGATCGGACAGGTCGTGTTGAGAAAACCCTCGTGGGTGGCGAGCGGTGACTGTCCGGTTTTGTCAATGACGACGTCGTCGGGCGCGAGCACCGGCAACTGATCTTCCGGGACCGGCACGATACCGTGATCGTCGCAGTACACCACGGGAATCGGGCAACCCCAGAAACGCTGGCGAGAAACGAGCCAGTCGCGCAGGCGGTAGTTGACCTTACGAACACCGTGGGCGTTCGCCTCTAAGAACTCCGCCGCCTTCGTTTTGGCGTTCGCGACGTCGAGACCGTCCAAGAAGCCCGAGTTCACGTGCTCGCCGTCGCCGGTGTACGCGTCGCCGTCAAAACCGGCCGGTGGTTGCACCGTTCGAACGACGCTAAGACCGTGCACCTTGGCGAACTCGAAGTCGCGTTCGTCCTCGCCGGGCACGGCCATGATCGCGCCGGTGCCGTAGCTGCCCAGCACGTAGTCCGCGACGTAGACGGGCACCTGTTCGTTGGTAAAGGGGTTGATCACGAAGCTGCCGGTAAAGGCACCGCGCTTTTCGAGACCAATTCCCTCGCTCGAGGTCGTCGAGCGTTCGATCTCGGTGGTGTTACTCGCGCGAAGGACGACCTCGTTGACCCTCGCGCGCTCGTCGTCGGTCGTGAGCGTGTCGAGGAGGGGATGCTCGGGCGCGACGACGGCGTAGGTGACACCAAAACCGGTGTCGGGACGCGTCGTAAAGACCCGAAGTACCTTCGAGGAGTCGTATGCCAAGGGCAGGTCGAACTCGACGCCTTCACTTCGACCAATCCAGTTGCGCTGCATGGCCTTCACGCGTTCGGGCCACTCGAGCGGTCCGAGGCTGTCGAGTAGCTCCTCGGCGTACTCAGTGATCTTGAAGAACCACTGTTCGAGGGTCCGGCGCACGACGAGGTCGCCCGATCGTTCGCAGGTCCCGTCGGGCAGTACCTGCTCGTTCGCGAGCACCGTCATACAGCCCGGGCACCAGTTGACCTGGGCTTCCGCTCGGTAGGCGAGTCCTCGTTTTAAGAACGCCAGGAATATTGTCTGGGACCACTTCATGAACTCGGGGTCGTGGCTGTAGACCTCGCGGCGCCAGTCGTAGACCGCCCCGAGTCGTCGCACCGAGGTCTTGAGTTCGTGCATGCGCGCTTCGGTGTAGAGCCGCGGGTGAGCGCCGGCCTTGATGGCGGCGTTCTCGGCCGGGAGACCAAAGGAGTCGAAACCGTAGGGCGAAAGGACGGCTTTACCGAGCATGGTCTGGTAGCGCACGACGAGGTCGCCAAAGACGTAGTTGCGCACGTGTCCCTGGTGGGCGGCGCCCGAGGGGTAGGGATACATACACAGCGCGTAGTAGCGCTCGCGAGGATCGTCGTTATCGACCTCGTAGGTGCCCTCGTCGAGCCAGCGCGCCTGCCACTTCTCCTCAACGGCCGTGACGTCAAATGGGCGGTTCATTACGACATTCTAGGGAACAAAAGGCCCTAGCCTCTCTCCAAAGGAAGAGTGGCTATGACCGAAACGACGTACATCCTCGTCCACGGCGCGTGGAGCGGCGGGTGGTGCTGGCGCGACGTGGGCGCCGAACTCACGCGCCGAGACGCGAACTGGACGGTGCTCGATCTGCCGAGCTCGACGCACGGCGCGCATCCCAACACCTTCCTCGCGGACGACGCGCGCGAAGTGATCGAGATCGCCAAACTCGACGGACCGGTCGTCCTCGTCGGTCACAGTTACGGCGGGGCGGTGATCACCGAAGCCGCTGATCAGGTTCCTAATCTCGAACGCCTGATTTACGTCGCCGCGTTCGTTCCTGCGCTTGGCCAAAGTGTCAGCGAAGCCAATCAGGAAGTCCCCAACCGGACGCTTCTCGATGAAGCGATCGAAATCGACGGAGAGTTTCTGCGCCTACATCCCGAGCGTGCGGCGGCAGCGTTGTATCAAGACTGCACTGACGAGGTTTCGACTTGGGCGGTCTCGCAACTCACGACCCAGACCATTGCCAGTTTTCGCAGTCCGCGAAGTTCCTTTGACGTGGACGTCCCCTCCTACTACGTCCTTTGCTCCAACGATCAAGCGGTCGATCCAGGTCTGCAAGAGCTGATGGCGCACCGATGCACTGAAGTGGCGAGAATCGACAGCGGCCATTCCCCCTTTCTCTCTCAACCGGTCGCTCTCTGTGACCTTTTACTTACGAACGTCTAACAGCCTTTACGACACCGGAGATCCAGAAGTCCGATTTTGGATTTGACATCCCACTCATTACTCAACATCATTTGATCTTGATATCCAAGGGCAAGTTGTACGCGCGCGCGCAACTTGACTGGACCGACGTTTCATAAAGTTCCTCGACGAAGGGTAATCGTGACCATCACCGGACAAACCATCTACTTCCACTCTGAGTTTCGAACATGAGGATTGAAACGTTCGCGGCTTTCGCGATGAAGTTTCCCGAAACGAGCGAAGAGCAGCCCTTCGGTCCAAGCGTCGACGTGTACAAAGTTGTGGGGAAAGTCTTTGCGATTCTTTCGCCCGAAGACACTCCCCCGGCCATTTCACTGAAGTGCGAGCCTCTGCTCGCCATCGAGTTAAGAGAAGAGTTCGAAGCCGTCATTCCCGGCTACCACTTGAACAAGTCGCACTGGAACACCGTGATCCTCGATGGGAGCGTCCCCGACAGTGAAATCAAGAAAATGATCACGCACTCTTACAAGCAGGTCATTGCCGGACTGCCCAAAGCTACTCGTCAAAGAGTTTCGAACATCGATTGGCCGAAAACTTGAAGTCCATTCATTCGATGTCGTCGAGAACGAACCCGTTCAAAAGGTGTTGAGACGGCGCAACGAAAATTTACAGCGAGCACTTTCCGTTTCTATCTGCGGTTCGTGCGGAATAACTGTTTTCCAACAGGTGTCTAGATGTTGCTCCAGGAGCAACTGCTAACATCATTAGACCCATTGGGGGTATAGCTCAGCTGGTAGAGCACTTGCATGGCATGCAAGGGGTCAGGGGTTCGAATCCCCTTACCTCCACCAATTCAGAATCAAGTTTCAGTTCGCGGGTGCGGTACTCCCGGAGACTGACTCCACCTCGATGGAAAGTCGACGTGAAGTCAGCCTCCTTCGATCTGAGGTTCTCAGACGCAATGAATGGTGTTTCATAGAAAGTGTTACGCTTCGAATCAGAACGTCAAGACCGCGGTTTTTCTCACCTAACAGTGCGTCAGGGAAGTCAGAAGGGGGTGTGAAGTGGGTCTTCCAGGAATGGTGCTTAGCGCTATTGCAGCCGCGGTCGGCGCAATAATGTACTGGGCCGTAACCTATCAAGGTACGGGTTTTCGTCTCTCAACCGTTGGGATCATCCTCATGATTGCCGGGGCATTCGGTTTTGTCGTTTCAGCGATCATTTTCGCCGCGTCGAGGGGTCCGATGCGATCCGACCGGCATTCGATGGACCGTCAAGTTGTTGACGCCCAGGGAAATACGAGTTGGGTCCACGAAGACTCAAAGCAGCGACGTCCGTCAAATGTTCAAGTTGTCGTTGGCTCTTCGTTCAGCAACAATAAAACCCCCCGAAGAGCCGCTCGTCAACAAAACGCAAATCACCTTAGAGAGGAGTACATGAAATGTACATAGGAGGCGGGGCAGTTGTTTTGATTATCGTCATCATTCTCATCGTCTTTCTCGTGAGGCGATGAACACGTGATGAGACGAGCAGCACAGATGTCTACGCCGACACTGCGGTTGCACAGGACTGATGGATCGGCCAAAACTTTTGAACTGGCTGAGAGGGCGAACGTCCTCTCTTCGATAAATGAGGAAAGGAATGAGAGTGACCAACAAGGATAAGGCTAAGAACTTGGCCGAAATAACTAAAGGCAAGGTCAAAGAGGCTGCCGGTAAAACGACTGGCGACGACCAACTCGAAAACGACGGAAGAGTCGACCAGATGAAGGGCGACCTCAATCAAGCTGGTGAGAAGGTCAAGGATGCTTTCGAGAAGTAGATCCAGTGGTCACGCAGCGAGCACCAAATATTTCTCGTCGACGAGGATCAAGTTTCCCCCTTGGTCCTTGTCGACGGCGACAAATCAACGGGTATTGCGGCGAGCGCCAATCAAGAGACCTCAAAGGTGCCAGATTGGCCGCTCCTACCTTGGGCTCGGGTTCCTCTCAGCGGTTCGGTAATCTCGGCACTCCAGCGCGCCCCGGGAACCCTCGACGTTACTCCACCCATATCAGGACTTGACGCTTTAAGCGACGATGATTTTGCGTTGGCTCGCCGGCTTGAACCCAAACTTCAATACGCACAAATCTGTAAGCTACGCCGTAAGCTACGCCGACGATTACAACTGAATTGTCCTGAACCACGATGAACCTAGATTCAAGTAATTAAGCACAACGTGGCCATCCGTGAACGCCAATGAATCGACTTAGGCGGCATGGCATGCAAGGGGTCAGGGGTTCGAATCCCCTTACCTCCACTTATCGAAATTCCTGATCATCGGCTGTACACCAATGCTCTTTTGGGTCGTTGCAAACCCGAAATTAAGTGTCATGGCTAGCAGTGCAAGGGGTAGGGAGGGGCCAAATCACCGCATGATTCTGCGTAATGGCTTTACACATGGCGAAACAAATACATTCAAGCTGCCTCGATCTGTCGTGCTTCAGCAGTTACTTCAGCAGTTTGCGCAATCTATCGTGCGAAAGGTGAATTTCTTCGAGCTTCAACGTGACGATTCCTGCTCAACTAATGGATTTCTCTCTCTCAGGTCAACCTGGCATCTGAATCGACAGCGGTCCCAGCAACTGGTATTCCGCCATCATTCAAACCCCCTTGTGGTTGCGTTTCATTTGTTGCTCGTTGTCACTAACCTCGAGCGCCATTTCCGGCGCTTCGATTCCTGCTGAGATCGGACTATCGATGCTGCGAACCCCCGCCGCCCGATCACTCGGTGTCAGATTCAGAGGATGATGACACGCTGCCTGGTGACCGCCCGGGTACAAAGTGAGGCGTGGCTCTATCGCCCGACAAACGTCGGTGGCGAAGCGACAGCGTGTGTTGAACCGACAACCAGGAGGTGGGTCAACGGGACTGGGAAGCTCGCCGATCGCGATATTTTTCTCTCGCTGGCGACTCAATTTCGGATCCGGGATGGGAATCGAACCCAGCAGGTTTTGAGTATACGGATGAATGGGCTTCGAATACAGCTCCTCGGCGGCCGATAACTCCACGATCTTGCCTAGATACATAACCGCAATTCGGTCCGACACGTGTCGCACGACACTGAGGTCGTGAGCAACGAAGATGTAGGAAAGATGCAGCTCGTCTTGGAGGTCGTCTAGCAGGTTGATCACCTGGGCCTGAATAGACACATCGAGAGCAGAGACAGGCTCGTCAAGAACAATCAGGCTCGGCTGAGTTGCGAGGGCGCGCGCAACCCCGACTCGCTGACGCTGGCCACCCGAGAACTCGTGGGGAAAGCGGTTGATATGTTCGGGGTTGAGTCCTACTTGGGCCAGGAGCGCCTTGACGCGCCTCTCGCGCTCCCCCTTATCTATCTCGTCACCGCTGAGACGTAGTCCAGATCCCACTATCTGACCGACACGCTTGCGTGGATTCAATGATGCTTGGGGATCCTGAAAGACGATCTGCATCTCGCTTCGGTGCGGCCGCATCGCTCTTGGCCCCAGGGTCGTGAGATCGTGGCCACGAAAGCTCAATTTCCCCGCTGTTGGTCGCAGGAGCCTCACGACACAACGAGCCAAGGTGGTCTTGCCGCACCCCGACTCGCCCACCAGCCCGAGGGTCTCGCCTTCGGACATCGTGAAACTAACATCGTCGACGGCGTGCACGAGTCCGTGACTTCTTCCGAATGATCCTCCGCGCACTGGATAGAACAACTTGAGATGTTCGACCTCAAGTAACGGAGGGCGCGCGGTAACGTCAAGGTCGGTCACGTCGTTTCCTTCACGTTTACGGTGATGTCCGGATCCGTTCTCACGTCCGGTGCCACCTTTTGAGCGTCGTCCACAACGCCGGCGACCACCGGCAAGCCAATGGCGTCACCGACAACCCGTCGGGAGCGCTTCTCGCCAAGCGAGAGGAAGCAGCGATCGACGTGACCCGGTGACGTCGCGTCCTCGGAAACTAACTCGGGCACCTGAGTACACGACTCGAAGTTCCACGGACATCGTGGTCGAAAGTGACACCCCGACGGGGGATGCAGCAACGACGGCGGATTACCCGCAATAGTTGCCAGCCTCCCGGGGCGTTCTCTGTCGACTCGCGGTACCGAACCGAGCAGGCCCCAGGTGTAGGGGTGCAACGGATCGTAGAAAATTTCGGAAAGACCCCCCTGTTCAACGACTCGACCGGCGTACATCACCACGACTCGATCGGCAACGTCGGCGACAACGCCAAGGTCGTGAGTGATCAGCAAAACACCGACCCCGGTTTCGCGCCGCAATGAGTCAATCTCCGCGAGAATCTGAGCCTGAATCGTCACGTCTAGAGCCGTCGTCGGTTCGTCCGCAATTAGGACTTCGGGTGAGCACGAGAGCGCCATCGCGATCATTACTCGCTGACGCATGCCACCCGAGAACTCGTGCGGAAACGAACGGACTCGGTCACGTGCGTGCGGGATGCCGACGCGTTGGAGAAGTTCAATCGCGCGGTCATTCGCGGCCTGTTTAGTGATCGATTCGTGAGCTCGTATCTGCTCGACGATCTGATCGCCAATCCGGTGCACGGGATTTAGCGCGGTCATGGGATCCTGAAAGATCATGGCCACACGTTTGCCGCGCACGCGTTGTAACACGCTTTCCGAGGCTTCCAGCAGGTCGAGGTCGCCAAGCATGACGTGCCCGGAGAAACTCGCGTTAGGGCCGCGTGTAAGTCCGAGCAACGTCATAGCGGTGACCGACTTTCCGGAACCCGACTCGCCGACGATAGCGACAAGTTCGCCACGGTCGAGACTGAACGACACGTCGTCCACAGCTTGGACTACGCCCTCCTCGGTTCGAAAGCTGACCCTCAAGTGGTCGATGTCGAGCAATCGCTCCGTCACGATGTGCTCGTGCGAATACGCGGATCAAGTAGGGCGTAGAGCATATCGGCGAGGGCCGAGCACACCACGACCGCGAAGGCGCCGAAAATAGTGATGACCATAACCGAGGGAACGTCGAGGGAACTGATCGACTGCTCGGTGTAAAGGCCGATACCCGGAAGGTTGAAAATCGTTTCGGTGAGAATGGCACCACCACCAATCACGCCCGCGATGTCGAGACCGCTGAGAGCAACGATCGGAATCAGCGAGGTGCGTAGCACGTGATGTGTCGCGATACGTCGAGCTGAGAGCCCCTTCGCCTTCGCCGTGCGAACGAAGTCTTCGTTCAAAGCATCAACCACGCTCGAACGAAGCACCTGCGAGTACACACCCATGTACTGAATCGCCAAACTGACCCAGGGCAAGACGAGGTGCCAAGCCCACTCTGGAGGATTGGACAGTCCCACGTATCCGCTTGCCGGGAACCAGTGCGTCTTAAACGCGAGTACGTAGATGAAGATATCGCCAATCACGAACACCGGGGCCGAAATCCCGGCGAAATTGATCACGGTGATAGCCGTGTCCACCGAACGCCCCGACCGGTACCCGCCGACGAGTCCGAGAATCACGGCGAAGACAAACCAAATCACGAACGCGCCGAGTACCAGCGAGGCGGTGACCGGGAGGTCCTGTTTGATCTGGGCCACGACATTGAGTTGGGTCGTGTACGAGACAATCTTGCCGGTGAAGATATGATCCATCGTCCTCAGGTACTGAATGTAGAACGGCCGATTGAAGCCGTACGCCTTCTCGATGGCGAGAATATTCGCTCGCGTGGCCGTTTTGCCGGCCATGCGTAACGCTGGATTGCCGTTGGGAATCTCTTCAAAGATTAAGAACGTTAAGACACTCACGGCAAAGAGCACCACCGACATCGAACCCAACCGTCGAAGAATCATCCGAAACATCAGCGTCCGATTCGAATCTGGGCTCGGGGGTCGAGCGCTGCCCGCACCCCATCAGCAAAAATGTTGACGGACAAGCAGGCCAAGACGAGCATGAGCGCGGGTGCCAACGTCAACAGGGGATCAACCTCGAACAATTGAGACCCGGACGACAGTAGCGTTCCCCATGAAGCAGCCGGTGGCTGCACACCCGCGCCGAGAAACGACAACGACGCTTCGAGGATGATCGACTGAGCCAGTTGCAAAGCGAAGAACACCACGATCGTTGAGGTCAAATTCGGCAAAATCTCCGTCGCCATGATGCGCAGGTTCGAGAATCCGAGCGCTCTGGCCGCGTCCACAAACTCACGCTCTCTGAGAATCAGCACTTCGCCGCGAATTGGCCGAGCCACGTAGGGGGCGTAGACGACGCCAATAATGAACGTCGGAATAAAAATTGACCCACTCTGCAGATGAATCGGACCAAGCGAGATACCGCCGAGGGCCAGACTTACGCCAAGAGCTACCGCGAGCAGTAGCGCCGGGTAGGCCCAGATGATGTCGAGCAGACGGCAGATCACGGCGTCAACCCATCCTCGGTAGTAGCCCCCAGCGACGCCCAGAGCGATGGCGAGCAGCATCGTGATCGCCGTCGCCATCGCCCCGATCTCCAGTGATGTTCGACCTCCGTAGAGCAGTCGGACGGCCAGATCACGACCTTGGGGATCGGCGCCTAAGAAGAATCGACTGTGCAAGGTCGGACCGATCGGTACGCCAATGATCGAAACCACGTCTCGGTGCTTGCCCCCGATGTTGAGAACCTCGGTGATGTGTTCCGCGTTTGGACCCGTGTGAGCGACGTCGCTCGCGTAGAGCGGCGCCAAAAGGCAGAGCAGTACGATGAGCAGGAACAGCCCACCGAAGGCCAAAGCCGTGTAGTTGCGGCGAAGCCGACGCAACGCCAGTCGGCCCGGGCCGACGCCCTGGGTCAGAAACTCCTCCGTACCCAAGACGAGAAGCCCTTTGGAAAGCTCCATTCGCTCTAGCTCGGCGGCTATCTTTTTTCTACTCAACAATGGAAATCCCTGTAACGCGGACCTGCGGACACCCGTCCATTCCTACGACTTGAGCTCGTAACTTGTCCAGTCGCCACCGTCGGCCTCGTTGAAGACCACTTTCTTGAAATCCACACTGGTGGAGACGAACAACGGTGAAACGACGTAGCCAAAGGGCACCATGTAGTCCTTCGAGGCCGTGTACTTATCGAGCGCTGCCCACTGCGACGCGACGCTTTCGACTTTGCTGGCGGGGACTTGATCGAGTCGAATAATCGTCGACTGGATATGCGAATCGTCATCCTTGCCAAGGTTCTCGTTGTCCACGGCGCTCATCGATCTGGCGTCGAGCACGAGATAGAAGTCCGCCGGATTTGGAAAGTCCGCGGCCCAGTAGTAGTTGCCAATCTGTGGATTCGTGTGGGCGCTGCCGATGGTCTGTGAGTAAATGGAGTTTGCGATGATCTTCAACGTGGCCTTCAGACCAATGGCGTCGAGTTGGCTCGCGAGATACGTCGAAAACGACTGGAAGGGTTGACCGGTTTCTCCCCAAACCGTCACCGGATATCCCGCAAAACCAGCCTTCTTGACGAGTGCCTTGGCTAACTTCACGTCCTTCGAGGAGCCAAGTGATGTCGCCGAGAACGATCCCGCGCCGCTCGGAGCGCCAAAATCGCACTTGCCAGTGGGGTGGCCCACGATGTCGGGCGGCAGATAAAAACACGCCGGCGTGATCTCGCCGCTGGCGAGACGCTCAAGCGCAAGTCGGCTGACCGCGAGATTCACTGCCTCACGAACCGTCGCGCTGGTAAAGGGCTTCGTGCGGCTGTTAAGGAAGAAGTAGTCCGTTTGATTCACTGCTAACAACCGATAACGGTCCTTCGCCGATGTCTGAATCTGCGTGATCAGACTGGGAGGAATGATGTCGCTGGTGTCAAAAACGTCAGCCTCGTTGCCGAGAACTTCTTCAGCCTCGGTATTCGCGTTGGACGTAATCGTCACTTGAATCTTGTTGACGTAGCCGTCCGGAATCTTCGGAATGCCGAACGACTTGAACAGCGGATTCTTCGTCAGCGTAAAGGAGCGGTTGGGCTCGACCGCCGTGATCTTGTACGGTCCGACGCCGGGCGGTGGAGAGGCCGACAAGACCTTCATGGGCGTCGTGCCCGGCACGACGCCCGAAGAAGGCAGCGCCAACACGTTGGTGAACGCCCCGTAGGGGGCGACCAAGTTAATTGTTATCTTGCCGGTCGAGTCATTGGTGACGATACCGCTGATGGTGCTTGACTTTCCGGCCTGGTACGCCGCCGCACCGACAATATTCTCAGTGTAAAACGAGTCGCCGCCCCAACCAAGCTTGACGGCGCGCTCAATGGAGTACGTGAAATCGGAAGCTACGAGGGCCACACCGTTCGAAAACTTCAGGCCCTTGCGCATGGTAAGGGTGTACGTCTTCGAGTCATTGCTGATAACGGGCAGCGCCGTCGCTAGTCCGGGAATCACGACCTCACCGGCGGCCCCGTTCTTATGGGCGTAGGTGACGAGTCCGGTGTAGACGATCCAGTCGGCCTCATAGGACTGATTGGTGTAACCGTATTGGGGATCGAGTGAGTCAGGTTGCGTCCCCATGAGGACTTGAAGCGTCCCCCCAGGCGCGTAGCCGCTCGAGCTCGACGCTCCGGCAACGCCTGCCCCACCGCCCCACACCGATGGCAACGTCATCACCAGCATTGCCATCGCGACCAGGCCAACTGCACCAGACAATGTCTGTCGAGTTCTGCGCTTCATCTTCATGCCTTCCTATAGCTATGTCTACTCATCACTACCTTCAAAAAGAACTCAGTCTCCGAATGAAACTGCTCATCAACCCGACTCAATCGAAGTGTCGTCAAGGTCCCGGCGGAAGACGTCCTCGATCGTCTCTGCACGACGCACGACTCTGGCCGTACCGTCGCGGACGAGCACGGTGGCTGGACGGCCTATGGCGTTGAAGTTGCTGGCCGTCACCTCTTGGTAGGCGCCCGTGTCGAGAAAGGCCACTAGGTCGCCCGGCCCGACGTCGGGCAAGGCGGCATCGGGAACGATCGTGTCAAAACCGCAGCTCATCCCGACGAGATCGGCCACTGTCGTCGCGGGCTCTGACGCCCGGTTTGCCACCACGTGGGACCAGCGGTTGTGCTCAAGATGGACGTCCAGCAAGAACATCTCCGTCGTGTCGAGTTCGACAAAGCAAACCGGCACGGGCTCAGACTCGGTCTTGACGTTGACGACTCGACTGAGGTGGACGCCGATGTCGGCATAACAGGCCCGGCCGGGCTCGATCTCAAGTGTCTTGTCTGAAGAGGAGATGCCGTTGGAGGCCAGCGACTCGGAAAGGCTCGCACAGATCACCTCGGCGTATTTTTCCATCGTGGGCGCTGGGCCCCGTTCTGATGCGAGGCGCGGGATGGCCCGGCCGGTCGGATCCCGAACCGTGGGAATGCCGCCCCCGACGTCAAGCTCACTCGGTTGCCATCCATCCCATGCCATCGACAGGCGGCCAACCACGTCGCCGAACGCGTGCATCATCACCGCCCATGCGCCAAGGCTGCGAGTGTGTCGGCCGAAGTGGACGTGCACGCCGACGAGATCGACCTCGTCGGCGTCGAGGGCACGTTTGCCGAGCGGTAGCAGTTCGTTCATCGGGATCCCGGCTTTGTATCGACGCGCAACCTCGGTGATCGACTCCCCCTCGATGCTGAAGTCGGAGATGACCTGTTTTAGGGCGGTGAGATCCGGTCGCACCCTTACCCGAAGCTGCGCTCGGCGACCGAGCCTGCGCGCGGCCGCGATGGCGAGGTCCAGTTCCCTTGACGAGTCGAGCGTGATGCGGCAGCCCGCCGCGACCGCCTCCTCCACGAGCTCGGCGGACTTGCCGGTGCCATTGACGGAGATAAGTGACGGTGGGACGCCGCAGGTCAAAGCCGCCCACAGCTCCGAACGACCGAAGGTGTCGCAGCCAAGACCTTCACTAGTGAGGATCCGGCGAAGCGCCAGCACGTGGTTCGCCTTGATCGAGGGAAGCACGTGTACCTGACCGGGCCACTGGGAAGAGAAGGCCTGGACGAAATAGCGGGCGTTCCTCCGCAACTGGTTCTCCGAAACGACGTAGATTGGCGTGCCAAATCGCTCTGCCAACTCGACCGAATCGCAATCCTCAATCCAAAGATGACCGTCACGCACCGACAGGCACTCGTCGATCGGGGAACCTCGGTCCCGGTCAATCTCACTCATCGACACCGCCTGTCGGAACTCTCGGCTCGGCGTGCTCATTCACCGGTGTCTCGCTCGACGAGTTCGAGAATGATTCCGTCCGGGTCGCGGAGGTATACGACCGTGCAGCCCTCCCACACACCTCCAATGGACAACGTGGTGGGCTCTCCCATCGGCATGAAACCGGCGCTCGCCAGGCGCAAGAGCGCCGAAGTCAGGCCGCCTACCTGGAGCGATAGGTGGCAACCCCCGACAGCGTCTGGGCCGTAGCTATGTACATCTCCATTTTCGGAGCCGTACTCGAGTAGTTCAAGGATTTGATCATTACCAACGTCGAGGTCGGCGATTCGCACTCCAGCCACCTGCTTGCCCACGATCGCCCCAACGTCCTCGTCGTCGCTGAGTCCAATGACTCTTATCCCAAGCAAATCGCGATAGAAGGCGAGTGATCGATCGAGGTTCGCCACCGTGATGCCGACGTGATGGATGCGGCGCACGCGATAGTCGTCCGGCCCGAAATGTCGGTCCCGCTGAGTAGTCACGCTCTCCGCTCCCTCCTGTTGGGCACGCCCGCCAGATGGCCCTTCGCCGCAGAGCCAACGTCGGAATCAAGGCCATCCAAATGCACAAAGCAACCTGGTACATCCGTACCGATGTCTGTTACGATAGTAGTACATATGTACCAATACGTCAAGAAACGCGGTCGGCAGACATCGGCGGTCGACGAGATGCAGCTCTTCAAGATCGTGTTCATGAACGACCCTCTGCGTGCTCGGTGTGAGATGATAGCGGTTCTGCCAAACGACCCACAGAGAGGTGCCGCAAAGTCCGATGGTTGAAGTCCGAAATGAGCAGCGGCGTAAGCGGATCATGGAAGCTACTGTCCGAATCATCGGACGCGAGGGTCCTGGCTCGGTGACACATCGTGCGGTGGCCGCGGAGGCTGGGGTGCCGCTGGCGGCAACGACGTACTACTTCGCCTCGAAGGAGGCGCTCTTCAACGAGGCGCTCACGCTGTCCGTCTGGTCGGATTTGGCCGAACTCGAAGTCCTCGCCCGTTCGATGGCCCAGTCGCCTGCGTCAGTCGAAGCATTCGCCCAATCCATCGCTGTTTTCCTCGCCGCCCAGTTACGCCGCAGGCGGGCGACCATCGTCGCGCAGTATGAGTTGGTGCTCGAGGCGGCGCGTCATACCTCGATGCGCGCAGCGGCTCGCGCTTCGACTGACGCATACGTCCGACTGTGCGAGTTGATGCTCGAGAAGATCGGCTCCGCCGATCCCATGGGTGACGCGCATTTGCTGGTCGCGCTCATGGACGGACTGTTGCTCGACCAACTGTCTGCAACCAAGTCTCAGTTCGACGTTGACGCGCTCGCTCAGCAACTGCGCCGTTTCATCGCGGGTCTTCTGTTGGCTCCGATCTAGACCAGCAACGACGATTGGCCAGCGCTGTCCCGCTGGATACGACTTTTAGCAGTTCGGTACAGATGTGCCATTCTTAATTGAGATATTGGTACAGATGTTTTAGTTAGTGTCGGAATGGATTGTTCAGCGAGGGGATTCATCCAAGGAGCGAAAAAACGGTGTCGTCTTCATCGCACGTGAAGTATTCACAACGACTAAGCACTGGTCGTTTCTATGTCCATTCATTTAGTGATCACCGCATCCACGGATCATGTCCGGATCGGACGACCTCCCGTGGCGCCGGATGAGATATTGATCTATCACCGCGGCGAGCTCGTCGGCATCAAGAGGATCCCCGTGACCGGGATACGAGACATCAATTCGCATCTTCTCCAACCTCTCCAGGCTGGATACGTAGGAATCGATGTCTGCGCCTCGGATACGATCGAGCAACTGGTCGCCTTCGGAGAGTCCGTAAACGACATCGCCGGAGAAGAGCGCGCGATTCTCCGCATCGTACAGGCCGATACTGCCAGGACTATGTCCGGGCAAGTGCAACACGGTGATTTTGCGATCTCCGAGGTCGATCTCGTCACCGTCTTGAAGCGGCAGAGCACTTCGAGCCGGTAGCAATTCGTAGGTTTCCGTCAAGAGGCCATTACGTGGAACGGCTGATAAGAGAAAGTCAGGTAGTCGCTCCGGCAACTCCGCTGGATCGAGATCAAGTTGACCTGTGAGCTCCGGGCCATTGAGACTTGCCGGCCACGGATCCGTGATCGGCTCAGTCGGATGTGCATGACATTCGATGAACTCGTGAGCACCGCCGAGATGGTCCAAATGTGCATGGGTGATTGCCACCACCGGATCTCGCTGGAACAGGCGAGGCAACTCGTCACTCAATGGTGCGATACCCAAGCCCGAGTCAACAATCAAATCACGGTCTCGGCCGCGCAGATGCCAGATGTTCGCTCGTAGAAACGGATGCACATAGGGCTCACTGACGACTGTCAACGTCTCCGTCACCTCCAGAGTGCTGAACCAGCGGTCGACGACCGGCAATCCGTGTTTAAACCTGCCCGCAACCGTCATCGCGCATTCGCCAGTATGGTCTTGCGGCCGAATGCGTAGATAGGGAGACCAACAAGCGGCCCGACGATGGACGAGATGTCGGCACGGTGAAGCGTTGTGGAAATCGGCCCAACAACGATGTAGATATAGGCGACGTTCGAAGCCATCCATACCGCATAGAGCTCTCTCGGCCGTCCGTGTCTTGCCCATGACTCTATGAAGTCGATGCCCTTCATCTCGACCTTGCCGAATGCGTCAATCGTCGGATCGCCATCATCAGTGCATACTCGCACTAACTGCGGCGGTTCCTTTGGAGTAACAGTCATGGCTCCCCTATTTAGTCATAAGTCTTATTGGTTGTTTGACCAGTGAGTAGTTGACCATTGATTTAACTCGATCCCCGCCAGTCGGGACTGCTGTCGGTTTACTTCAGCAAAAGCTTCAGCAGTTCAAACGAATTCCAACGAATTGTGATGAACGGAGATGAATTGAAAGCTCATCGGTTGCAACCAATCTGGTCCAATTTGTACGCTTATGAACGGAACTCGAGCCGATGGCATGCAAGGGGTCAGGGGTTCGAATCCCCTTACCTCCACTCGATGAAACTCCTTTGTTTGCAAGGCGTTTAGTCCGAACAAAGTGGCTCGAAGAAACCGTTTCTGACCTGACCCTTTGCACTCCGTGCAAGGGGTCAAAGTTACTCAGCTCGTCGGTCATT
>OCZT010000298.1_pt1 | contig 47741 bp, 32 predicted proteins | sample 1539031 | NCBI WGS metagenome assembly OCZT01 (sample SAMEA3539308, study PRJEB22396) | soil metagenome | biome: tundra; feature: field; material: soil | place: USA | collected 2010-05 | depth 0.15 m
GGGGGTCAGCGTGGCGTAGACGGCGGATTTTTCCTGAATGCGGGCGGTCCGGCCATTGGTTTCACAGCCGGTGACAAGAATGGCGAGCACGAGGGCTGCGCCGAGGGGGGCGAGGTTTTTTTTCATGTTATGAGAAGTTCAAAATCTTGGGACGGCCAAAGCGCCGGGGATGCTCCCCCGCGAGGCGGGCTCGGGCACCGGGCAAATGAAGACTCCTTGGAATTACCCCGTCTGATCTTCACGGCTGGATTTGCACCAACCAAACAGGAAAATGACAAGCGTGTTACGCAAGGTGATCGCCGGGGTAACCGCGCACGCGGGCCACAAGGAGGAGGCGGTGCGCGGGTGGACCGGCCGGGCCAGTTTGCTTCCGGGCCACAAAAAAAGCGGAGCCATGAAGGGCTCCGCTCGGAGGATTCGGCTGAAGTCGCGCCGGTCTCAGTTTTCGGTGTCGAGCTTTATATCGAACACTTTTCCATTGAAGAGGAAAACATAGAGCGTGTGCGTCGGGAGGTCGGCGACATCCAGGGAGGCGGTCGGGCCGCCGGTCGTGGAGGAGAAGCTGGATGGCTGGACTCTCGCGCCGCCGCCATGGGCCGGCGCGTTGGGGCTGGTCTGCTCCATGGTGTATCTTGAATTGGGATTGTTCATCGACAGTTTGCTGGCGACGACGGTGGGATAGTAGTTGGTGTAGGTCCACATTTCGGTTTTTCCCTCGGGGGTGTCCTTCGATTTCACCGTTTTGGGGGTGCCGAGCGCCATGTAGACCATGTCGGTGGTGTAACCGCGCTCGACGCCTCCATCGTCGATGACCTTCTTTTGCCAGGGGGTCAGCGTGGCGTAGACGGCGGATTTTTCCTGAATGCGGGCGGTCCGGCCATTGGTTTCACAGCCGGTGACTAGAAAGGCGAGCACGAGGGCTGCGCCGAGGAAGGCGAGGAGTTTTTTCATGTTATGAGGCGGACGAAATCATGGGGCGGATGAAGGCTTCGAGCACGTTCCCCACCGGGCGAGCACAAGCCATGGAGATGGCGGAGAGACCTTGCTGATTTGCATTCGCTCTTCACAGGGGAAAGCCAGTGGCCGATAAGGAACAATGACAAGATTGTTATCTCGCACCCGGACGCAACAGCGGCAACCCGGCCTGCCGAACACAGTCACCATGAGCCGGGTTTTCCAAGACCCCGCGATGCCCGCCGGGCGACTGGAACCGGCCCGGTCAGCCCCGATGTCGGGCCGTGCAATCCGCTGGTCGCAGGTTCGGGCCACCGCATTGGCACAAAGTCATCCCGCAGGGGTTCAAGGCAAGGAGTGCTGCAACCATCAAGCTCCAAAGATCGAGTGGAATACCTTGGCTGAGGCACGGACGTGAATAACCGGGGTTACGGGTTGGGACGAGGCCAGATCAACAATCCAGAAATCACAGTAAAGGGGCGCGTCAGGGCCCTCGGACTGGCGTTGGACCTTGAGCTGGTAAGCGGCACCGGCCTTGGCTTCGAAATGCAGGTTCGTCCGGGCGTTGAAATTGGCATATTGGTAATCCACGTTGATGGTGTGCGGGCCGGGGATCAACGCGATGGGCTGGCTGCAGGTTCCTTTGGGGTCGGAGACGGACATCGAATCAATCAAGGCCACATAGGCCATTTCGGCCTCGTCGAATGGTTGCTTGCTACTCGTCTGGCAGCCTTGGAGTGAGGCCAGGTCCGTCCGGGCCGCGGCCGGCGGTTTGTAGTATTCGTTGCTTGCGGAAGCAGAAATCGACTCACAGCCCGAAAGCAAAGCAGTGACGCCGATGGCCAGAAAGATCGGAAAGTGGCGCCGGCCCAAGGCAGGCAGGCTTTGGGCAAGGGCCAACGCCAATTCTGCGAGGTTGGGGGTGGTTTCCGAGGCGAAGCGGCGCGTAGGCATGCGTTGGAAGGCTATGCGAGAGGTTTGATGCACGGGAAAAATGATGATCAGACGATCAGTTTCGATTCGGACCCATTACTGGGTGGGCAATCAACCCAGAGAATCAATCAGTTGGTTGGCGTGTTTGGGAAACTAGGTGGCTAACCGCGCCCGATGGCAACTGAACTCTCGGGTAGGAAGCCGAATCCGTACCTGAGCCTGGCGGAGTAAGATCAGGGCACGGTTGCGTGCCAGCGCGGCATCTTGTCCTTGATCTGATCCACGCGAAACTCCCGGGCACCCGGATAGACCGTCTCGCCGAACATTCCCGGGTGCTGGTTGAGCGGCATGTCGAACAAGGTCCGGCCGTCGAACTGGACCGCGCAGCCGTACATCAGGCCGACTTCATGGGAGCCGTCCGGCTTGCTCCGCACGAAGGCGAAGTCGGCGTCGGTGGACAGCGCTCCGTAGGCGACGCGGCCGGTGCGAAAATCAAACCGCGGTCCGCCGCGCCGATTGGTGAGTCCGATGGTCTGGTCGAGCTTCAGGCCAACCGTCACCGGGTCGCTGCCGAGGGTGAACGTCAGGCCGAGCGTGCGGCCGTCATCGTGTTCACCGGGCAGGAGCTTGACGTCGTTCAGCATGGATTCCTGAAAGCCGCCCGGGGCGTGTGGCCGCAGGACGGTGACGAAGGTCAGCCGCTGTCCTTTGAAGTAATAGCCCTTGAGATATTGATAGAAGGCCTGCGAGCGGTTATATCGGCGCCCAATTTCCTTCGTCTGGATGATTTTGTCCCGGTTGCCGAGAAACTGGATGAGCAGGTCCTTGTGGTGGGGGTTGGGCCAGTATTCCTGCCGGATCGGGATGCGGTCGGGCCAGGACACGACGTAGTCCGCGCCCTGCCGGAGAATCTTGTCGGGGTGCCAAGTGTTGCAGAAGACCTTGTTGCCGGCCTCGTCGATCAGGATGGAATCGACGACGATGTAGAGGCCGGTTTCGGGAGCAAACAACGTGATGCGGTCGCCGGTGTAACCGCGCTCGCGGTCCACGAGGCGGGTCCGGGCGTAGTCGAGGCTGCCGAAATTGCCGAAGTGGATTTTCTCGGTGGTGACCGGGTGGTAGGTGGTGTCGGTCTTCAGGTAGTCGAAGATGTCGCTCTCCGGCGGAAAACCCGTGCGGGCCACCACGCGATTGTGGAAGACGTCGGCGCGCCAGCCGTCCTCAAACCGCGCGAGATAGCCGCCGTCGGCGAGCAGCACGGTCTGGTCCGCCATGAGTATGACCAGCGAATTCTCGTCCGCATGCCCATGATGCGGTTTTTCCTCCGGCGCGTAGATGCTGGCGTTGATGTAATCGCGCTGGTAACGGGCATACGGTCCCTGATCGCGGTAATTCAGGAGCCCGTAGTCACCGTGCGCGCTCCGGAAGGTGATTTTCTTGGAGACCAGGTCATCGATGACCTCGGCGGACTTCTCCCGGACCAAGGACGTGAACGGGACGGCCGGATCGAGCCAGCGCAGCGCCAGACCGAGACAGTAGAAATTGTCCTCATGGATTCCCTGGTAAAATCCGATGTGGGCGTCGTAGATGCGCCGGGCGGAGTCCAGGTATTCGCCATCCCGGTAGTAACTGCCGGCGCGAACGAGGTTGGCGACGTTCCACGCCCACATGTGCGTCCAGTCGCCGTCGCCCCAGTCCGGCAGCAGCCCATTGGGCATGAGCAGAAACTTCGGCACGTCGAAATAAAACCGCGTGGTCACCGCCTTCATGTGCTGCGGCGTGCGATCGAGCAGGTCCGCGAGCACGAGCGTGTAGGTCAGCCAGAATGGCTGGTAAATGGACGCATCCTCGATCGACCAAGCGTTCCAGCTGTCGGCGGCGAGTGACTCGCCGTAGGCGCGCCAGCGGGCGGCTTCCGGGCCGTCCGGCACGGCGGCGGCGGCATAGTAGAATGCCGCACCATCGATCAGGGCGCGGTTGTGCGTGCCGAAATCGGTATAGTCATAGTGCGTGGCCACGCTGGCGGAAATCTGCGCCGCGATGTCCGCGACCTCGGCGGCGGTGAACAGGTTGTGTTTCCTCAGGTAGAGATAGGTTTCGCAGAAAGGCGGCAGGAAGCGGAAGGACTCGAACAGCGGTTTGGGTGGAGCACCGGGCTGCCTGCCGGTGGCGACCAGTGCGAGCATGTCGTCCCGGGCCCAAGTGAGCAGCCGGGCATCGCCAGTCTGCAGGTGCAGGCTCATCATGGCCGACAAGGTCCAGGCGTACCGGACAGTGATGATGGGTTTGCCCGCGGCCTGGGCATTCGTCACCATGGTGTGCTCCCGCTCTACTCCGACCTGCAGATCATCGAGCAGGCGCTGGCGAAACGCGACGCCGTCGCCCTCCGCCCGGACGAGCGCGGGCGCGAGCAGGCCGAGGCTGATCAAGAGCAAAGATTTCAGGGGGCGGGGTTTGCGGGGTTCAGGCGAGAAGTGGCGGGAGTTCCTCCCGGATGACGCGGCCGACATGCGCGGCGTCCGCGGCGGTGAAGAGCGCGCCCAGCGGCACCGAGACCATCCGGCCAACGAGGTCCGTGGTGCGGGGAAAATCCTGCTCGCGGTAGCCCGCAGCCGGCCATGGGCTGATTCCGGCGAACGGGGAAAACTGCGGCGCGTGCGTGGCACCGGACTGGCAGTACTCGCGAGCAAACTGGCAATAAGTCCCGGTGTGCGGGGCGAGCCCGACGCCACGTGCCAGCGCCCGCTCCTTGAGGGCGAGCGCCTGGGCGTGGGTCGGCAGGAAAAAATATGAATCGAAGCCGAGGTCGCCCTTGGGGTCGGGCACGCGGCGCCAAACTAGGCCGGGAATTTGCCCGACTTTCTGCTGCATGATTGCTCGCAGCCGGCGTAGATGCCGGATCATGGGGCGGACGCGGGCCAGCTGCGCGCAGGCGACCGCACCCGCCATCTCACCGAGGCGGTAGTTGCCGCCGGCGAAACTGACGACCTCGGAGGGTCTGGCCGCGCGGTGTTCGTCGCGATACAGGCCGATGTCGCTCATGCGCACGGCGCGCTCGTAGAGCCGGCCGTCTGCCGTAACGACCATTCCGCCCTCACCGGAGGAGATGACCTTGCGCTGCTGGAAACTGTAGCTGGCGATCTTGCCCAGCGTGCCGACCAGCCGGCCGTGATAGGAGGCGCCGAGGCTTTCCGCGCAATCCTCCAGGACCCACAGTTTGTGCCGGCGCGCGTGCTGCAGGATCGGATCCATATCGGCGGCCACACCCTGATAATGGACGACCAGAATTCCGCGCGTGGCGGGCGTGGTCAGCCGGTCGATTTCCGCGGGGTCGAGGCTCAGGGAATCATCGATCTCGGCGAGGACGGGCTTGGCTCCCATGCGCACGATCGCGGTGAAACAGGACACCCAGCTCCAAACGGGCAGGATGACCTCATCGCCCGGCCCCACCCCCAGGGCGCCCAAGGCGACCTCGAGCGCCGCGGTGCCGCTGCTCACGCCGAGGGCATATTTCACCCGGTGCAAGCGGGCGAACTGCTGCTCCAGGCGCCGGACGTAGCCCAGGCTGGGGCGGGTGCCGACCCCATAGTAACGAAAGAGGGATTGGTGGCGCAGGACGCGCGCCACGTTGCGCGCCTCCGCCGCGCCGATCAGGCATTCGCCCAGCCCCATGGGCGGCAAACGGCGGGCGGCTTGGTTCGACTGCAGCCGCGCAGCGGGCGCTGGTTTCATCCTCTTGCCATCGTTCCCTGGTCCGCAACCGAAGCAAGGTTGAAAAGCATCCAGCCCGTGACCGGCCGCCGCGCCGGCCACGGGAAATTTTGGGCGAAAAAAGGGCGGAGTCCGTGAGGACTCCGCCCTTGAAGCGAATCAGACTAGCTAGGAGCGAAGGCGCTTAGAAACTGAGCGTATTCGAGAACAGCCAGTTGCGCGGGGGCGAGAGCACATAGGTGGCGCCTTCGACGTAATCCTTGTTCGTCACATTGTAGACGCCGAAGGTGCTCTTGATCTTGTAACCGAGAACTTCCCAAGGGTGGCTCACGGTCAGGTCGAACACCGTATAGTTGCCCGACTGGAAGCCACCATTAAGCGGGTTCCAGTCCACGCTGCGGCTGACGACCGCCTTGGAGGAGTAGCGCATGCCCAAGCCGAACGACGTGCCGCTCGCCACACCTTCTGTCAGCGTATATTTGCCGAAGAAGTTGAAGCGATATTCAGGCACGTTCTCGAGGCGGGCGCCGTAGTAGATGTCCGAGGCGACCTTACCGGCGGGCGTCTGGGCGTTGTAACGGTCAGTGCCGGGTGCGGGCACGTTAAGCGCACTCAGCGCCTTGGCGGTCCACAGCCAGGAGCCGTTGATGACGGCCTGGAAGTTGCGGATCGGGGTCCAGATGACCTCGGCCTCGGAACCTTCGATCCGGTTCGTGACGTCAGTGGAGCGCCAGCGGAAGATCGTCTTTTGGTAGTGGAGCGAATCATTCGGATCGAAATAACTATTGGCGGATTGGTTGTTGTTAACACCGTTCCATGGATCCGCGGCCTGACGCGGACCATCGTCGACCTTCTGATTCGAGCGCTCGCCGCGGAAGACCGAGATCGTGCCGACGATCTTGTCGTCCTGCGTCGAAATCTTCGCACCGAACTCGATGTTGGTGCCGGTTTCGTTCTTGATCAGGTCATACGCACCCAAGCCCGCCATCAAGGCCTTGGCCTGGGCGACCGAGGTGACGACTGTGCCATTGTAGATAAACGAACCGGGGTGCCCGGCGGGGTTAGACGGCGACTTCTGGCCCCAATCCAGTGCGGCCTGGAAGGCGCCCAGTTCGTCACCGATGCCGGGGCCAGGGAAGAAGCCGCCGACGTTGCCGGAGTTGAACTTGAAGGTCTTCGAGTACGAGGCGTACACGTTGATGTCCTTGGTGACCGCGAACGAAGCGCCAGCCATCCAAGATCTGCCCTTTTGGTCGAGCGGGATGGTCTCCTGGTAGGCCTTCGAGTTATTCCAGACGTTCTCAGGATAGTTGTTCGGGTTCTGGGGCATATCGTTCGGCATGACGTACCACGGGTAAATGACCGACTGATCCTGCCAGCGCTCATAGCGCTTTTCCTCGCGGTAACCCGTGAGAATCGTCAGGCGGTCGTCAAACAGCTGGCCCTGATAGTTGATGTACTCGCTGGAGAGCGTCGGCCGGTAGCCATCCAAGTAATCCAGCATGGTCTTATTGATCACGCTGATGTCGGGGTTGAGTTCCGCTCCCGGGTCCCAGTTGTTGTAGATCTGGCGGACCGGCTTGATGACGCCGTTGCGGTCGAAGATGACCTCGTTGACCGGCACCATGGCGCCTGTTCCAGCCGCGTTGAGTAGCTGTCCAGTTGCAGGTGTCCCAGAGACATTATACAGGTTCCGGTTGGTCAACAAATAATCCGGATTGGAGATCGTGTTGGTGGCACCGGGGAGGTACCCCAGTTGGAGGTTGGTTTGGGGGACTTTGGCGTTGTAGTTCTGACGCCAGTCGGCCTTTTGGGCACCCACGAGGATCTTGCTCTTGATACCCCAGACATCGAACTTGAAGACCAAGTCAATGAGGGCGGTTTTGGTCTCGCGGTAGTAGCCGGAGCCGCCGCCTTGGGCGACGTTGAAGTGCACGCCGTCAGCATACGGGCTAATGGTGGCGCTGTTGCCGACATTATTGTAAATACCCGCATCGCGGACCCAAGCGGCGCGGCCGCTGAGCCAGTCGTACGGGCTGAACTCCACGGCGGCAGTCGCGACCTTCACTTCCTCGTCATCGTATGAACCACGGCTGGTCCAGTCGAAGGACTTGTCGTGGACGACTTGACCGGCCTTGTTGGTATAAAAGGCGCCGCGCGTAACCGACGTGTAGGCCGGGATGGTGTAGTCATTTAAGGCGATACGCTTGTTGTTGATGTAGGTGGAGTAGGCAACCGTCGGGGTGGTGGTCGCCTGCACCACGTCCGCCGCGAGGCCGTTGCCGGCAGTGGCGGTGATCACACTGGAGAGTGTAGCCGTCGAGGTGCCGTAGGTGCCGAGGGTGGCGGCGCTCTTCCAGCCCGCGAAGTCGCTGTAGATCCACTCCCCGTCGTTATAATTGAACCGGTCGTGGAGGTATTCGAAGTCGAAGTTGACCCGGATCTTGCCACTGTCGAACGGGATGAGCGTAAAGGAAGGCGTGATGTTGAATCCCTTCTTATACTCGTACGCACGGTCACCGACCGTGTCTGTCCACGCGCCGACGATGCGGAACGCGGCTTTCTTGGAGAGCACCGTGTTCTGGTCCATCAAGACCTTGTCGCCACCGTTGTCGTCAATCTGATAGGTAAACGTGGTGGGGATCTTCGAAAACACGGCCCGCTTGGTGATGTAGTTGATGACGCCGCCGGGGTAGCCCTGACCGAAGAACACGGACGCCGGGCCTTGGACGATTTCGACGCGTTCAATGTTATCCAAGTTAGGCGCCGTGTAGCGGAAGATGCCGTTTTCCATGATGTTGTTGACCGAGAAGCCGCGCATCGTCATAGTGCCTTGTGGGGTCGCTTCGTTGGACGGGACGCGCATCGCGTACCTGTTGTCACCGGCGGACGCGGCCGAGTAACGGAAGAGGTCCATCAGTGACTTGGCATTGGTGTCGTCAATAAATTCGCGGGAGATCACCGAGATGTTGAGCGGCACCCTCTGAATCTCCATGCCGATCTTGGTGGCCGTCGCGGCGTTGGTCTTCAGGTAACCGTAGTCTTTGTCGCTGACCACCTGGAAGGGCGAGAGTACCTCCACCCCTTCGTCCGTGACGAGTGCGCCTGGTGCGGGCTGGGTCGTGGTGGTGGTTTGAGTCCGGGTGGTCGTGGCCGCGGGCTGGGCGGCCTGATTCTCGAGCTCGGCGTTGCGCTTACGCAGCGCCGCGTTTTCATCCTGAAGCCTTTGGACGTCGTCACTGGCTGCGGCTCGCAAGGAGGGAGCCGAAACTGCGACCAACGCGGCCAAACAGGCGACCAGATATTTACTGGCCCTATGCATTTGGTAGCTGGGTTCTGAGTTCATTCTTTGTGTGGGTGTGGTTTGTAGTTTCCGGTTTTGATCCGGTGTGAACCGGTCCAAAAGTCGGGAAAGGGGGGGGTGGGAAAATCAGTCAGAGAAATCGATCCAGAAATTTTGGAAGGAAGAACTGCGGGGGGTGAACCGATCATGGGGGGATACCAGTGAAAACGTGGTAAAGAGCAAGGAAAGGAACGGCCATTAGCAAGCGAGACTTTTATGAATTATCAGGCAATCAATTGTTTCGACTGGGCCATGGTGACGAGCGTGGGGGCGATGGTGATCCCGACGCGGCCGATCGCCGAGGGATTCTCGATACGCCACACGAGGTGATCGACGACTTTGCGCACCAGCGTGGGCAGGTTGATGTTGAGCGCGGCGGGCAGGTGGTCGAGATTGTGGTAGATGACGGGATTGTAGTTTCCGAGCACGGCTTCAAAATCCCGCTCGGGCTTCAGGCCGACCTGGCGCATGGCATGGAAGAGGGAGCCGCAGAAATGATCCACCGGCATGTAGAGGCCGGTGGGGCGGGGGGAGGTCTGCATCATGCGGCGCACAAGCCAGTCGCTCTCCTCGTGCAGCGGTGTGATCTCGAGGTAGCTGACCCCCGGCCGCGCTTTGCCGAGAATATTATGAACGGCGAGGCCGAGCTCCCGAGCCCGCTCGCCGAAGGATTTGACCCGCCAGGCCACGGCGCTGTAGGCCGCATCCGTCGAGATGACGGCCAGGGTCTTGTGGCCATGGCTGTGGAGGAAGTCCGCGGCGAGCCGGCCATTGAGCTCATTGTCGGGCTCGACATAGTCGTCGGGGTAGCTGGCCGTGCGACGGGTCATGAACCAGACGTGAGGCAGTCCGGCCAGCTTTTGCATGCAGGCGGCCGACGGTTCCATGCCCTGGATAATCACGCCGTCCACCTGGCGCTCGGCCAGGGCGCGGGGCAAATCATCGGGCGTATCGGTGAAGAGGACGCTCAGCTCGATGCGCTGGCGCTCATTGGAAGGCTGGACTTGGAGCAACTGGTCCTGAAACCAGTTCAAGCTGGAAGATTTCTTCGCGCCCACAAACCACACGGCGATCTTCTTCGGAGCCGCCAGACGGGACTTGGGGCCGCGCCGCCGGTGCAGGGGCGTCGGCACGTAGTTGACCGCCGTCATGACCGCCTGGACGCGCGCGAGCCGGTCGCGGGCGACGAGGTGCGGCTGATTAATGACGCGGGAGACGGTGGCCGGGGAAACCTTGGCCCGGTGGGCAATATCGGCAATGAGCATAGCTAGAGGTAGCGCCGTGAAAGTTTCAGAAACAATTCTGAAAATCAGTGCCCCCCGTCAAGTGTTATCAGGCCCGCCGGAGGGCGGAAAGGGCCCGAATTGCGCCTCGACGGCCTATTTCCGGCGGGCGCGCCGGAGCGCGCGCCGCCAGGCGCCGGCATATTCCCGGCGGGCGACCATCGCATCCGGCCAGGCATGCGGATCGGTGCTCACATGATACCCATGGCTCATGCCGAGTTCCGGGCACACATAGAGGTCACCCCGGGGTTTCGGACCCTGGAGCCAAAGGGTGAAAAGGTCCTCGACGAACGCCAGGTATTCCTTGAATTCGGAGGTGAGCTGGCCGCGGCCGTTGGTGACCGGAATCTGGCAATGCTGGCTGTTGAACGGCCGCAAATGAAACAAGTGCGAGAGCTGGATCAGCTTCGGCCAGACCAGCAGCCGGGCCGAATAAAACTGGGGCAGGATGTGCTTCGAAACGGCGAAGTGCGAATGGTCCCACGTCGTCGGCATCAAACGGCCCGTCGCCCTCTGAAAACGCCGCGCGATCTCATCGTATTTCTCCGGGGTCTCGGTGGCGGTGTCGCGGTGCGTTTCGACATGCACGGCGACGCCCAGCTCATCGGACAGTTTGATGAGTTTCACGGCCAGCTTGGCGGCGACCGCCGGCGGCGTGTCATGGTCCAGCAGCTGGACATTCATGTAGCGCACGCCGTTGTCGCGCTGCTCGATGATTTGCTTGCGGGCCCTGGCCACGCTGGAGCCGTCGAAGCCACCCATGATTTTCAGCCCGAGCTGGTCGGCGAGCTGCTTGACCTCGGGGGTCGCGTAGGCCGCGATGCCGTCGAAACCCGCGGCCTTGATCTCCTTCATTTTTCGCGCGAGCGACCACTCGCGCTTGGCACTGGGATAGGCGATCATCGACCACGTGGTGGCGCATTGAACGAGGCGGGGGGCGGGGTTTTTCTTGGGGCGGCTCATAAATTGAAATTTCAGGGAAAATGCTGATTGAAATGCTGAATGAAGCGGCTTTATGCTGAGCTTTCTCTTTCGCGAGACACAACCCCTTTTATGATTCTGCAACCGGTGAATTGGCGTCGGGCCCTGCTCTTCATTTTTGCCGTGGCAACCGGAGTGGCAGGAGCAGCGGAGGGACGCCAAGACCCTGTCCGGCTTTCGCTTACGGACGCGGATATCGCCCACCGTTTTCAGGCGCGGCGTGAAGCCGTGCGGGAGAAATCCATCGGTAGCATCATTCCGGCCGACCCGACCAAGGGCGGTATCTTTGATGTGGCCGCCTGTCTGCAGCAAGGGAAGCAAAGGGAGGCCGCCCTCGCCCGGCTCGCCCGGATCAACGAGCCCATGCCGGACGCTAACATGTTCTGGATGTATCCCATGGTCACCGTGATGGTCGCCGGGCGCGAGGGGCTCGACGCCGCCAGCTGGGCGCGGATCCAGGAACTGTGGCGCATTTACTGGCCGAGCCGGGGTGACACGGAGAACCACTGGGCGCTGTACTACACCAGCCTCTACCTGGCGGCGCAGTGCTTCCCGGGGGCCGGTCCGGAGCAGTGGTTCAACGGCCGGTCTTCCGCGGAGAACATGGCCGAGGCGCGCAGCTACCTTGAGCACTGGATGCAGGTGACGACATCCTACGGCCAGGGCGAGTACGATTCGCCCAACTATATAGAGGAGTATGTGACCCCGATGTGCCTGCTGGCGGGCTGGGCGCAGGATGCCGGCCTCCGGCAAAAGGCGCGCCTGATGCTCGACTACGTGCTGTATGATTATGTCGTCGAATCGCTCGACGGCTATTATGGCGGCGCCCACAGCCGGGTCTACCCCCGCCAGATCGTGGCCCCGGCGCAGACCCCGGTTTCCGCCCTTGGCTGGCTGCTGTTTGGGTTCGGCGAACCGCAGCCCAACGGCACAGTCCAGCTGGTGGCCCTGAGCGGCTACGTCCCGCCGCCGATCCTGGAGCGCATCGCCCGCGACCGCGACCGGCCCTATGTGGAGCGGGAGTTGAAGCGCACCCGCTGGCGCATGCGCAACGCCGGGCCGGAATCGTTTGCCATCGGCGACAAGCGCACCGTGCCGGTGTACAAGTACACCTACGTGGACCATGATTTTGTCCTGGGCTCGACCCAGGGCGGGCTCCTGCAACCCATCCAGCAGCAGACTTGGAGCCTGATCTGGCGCACCGACAAGGGCCTCCAGTCCGCCAACACGTTTTTCGGCGTGCAGCCGTACTCGTCGCCGTACGAAGGCACGATGTTCTTCGGGGGCGACTGGGACACCGTCACCGACCTCATCGCCCGCTCGAAGGCGGACTACGATTCCCCGGACAAGCTCCCAGGCGGCTCGCCCTACGAGCGGGTGTTCCAGCACGGGTCGGCGCTGATCGCGCTCTATGATATGCCGGAGGGGAACCGCTTTCCGCACATCACGACGTTTTTCTCGCGCGACCTGACGAACACCACGGAGGACGCCTCCGGCTGGATTTTTGCCCAGGGCGGCCCAGCCTACATTGCTTATCGGCCCTTCGCCGCCGGCGAGTGGAAACCCAACGACTGGACCGGGCTCCTGCGCAATGGTGCGGGCGGCTTCATCAGCACGGGTTTCCAGGGGTGGGGCGAGGGCCACCGCTGCTACGTCAGCGGCGCGCGGCGCAATGGCTATGCCGTGCAGGTTGCCCCGGCGCGCGAGTTCGCCTCGTTTGCGCTTTTCCAGCAGGCGGTCCGCGCGCTGCCACTCCGCTTCTCCACCCAGTCAGCGCCCGAGGCGACGTTCACGGCGCTGGATGGCAGCGTGCTCCACGCCCGCTACGGCGACGCGCCCACGGTCAACGGCGCGCCCGTGGACTTCGCGCACTGGCCGCTCTTTGAAAGCCCGTTCGGCCACGCGGTGCGCGGCAGCCAGCAGCTGGAAATCAGCCACGGCGAGGAGCGCTACCTCCTCGATCTCGGGCACAACCGCAGCGAGCAGTCCGTTGTTCCCGCCCAGCCATGAACCCCCGCCGCACCCTCTTGTTGTTCCTGGCGCTGGCCGCGGGCGCGCTGGCGGCCGGGCCGGCGGCGCCGGGCCGGTTTTTCGCCGCCGTGGCGATGACGAAGGCGCAGAAAAATTCCTCCACGCCGTCCGACTCCGGCCTCTATGAGCGGGACGCGCAGGGCCAGTGGCAGCATTTCGGGCCGCGCATCCTGGGCATGGCTGGCCTGGCGGTGCATCCGGAAAATCCCGACATCATCCTGATCGCCTGCGCCGACGGCGTCGTGCGCAGCGCCGACGGCGGCGGGACCTGGCGGAAAACCACCGGGTGGGAAGTCGCCGACGTACGCAGCCTCGTCTTTGACCCGGTGCAACCCACGCAGGCCTATGCCGCCACGGCGTGGGGCCCGCTGCGCTCGACCGACCGCGGGGCGACCTGGCAACTGGCGCAGCAGGGGCTCGCGAAACTTTATTCCCAGGCGATCATCGCCGACCGCGCGCAGACCGGCCGCGTGCTGCTCGGCACCGAGGATGGCATTTATGCCTCGACGGATGCCGCGCAGTCGTGGACGCGGGTCGCCTCCTCGCCCGCCACGACCGTCCTGCGCCTCGCGCAGAGCGGGGCCGATGCCCAGCTCCTGCTCGCCGGCACGCAGGGGCAGGGCGCCTGGCTCTCGCACGACGGCGGCCGCACGTGGGCCGCGACCGATGCGGGTTCGGCTGCGGCCAATCTCTATGCCGTGGCACTCAATCCACACGATGCCGCTGCGATGGCGGTCGGGGGCTGGGGCGTCGGGGTGCGGGTGTCGGCCGACGGCGGCCGGACCTGGGCTGAGCGCACTGCGGGCCTGCCGGTGAAAAATGTCTTTGTCCTCGCGTTTGATCCGTGGAGTCCGGGCCGGTTGTGGGTTTCGACCTTCGAGGAGGGCACCTATTATTCCGACGACCTGGGCCGCACGTGGCATGACGGCGGGCTGTATGGCGCCTATGGTCTGGATTTTATCTTTGTGCCGCCGGCGCGCTGAGCGCCGCCACCCGAAGCCGTTCCTATCCCGTGTCTGCGACCCCCTTCGTCAATTCCGCCTCCTGGATCTGGTCCGCTGAAGGATCGCACGCGGCGCCGCCGCCGGACGCCGCGACGCCGTCCCATTATCAGGTGCGGTATTTCCGGCGCAGCTTTGAGGTCGCGGATCCGGCGGCGGCGCAGCTCACCGTCCAGGTCTCCGCCGACAGTCGCTACCTGTTTTTCTGCAACGGCACGTGTCTCGGCCGCGGGCCCGCCAAGGGTGATGTGAATCATCACTTCTACGAGACCTTCGACCTCGCGCCGCACCTGCATCGCGGCCGCAACGTCCTCGCGGCGCTCGTGCTCGACATGTCGCGGGTGGCGCACCGGCCCGCGCTGTTGGGGCCCCCGTGCTCGGTGATGACTTACACGGGCGGCTTCGTGCTCGAGGGCGCGCTGCGGACCAAGGCCGGCGAGACGATCACCGACCTGCGCACGGATGCGGCGTGGAAGGTCGCGGTCGACACCGCGCACCGTTTCCAAAACGAGCACACGACCTTCGAGGGCTACCTTGGCTATTTCGAGCACCGGGTCGCCAAACTTATCCCGGTGGGCTGGAACACGCCGGAGTTCGACGATGCCGCCTGGCCCGCCGCGCACCTGCTCTTCAAGGCGGAATTGCTGGAGAACCGCCGCGATCCCGCCAGTCCTTACGGCCTGATGCCGCGCATGGTGCCCATGCTGGAGGAGGGCGCGCCCGAAAAGTTCGCCGACGCCTTTCTCGCCGGCGGCGCGGCGGTCCCCGCGGCATGGCAAGCCCTGTTGGAGCACGGCACCGCGCTCACGCTCCCGGCGAATCAAACCGTGAGCCTCGTGCTCGATGCCGCGGTGCTGACGACGGCCTTTCCGCATCTCGCGGTGTCCGGTGGCGCCGGCAGCGTGGTCCGGCTGACCTACGCCGAGGCGCTGCGGCTGCTGTGGAACACGCCGGGCGCGAAGCTCCTGGGCAAGCAGCAGTCGCTCGCGAATCTCGCGTCGCATTTTGCGGACGAAAGCCGCGGCTGGACCTTCGACCGCCGCGGCGAGGTCACGGGGTGGGGCGACATCTGGGAGCCGGCCGGCCGCGAGGAAATCTTCGAGCCGCTGCACTGGCGCGCGTTCCGCTACGTCGGATTACAGCTCAAGGTCGGCGCGTCGCCGCTCACGCTGCGCGCGGTGCAACACCGGTTCACGGCCTATCCGTATCGCATCGCTGCGACCTTCACGTCCTCCGACCCCGCACTTGACCGGATCTGGCAGGTCGGCCTGCACACGATGCGCATGTGCTCGCACGAGACGTTTGAGGACTGCCCGCATTACGAGCAGATGCAGTATGCGGGCGACACAATGATCACGTCGAAGCTCGGCATGCTGACGACGGGCGATTACCGGCTGAGCCGCCAGGCGCTGTATCACTTCGACTGGTCGCGGCTGTCCGACGGGCTCACGCAGGCGCGTTTCCCTTCGCGGCTCGTCCAGATCATCCCGGCGTGGAGCATCCATTGGATCACCAACATCAAGGACTACTTTTATTGCACCGGTGACCGCGCCACGGTGCAGGATCTTTTGCCCGGCATCCGCGCGGTGCTCGACTGGTATCGCCGGCACACGGATGAAGCCGGCCTGCCGGCGAAGCTGCCGTTTTGGAACATCACCGACTGGTGCCCGTGGTGGCCGCGCGGCGTGGTGCCCGGCGCCGACACCGGCGCGACATGCATCCACTCGGCCCAATACATCAACGCCCTTGACGAGGCCGCGCTGCTGGTCCGCCAGTTCGGCGGCGCCGCGGAGGCCGACGCGCTCACGCGCGAGGCCGGCGATCTGCGGCGCAAGGCCCACGCGCTGTTCTGGTCCGAGAGCGAGGGTCTCTATTTTGACCGGCCCGGCGGCCCGGAGATCAGCCAGTATGGCAACGCCTGGGCGATTGTCGCCGGCCTCGCGGGTGAACGGGAGCGCGCGATCATCCTGAAGCGTTTCCCGCACGATGCGAAACTCGCGCCGGGTTCCTTCTTCTGGCTGCACACCGGCTTCGCCGCGCTGGCGAAATGCGGCCGGGCGGACGATATGCCGAGCTACTTGGGCCCGTGGCACGAGTCGGTCAGTTACGGTCTCTCGACCTTTGTCGAGGAGAACAGCTACTGGCGCTCGCTCTGCCACGCGTGGAGCGCGCACCCGGTGCTGGAGTTTCAGCAGCGCATCCTCGGCGTGACCGCGACGGAGCCGGGCTTTGCCAAGGCCCGCATCGCCCCCCACCGCTGCGGGCTCACGCACGCCGCGGGCAGCGTCTGCACGCCTCGCGGCCTGATCGAGGTGGCCTGGCGCGTCGCCGACGGAAAATTTCACCTGCGTGTCGCCGCACCCGCGGGGATCGAGCTCGCCATCACCGCGCCCGGTGGCGCCGGCCGGGCGTTCGCGGGCGGCAAATTCGAGGAGGCGTTCGCCCTCGCATGAGCACGCTGCGCTTACAACATGAGACCGGCCGGGCCGTGACCGTCTTGGTGGATGACCGCGTCCTTTGCCGTTACGTTTACGCGCCCGAGGTGGCGTGCAAGGAGTCGCCCAAGCCCTATTTCCATCCGCTCAATTCGCTCGCGGGCGACACGCTGACCAATTTTCGCCCCAACGACCACCCGTGGCACCAGGGACTCGCCTGCACGCTGACGGATGTGTCCGGCATCAACTTCTGGGGCGGGCCGACCTGCCGGCCGGAGGACGGCTACAAGTGGCGTGACGACCACGGCGAGCAGCGCCACGGGGCCTGGACGAAGCTCGAGGCGGCCGGGAGCAACGCGACGCTGGCGCACACGCTGGAATGGCGGACGCCCAAGGAGTTGATTTTCCGCGAGGAGCGGACGCTCGGCATCGCGGTGGATTTTGCCGCCCAGTCCTGGACGCTCCACTGGCAGGGCCGCCTGGTGAACGCGAGCGGGCGGGAGCTCTCGCTGGGCAATCCGCACTCCGCCGGCGGCAAGCCGGGCTCGCACTACACCGGCCTGCAGTTCCGCGGGGCGCGCGAGCTGCTCGACGACCACATGGACCCGGCGATCAAGATCATCGCGGACGGTGGACGCGAGGGGGTGGACGCCGTGCACGGCGCCGCCGCCCGCTGGATGGAGTGGCACGGACAGCTGGACGAAACGCTCCGGCGGGTTAAGATTCGTTTCGAAAACAACCCCGGCCCGCTCCACTGGTTTGTGCGCCGCGGTTATCCGCTGGCGGCATTCCCGGTGCAGTTCGACCAGAATTTAACGCTGGCCGCGAACGCGGCCCTCACCCTCGACCATACCCTTACCTTCGCCACCCCATGAACCTCGACCGCAAGACCTTTCTCCGCAGCCTCGGCGCCGGTGCGCTCGGGCTGTTTGCCGCCCGGCAACTGGGCGCGATGGACATCGAACCCGAGTCGACCAGCGCCATGCCGGCGTGGGACGAAACCGACCCGGAAAGCTTCTGGCGGCAGGTGCGCGCGCAGTTTTCGATGACGCCGGAGCGCACCTACTTCAACACGGGCGGCCTCGGCCCGGCGCCGCGGCGGGTGCTCGACATGCTGACGGTGGCCAGCCGGCAGCTGCAGGAACGGGTGGAGACCGGGCATGAATTTTTTGCCCAGGCGCGGGCGATTGTCGCCGCGTACTTCGGCGCGAAGCCCGATGAGGTGTGCTTCACGCGGAATTGCACCGAGGGCAACTGCATCGTGGCCACGGGCCTCGAGCTGGCGGCGGCGGACGAGGTGATCCTTGATTCCCACGCGCATCCCGGCGGCTCGTTTGCCTGGCTCAACCGGCAGCGCACGGAGGGCATCGTGGTCAAGACGTTCGAGCCCGACCCGCTGCGGGCCGAGGGCAACGTCGAGCGCATCGCCGCGCTGATCACGCCGCGCACGCGGGTCATCCAGGTTTCCCACGTCACGTCGCCGACCGGCATCCTCCTGCCGCTGCCCGCCATCGCGCAGCTCGCGCAGCAGCACCACGCGTGGTTCCACGTCGACGGGGCGCAGTCGGCCGGCATGATCCCGGTGAATCTGCCGGCGCTGGGCTGCGACTCCTTTGCCACCAGCGGCCACAAGTGGATCGGCGGTCCGCATGAGACCGGCGCGCTCTGGATTCGCGGGGACAAATTGAAGCAGGTCATCCCGCGGCAGGTCGGCGCCTACTCGAGTGAAGACGTTGATCTCAATCATCCCGGCCCGTTCCTCTATTCGCCGGGCGCGCACCGCTTTGAATACGGCACGCGCAACGCCGCCTCGGTCCTCGCCCTGGCGGAGGCCACGCGTTTCCAGAATGAGATCGGCGGCAGCCGCATTGCCGCGCGGGGTCACGCCCTGGCCGACCGCGTGCGGGCCGGCTTCGAGAAGATCGACGGCGTCGAGATCCTGACGCCTTCCGACCCCGCGATGCACGGGTCGATCCTCACTTTCCGCACCCCGAAGATGCCCTACGGCAAAATTTTCGAGCGCCTGCTGGTCGATCACCACCTACGCACCCGCCCGGTCTCGGAGGTCGGCCTCGACGCCACCCGCATCTCCACGCACCTCTTCAACTCCCTTGAGGAATGCGACCGCCTGGTCGCCGCGCTCGGCGAGGTGCTGAAAAAAGCCTGACGATGACCACCTCAGTCCGCGACTTCCACGATCAGCTCGATCTCGACCGGGGCATCCCCGGGCAACGCGGCGACGCGGACGGAGGTGCGGGCATGCCGGCCCCGGTCGCCAAACACGGCGACCAGCAGATCGGAGTCGCCGTTGATGACCTTCGGCGGCGCGGTGAAGCCGGCGGTGCAGTTCACGAAGCCGCCGACCCGGACAATGCGTTTCACTTTCGCCAGGTCACTCTTCTCCGCCTTCCGCGCGGCGAGCAACTGGAGCGCGCAGGTGCGCGCCGCCTCCGCGGCCTGGGCCTCGGTGCAGTCGCGCCCGACCTTGCCGGCGAGAATCTTGCCCCCGGCGCCGCGCGCAACCTGGCCGGCGAGAAACACGAGGTTGCCGCTGCGCACCGCGGGCACGTAGTTGGCGACGGACGCCGGCACCACCGGCAGGGTGAGGCCGAGGGCCGCGAGTCTCTGCTCGGGGGAGCGATCCTCCGCCGCGCGAACGGCGTTCAGTGTACAGGCAATCACCAACACCATTATCCAGGATAGTTTCATCGGGGTGCCCGACCACTGTCCCGGTCCCGGGCTCCGCCGCAATTCCAGAACTCCCATCCCCGCCATGACCAAACCCGCCTTCTCCCTCCTCCTGCTCGCCCTGCTGGCGGCGGCGGCGCCTGCGCAAACCGCGCCCGCCGCTGCCGAGCATGACCTCTACCTCTGTGCCGCCATCAATAAGGACTACGTGATCGGTTCGAAGCTGGTCACGCCGAACGGGCTCTTCCGGCGCGCGGCGGACGGGACCTTCGAGCATTTCGGCCTCAACTTTCCCGGCATCATCAATTTTTCCCCCGACCCGCGCAACCCGCAGGTGTTCTACATGGCGACGCTGAACGGCTGCGTGCTGACCAACGATGGCGGCCGCACCTGGCGCATCGGCACCAGCTGGGACATGACGGAGCCGAAGGACGTGTGCGTGGACCCGGGCGCCCCGGACAACATCTACCTGGCGCTGCCGGACGGCATCGCCGTCTCGCCCGATCGCGGGGCCACCTGGCCGCGCCGGGAAACCGGCCTGCCGGACCGCGGCAAATACACCCAGACCATCGAGGTCGACCGCACGAAGGCCGGCCGCGTGCTCGCCGGCTGTGAATCCGGCATTTATCTGACCGAGGACGGCGCGCGGACCTGGCGCCGGGTGCTCCCTGCCCGGGCCACCGTGGACGACATCCAGCAGTCGCCGCACGACCCGAAACTCTGGCTGGCCGTCACCCAGAGCGACGGGGCGTTTCTCTCGCACGATGGCGGGCTCACGTGGGAAAAGCTCGTTGGCGTCCCGGATGCCGAGGCGCTCTACAACGCCGCCTTCGATCCCACCAACCCGCGGCGCCTCGCCATCGCCAGCTGGGTCTACGGGGTGCTCGTGACCGAGGACGGCGGCCGCACCTGGACCGCGCGCAACGCCGGCCTGCCCGGTCAGCAACACGTGTTCAAGGTTGGCATCGACCCCGACACCGGCCGGCTGTACGCGAGCTTTTACCAGAGCTTCCTTCACGTCTCGGACGACTTTGGCCGCACCTGGCGCAGCGCCGGGCTCGAGGGCTCCACCGTCTACAACTTTGTCTTCGTGCCCAAGGCGGCGAAGTAACCTTTCCCCGGGCCTCCCGATCATGAAAACCTCTTCCCTTTTGATTTCCTGCCTCGCCGCCACCACCGCGGCCTCGCTCTTCGCCCAGCCCGCCTTCGAGGGTCCCGCGCCGTCGCCGGCGGTGATGGCGCAGCCGGACTTCCGCCGCGCCGCCTATCACCAGCGCGTTGACGAGGTGCTCGCCTGGCGCGTCGGCCAGCTGAAGCCCGCGGACGCGCTCCTGCCCGACATGGGCGCGATCGCGGCCAAGCTCGCCCGCCACGAGGACGCCGACCTGTGTTCGCGCAGCGTCATCGCGCAGATGAAGGAGCCCGGCAGCGGCCCGTTCTGGATGTTTCCGGTGGTCAGCGTGGCCTATCTCGGCCGCGACCAGTTGTCGGTGGAGGCGCGGCAGGCGATCCGGAGCGCGTGGAGCTCGGGCATGCAGCTGCGCGGCGACACGGAGAACCACTGGGCGATGTACTACACCTCGCTGTACCTGATGGCGGAGCTTTACCCGAACGAGCCCGGCACCAGCTGGTACTCGGGCAAGAGTTCGGCGGAGAACCTCGCCGAGGCGCGCGACTACCTGATCCACTGGATGGACCTCGCGACGACGATCGGGCAGGGTGAGTACACCTGCTCCCACTACATCGGCGAGTACGCCATTCCGATGCTCTTTCTCAGCAGCTGGGCGAAGGATCCCGCCATGCGGCAGCGCGGCCACATGATGCTCGACTGGATTTTTGCCGATCAGTTCGCCAATTCGCTCAACGGCGTCCTCCACGGGGCCAACGCCCGCTCCGACGACATGGCCATCACCGAGCGCTGGAATTGCCTCTCTTCCTTTTTCAGCTGGCTGATGCTTGGCAACACCCCGCCGCCGGCGGGCTACGGCGGCTGGGGCGTCTACTTCGCCGCCGCCGCGAAAAACTACGAGCTGCCCGAGGTCATCTACCGTATCGGGGTGGATCGCGACCGCGACTTCCTGCAGCGCGACCTGAAGCGTACGCGTCGCCGCTGGCGCAACAGCGACGTCTTCATGGCGCCGATCTACAAGCAGAACTACACGCGCCGCGACTATGCGGTCGGGTCGTATCAGGGCGGCATGTCCGACCCGATCCAGACTCACATCTGGGACGTGACCTGGGCCGTGCCCGATCCGCGCGGGAAGCACAACACGATGTTCTCGATGCATCCCGTCTCGGCGGCGTTCGACATGCAGACGTATTTCACCGAGTTTCCCGACCACATGATGCAGGGCGTGACGCGGGAAGGCAAAGCCTCCTACGACTCGGCCGACAAGCTGCTCGGCGGATCGCGCTTCGAGCAGGTCTTCCAGGACCACGACACGATCATCGCGCTCTACGACATCCCGCCCGGCACGCGTTTTCCCCACGTCAACGGCTTCTTCTCGAAGGACCTCGTGAACCTCGCGGTGGACCCGTCCGGCTGGATCTTTGCGCAGGGCGGCAACGCCTACCTGGCCTACCGCCCGCTCGCCGCGTACGAGCTGCTGCCCATCGCGACCATCAAGTCGTCCTGGACCGGGGAGCGCGTCCACTCGGGCGACCAGCGCCTCTACAGCCCGCACCTCAAGAACGGCACCATCGTGCAGGCCGCCAGCGCGGATGAGTTCAAAAGTTTCGACGCCTTCAAGGCCGCCATCAACGCCCTGCCGCTCGAGTTCAGCCTCGAGCCCGTCCCGACGGTGAAGCTGAAGACGCTGCGCGGCCGGGAGGTCGTCGTCACTTACGGCCAGTCGCCGGTCGTGGACGGCCAGGTGCTCGACTACACGAAGTGGAAGCTCTTCGAGGGTCCATATCTCAACGCCGAGAAGGGGTCGCGCAAGCTCACGCTCACGCACGGCCGGCTGAAGCGGGTGCTCGACTTCAACACGCTCACGATCACCGACAGCGTCACGCCGTAGTTTTCACCCTTCGTTTTTCAATTTTTGTTTTTCCCCGGATGCCTCGCGCGCACCTCACCATCGCCGCCGGCCAGCCCGGCCCGGTGATCGACCCGCATATCTTCGGACACTTTGCCGAGCACCTCGGCCGCTGCATCTACGACGGCCTCTGGGTCGGGGAAAAATCGCCCGTGCCCAACACCCGCGGCTGGCGGAATGACCTCGTCGCGGCGCTGAAGCAGATCCAGGTGCCCAACCTCCGCTGGCCGGGCGGCTGCTTTGCGGATGACTACTGCTGGCGCGACGGCATCGGGCCGCGGGAAAAGCGCCCGCGGCGCATCAACGCGCATTGGGGCGGCGTGATCGACGACAACGCCGTCGGCACCCACGAGTTTCTCGACCTGTGCGGGCAGATTGGCTGCGAGCCCTACCTCGCGGGCAATGTCGGCAGCGGCTCCCCGCGCGAGCTGCGCGAGTGGGTGGAATACTGCAACGCCGCCGCCGGCACGCTCGCCGACGAGCGCGCCGCCAACGGCCACCCCGCGCCGTGGCAGGTGCGGCTGTGGGGCGTCGGCAACGAGAATTGGGGCTGCGGCGGCAACATGACCGCGGAGTATTACGCCGGCGAGTATCGCCGCTTCGCGACCTACACCCGCGACTTTCCCAACGCGCCCATTTACCGGGTCGCCAGCGGCGCGCGCAACGACGACTACCATTGGACCGAGGTGCTGATGCGCGAGGCCTTCAAGGGCCCGCTCGGCGGCCCGATGCTCCAGGGCCTGTCGCTGCACTATTACACGATGCCAGGCGACTGGCCCCCGCGCCATGCCGCCACCGGCTTCGACACCGCGGGCTGGAAGGAAATCATGGCGCACGGCTGGAAGATGGAGGAGCTCGTCCGCGGCCACCGCGCGGTGATGGACCGCCACGATCCCAAGGCAACCACGGCGCTCGTCGTGGACGAATGGGGCTCGTGGTATGCGCCCGAGCCGGGCACGAACCCCGGCTTTCTCCACCAGCAGCAAACGGTGCGCGACGCGGTGCTCGCGGCGCTCCATCTCAACATTTTCATCAACCACTGCGAGCGGGTGCGCATCGCGAACCTCGCGCAGACCGTCAACGTGTTGCAGGCCGTGGCGCTCACCGAGGAGGGCGGCGGCCGCCTCGTCCTGACGCCGACCTGGCATGTGTTCGCGCTCTACGCCGCGCACCAGGGCGCGAAACGCCTGCGGGTCGAGACCGAGGCGAAGACCCTGCAGCATGACGGCCGCGACTATCCGGGCGTGTCGACCACGGCGTCGCTTGCCGCCGACGGCGCGGTCAACGTGACGCTGTGCAACACCGACTCCGAGCACAGCGTGGAGCTCGAGCTGGTGCTTCCCGGCCGTGCCGTCACCACGCCCGTTGCGCAGATCGTCGCCGCGGCCGTGCTTACGACGTGCAACACCTTCGACCAGCCGCGCGCCGTCGTGGCCAAACCGCTCGCCGGCGTCCGCGTGAAGGGCGCGTCAGTCCACGCCACGCTCCCGCCGGGCTCGGTGGCCTCCTTCCGGTTTGCGGGCTGACCGCGCGGCCGGACTTCCTTTTCATCGCATGACCAGCCCCACCTGCCTTGCCCTGCCGAAAATCCGCTTCGAGCGCGGCTTCCTCGCCGAGCGCGCGCGACTCGTGCGCGACGTCGTCATTCCCTTTCAATGGGAGGCGCTCAACGACCGCGTGCCCGGCGCCGAGCGCAGCGGCACGGTGAACAATTTCCAGATCGCCGCCGGCGAGAAGACCGGGAAATTCCACGGCTTCTGGTTCCAGGACTCCGACCTCGCCAAGTGGATCGAGGCCGCGTCGTTCCGGCTGGCGACGCACCCGGATTCGGCGCTGGACGCCGAACTCGATGGCGTGATCGCGACGATTACCAAGGCCCAGCAGCCCGATGGCTACCTCGACACCTATGTGCAGCTCAAGGAGCCGCACATGAAGTGGGCGAACCTGTTCGAGTATCACGAGCTCTACATCGCCGGCCACTTCATCGAGGCGGGCGTCGCGCATTTCGAGGCGACCGGCAAGCGCACCCTGCTGGCCATCGTCGGCAAGCTGGCCGACATGATCGAACGCACCTTCGGCATGGGCGCTGGGCAGATCCCGGGGTATTGCGGCCACGAGGAGATCGAGCTCGCGCTCGTCAAGCTGGCCCGCACGACCGGGGAGAAACGGTACGCGCAGCTTGCCGCTTATTTTGTGAACCAGCGCGGCGTGGCGCCACTCTATTTCGAGGCGGAGGCCAAGCGGCTGGGGTTCGAAAAACTGCCGGTGTATTTCCACGCCGATGGCTGGGATTACCTGCAAGGCTCGCGACCCGTGCGCGAACTGGTCGACCCGACCGGTCACTCGGTGCGCATGATGTATCTCGCGACGGCGATGGCCGACCTCGCGCTGGCGCTGCCGGATGATTCGCTGCGCCGGGCCTGCACCACGCTCTGGGACAACCTCTGCCGCTACCACCTCTACGTCACGGGCGGCATCGGCTCCGAGTGGATGGGGGAGAAGTTTGCCGAGCGCTACGATCTCGCCAACGACCGCGCGTACGCCGAGAGCTGCGCGGGCATCGGCCTGGTGTTCTGGGCGCGCCGCATGCTCGATCTCGAGTTGCGCGGCACCTACGCCGACGTGATGGAGCGCGCGCTCTACAACAACGTCCTCGCCGGCATGGCGCTCGATGGAAAGACTTTCTTTTACGTCAATCCGCTCGAGATCCGCCCCGCCGAGGCCAAGCGGCGCTACGACCAGCACTACATCAAGACGCAGCGAGTGCCGTGGTTCGGTTGCGCCTGCTGCCCGCCGAATATTGCGCGCACGCTCGCGTCGCTCGGCTACTACACGCATTCCGTGCAACCCGACGGGCTGGCGGTGCATCTCTACGCCGACTGCCAGCTCGAGGCGACCATCGCCGGCCAGAAAACGAACTTCGCGCTGCACACCGACTATCCGTGGGAGGGCGCCGTGCGCCTCGACGTGTCGCCGGCGCAGGCGACCACCTTCACGCTCCGACTGCGGCTGCCCGGCTGGTGCACCGCGCCCGCCGCGAATATCAACGGTCAGGTCGTTGACCTCGCGGCGCACGCGCGCGACGGCTACCTGCATCTCGCGCGTGAATGGTGCGCGGGCGACATGGTCACGCTGGATTTCCCGATGACGATCCAGCGCGTCCGCGCGCATCCTGCCGTGCATCATGACACCGGCTGCGTCGCGTTGCAGCGCGGACCGATGGTCTTCTGCGTCGAACAGGCGGATAACGGCGCGGCGCTGGGCCTGTTGCGCCTACCCAAGACCGCCCCGCTCACCGCGCGCTTTGATCCCAAGTTGCTCGGCGGTACGATCGTGATCGAGGGACCGGCCCAGCGCGTGCGCCCGGCCAGTGACGAACTTTACTCCACGGTCGAGCCGACGGCCGCGCCCGCGACCATCAAGGCCGTGCCCTACTGCCTGTGGAACAACCGTGGCGAAGGCGAAATGCAGGTATGGATTCACGAGTCATGAAACCCTCCCTCCCACGCCAAACCGAATGTCACTTAATAGGTGACATCTTCCGCCCTGCCGAAACGTTCCAATGGGTTTGTAACGTATTACGTTACAAACGGACCGGGGCGGGTTTCCTGCGAGCGCACCCAATTTGTAACGCATTATATTACAAACGGGTTTTTGGCGGGGTGCGGGGAGGAATGGTTCTGGCCGGTGTGCTGCTGGCGGCGTGCGCGTGCGGGCTGGTGACGCCGCTCGCGGGACAGCCGGTGCAGGCGGTGCAGGACGCGATCGTCGCCGACGCGCTGGCCGACAAGTCCGGGACGGAGTTTCTCACTCGACTGTGCGACGATTTTGGCGGGCGGCTGACGGGGAGCGTCAATAACCGCGGCGCACTCGCGCGCACCGTCGCGGAATTGAAGGCGCTGGGCATCACGGCGCGGCTCGAGCCTTTCACGATGCCTGGCTGGGTCCGCGATGACGACGAGGCGGAGATGCTGGTGCCGGTGAAGCGCAAGCTCCGGATGGCCTCCCTCAGCTACACGCAGCCGCATGTGCGGTTCGAGGCCGACGTGATTGACATCCACGACGGCCGCGAGGCGGATTTCGCCGGACTCGACGCGGCGGGCAAGATCGGCCTGCTGGCGCCGAACACCACGGTGCCGCGCGGCCAGTATGAGACCGCGGCGGTCAGGCACGGCCTGCGCGGCCTGCTGTTCATCGACCGCGTGGGGGGTGGCCAGCTGCTCGCGCGCACAGGCTCGTTCACAGGCGAACCGCTGCGCATCCCCGTCTTCGCCATCACGCAGGAGGAGGGCACCTGGATGGCCCGCCTGCTGAAGCGCGGCGAGGTCGTGAGGGTGAGCATGCTCACCCGCTCGCATTGCGAGGAAATTGAGACGGCCAACATCGTCGTGACGTTCCCCGGGCGCACGGCGGACACGATCGTGGTCGGCGCGCATTTCGATTCCTGGGATCTTGGGCAGGGGGCGACGGACAACGGGCTCGGCACCGCGCAGCTGTTTGCACTCGCCAAGGTCCTGCAGGCCCACGCGCCGCAGAACCTCCGCACGATCGAGCTGGTCTGGTTCAACGGCGAGGAAGAGGGCCTCTGGGGCTCGCGCTTCCACGCGCCGGCGCTCAAGGACCGGCCGGTGGCGGCGATGCTGAACCTCGACATGGTCGGCTTTCCGCTCTCGGTGAATGCGCTCGGCTATGACGAGCTGGTGCCCGTGCTCCAGCGTTTCGACGCCTCGCTGGGTGACCGCAAGCTCAAGCAGGGCGTGAGCAACATCAACTGGTTCGGCAGTGACCAGACCTCCTTTCAGCTGGAGGGCATTCCCTCCCTGACCTTGGGCGGGCGCATCGAGCCCGATGTGGTGCGTTATTACCACGACTTCGCCGACACGGTCGAAAAGGTCGATCCGCGCATGATCCCGGAATCGGCGGCGACGATCGCGGCGCTGGTTTACCGGCTGGCGAACGAGCCGGGGTTGTCCACGGCGCGGCATTCCGCGGCGGAGACGGCCGCCCTGTTCCGGAAATATGATCTGGAAAACCGGATGAAGGGCGTTGGCCTCTGGCCGTTTCCCGACCAGCCTCCGGCGACCAAACCGCCATGACCACCACCCGTCGCACATTCTTGAAGACCGTCGCGGTCGCCGGCGCCGCCGCCGCGCTGCGACCCGTCGCGCGTGCCGAGATGACGAAGGATGGGCTCTTTCCGGCCGGGCCGAATTTCCACACCTCGCCGGACGCCAGCGTCATGATCAGCGGCGGCACGATCACGAAGGACGGCAAGCTCACCGACGCCGTGCGGGCCGCCCACCGGCTCCAGTACGGCTCGCGGAAAAAGATCCTGCTCGTGCTGCACGCCACCGAGCCGGCGCGGCGGGACGCGGACGAGAGAAAGATGAAGGAGCTGTTTGCCGACGACAACTTCGAGGCGGAGTCGCTGCATCACTGGGAGGGCCGCGCCGCCCTGCAAAAGATCGCGGAGGCCGAGGCGTTCTTTGTCAGCGGGGGCGAGACGTTTCTGCTGCTGCGCACGCTGATGGAGACGGGCCAGCTCGCGGCGTTGCGCGCGCGGGTGCTGGCCGGCGCGCCCTACAACGGCACGAGCGCGGGCTCGAATGTGGCCGGCCCGAATATCGGCTGCACGAACGATTTTCCGGTGGTGGATGTGCCGACGCGGCTGTCGCTCGGCGTGTTTCCCGCGGTGATCAACCCGCATCATCCGCGGTTGGACGAGAAGGACTATGCGGGCCGCGCGAACAAGATCCGGGCCTACTGCCGGCTGAATCCGGCGGAAACGGTGCTGGGCATTGGCAATGGCGCGGTGGCGCGCCTGCATGCCGGGCAGGTCACCATCGAGTCCGGGGCGGCTTTCTATTACCACGGCACGGAGCAAAGGGAATTAAAGGAAGGCCCGGTGCCGGAACTCACGGCCCTCGTTTCCGCACATGGCTGAATCGATGTTTTTGTCATTCTGAGCGGAGCGAAGAATCCAGTGCGATTCTGCCCGCCGGCTCCAAGTGGATTCTTCGCTCCGCTCAGAATGACAACCCAGCCCCTCCAATCGTGAACGCCGACACTCCTATCGCGGATATTCAAATGCGCGATCCCTTCGTCGTGGCGGACGCGGTCGCGCGGCGGTATCTGCTTTTCGGCACGTCGGGCTTCGGGGAGGTGGCACACGGGGGATTTGCTGTGCGCACGAGCCACGACCTGCGGGAGTGGAGCGAGCCGCGGACGGTGCTGGCACCGGCCGCCGGGCCGGTCGGGGTGACGCATTTCTGGGCGCCCGAGGTGCAGGCCTACCGCGGGCGCTGGTATCTTTTTGGCACGTTCACTCACGGGACGGAGCCGGCGCGGCCGGAGCGGCGCTACACGCGCATTTATGTGGCTGATACGCCGGAAGGTCCGTTTACGCCGCTGACCAGCGGGCCGATCACGCCGCCGGGGTGGTGGTGCATCGACGGCACCCTGCACGTGGATGTCCACGGCACGCCCTGGCTCGTATTCGTGCGCGAGTGGCTGCAGGTGCACGACGGCGAAATCCAGGCGGTCGAGCTCACGCCGGATCTGCGCGGGCAGGCGGGCGGGCCGCGGCGGCTGTTTCGCGCGAGCGAGGCGCCGTGGAGCCTGCCGCAGACTTGGGATAAATTCTCCGGCTACCGCGTGACGGATGGGCCGTGGCTGCACCGGTTGGCCACGGGCGGGTTGCTCATGCTGTGGTCGAGTTTTGGCAAGGGCGGGTATCTGACCGGCGTCGCGCGCAGCGCGAATGGCGAGGTGACGGGGCCGTGGGTGCAATCACCCGCACCGCTTTTCGCCGCCGACGGCGGCCACCCGATGCTGTTTCGCACGTTGGAAGGGGAGTTGATGCTGGCGCTGCACACGCCGAACGCCCTGGGCCTGGAACGGCCGCGGTTCATCCCGGTGCGCGAAACGAAAGACGGGCTGGAGCTGGTCGTGTAGGTCGGGGTTTATCCCCGACATGCAACGGCCGAATGTCGGGCATAAAGCCCGACCTACACAATCGGTTCATTACCGTCCGACCGGTCTCACAGGTTGACAGTCTGGGCCGGGGATTTCTTGATGCGGCACCCCGCCATGCACGTGCTCTGGTTCGAGTTCATGTTGTCGCTGCGCCGGCTGGCGCGGCGGAAGACGCAGACCGCACTCATGTTCGTCACCTTTGCGGTATCGCTGACGCTGTCGCTGCTGAGCTGGTCGCTGTTTTCCACGATTTTCCTGACTCAGCCCGAGTTCGATCCGAAAGGTGAGTACTTGGTCATGAGCTATGCGGGAAGCGTAGCTGCGTCCGGGAAGCATTCCACAGATACGGAAATGCGGGCCTACAAGGCCGGGCAGAAAGTCTTTGCAGATTTTGCGGAGGTGGGGCTCTACGCCTCGGTCTTTCTGCAGACGCCCGATGGCTCCGAGCGATCTTCCGCCGCTTATCTTTCATCCCGGGCCCTGCAGGTTGTGGGAGCGCGTCCGTTGTTGGGCCGGTTATTCACGTCCGCGGATGACAAACGGGGAGCGACGCAGGTCGCGCTCTTGAGCCAACGAACGTGGGAGAACAGTTACGGCAGCGATCCCCACGTCTTGGGAAAGACCGTGAAGATTTTCGACCAACCAGTGACCATTGTCGGAGTCATGCCGGCGGGTTTTCGGTTTCCCAACGACCAGGATTTGTGGATTTCCTATGGTGCTCTTCCCGATGAGGACCGGTATCCGCTGCGTGATGCGTTGGTACGGTTGAAACCCGGCGTCACCCGCCGGCAAGCCGAGGGAGAACTGCAGGCGATCCTCGCCGGAATGGGCGCGGTCACGCCGGCGAACAAGAACGGACTGCGGCCCGCCCTCATGTCATTTCGGGATTTTTATCTTGTTACGGACATCCATACCAGCGCGCTCATCCTGTTTGCCCTTTCGTTACTCTTCGTGGTCTTGAGCTGTGCCAACTCGGCCAACCTCATGTTGATTGATTTTTTTGGGCATCAACAGGAAGTGGCGACGGCGCTGGCACTGGGTATTCCCAAGGAAGCCACCGTCAGAAGTGTATGCTGGCAGGTAGGGGTCATTGCCGCCGGGGCCGCCCTGCTGGGCCTTGCCCTGCTGCCCGTGGCCGGGCCGCTACTCTATGAGCACATCAAGTTCATCAACGCGCCTTACTGGATGTCTTACCACTTCGAGAAATCCTACCTAGGGATAGCGGCGGTGTTAGCGATCGTGTCGGCCGGCGCAACCGTGACGGGACCGATCTTGTACCTCTGGTGGATGGATCCCGATCGGGTGATCCGGGAACATGCCTCCGCGAGTCGCGGAAGCAGACGCGGCTGGTGGCGTCGCGTCGTGCTCATGGGCCAGATCGCCTTGCTCACGGTGATCGGGGTGAGCGCGGGACTGCTGGTGCGCTCCAGCTATCACGTGGACGAAAGTCACTGGGGCTTTCCCGCGGGTCAGGTTTTCATGGGTAAGATCGGCAATCTCGCGATGAATTTTGCCGAGGAGCAACCCCTGCGCGATCTCCAGCGCTTCGCCGTGCACCGCCGGGTGCTGGATGAGATCGAACGGCGGCCTGCCACGCTGGCGGCGGCGATCGCGGATGACTCTCCCGGCTACAGTCACCCTCCCAGTTGCAGTTATGCGCTGGATCCGGCGGCATTTGACCAGCATGCGGCGCAAGGCGAGGCGTGGAGCACGCATGTGAGCGAGGGATTTTTCGACACGCTGGGGGTGCCGTTTGTCGCGGGTGGATCTTTCACTCGGGAGGATCCGGTGGGCGGGCCCGCTTATGCGGTGGTCAACGCCTCGCTGGCGGCCAAGCTCTGGCCGGGCCAGGATCCGCTGCAGCGTGTGCTCTATGTGCGCTATGCTTGGATGAAACCAACGGATCCGCCCCGCCGGCTTGTCATTTCGGGCGTAGTGCGGGATTTTCAAGCCAGCGGCCCTCTGGCCGTGTGCAACGACGGCATTTTCACGTCGTACAAGCACAAGGTGGGCAGTTCCGTGTTTCTTTTCGTGCAGGACCGGTCTGGATTACCGACGGCACGGTCGCTGACGGACGCCGTGCACCGGGGCGAGTCAGGCGAATCCCTGTATTTTCCCTCCACTATAAAGAATCAGATCACCCTCCTGCTCAGCTCGATTCGGATGACATCGGATTTGACGACCGTGTTCGCTGCGGCCGCGGTGCTATTGTGTGCCATCGGCGTATACAGCCTCACGGTGGCACAGGTGCTGCAATCATCACGGGAATTTGGCATACGCATGGCCCTCGGCGCGGAGCCGCGGCAGCTCTGGCTGTATTTCACGCGCGGGCATTTGCTGGCAGCGCTGATCGGAGTGGCGTTTGGACTCGTGGGCGCGACGCAAGTTGTGCGCGTGCTCGGTTCGCTGCTCTACGGAGTCGATCCGCACAGCGCCCCGACTTATGCCGGTGTGGCGGTCGCGATCATGGTCGTCGCCGCGCTCGCGTGCATCCCGAGCCTGTTCCGGTTGAAGCGCATCAACCCCGCGGACTGCCTGCGGAGTCTGTGAGGCTGCTGGCGCGGCGCAATCAGACCGCGGCTTCCGTCACGGCGCCGAATTCGTAGCTGAGGGTCCAGGCGCGCGTCGCGCCGGGGGCGAGCTCGGCCATGATGTAGGGCTCGATCGACCAGGTGTTGCTGTTGCCCCAGATGGGGCAGGCGTCGGGCGTGAAGTCGGTCGAGAAAAAGAGTTTGCTCAGCCGCGGATGCGACACGGCGGCGCGCAGCGGGGTTTTCGGGCCGACAATCAGCGGCTGGAAATGGCCGTCGGTCTTGCTCTTGAACCGGCGCTGAAACGTGAGGCGCCGCTCGCCGTCCAGGGCGAAGCCGGGGTTTTCGGCCATGTCCCAGCTCCGCGGCAGGCCGCAGGTCAGCACGCCCTCGGTGAGAGCGAAGAACGGGTGCGCGAACCAGTGCAGCGGCAGCGGGCGCGTGCCGGTGTTGATGATCTTGGTGAACGACGTGAGCGAGCGACCCTCGAGGGCGATGCGCCGGCTGAGGCGGCAGCCGTGGTTGCCGCGGGTTTGCACCGTATAGAAATCCATCGCCGCGGCACTGCGGGTAACCGACCACTGGCAGGGCTTCGTGACGGCGGGCTCGCCGGCGTCATTGGGCGCGACCTCCCCGATGCCGATGATGAAGCCGCGTCCGTCCTCCAGCATGAGGGCGCGGTCGGTGCCGAGCTCGGTGTGCCGGAAGGACTCGGGCAGACCCTGGCCGTTGAAGGGCGTGGGCGACGCATCCGGCCACTCGGGGCCGGTGAGGAGCGGGCCGGCCTGCTCGTCATGCACCTGCCAGATGTAACCGCCCCAGCAATAGCGGGTACCCATGCGGCCCCGGTCGCGCGCGTCGGCGGGATTCAGCAGGTCGACGGAGAGGGAATTGAGCGAAAGCGATAACATGGGGATGAAACCAAGAAATTAACCACGGATTACACGGAATACACGGATCAATAGTCGAACCATTCCAACCAAGATTGGAATTCCAAATCCGGGTCCATCCGTGAAATCCGTGATAAAAACGGATTTTGGTCCCCTGTCCCGGCCGGTTATTTCACGCGAATGACGCGCATGGTGGTGTTTTTGCCATCCACGATCAGGGCGAACGCGCCGTTGGGTCGCGCCTGGATTTCGATGTCACGGCCGGAAAGTTCCATGCTGAGGGGCTCCACGCCCTCCCACACCTGGTCGTTGTCGAGCTTGAAGCTGTTGCCGGTGGCCCAGCCGGTGCAGCGGGCCTTGATGCTGGGCTGATTTTTCCAGTCTCCGCCCATTTCAGGCAGGCCCACGCGGGCGAGCCAGCTCTTCTGATGATCCTTCGCGATGGCTTCCTGGCTGATTTGCTCGGCCTGCTGCGTGGCGGCGACGTTCACGGTGTGCATGTAGTGGCGGATGATGGCGGCGTCGATCACCCCGACCTGGTCGGAGGTCAGGCCGGCGAGGCCGGCGCGGGCATATTCCTCGGGCGTCATAATGATCTTGATGCCGGGAAAGGGCGACTCCGCGAATGCGGCGCTGGCGGTGAGCAAGAACAGGGCAAGCAGGGTTTTCATGGGGGGAGGGAGTGAAGGATGAACGTCGGTCATATGACCCGGAACCGGATGATGGGTGCCATGCCGTTGGTGCGCAGTCAAAATCAGGTTTTGAGAAATTCCTCGGAGCCGGACTGCGCCGAGATGAGGCCGGAGAAAACCCCGCCGCGCTGGACGAGCTCGCGGTAGCCACCCTGCTCGACGATGCGGCCCTCCTGCAGCACGACGATGCGATCGGCGTTCTTGATCGTGCTCAGGCGGTGGGCGATGGTGATGACGGTGCGCCCCTCGGCGAGGCGCTCCAGCGCCTCCTGGATCAGCCGCTCGCTCTCGTAATCGAGGGCCGAGGTGGCCTCGTCGAGGATGAGGACGGGCGGGTTGCGCAGGACCGAGCGGGCGATCGCGATGCGCTGGCGCTGGCCGCCGGAGAGGGTGACGCCGCGCTCGCCGACGGGGGTCTTGAAGCCCTCGGCCATGCGCAGGATGAACTCCTCCGCATTGGCGAGCCGGGCGGCCGAACGGATTTCGGCGTCGGTGGCGTCGGGCTTGGCGAAGCGGATGTTCTCCCCCACGGAACCGGTCAGGAGGATGCTTTCCTGCATCACCACGGCCATCTGGCGGCGGATCCAGCGCATGTCCCACTCCGACTGGGGCACGCCATCGATGAGGATGCGGCCACTGGTTGGCGCGTAGAGCCCGAGCAGCAGGTTCGCGAGCGTGCTCTTGCCCGAGCCCGAGGGGCCGACAAAGGCGAGGTGCTCGCCGGGCTTGATCGTCAGGTTGAGGTTCCTGATGACCATCTTGTCGGGCGCCGAGGGGTAGAAGAAGGAGACATTCTCATAGACGATGTCGCCGCGGATCCGGTCCTCGCGCCGCGTGCCGTGCCAGGTCTCGACGTATTTCGAATCGATCAGCTCCTTGATGCTGTCATAGCCCTCCTGCGCGGCGAAATACGGCTCGCTCATGCCGATGAACATGTGGACGGGCGTCAGGATGTAGCCGAAGCCCGCCATGAAGGCGAAGAGCGTGCCGATGGTGAGCTCGCCGCGGATGGCGAGAATCGAGCCGCCGGCGATGACGATGAGCGAGAGCAGCTGCATGCCGACGTAAACGTAGGTGCCGAACAGGGCGTTGACGTAGGACTGGGACACGCGGCTGCGGGCGAAGGATTCGCTGCTGCGGTCGAGCTCGCGCTCGGCCTGGGCCTCCTCGCCGAAACTGCGCACGAGGCGCAGGGCGGAGATATACTCGGATGCGGTGCCGGTGAGCCGCTCCTGCGCGAGGCGGTTTTCATTGTTGGCCCGCTTGATGTGGCGGAAAAACATGAACTTGGCCGTGGCGTAGACCGGGATCACCAGCAGCAGCACGAGGAGCAGGAGCCAGTTCATCCAGGCAAGGATGCCGAGGATGCAAATGCCCATGAGGAGGTTGGGCAGCAGCTGGTTGAGGACCATGTAGAGCAGGCCCTCGACCTTCTGCGTGTCGAAGGCGTATTTGGAGAGCAGGCGGCCGGTCTTCTGGCCGTCGAGGTAGCTGAAGCTGAGAAACTGGAGCCGGAAGAAAATACGGCTGCGCATCTCGACCATGAGCGCGGTGGTGGTCTTGGCGAGGGACTTGGCGCCCCAGACCGAGAAGCCATAGTGAAACAGCAGGAAAATGACGAAATAGATGCTGTAGTGCAGGACGCCCTGGATGTTTTTTTCCTGCAGGGGCTTGTCCACGATGCGCTGGATCAGGAGCGTGCACGGCGCCGCCGCCAGGCTGCGCAGCAGCACCAGCGCCAGGCCCCCGCGGAAACGGCGGCGGGCGGCCCACAGGTAGCCAATGAGGGACTTTTGGTCGAGCGGAGCGGGAGTCGAGGGCATGCGCGTGCAGCAACGGACCAAGCCCGCGCTGCTTGGCAAGTAATTACTTGGTCATCCGCGATGAAGCGAGCCCGCCATGGAAGGCCGAGTAAAACGGATCGCCGGGCCGGATGGAGTCCCGGGTGACCGGCGCGCCGGTAAAGGCGGATTTGTAGAGGGCGGTGAGGAACTCGATCGTGCCGCGGGCCGCGGCGCCGCCGGTGGCCGGCGGCGTGCCGGCGTCCATGGTGGCGACGAACTGCTCGAGCTGGGCGGCGTGGGTGGAGCCCTGGTCGGGCGGAAATTCGCTCCAGGCCTGCATCAGCGGCGTGTCCGCGCCGGGTTCGACCGGGGTGAGCCGCCAGTTTTCCTTCTGGTAGGCGTAGAGGTGCGTGAGCTCGACGGTGGCGCGCTCGCAGTCGAGCCGGATATAGGTCTCCTGCCGCGGGGAGACCGTGCTGTTGACGATGGACGCGCGCGCGCCGCTGGCGAATTTCACATGAGCCATCGACAGGTCCTCGACCTCGATGGCGTGGTCGAGCGTGTCGATCACCGCGCGCACCTCGGCCCAGTCGCCGAGCAGGTGCAGCAGGTGGTCCATGGTGTGAATGCCCTGGCTGGTGGTCGGGCCGCCAAACTCCGTGGCCCACTTGCCGCGCCACGGCACGGCGTAATACGCGGCATCGCGATACCAGAGCGTGTGGCAGATCGCGACGAGCGGCCGGCCCAGCAGCCCGGCGGCGAGGAGCGAGCGGACGTGGGTGTTGGACGAGGCGAAACGCATCTGGAATACGGAGGCGGTGAACTTGCCAGTGCGTTTTTCCGCGGCCTGGATGCGGTCGAGCTCGGCGAGCGAGGCGCAGAGCGGTTTCTCGCACAGCACGCACGCGCCGGCCTCCATCGCGGCGATGCTCATGTCGGCATGCAGGGCGGGCGGGGCGGCGATGAGCACGAGGTCGGGCCGCTCGGCCTTCAGCATGGCCGCATAGTCGGTGTGCGCGGCAGGAATGCCGTGGGTCGCGCAAAAATCGCGGGCGCGGGTGGCGTCGATGTCGCAGGCGGCGACGAGTTGCAGGCGGCCGGGCAGGGCGGCGACGGCGCGCACATGCGCGACGCCAATGCCACCGGTGCCGACGAGGACGACGCGATAGGTTTTTTTCATGAGTTAATGGGTGCGGACTTTCGCCGGATCGATCGGCACGCCGCCCTTGACTTGGTCAAAGATGGTCAGGCCGCGGAGCGATTGGGTGGGCGGGGGAAAGAACAGGCTCCCGAAATAGCCAAAGAGCATGCAGGCGCTGATGGAGATGAACGCATACATCAGCACATGCAGCGGCGTGTAGAGCTTGGTGAGGACGGTCAGGACGATGCTGGCGATGATGCCGATGACACAGCCCTGGTAGTTGGCGCGGCGGGTGAACATGCCGAGCGCGTAGATGCCCGCGAAACCGCCGCCGAGCAGGGCCATGAGCTCGATGAATTTGTCCCACAGGGACCGGATATCCATGGTCGAGAGGTAGAGCGCCAGGCTGGTGCCGGCGATGCCGGTGAGGATCGTGCTCCACTCCGCCAGCCGCACGCTCTTGGCCGGCGAGGGATGTTTCGCGTAACGCTCGTAGAAATCCACGGAGATGAGCGTGGCGATGGAGTTGATGTTGGAGCTGAGCGTCGCCATCGACGCGGCGAAAATGCCGGCGATGATCAGGCCGGTGACACCCGACGGCAGGTCGGAGGCGATGAACTGCGGGAAGATCTGGTCCGTCGTCAGCAGCGGGTTGAGGCCCGCGGGGTGAACCTTGTAATAGGTGTAGAGCAGCGTTCCGAGACTGAAGAACATGAAACTGCCGGGGAGCGCCAGCGCCATGAGCATGAAGAGCGAACTGCGCGCGGCGTTGTCGTCCTTGGTGGAGAGCACGCGCTGGGTCATGACCTGGTCCTGCGGCCAGGTCAGCGTGCCCACGATGAGGAGCAGCACGTAGGTCCAGACGTTCGGAATCGAGAAATCGAAGCTCCAGTCGAACAGGTGTGTCTTGCCATCCGCGAGCGCGATGCGCGCCACCGCGCCGAGCCCGCCGGTGCCGTGGATCATCCACGCCATGGCAAAGACGGCGCCGCCCACCATCACGAAGACCTGCAGCACGTCGGTCCAGATGACGGCCTTCATGCCGCCGAGGAACGTGTAGAGCGTCGTGACGCCGCCCATGACGAGGACGGTGGTGGTCAGGCCGATGCCGGTGACGGCGGAAAGCGCGAGGGCGGGGAGCAGCAGCACGATGCTCATGCGGCCCGCGAGATGCTGCACGATGCAGATCAGCGAGGCCATCATGCGCACGGTCGGGTGGAAACGCATCTCGAGATACTGGTAGACCGAGATCAGGTTGAGCCGGCGGACGAGCGGCACGATGACGATCGCGACGTAGATCGTGCCCGCGCAGGTGATGATATTCCACGCGAGGTAGAGCCAGTTGGTGGCGTAGGATTTCGCGGGGATGGCCAGGTAGCTGATCGCGCTCGTGCCCGTGGCGTAAAGCGAGAGCCCGGCGGCCCACCACGGGATCTTGCGGCCGGCGACGAAGAAATTCGCGGGGTCCTTCTTGCCCGTGATGTAGAAATAAAGGCCGATGCCCGCGACGACGCAGAGGTAAATCACGATGACGGCGTAGTCGACGACCTTGAGTCCGCGTTTCGAGGAAATGAGCTCGACCTGCGTTAGGCGAAGCTGGCCGGACGGCTCGCGGGTCGAGACCACGAAGCCGTTCGAGGACGCCGTCACGGACTGGACGACGCCGGCCGCCGGCCAGGTGCCGAGCACCGCCCAGGTGTCGGTAATGGTGTGATAGGCGGCGAGCTGCAGTTTCTGGCCCGCGGGATCCGGCGAAACGAAGAACACATGGGCCTGGCTGACCGACTGGGCCGCAGCGAACAGCGGCGAGGGTGGCGCAGCCCGGCGCTCCCAGCCGGCCTTCGAGGTGTGGCGCAACAGCACGCCGCGTCCGGCCGGATCGAGCGAGACGACATAAAGCGCATCGTCCTGCTCGGCCGCGACGACGGTGGTGAGCGTGGGGTCGAGTCCGGGCAGGCTCCGGCCATTCAGTCCCGTGCCGAGCGGAATAGCGTGCCCGGCGAGAAGGAAAGTCCGGTTGGCATAAAGCCGGGTGGCCGCGGCAGCAGCGGCGGGCGCGAGCTCAGTGACCTGGAGGGAAACGAGGCTGCCAGCGTGAGCGACCAGCGGCAGCCAGCAAACGAGGCCCACGCGGCGCAACAGGGAGAGAAACATGCGGCGACCACAAAAGGACAGGCGCCCCGCGCTGACAAGCGGTGAGCTGCCGAACATTCAGGCGGCAAACCAAGGTGGAGCGCGTTGCCCCAACGCGCTTGGGGTCTGTTTCAAACCAACGCGTTGGGGACTGCAACGCGTTCCACCCTACAACCCAACTTCAGCCCGCGCCGGCCAGCTTCACGATCTTCTCGGCGGTCAGGCGGGTGCGGGCCGGCAGCGAATGCGGCACCTTGCCGCCGTAGACGCCGGCGAGCTGCGTGAATTTCTCCTGGGTCGCCTTCACGAACTCCTCCACCGGGCGTTGCTCGCCGAAGAGCGCCATGATCTCGGGCAGCCAGCGGTGGCCGTAGCGCACGTGGTTCTGCTCGTCGTTGCGGTCGAAGGCGAGGAGCGTGTCGGCCTCGAAGTCGTTCAGCTCGCGCACGCGGTCCATCACGAGGGCCTTGGTCGGGAAACTTCCGGCCTCGAATTCCATCGTCATCATCGCGTAGCGTTCATGCGGCGGCATCTGCACGAGAATGTTGTAGAGGTCGAGCGAGTGCTCGACGGTCATGAGGTCCACGCCGAGTTTCGGCAGCTGGCGAAAACCAAACTGGCTGTGGCGCGACTCGTCCCAAAGGTGGCGCGCGAGATCGTGGTGCAGGTCGAACGGCGCCGACGGCGTCTCGAAGAACACCGTCGCGAGATAGTCCACGGCGTCCATTTCCATCATCAGCCAGACATAGACCATGAGGCGGATGACGCGGGCATCGGTCTTGGGGTCCGTGAGCCAGGGGCGGACGATCGGGTCTTCCTGCGGGTCAAAACCGAACACGCTCGAGCACAGCGGATATTTGCCGCGGCTGCAGGTGGCGGGGTGCGTGTAGGGCGTCAGAACATGCTGCCACATGTAGCTGGCCGCGAGGGGCAGGCGGGTTTCCTGGCCGAGCCAGCCACCGAGGTCGTCGAGTGCCTGGGTGAGATGGAGCTTCCACTCGCGGGCTTCGACGCCCTTCAGATACGGCGCGAACTCGCGCAGGTGGCGCTCCTCGTCGGCGACAAATTCCTCCACGAGTTTCTTGGACGGCCAGTCGGCGAGCGGGTCGGTGACCTTGAGATAATGGCGGTAGGCCGCGAGCAGTGCGGGCTTCAGGACACCGTAGAATCCCGCGGCGAGCACGAGGGGATCGGTGGTGTTGCGGCCGACGGCCTCGGTGAAGACCCGGCGGACCGTCTCGCGCACCGTGTCCGTGGTGCCGAAGCCCGTGAGCTCGCGTCCGCGCTCGCGCAGGAAGCGCGCGTGACCGGCCGATTCCCAGACGTGCTGGCACAGCAGGTATTTCAACTCGGGTTCGCCGACGCGGTAGATCAGCGTGGGCGCGGTGCGGACGAATTCGCGTTCCACCTCGAAGAGCAGGCGGATCAGCCGGGTCATTTCGTTGACCGCGGCCATGCGGCCGGCGGCGGAAACCGCGGGGCGGGCGGGCGTGGAGGTGGTGGCCATGGGCTGGGAGAAAGTGAGAATGAAAAGGCGGGACCGAGGCAATACTCGTGTCATTCTGAGCGTAGCGAAGAATCCAGTGCGATTCCGCGAGCCCTATCCAAGTGCATTCTTTGCTACGCTCAGAATGACAAAAGAGAGGAGATGAGGTCAGCAGATCAGGCCGCGCTTGCCGTTGGGGCCGTGCGCGGGCGGGTTGACGCCGATCCAGCGCTCATCGATCGGCTCGGAAGCGCGCTGGTAGCGGGTGTCGCTGGAGATGCGCAGGCGGTTCGGCGTGCGGTTGTCGAGCGAGGCGTGCACGGTGAACATGCCGAAGGTGAGGAAGTCGCCGGCCTGATACTCGGTGGTGAGCCAGCGGCCGCCGAACTTGTTGCGGACGGCGGGCGGATTGTGCGACAGCGTGCCGGTGAAAGCCCATTTGCCGTCCTTCACCTTGGCGACCTCGGCGGGTTTGTTTTCGCAGAAGGCATCGACATCGCGGTAGACGTATTTCTCAAGCAGATCCATGCGCTTGAACGAGTCTTCCAGGATCATCAGGCCGCCGAGTTCAAACGACACGTCACCGTAGGGCAGCCAGCAGGTCATGTGCTGGTGGGTGCCGCGGCCCATGTAGGGGAGATCGCAATGCGGATTGGTGCCCTTGCCCGGGCCAATCGCGCGCAGCCAGGTGAAATCGTAGTGGCGGATATCCTCGCCGTAGAACTGGCGGTAGAAATCCGTCAGCCGGCCGGAGTAGAGCAGGCGCTGCACCGGTTCGTTGCCGGTGGTGAGGTCGGGCTGGAAAATGTAGCCGGCATCCTTCTGGGCGATGGCGTCGGGGTGCGGGTAGGCCGGATCGAGCGCGCCGCCGGCGGCGAGCCGCGCGGTGAGGGCTGCCCGCGCCTCGAGCACCTGCTCGCGGTCGAGGTAGCCCTTCATGTAAAGGTAACCGTTCGCGGCAAAACGCCGGCGCAGCTCGGTAAAATCGGTCGCCGCGTCGGACGAATCGCGCAGGAGGCCGAACTTGTCGTCGTCCATGTCGAGCGCATGCCCATACGAATAAATCTGCGGCAAGGTGGCGGTGGTCATCGGGTAAGGATACACTGGGATGGCCCCGGACAAAATGGTTGAAGTGGGAAAAGGCATGTAGATTATGGGAACTTATGGCCTCTAGCGAAACCTTTCATGCCGGTCCTTGGCTGGAAAGCCCGCTGCCGACACCGGTGGGCGGCCTGCAGCTGGCGGGGGCGTTGGAGAACAACGAGGGCATTGATCCGAGGGCGATGCGTGTTTTGGGAAGCTATGCGCTCATCTACATCCTGGCCGCCGACGGCTACTATGCGGACGCCCGCGGCCGGCGGCGCGACTTGGGCGCGGGGGACGTGGCGCTGATTTTTCCCGAGCTGGCGCATGCGTATGGGCCGAAGCCGGGCACGCCGTGGCGGCACCTCTATGTGGTTTTTGCCGGCCCGCAGTTCGACCTGTGGCGCAAGCGCGGGTTGATCGATCCGGCCCGGCCGGTGTGGCGCGCGGAGCCGGTGGATTTCTGGGCGCGGCAGCTGGAGGAGGCGGTGTCGCCGGGGGAACGGCACGGGCCGGCGTCGGCCTTGCGCACGCTGGGCCGGTTTCTGGACGTGCTCACGGCCATGCTGGCGTTGCGCGAGGCGGATGGCGGTGACCCGGCGGGCGCCGCCTGGCTGGCGGAGAGCCAGCGGTTGTTAAGCGGGCCGGACGCGCAGGGCTGGCCGGCGCCGCAGCGGGTGGCGCAGGCGGTCGGATTGAGCTACGAGAATTTCCGGAAGCAGTTCGCCGCGCGCACGGGCGTGTCCCCGGGGCAGTTTCAAAAGCGCAAGCGCATCAACCGCGCGCAGTCGGCGATTTACCAGGGCGGCCGCACGCTCAAGCAGCTCGCCGAGGAACTGGAGTTCTGCGACGTCTTCCACTTCTCGAAGGCGTTCAAGCAGATCACCGGCACGACGCCGTCGGAGTTCCGCCGGAAAGTCCGCGGCGGGTGAGGTAAGGTTCACCGCAAAGAGCGCGAAGGACGCAAAGAAAGATCTGAAAGCGATGAGCGTGAAATCCGACCCGTTGACAGTGGCCGTTGGTCGCGGCAATTTATGGGCGTGAAACGCAAGCCGGACAAAGTCGAAGAAACCGCCGCATCCTACGCCGCCAAGCGGCCGGCGAAGGCGTGCTCGACTGTGCCGAAATCGGTGTTGCCGGACGTGCAGCCGGCCGACGCCGCCACCTGCAAAAAGGTGACCGACAAGATCTTTGCTGAGCGCAAGGAGCTTCTCCATAAACTCGCCCAGTGAACAGACCTGCATTCATCACCCGCGAGAGGGTGGATGCGTTGCACCGCCGATCCCTTGAAGAACACGGTGGGCAGGACGGAATCCGGAATGAACACGGCTTGGAGTCCGCTCTCGCCCAACCTAGAAACGTATTTTTCTACGGCTAGGGCGATTTATTCGATCTGGCAGCGGCCTACGCCTACCACATCGCGGAAAACCAGCCGTTCATTGATGGCAACAAACGCACTGCGGTCACCACGGCGCTGGCATTTCTTGAACTCAACGGCGTTTCAACTTCCGGTCTCACCAATGATCAACTCTACGACGCCATGATTGGCCTCGCGGAGAAGCGGCTCGACAAAGCCGGACGAGCAGAAGTCTTCCGCCAGCGGCTGACGTGTTAAGCGGCGGGAAAACAACAAGGCGGCGGTTTCCTTCGCGTCCTTTGCGATCTTGGCGGTGAAAATTCCGATCCGGGTCAATCGAACTTCGGCCACTGGGCGCCGGGGACGGGGCGCCAGAGGATGTCGCGGTCGATGCGCGGCTTCCGGTTGCGATACTTTTTCATCAGCCGGATTTTCTCGTGGAGCAGCCGGGGCAGGTCCTCGCCGTAGAAGAACGTGTTGTTGCCCTTGGTGGAGACCACCATCACCTCGGTGCGTCCGCTCTCGAGCAGCGCGATGAGGTCCGCGGTGTTCGCGAGTTCCAGGTCGATCGCGGCCTGCAGGAGCCGCTCATGCTTCATTTTGTCCGCCGCCGTCTTGCTCTCGAGGTAACCGTAGACGTGGGCGCACCACGCGTTGACCATGCGGAGCGATCCGCACCACGCCCGATACGCCCGGGCGCGGTCGAGCAGGTCGGTGAACACGGCCTGCACCGCCGGTTCGCCGGCGGTCCGGGCCTGGAGCTTGGTGAGCCGGGCGAGAAGTTTCTCGAGCCGCGGGAAAACATTTTTGTCGAACGCGGCCACCCCGTGCGTGCCTTGCTCGCGGGTGACGAGGTTGAAGAGCACGTCCTTGCCGAGATCGTTAATGCCGGGGTTGTTGTGCTGGAAGCAGCCGTGGCGCTCGTAGTAGGCGCGCTCCTCCGTTGGGATGGCCTCGATGTCCGGCACGTAGGGGCGGTCGAACGTGCGCTGCCAGCAGAAGCCGAAGCCGGTGAACAGATACACCGTCGGCTGCCAGCTCAGCGCGTCCTCAAACGCGTCCCACGCGGCGACGAGGCTGGCGGCGTGTTGGGCGCCGACAAAGCGCCCGGCGGTCTCGAGGAGGACATCGTCAATCGACCGCTGCGGCGTGAACTGCCCGGCGCGGATCGCGGCGGGGTTGGGCCAGTAGGGCGTGGCGTTCGTGTTGCCGAGGCCGCCGAGCGCGCTGATCCGCTTGAGGCCGATGCCGGCCATCGCGCGCAGCTTCCGGTGGAGCAGGCGCGGATAGGGGATGCCGATGAGCGGCTCGTAGTTCGCGGTGCTGCCTGCGGAGTAGTGCAGGTCCGGGTCCGCGCCCTGGGCGCGCGACTGGCGCAACACGGCGCGTTCCGCGGGGTCGATCATCGGCTGCAGCGCGCTGCCGGCGACGCCGCCCATCCCCGGATAACGCGCATGCGTATAGGGCAGGTGGTAGCCGCGGACGAGGAGTGACGGGGCCTCCCAGGTGACATGGTCGCCCATGCCGGCCTTGATGTAGTCCTGCTCGAGCTTGAACGGCTCGAGCCGGAGGATGACGTCGAAGTCGGGGTTGAGTTCGGCGGCGGCGGTCTGGAGGTTGCGCAGGTAGCGGGCGATGCTCTCGCCGGCGGCTTGGGCGATCTTCTCGTGGCTGCGCCACTCGCGGATCATGTAGGGGCCGCCATTGCGGCCGACATAGAGCGAGCCGGTGTGCTCGAAGCCCGCGCCGCTGTCATTGGTCCACACCGACAGGTAGGAGAGGTCGGGCACCGCCTTCATCAGATTTTGCAACGCCGCGCGGTAGTGGGCCTTCGTCACCGGGTGATCCTGCGCGAGGCAGAAGCGCGGGAGGCGGGAGCGGAACGGATGGTCCACGCGGGCGCCGCGCAGCGTCGGGTTGCGCGCGAAGAAACGCTCGGGGAGCGAGCGCGGCTCGAACATGCACACGCCGGGCTTCAGGCCGTATTTCCGGCCGAGGTTGGCGAGGTTCACGAGCCGGGTGAGGTTCGCCTCGAGGTAGTGCGCGGGCCAGATGCCGCGGGTGAGGGGCGTGTCGATGAAGTGGTTGAAGCCCGGCCCGTAGGTGTAGAACTGCGGATAATATTCCGAGGCCACCGTGTCCTCGAAGGGCAGGTGGGCGTCGAGGCCGTTGACCTCGACATGGGTGAAACCGTTTTCGGCGAGCGTCGCGACGTATTGCTCGGGGTTGAACTGGCGTGCGCTGCGCCAGTATTGCGTGAGGCAGCTGTCGGAGGCGGTGCGGTGCCAGTTGAACGCCGTTTTGAGCAGCACGCCGCGGTCGAGGCGGGCGCGGGTGGTGTCGCTGAGGCCGTTGGCGAGCAGGCGGACGGCGGCGAAGAGAAACGCGGGCTCGCTGGCGGTGATCTCGCCGGCGCCGGTGTCTGTGATCCGCAGCCAGACCCACGCGCCCGAGGCGGGCGCGCCCTTGATTTTCGCCCAGCGGCGCGAGGCGAGCGCCACATTCACGCCCGGACCGGGGCGGGCCGCGGCCGCCGCGGTGACGCCGGCGAAACGGGCCAGTTCCTCGGCCGCGGTCTGCTCGACCGGCTGGCCCTTGGCGGGATAGGTCACGCTGCGGATGTTCAACGCAGCAACGGGATGGGTGGCGGAGCTCATGAAAGTCCCCCAACGCGAAAGATGCTTTCGCCCCAAAACACAAGCGCGACCCGCGTCACTGGCGTTTATTTACCAACCAGTGTGACCGGCGACCAGCGCGCCGCGTCACTCGACTTTGAGCTCAAAGGCATCGTCGTTGACGGAAATCGCGTAGGAGCCAGCGGCCAGCCGGCGGGTGCAGCTTAATTCGATGACGGTGTCGCTGACGCGTTCGAGGTTCGCGGGCACCCGCCGTTCGCGGAAGCCGCCGACGGGCACATTGGGCGCGATCCGGGTAAGGACGACTTTGCGGTGGCCGCTGGAATCGCGCGTGGTCGGCGCCATTTCCATGTCGGGGTAGCCCTCGAGCTGGGGATATTTCTCGGACCGGTCGCCCTTGATCGCGCCCACGTAGAGCACGCGGACGTCGCCGCCCGGCACGGTCGGAACCGTATCATGCCCGCTAAAGACGAGGTCGGCGACTTTGTCGGCAGTCGCGGGTGCGTTCGAACTCTTGCCGAGTGAGTTGAAGAAACCGCCGATCGCCTTGAGAGCGCTCTTGCTGACCTTGCCATCATTACGCGGCAACGGCTGCCAGGCGCCGGCGTTCCAGACGTAGGCACCGGACTCGGCGGGGTAATCGCCCGCGAGGTTGCCTGTCACCGCGGTGCCGCCCGCGACCGGAAAATTCATTTTCCAGCCCTGGCCTTCGCCCTGCAGTTCACCGCTCAAGGCGGAATCCGTGATATCGAGCGCAAGCAATTGCCCGTCGGACCGGCTGAGCGGCGGAAAACTCAATCCGGCGCGGCTGCTTGCGCTGCCGCGCAGCCTTCCTGACGTCAGCGTGAGGCGTTTGGCGAACGAATCCAGGCTTCCGTGAAAATCGCGGGACACGCCCGGGTGCTCTGGCGATTCGATCACGGCGTCGATGGCGTCGCCATGCGGATCCACACGGCGGAAGCGCAGTTGGATTTTTTCGGCGGTGGAATCGCCCTCGTGGCTCGCAGCGCCCGGATAGGCAGTGCCCTGCTTCACAATGGCGAGAAGAGATTTCATCTGCGCCGCCGCCGCGGCCTGCAGCTTCGCGACTTCATCCGCCGACAGCGGAGCAAAATCATAGGAAAAATCTGCGCCCTCGCCTTGGAAATGACCGCTCACCAGCCGGAGGGAAACGTCGGAATCATGATTCAGACCGGCAGGGGAAGCGCTGTCCGCCGATTTGACCGCGTCGCTGGCCTGAGTCTCCAGATGCAGTGACAAGCCGCCGGTGTGGTATCGGTTGGCGATAACGGTCCCGGTATAGTTCCGCTGCCAGGCATCGCGGCCCGCCGGGGCTAGCGTGACCATGACCGTGCCGTCTCCGCGGTCCTGCTGGTTGAAGCGCAACACATAGTCGAAAGTCTGCGGGTTATTCCGGCTGCGAATGACGCCGCGATAAATCTTTCCGGCGTCGGCGGCCTCAAAAAGTGCCGCACTGGTCGACTCGATGTCCTTCCGGACGGCCGTCACTTCCGCTTCTGACAGCCGGTTCAGCGAAATATCGTGCCGATCGTCGCGCACTGTCAGTTTGCCGCCATTCAACTGGAAGACGAAGTTCCAGGCCTTGTCGTCGGCCAGCAGCGGACCGGCATCCGCCACGGCTTCGTCACCCTTGGTCGCCAGGGCGATGGTGAGCGTCTCGCTATCGGCATCGAAGGCGAACCGGCCCGTCAGCGGCCGCTTGTCCGTCCAGTTGCCGTCGTTGCGCAACAGCGCGGTGACCTGCTTGGAGCGGAGATTGACGCCCGTGAATTCGAGAAAAATCTTCACTGGCTGATTGCCCTCGATGGCCGCGGTACCGCCAAAAACCGTGCCGACGTTGATGCTGTCGAGGAGGTCGGCGATGATCTTTTGCTGTTCCGCCTTACGTTCCTCGAGAAAAGCCTGCCGACCGGCCTCGATTTTGTCCGGAACGTCGACCTGCGCGGCCGCGAGCGCTCGAAGTTTCCGCAACTCCTCAGGGTCGTCGATCAAACGGGTGGCACCGGCATAAGCGCCGCGGGGTTTTCCGCGCAGCTCGCCCGGCGCCGGGTTCGTGTTCGCGCTTTCAAGCTCCCAACCTTCGTGGCCTTTGACGGCCCGCAGTTTGCCGCTGAAGGAAAGTTCGGTGCCTCGCGCCGTGGTTTCATGCAGAAAGGTCGACTGGAGCAGGGTGGTGTCCAAGTTCTTCATTCCGGCGAGTTCGAGAATCCGGGGCGCGGTCTTGCCCGAGAGAATGCGGCGCGTGTTCTGCCAGGCGTCAGGATCGAGTTTCAACTCGTCGCGCAGCAGTGCCGTCGGATCGGCCAATTCGTACAGCGGCTCGGTTACTTCCGCCTTGGCTTGATAGGCCACTAGCGCACGCCCGGGTTCGGCGGCCGGAGTAACCGTGGAAGTAACCGAGGTCAGTTTCAGCCCGGGATGCTCGACGATTTTCTCCACCGCGGCGCGCACGAGGCCGGACGACGGCGCGCGGTTGCGCTGGGAGATGAAGAAGAAAGCGCCCACGGCCAGCACGGCGACGACGGCCACCGCAGCGAGACCGAGCTTGAGCCCCTTGCTCATCGGCGGGCGCGGCGGGCGCGGCGGCGCGGGCGGGACCGGCGGCGCCGGCATG
>OCZT010000299.1_pt1 | contig 47653 bp, 44 predicted proteins | sample 1539031 | NCBI WGS metagenome assembly OCZT01 (sample SAMEA3539308, study PRJEB22396) | soil metagenome | biome: tundra; feature: field; material: soil | place: USA | collected 2010-05 | depth 0.15 m
TGCGGCGCAAAGATGGCACGGTGTTCTACGCCGACATCAGCGCGGCACAGGTCACTATGCAGAACCGCCGCTGGCTGCTGGGCGTGTTCCGCGACATCACCGCGCGCAAGCAGGCCGAGGAGGCGCTGCGGCAAAGCGAGGAGCGCTACCGCCTGCTCTTCGAGAGCAACCCGCTGCCGATGTGGGTTAACCATCTCGAAACGCTGCGCTTCCTCGCCGTGAACGAGGCCGCCGTGCAACACTACGGCTACACCCGCGAGGAATTCTTGGGCATGACGATCAAGGACATCCGCCCGCCGGAAGACATTCCCGCGCTGCTCGAGTCCATCGAGGAAGTGGGCGCCGAGAGCCGGGGTTCGATCGCGTCGCGGCACCGGCGGAAGGACGGGACGATCATCCACGTGGAGATTGTCTCCCGCCCGCTCGTGTTCAACGGCCGCGACGCGCGGCTGGTGCTCGCCGCCGACATCACGGAGAAAAAGCTGCTGGAGGAGAAATTCCTCCACGCACAGCGGCTCGAAAACCTCGGCATGTTGGCCGCGGGCATCGCGCACGATCTCAACAACGTGCTCGCCCCGATTGTGTTTATCGCCCCGTTGCTGCGTCCAAGGCTGTCCGACCCGCGCGACTTGAAGATCCTGAATACCCTCGAACAAAGCGCGGGGCGCGGGGCGGGGCTGGTAAAACAGATCCTAGGATTTGCGCACAGCACCACCGGCGAATTCCGGCCCACGCAGGTGAAACACCTCGCCCGGGACATCATCGGCGTCATCGAGGAGACCTTTCCCAAAGCCATCGAGCTCGAGCAACAAATCCCGTCCGACCTCTGGTTGGTGGAGGGGAACCCAACCCAGATCCACCAAGTGCTCCTCAACCTGTGCGTGAACGCCCGTGATGCCATGCCGCGGGGTGGCCGGCTGCGAATTGCCGCGGCCAACCACCGGTTGGATGCGCTGGCGGCTGGCACGATTCCCGGAGCCCGGCCGGGCGCCTGGGTTGTCCTCGAGGTCACTGATACCGGCTCGGGCATTCCTCCCGAGGTCTTGGCCCACATCTGGGAGCCTTTCTTCACCACCAAGGGCGCGAACAAGGGCACGGGGCTGGGTCTGTCCACGGTGCGCGGCATCGTCATCAGCCATCATGGCTTTGTGGAATTGGACACTGCAGCCGGCCGCGGCACCACCTTCCGCGTGTTTCTGCCGGCCATCGAAAGCGCGTCATCCCAACAGAAAACCGCCGCGCCTTTCGCCGTCCCCGAAGGCCGCGGCGAACTCATTCTCGTGGTGGACGACGAGGCACTTATCTGCGAGCTCATCAGCACCATCCTTGGAAACCACGGCTATCGGGTTGTGAGCTGCGGTAATGGGGTGGAGGCGATTACCTTGTTTGCCGCTCGGCCCGGCGAAATTCCCCTCGTGATTACCGATGTCGATATGCCCTACCTCGGTGGGGTGGCGCTGGCCCGCGCCCTGTTGCATCTTTGCCCCGACCTCCGGCTCATCGCCATGAGCGGATTGACCCACACGAAGACCGACAGCTCTGATGTCCCGGAGATGCAGAAATTGGTGCACGCATTTCTCCTCAAGCCATTCAATGCCGAAGCGCTGCTCAGCGCCGTGGACAAGCTGCTTCATCCTGCCGGGAAACCCTAAACCGCCATGCCCTCCATTCTCCTCATCGAAGACGACGATCTTTTTCGCGAGCCGCCCGGCACGATGGGCACGTTAGGCCAAAGTCACCCAAGCCACGGCGGGGATGCAGAGGCAACTAATTATCGGGCCGCCCTCGTATTCCGCCTCAAACCACAGTTGGCGATGGCCACGAAAGGTAGCCTCCGTTACCATGTTCTGCATGAAGCAAGTCCACATCAATGAAATGACCTCCGCCGTGATCGAAGCACTTGGCCTCCCCGAAACCAAGCGAGCCGTGGTGGCGCAAGCCCTCCGGTCCCAATGGGACGGCAAAGTTGCCCTGGTCTGGACTCGCACTGACATCGCCCGCATTTGCGACCAAAACGGTTGGAAGCGGCCAGCGCTCAATGCTTGCGACGATCTGCTCGACTCCCTTCAACTTGAGACTCAGGGCGTGACCACCGAGACCATCGAGGCCCGATTGCGGGATGCCGGGTTGGCCGTGCCCGAGTGACCGGCAACGCGCGGGCACGCGGATTACCAGCGAGTTTGGCGTTAGTCACATAATGCCAAACCGGCCCCAGCGAAACTGCCGCATCAGTGCGCTGCCACTCTCTTTGACCAAGGCTTGTTCCTCGGCCGGTGATTGGGGCACGACCCGGCGGGAAGGCGTCCAGTGTGCTTTTGAAGTGAATACCGCTGGCCACGCAGCAACGCCGGCGGCTGTTCAAAGCGCCTCGATCAGTGCCGCCGCGTCTTCTGCGGTCTTGAGTGAAAAAACCGTCTGCAGGCGGCTATCCCGTAGTTTGGTTTGCCGAATCAATTCCGCCATCGGATGGTCGCAGCAGATGATGTCCGCCTCGTTCACCGCCACGGCCAGTCGATAAATATCAAGCGTGTCGTTCGGCCGGGATCTTCGCCCCGCCTTCAGGTAGCCAAGTTCGAGCTGTGCGCACAGTCGTGAGTGCGCGAGCAGCGTCGGCTGCCCCTCCCATCGATGACACCGCACGGCTCCGATCAGAGTTTCGCATTCCTCGCTGGAGATATCGTGCTGCAATAGGAACTGGGCAATGCCAACGGTGCATTCCCATTCCGGCTTGCCCGTCTCAAGGTTTTGATCCCTGCGAATTGCCTTCAAGAGCCTCCACATCGAGGCTGCGCGTTCAAGCCTGATCGCCCTGTGGATGTCATCGATCGACATCTCTGGCCGGTAGCTGGCGGGGGGATATGGGGTCTGGTCTAACCGCTGTTGATATTCGCCTTTGGCCATTCGATGGAGCCGCCCCATTGCCTCAAAGTCGGTTCCGGGCCGGATGCGCAATGGTCCCCGCACGAGGGTCGGTCGATTTTGGTCGGGGCGCACTAACCCCAGCGTTTCGCGGGCGATCCTTTCCCCGAAAAAGCGGAAGGCCCATCCACCGGAGAGGGCATTCCCAATGGCGAATATCCCATTCCGCAACTCCTCTCGAAGCATGGCGCTCTCGAAGATTGTTTCCTGGAAGTGCAGTGGGCAGATGACCTGTCCACGAGCCACCTTTTCCCCGAGTGCCGCATGCAGCCGGCAGGCACCGGCATTCTCCCGCGTGTGGAAATTCCAGAGGAAATTCTGGTCCAGGCTTACTTTCAGAGGCCCGGAGTATTCTTCGGGGGCGGGCCGGGCCTCTGCCGGCGCTTGTTCGCCAATCGCCTTGGAGCCATCTGGGGGGCTCATTGAATCTGGACGCCTTAAGGTCTCGTCGCCGCCACGCATTACTTGACGATTTTCCGGATGGCCTTCCCCAATTGCCTCGAAGTCTTCACGGCGTGCTCAACCATGCGGGGAATATCGTTCGCGGTGCCGTAGAGCCGTATGCTGCTGGAGCCGCCATGTGCCCCATCGTATTCGTCCCATTCGAGGTAGTCGCGAATCTTGATGATCGAGGGATCCAGCCGGCCCCACATCCAGACGCAGAAGTGGAGCTGTTGGTCCTGCGGGGTGATTGAAAGCCCAACCCACTTGACCGCCTTGCGATGGAAATCCGGTAGGTAGCACTGCACCTCACCGCCATCGGCATACCCTTTGTAGGTTGGTCTGGTAAGGTTGGAGTAGGTCTTGAGGTTTCGACGGAACTGAAGGTTAGCTTCAGATCTGACTATCGACAACGCCCCCATGCATTTTTTGACCATACGCATGGATTTGGCAGCCCTCTTGATTTGATTGCCGCTAAAAGGCTCGGGACCGGCCATATCATTGTCGTTCATAAAGTCTAAAAAAACCACAGCGAGCGCTGAGACTCGGGCCGGGCGGAGCGCTTGGTAGAGGTCTTCCAGGAGCGCATGCTTCACCAGTTTGTATTTCCGACCGCGCTGATCGGTGTCAGGCGCCAGCGAGGCTCGCGTCGTTAGGTAGGTGACGTGCCCTTTGCGAAGATCCAGATACCGCTGAACCTGGGGCTTTCCCATCTGGCCCCAGCGCCCCGACTGAGTTTCGCTGGCCGTAATTTTCACCTCGATCAGATGGACCTTGGAGTTCGCCCGCAACATGAGGTCCACGCGGCAGTCCTTACTCAGGGACTCCTGCGTCGTGGCCTGAGCCAAATGAAAAGGCCGGGCCATCCGTTTGTCGGCAAAGATAACGGCCAGAAAGCGCCGCCGAAACACCACGTCGTCGTTGAAGAAATGCGCCAGCAGCTCCGTGGTGAAGTTCTCGATGCTGCGCTTCTGCGGATTGAGGCTGTAGCCCGCGAGTTGGGTAAAGAGGTTGGTCTGGCTCATGCCCGTCGGGGTTGAGGGTGACGGTGATCCTCTGGAGCCGATTGGTCGACACTAAGTTAAGAGCGAACCGGTAGGGGCTCGTTCTGCCCGCCCCCGACTTTGGTGTTAGTCAGCTTTCCCCAAACTCGCCCGGGCTGGGGGGCTCAACGGGAGGGGCCCGAAGCAAACGGCCTCGACGTTGTTATTGGAGGGGAATCCCGTCCTCTGCTACATCGCCTGCCTACTACTGGCAGCGGCACCAGGCCGGAAGGAATGCAATGCCCGACAACAAAATAACAAGAAGGACCGGGAACTCGACCGGACCTTCCGCCGCACCGCAATCCAGCAGGCCGCCCGCGCCGCCATCGACCAAAAGGCGGCCCAGGCCTATAAGCTGATCGTCCACGTCCTCAGCCCGAAAGCGCTCGAAAACTTCCAGAAGGAAGTCATCAAGCATGGCGGCGACCCCGCCGCTGCGATTTTCCTGCTCTTCGTCGAGCACCTTCTGGCGAATCCGGTTGAGCAGGCCCAGGCGGACATTCCTGAGCCTGTCCGTCGCCCCCGCAAAAATGCTGTCGCAGTCGATGTCCCCGGCCAGATGACGATTTTCGAGGAGACGGCGCCCCTTGCCGTGTCGGAGGTCACGCCGCCGGCCCCGGCGACGGTGCAGCCGGTTCCGCCGTTGCGGAGCCCGAAGCGCAAGGCTCTCATGAGCTGACCCTCACAGTCATGTAGACCCCGCCCCCCAGCGGGGTCTAATTTTGTCATGGCAGGATGCAGACCCCTCGCCCCTCAATAAGAACTGGTCGCCAGGGCGGCCTAGCCCACCGTGCTAATTTATCCGTAACTTCACTCCGAAAGCAGTTTCCTCATCCAATATCGCGCTTGGGTCGCCTTAAAGGTGCGACCGGCCTGGCCCTCCAACCAGAGCTTGGCTTGCTTGGGAGTGATAGTGCGGTGGGTAGAGAGCCTCGCCCGAAATTTGACCTGCACACCCTCATCAAGGAGAGGACGCCGGCCTCCAGCGTGGGCTTTGGGCCATAATCCAGGCACGCCGCCCTCGCGAAATTGATGGAGCCAAGAGGCAACACAACGAGGCGTGACTCCATATCGCGTAGCTAACTGAAACTGGGTCGATTGCCCTTCGGCGAAGCGCAGGACACAATCAAATCGTTGGAAATGTTGGCGGAGAGGTTGCGCTGCAACTCTTAGGGCTGCTCGGTCGGAGTTACTGATCGTAAGCGGCATTCTTCGCATTGCTCTGCGACCAAACTATGAAAAGGCAAAGGACAGATTTTGACCTGTCGGGATGAGCGATATTCAAGGTTCTACAATAGAACACATTAAGAAACAGTTCTAAACGGAAGCACTTTTACGTTATATATGAAGGAGGAAGGGTTTTCCTCCTCACCGAACTCAATTGTTTTGAGCACGGGAAAATCACTGGGCTTTTGCCCGTGTGTGCAGCGGTTGAGGCGAGATTCCACTGCGCTCCCAGTTACTCGCATGCAGCGAAAGAAAACGATCATGAGCACAGTAAGAAAACAATTAGGTGAAATGTTTGAACTAAGCGTTGATGAAATCCGCGCTACAATGGCCCGCCAAGCATCCAGCCTTGGGCCGCAATACGCCCAAACTGCGTTTGGCATTATCGCGTTACGGGGCAAGGTTGCCAACCCCGAGCATGTAATGCGCCTGGCTGGGGTGTCGGAAAACACGCTCAAAAACGCTCGGCGCTTGGTGCAAGTTTACGACGACTTCATCGAGCGGGGCTATGCTACCATGGAATGGCTATACGGCGTGAACTACATGGATGCCGTTGCCCTCAATCGGGTGGTGAACCGTGGTCTAAAAATGGTGGTGATTAGGAAAGGGCTGCTGACGGGGCGCGAGATTGCTTGGCGCGAGATCGAGTTCCTGGCTGAAACCGGACAAACCTTTGAGGAGGCGCGCAACGCGAGAGCATCATGATTTCGCACATCCTACATGACCAACTGCGGAAGCTCCGAGTTTACCTGGTGCAGAGCGAACAGTGGCCCATCGATGATAGGTTAGGCTACGACTTGAACGATCCCGAGGTTCGGGCGGAACTATTTCGCCTTAGGACCGTCCATTGGCCGCTATGCCCTGGGAATTATTGCATGGATGGGTCTCGCAGCGAACAACCAGATCGTGTCCGTGACCGATTCCAACTGACCGAAGAATTCGATATTTCTTGGGGTGTTGCTCGACCTCACCTCCTGTGGATCACGCGCATCGAAGGCGGACACCTCGATCGCGGAATTCCTGCAATTAGCGCGTGCGGTCCGCTAGACTACCTCGATCTCGAGGAAACTTTGGCTATTGTTCGGACCTTGGAAGCAGAATTTGAGGCGAATTGAGCTTGAACGCTCTTCAACTACTCCAGGTCGGCCAGATGGACGGGAGTAAAGCGCACAATTGTGCGCGATGACGCTGGACCATTGGGGAACAGGGGGTTCAGATGACCCAATCAATGAGTTCGGAATTTGGCACATCCATGGGGAAAAGGCCATAAAACGCAGCATTCGCGCTGGGCTGGATCAATATATGGGGATGGTGGAGCGTTTGAGGAAACCCAAGTCCGCGGTGGCAAGAGAAGCGCTGTTTGCGCTGGTGGCCGACCCAAGCAAGGAGCCGGCGTATCACGCGGTGCCATGGCTTCGACCTTTCTGCGGCTGCAAACTATGGATTCAAGGGCTTGGGCTTGGAAAAGATGAGGTGGGGCTGCGCTGGCTGCTGATCCAACGTTACCTATATTGGCGCCGCTTTCGTCCTAAACAGGCGCTTAGTAGCGGGTGGTATGTGCATGGCTACTGGAGAAAACGTGACGCGCTCAGTGAAGAGCGCCGCATCTTTCTAGAAAATGTAGGGATCAAAGTAATCGAGGTATGTGGGCGAAGGTCTCTCTACCGAGCAGTGTTTGCAGAGGAGTGACGCTCATCTTTTGGTTTCCCTCGGACGGCCATGAATTCCGATCGGATTCGATCGTCGCCGCCAGGAACACTCCATAATGCAACCTAATCCCCGCGTTGGGGAATGGAGCCATGCTCCGGCCCGCGCGTTCGCCCATTTGACAGGTGTGGTATAATGAGCGCCGTTCTTTCCATTGCGCATCGTTAGAGTGGCTTCCTCCTTGTTGGAGATCGCCCGCCAACCGAGCCTTTGTTTTCCGCCTAGCGGTCAACTGTGGGTCACGGTGGTCCATTGATGTGGGAGGCTGAAACCTCCAAAAACCTCAAGCCGAGCTTGAGTTTTTGTCTCGATGCGCGCTGGCCGGAACGAAAACACGCCCCCCATGAAATCCAACCGCCTCACCATGCCGTCTCCCGACGAAACCCGGTCGTTAGCCTCCGCGATTGAGATCGTCTCCAGCCTGCTGCGTTTCTTCCAGGACTTTGGCTTCGAGCGCGATGCGCGCTTTGCCGGCCGTGCCTCGGTGCTCGCCTTCACCAATGCCTTGATTCTGGCCAAGGAAAATCCCGCCGATGCGGCCAAGCTGGTGGAAGCGCTCGAGTTGCCAGCTGCCTTCCAGGAGCTGGCCCGGATCACGGCGGCCGAACTGGTGGCGGAAGTGCCGGACGATGACGAATGGGTGACCAACCTCTGGCGGAGCTTGCCGGCTCATTGGGAGCAAATGCTGGCCCCCAAGGGGCCCAATTCCTTGAACGCCCAAATCGTCTTCAGCCTCTCTGTCGGCCTCGCGGTCGGCACCCACGAGGTGGATTTTGCCGCGATGCTCATCAAGCGCGTCCTGCTGATGAATGTGGAGAACCGGTTTATCGCCTGCCGACTGAATGATTGGTCGGACAACCAATTTCGGCCGCTCAGTTCTCCGTTCCTCGAATTCGTCAGCTACTATTACTGTGGCCAGCCGGTTGAGCGGCGCGTCATGCTGCAGGAGGCCGGTGAGACCCATGCGTGTGCGTCCCATCTGCCGGACCCGTGGCGGATCGCCTTCTGGGTGGAGCAGGGCTGGGCCCGCGGTCGCCATCTCGCCGAGCAGCATCCGGATGTCGTCCGACGCTTGCTTGAGGAAGCCTCGGCGGAGGATCGGGCTTTTATGCTGAAACTTTATCAGGAGCTGGTCATCAAGCCCGCGGAAGCGAACGGACAGGTCGATATTGAGCAGGCGACGCTGGCATTTTTCGCCGCGAGTGAAGGAGGGCGTTGCGCGGTCGAGTATTGCAAAGGGGATCAACCGCAGAAAATGGCCCGGCTGGCCTTCGACTTCGCGCTTTGGATGGGAATTGTTTCCGCCCTGCCTATCCCGCGGCAGGAGGCGGCCTGATGGAGCGAACGACCGGGAGAGGTGCCGGCATCCTGATTGTCTCGGATGCTGTCCCTTCGCTTGTTTATGCCATTACTCGAAGGCGCTGACGCTTGTGTATCAGCGCTAGGTCCACAAACTACTATCTATGCAAACGCATCATGAATGGTTCGACAAACCGGCATCACGCCGGGGCGCGAACCTGCCAACCGAGCTTGGGAAGAGCTACGGTGGCCTCTTGGCGACAAGCCGTCGCCAAGGATGTGGGGACTATTCCCTAAATAAATTCCCCATGATGCGGCCGCAGCTTTTTGGCTCTCCGCATCATGAATACATCTAAACTCGCATTAAGATTCCGGGGTGGCGATCGCCACCACCTGTTCAATAATAACGGCACCTGGTTCGTCCGTTTTAGTGTCCGCGAGGCAGCTTGGCTCAAGGCCGATCGCCGACTGGTCGCTTCCCTGGCCACCAAGGATCTGACCGTCGCCCGCGAGCGGCGCGATTCGTTCTTCGCGCACCTGAAACTCCACGCAGATTTGGATCAGCGACTCAACTTCGCCTGGTCGGAAAGGAGGGCCGCCTAATGAGCGCCGGTAATTTCCTCTTCACCTCGGAATCCGTTTCCGAAGGGCATCCCGACAAGGTCGCGGACGGCATCTCGGATGCCCTGCTCGATGCCTATCTTGCGCGGGACCCCAAGGCGCGCGTGGCCATCGAAACCCTGTGCAAGGATGGGCTCGTGGTCGTGGCAGGGGAGGTCGCCACCGAGAGACCGCTTTCATCGGCTGAAATCGATCAGGTGGTTCGCCGGACGATCCGGGACATCGGCTACACGGACCCTAATGAAAAGTTCAGTGCGGATCGCGTTGTGATCACCAATGCAATCGGCCAGCAGTCCCGGGCCATCGCCCAGGGGGTGGGCTACGGCAAGGAACAGGGGGCCGGCGACCAAGGGCTCATGTTTGGTTTTGCGACGGATGAGACCCCGGAACTACTTCCCCTGCCCATCTCGCTCGCGCATGCGCTCACGCGAAAGCTGGCGCAGGCCAGAAAGTCCGGTGAAGTGGCCTGGCTCCGTCCCGATGCGAAATCACAGGTGACGGTGCGCTACGAAAAACACCGGCCGGTGGAGGTCACCGATGTGGTGGTCTCAACCCAACACGTGAGCGGCCAGGACCAGGCGGCAATCAAGGCGTGGGTCGGCAATGTGCTGCTCCCCCGCGCACTGGGCCAATGGCACCATGCCGGCATCAAGTCCTACATCAACCCAACCGGGGTGTTTGACACGGGTGGTCCGGAGGGCGATTGCGGGGTCACCGGTCGCAAGATCATCGTCGATACCTACGGCGGCTTTGCCCGGCACGGCGGCGGCGCCTTTTCCGGCAAGGATCCCTCCAAGGTCGATCGCTCTGCCGCCTACTTCGCTCGCTACGTGGCGCGGCAAATCGTCCTGCGGGGGCTCGCCCGCTCCGCTGAGATTCAGGTGTCGTATGCCATCGGTGTCGCGCAGCCGGTGTCCATCACGGTCGATACGCGTGGCACCGGTGACGATGTTCTGGCTGCGCAATATGCCGCCCAGTTCGACTTCCGGCCGGGTGCCATCATCGAGCAGCTCGATCTGCTCCGGCCGATCTACTCCGCGACGACCAACTACGGTCACTTCGGCAAACGCGATTTGCCCTGGGAAGCCTGAGCGTGCGACACCCCTGACCAAATAAAATCATGTGTGCTCGCACCCACTTCCTGCGCCAAATTGGCGTTTACGGCTACGACCAGGTCGAGCCAATCGTGCTCGCCGCCCTTCTTTCCGAGGATCCGCTGCTCCTCATCGGTCGGCACGGCACGGGCAAGACCTACCTCCTCAACTCGCTCTCCGAGGCCTTGGCGCTTGAGCACCGGCATTACAACGCCAGCCTCGTCTCGTTCGATGACCTGGTAGGGTTTCCCTACCCGGACAAGGACGGGCTCTCGATCCGGTTTATCGAGACTCCGGCTACGATCTGGGGCGCCGAATCCGTGCTGGTGGACGAGCTGAACCGCTGCAAACCGGAGCATCAGAACCGGTTTTTCTCTCTGGTGCATGAGCGCCGGGTCCAGGGCATGCCGCTGACCAAGTTGCGTTACCGGTGGGCGGCGATGAATCCGGCGGGCGAAGAGAACGGCTACCTCGGCGCCGAGCCCTTGGATCCTGCGCTGGCCGATCGCTTCGCCTTCATCGTGACCGTGGCGGACTGGGCGGACCTTACGGCGGACGAGAAGGCTGCCGTCACAGATCCACGGGGCGACGGGGCGATTTCCCGCGACGGCGGACAGTTGCGGCAATTCCTCAGCGAGCGGCTCGTGCGTTTCAAAAACCTGCTGCAGTCGCCTCCCGCCCATGTGCTCGGCTATGCCTCGACGGTGTCGACGACGCTCGGCCAGGCCGGCCTCCGGCTCTCGCCCCGTCGCACCCGGCAGCTGGCGCGTAATCTGCTCGCTGCCGTCTGCGTCTCCGACCTTCCGCACGAAAGGCTTTTTCGGCTGGTCCTACGGGCAAGTGTGCCCCAAGTGGCCACGGGTGAGGCGGCGCCGCGGGAGACGATCGACGCCGCTCACCACGTGGCATGGGATACTGTAGCGCTGACGGGCCGCGAAAAATGGCTCCATGAGTTTGCCCTCGAACCTGACCTCGCCAAGAAAGCCGGGCTGCTGCTCACCTGTTGTCCGGATCCTGATACCGGCAGCGTGGCGGTCTCACAACTGTTGGCTGGCGAGACACCCGAGCGGGTGGCCGCATTCGCTTTAGCCGTCCAACCGCATCTGATGGAGTGCGCCAACCCCCCGGTCGGAGCCGATGGGCTGAATGATCTGGGGCGCATCCTGTCCGAGGTCAGCGAGGTAAATGCTGACTTGGAATGGCGGGATCCTAATCGCAAACCCAACAGTCTTCCCGGGGGAGGGAAATGGGATGCGGCCGTCCCCGGGCATGAGTTGGCCGTGAAAGCTATGGAGGATTGGCCCAAGAAGCGCCAACTGCGGGCGATTCATTACCTCGATCACCTGGTGGCCAGGAGCAGGAGAGTCCCGGAAAACTGGGGTGACTTGCTGGGGGACTTCGAGCGCTGCGTCACCACGGCGGGGCACATCCGTAAAACCGAACAGATCAAATCCCATGGGCCCGCCCTCATATAACTGCGTGCATCGCCTGCGCAGCTCACTGCTGAAACCGTCCGAAGGTGAGCAATTCTTCAGGCAAGGCCTCGTGCTGGCCTTCGGACTTGAAGATGCGCCCTCGCGGGTGGAACGCGCCCGCTCCCTGCTTGCCCGTGAGGGTCTGCCCGATGTCGCAGCGGCGCGTGCGCGCTTTCATCTTCCTGCGGGCCGCTGGCTTTGCCGGTCCTACACGGACGGGCAGGTCTGCGAGAATACGACGGACGAGGAGTTGGGTATCCTGGGCGGCATGGCATTTACCAACGATGAAGGCTTTCGTCCCACTTCTCTGACTCCATTGCTCTGCGCTCTCATTCTTGGCCTCTGCGGACCCTCCTACTACGCGGCGGACCGCCCCCTGATTTGGAGCGAAGCCCGTCTTGGCCGGCGCCTGGTGTTGTATCGGGCGACAAACTTCTACGACGAATCCCCATGACGATTGACGAAGCTGGATTTCATGCGCTCCTCGAGGAGTTGACGCAGGAGAATACGCTGGCCTGCCGGGGTCTGCTGGGGATTTCGCGCCTGGAATTCACGGACTCGGTCGCCACGGCTGCGGTGTCACTGGAGGCCCGGCCGGTCCTGCGGGTGAATCTCGAATTCGTTCGGAAGCACTGCGCGCGGGAGTCGCACGTGAAGGCTCTCCTGGTTCATGAGTTTCTCCATATCCTTCTTCGGCATACCCTCGAGATCCGACACATGACCCCCGCGATCAACATCGCGCTGGATGCGATCATCAACGCCATCATTCACCGGAAACTCGGAGCAGAATTCAGCAGCTTCATGAGCTTGTATTACGCCACGGCGCAAGGGCCCTTGGTTCTGTTGCGCAATAACGAGGCCGTGGACAATGAGCACAACTTGCTTTTACGCGGAGAAAGCACCAGTGCAGACTTCCAGCCTGATTCTAACCGGCTTGCCACCATGCAATGGCTCGAGCTGGAGGGCATCCAGCTCTGGAGTTCAATCTACAAGGGGAAAGCCCTGCACGAGGATGTGCTGGAGTTCCTGAAAGCCAAACGCATCGAGCAGTGGCAAACCATGCTGGCCAATGGCACGCCCGTGTTTCTCGGCAACCATGCGGGCGATGACTCATTTGATTTCGACGATATTCCGGGCGAATTGGCCTCGCGTCTAAGGGCATCAGCCAAGGAGCTGGTAGGGCAGGGCATTCTGCCGGATCACGCTGCGCATAAGCCTGGCGATCTGTCGGTGCCACCTGCGCAGATCCCCGCTGTGGCTGCATGGGAGAGATTGACGCTCCAATTGCTGCGAAGACTGGTGGTTCCTGACCGCCGGGGCGGCGCGCGAGAGTTCCAGCCCGCGTGGGCTCATCTGCCGGTGTTGAATGAGGGAGACCGCCGGGGGTTGTTACGAAGCCTCTGGAACCCCCTTGTCAGCGAAATCACCTGGCCCACGCATCGCTCTCAACCCCGCGGCAGCGTGGCAGTATATCTCGATGTAAGCGGTTCAATGACGGGCGAGCTCAAGGCACTGGTGGCGCTCCTCCACCGCTTCGAGCGTCATCTCAGGCGTCCGTTCTGGGCATTTGCCAACACTGTTGAGCCGGCTCACCTGAAGGGTGGCCGGCTGGTCACTCGCTCCACCGGAGGAACATCAGTTGCCTGCGTCCTCGACCATCTGCGGCGCACCCGGCCAGCAAAAGCTCTCATCATCACTGATGGCTTTGTGGAGAAACTTCGGTCCAGCGACTACATGGTTTCCGGAACCAAGGTTGAGGTGCTGCTCACGTCCAAGGGAACCCCGGATGTGATTCGTCCTTCAGGCTGGTCGATCCACCAGTTACCCCTCCATAAAAGTGTCTCAACGAAATTAGGATAATCCTTGGCCCGTGGTGTAGTGTTCGATGATCGCGAGATGTTGAGGTGACTCTCCGCGCAGGAGGAGACCGGCGCGGAGCAGGGCATCATGGACCAGCTGGCACGTGGTCGTAGACGCCGGGCGGAGGTAATGGCGATATTCGTAGGCCCAGAAGAACGCCATCCCCAGATAGTGACGGGTCCCGACGAGCTTCTTGTCCATGGCTAACAGGCGATCATGCAGCTTAAGCGAAACGTTAAGTTGTAAGGACAAGCGCAGCTGACTCCCGGGTTGATGCGGGGTGACTGCGCTGACCCGAACCTGCTCGGCCTCCAGCAAGCTGCTGTCTTGAACAAAACTCGTCGCCAGAGGAAGCAGGGTCTCTCCGGCTTCCTTAGCCGCCGCGGCCGCCTTATCCTCGATGAGCCTTGCGATAAGCGGAAGGGCCCACGCCTCGAGATACTGACGGAGGTGGTCGGGCGGAAGGTCAGCAGGGACGGTGACGCCATCATAGGGCTCAGCGATGTAGCAGTCGGTGAAGAAAAGATCCCATTCGGGGGGGCCATCCTTTAATTCTGCGAGAACGTGCTGGTTGACCAAAATGGCACGGGCGTATTCGTCACCATAACCGTTTGCCCGCAGAAAGCGGCGGGCACGGTGGGATGACTTGAGCAAAGAAGTCGCGGGAGGCGTCGCGGCGAGACCTTGGAGGGGGATAGTTTTCATAAATAGGGGGGTGGAGTTGCTCACGAGGCCCAGTCGAAGGGCCAAACAGGCACGGGGTTGAACGACACTGCTTCGGGGTTGATGACGATCTCTTGCTCCCCGCGCTCGTTGAAATACGCGAGCACGTCACTTTTCTCGCAGGTGCCGCCCATCACCCGGGGGAACGCCCGGTAGTGCTTGCGCCCGCCGAAGATGAGGCGCCGGGGTCCGCACGAGTAGTGCGCGAACTTCACGGCACGCTCCAGATCCGTTGTCCACGAAAGCCCGCGGGCCCCGGCCGCCGAGTCACAACCCCGGAAAACCGTCAGGGTCTCGGGTAGGCTATCGAAGACTTCGCGGTCCTCGGGGGACATCAACGCCTCCCGGTCAGGGCGCGACGCCTGCAGGAGCGCCAGCCACTCCGCGGTGTGCGGGTAGGTGGTCTCCGTTGAAATCCACACGCTCCGGAGAAGGACCCAGTATTCGGCGTCGTCCAAAGAGGGAATGAGTTCCAGGAAAGGGCGCATCCGCTTGTGCGAGTCGAAGAGGGTGAGATAGTGGCTAAAATCCCGCTGGGCGAGGGCACGGCAAAGCATGCCGCGCAGAACTGGTTCGGCGCATGCGACAGATGGCAAAGACGCCGGGGCCTGCTGGAACTCCTGCGTGATCGGGCTGCTCATTGGGAGTCCTCCTCGGCCTCGTGGGGCGGCGAGGTGTTGGCGGTGGTGCTCTCGAGCACGTCGGCGATCTCGTCGTATGTTTGCGCGAGTTCTTGGAGGTTGGCGCGGAGTTGCTTTAGTTCGGCGGGAAATAGCCGAGTTGCGGGAATTTTGGCACTCATTTGCCGATAGTTCTCCGCTTGATCGCGGAAAAAAGAGGCAACGTCAGCAGCGCGTGCGAAATTCCCGTTGAGCGCGGCGGGAAGCGAAATTGCAGATGAGGATTTCATGGCGGGTTATGGGTAAGCGCTATTTGATGGCGCCCTGGCGATCCTGCCAGGCGGCCCGGATCGCCCGGGGAGCGGTCACGGCGAAGGTGTCGCGACACTACCCGATAACTACACTCTCCAATGTTGCATAATTGCTTCAGTCGACCTCAGCCTTAAGGGTAATGTCTGCGCGCCACTTCGCTGAACAATTGCGCCTAAAAGCGTCCACGCTGCACGCCCAGGGCAGAACCGTCACCCAGATCGCAGCAGAGGTGGGGCGGAGCGAAAGGGCGGTCTATGGCTGGGTTAGAAAGCTAAAGGAGGGCGGAGCGGCAGCCCTAAAGAGGCAGCCGGGCACCGGCAAGTCCCTCGGCCTGACCAAGGCCCAGTGGCTAAGGCTCGGCCGAGACCTGGAGCGAAAGCCCGCGACCGCGAGAGTGAAAGCCGCTCAGTGGAATCCTTCGGCCTTTGCAGTGCTGGTGACCAAGGTCACCGGCAAGCCGTGCAACCGCTTCCTGGCTCGCCGCATGATGCCGGTGCTCGACTACTACTACAAGAAGCCGGAGGTAGACGAGGCCTTGAAGAAGCCGAAGCGGGCGGGCACCTGGCTGAAGCACGAGGCTTCGCGGATCCCACTGAAACCAGATCCGGTCCCAGCCCAAGGCCAGGATTCCGAGCGTTAACTTTTGTCCGAAACTTATCTCTGTGGGCTGATTTTCGGCAAGACGCAGAAGGCTATTCTGTTTCACTGTCACCCAGTGTTTCCGCGGAGACATTATCTCTTGCTGCATTAAACACGCGCGAAGGCGTCAATTCTCCACATGCTTTCAACAACTGAACAGTTACTTGTTCCCGAGAACTTCATTCGAGCAACTCGTGATTCCGGCTACAAAAGTTTTGGTGCTGCGATTGCTGAACTGCTTGATAACTCATTCCAAGCGCTTGCGCTGACGGCATGGATTGAAATCAGGCGAGAGAGCAACAATCAGCATGAATTGATTATCTCTGTAGCAGACGATGGCGAGGGAATGAATTTAGATATCCGGGCCTCGACTACTAATGCACTTCGACCCAAGCCAACCGCAGACATGCACTGATAGTTGAGCGTGATGCGAGTTAAGGTCGAGCCTGTAAGAAGAATAGTCCTTCTAGCTGACCGCGGCTGGTCAGTTGGAAATTGGTTAGCTGCTGCTTGGTTTCTATCTCTTCTGCATGAGCGCCCGAGCTTTTACCGATGAAGAGATAAACCTCCTGGATCGGCATTTCGGGGAGCGCAACTGCACACGGGATCGGTTGCTGCTGCTGCTAGGCGTGACGACTGGACTCAGGATTCACGAACTCCTCTCGGTGACCGTAGCAGACCTGTGGAACGGAACCGAGGTCGTCCGCGACCTCTGCATTCAGCGCGCACGACTGAAGGGCGGGTGTTCCCTTAAACGCCGCGCGGTCCGGGGTCGGCGGATTCCTCTCGCTGATAATGTCCGGGAAATCGCCGCCGACCACCTGGCGATGATCGGCATGTTCGAGCCCACCCGGGCCGTGTTCGGTTCGCGCCAGAGCGGGGCTGGAGCGATGACTCTCTTCCAAGCCTACCGCCGGCTCCGGCAAGCCTGCGGGGCCTGTGGCATTGATCTCGTCGGTGTCTCGACGCACTGCTACCGCAAGACGTTTTGTCAGGCATTCTATAATCGCACGAAAGATTTGCTACTTACGCAAGTAGCTATGGGGCATGCGAATCCGTTAACAACGGCCGTCTACCTCCGGGTCGATCAGGGCCGAGCCGACCAGATCATCCGGGAACTCGCTGGCCGGCTGGGCAACCCGGCGCCCGTGGCAGTGCTGACCGTGACGGGCTGAGTTCAAAGTGTCGGTGAGAACATAACTCTCGGGCGTAGGAGGCCTAACCGCGGTGGTCACCCACTGTGATATGAGCCCCCCGAAGGTTTTTGGAAAAAAAACCTCCAGAACAGGAGAGAGGGAGGGAAGGGAGGGAGGGAAGGGATAGTCTATGAGCCCCCTTGGCTGGACTGGTCCCGGAGGTTCGATGGAAAATGGCGAAAATAATTCCATAAATCTCTTAGAGAGAGACTTGGGGGAATAATGGGTCGATTTATCGCCCGCCGAACGACGGACCAGTCCGTTGAAACACGCTCCACTGAGTTATTAAGGCGGGTATGAAGCCCCTAAAAATCCCTCACCCCGCCCCTCAATTGGCTGGATCCGCCCCGGAGCGGATTTTAGCCCCCTGCGTTGAAGAGATCCTCCCGCAACTCTGCCCCAAGCTCCAAGCCTGGCCGCGCACCGCGGAAATGGTGCGCTACTGTTTCCATGTGGTCCTCACCCATGCGGACAAGGACGACGGTCTCGCTGCCGTCAATGCGCGGACCTTCTGCCGGGTCACGGGCCGCCGCCACGGGCACGCCATTCTCAATCAACTGGTGGACTTGGGCTATTTGGCCAGTGACGGCAAATACTGCGCGGGAAAATTCTCGAAGCACTTCAAACTCGGCGTGCGGGCAAAGGGCCTGCCGCTCTTGCACCACGACGCCGCGCCGGACATCTCCCGTCGCCTGCGCCAACTGCGCACAAACAAGGTCACGGAGGCGCTAGGCCTTTCGCCGGAGGCCCAGGTAGTCTTCACGGATCTCTCGCGCTTCAGCCTGGAGTTGGACCAGTCGGTCGAGGCGATCTTGGCCTGGTGCCGCGCCGAGCGGCCGCGGTCCGAGCCTTTCTACCGGCTCGCGATCGACCAACTGGCCCGGGGGCACCACTTCCTGGTGCGCTGCGTCACCGGGCGCCTGTTCCACAACCTGGCGTCCATGCCAAAAAAACTGCGCCCGCTCCTCAAGGTGGACGGCGCCCCCTGTGCCGAGGTCGACATCGCCGCCGCGCAACCGACCCTCCTGATCTCCTTCTATCCGGCGCCCAGCATGGAGCGCACCCGCTACGCCGACATGATCCAGACGGGTTGCTACGAGTATCTGATCCGGGAGATCGCACTCATGACGGGCGAGCGGCTCAGTCGCGATACGGTCAAGCAGCAGTGGCTCAAGGAGGTCTTCGGTCTCGACTGGCAACGCCGGCAAGTCTGGGCGATCCTGACCCGGGACTTTCCCTTGCTGTGCCGGGTAATGGACGAGATGCGGGCGGACGACTATTGTGAAACCGCTCATCGCCTGCAGCGGTTGGAGGCGAATCTTGTCATCGGGCAGATGGTGCCGCGGATCAAGCAGGTGATGGGCAACGTGGGGATTTCGACGGTGCATGACTCCCTGCTCTGCCCACGCCTGTTGGCGGAGTCGGTGGCGGTCATCATGCGTGAGGTCTTGGTCGAGGCGCTCGGGGTTGAGCCCCTGCTGCGCATTACCTAACGGCTGGACTGGTCCGGTGGGGGAGGAAAGGGCCGGGCCCATGAGCCTCCCGATTCTCCACCTCTTGGACCGGCGATGTTATCTGTCCCTAGCCATGAAAACATATCCGACGCCCAGGCAATGTCTCGAACACGATCGCGCCCGCAAGCAGCGCTACCGCGAAGCTCTTCACGCGCGCGGCTACGTCCAGCACACCCTTTGGTCTAGTCCTGTCGGTTGGGCGCAGCTGAGGGAGTTGGTGGAGGGAGTGGGACTGGATCTCATCATGGGTAAAAAAATGCGCACTGGGCGAACGGGACCCACTGGGCGAGGGCAAGAAAGCGCGGACAACTTGGGCGAAGGAGTGGGTAGTCCAGCATACCCGTCGGACATTTCCGCGCCGGAGGTGCAATCATGAGCAAGCCTGGCAAGCGGGATCAGCACCTCGACATTAGGGTCAACGGGGAGGAGATGACCGACATCCTTCGTCGCGTGCCGCCTGGCGCCGGCACCGCGGACTGGGTCCGGGCGGAACTGCTCGACCGGCCGATCCAGCGGGGGCGGGTGGTCCGCACGAAAGCCTACCGGGATCTCACCCCCTACAAAGACCGTTTGCGGTCCAGCGCCCTGCTTTCAATTGCCTCGAGCCTGGGTTGGATTGCGCGTTCGCCTCTCGACCCGGCGACTCACCGCAAACTCGAGGTGGTGCTTGGACTGGTCCGTCATGAAATCCTGAAGGAGGATCCGTCATGCTGACCCAATGGTTTCCCGAAGGCACCGAAGCCTACACGGTCGGCTACGGGGTCGGCTGGGGAAAAACGGATGACCCGCGCCGCCCCCAGGTGTTGCTCGGGGACCCGGAGCTGTTTTATCACCACGCGCAGCGTTCCCCCTATTCGCCGGCGCATTTTGCCTTCGCCCTCTGCTTTGAGGAATTACTGCCCCCGCCGGAGGCATTAGCCGTCTTTACCCGCATGGTGGACGCCATGGTCGTGGGCCGGCGCATCGGGGCGATCGACTTGCTGGCGATTCAACATTGGGAGCCAGGTCCGACCGGTGCAAGGGACCGCACGGCGGTGCATGGTTATATCTCCTCGACCGACTTCTACCGGGGGCGCCGCCTTCAGCTCTTCGAGCGTCAATCGGGCTACCGTATTGAACTTGCCCAAGAATTGATCAACCAGTCGTCGCCCTATGGTTCGCCGAAGGACCCGGATAAGGCCCGGGTTATCACGGTGACGACCCGCCCTCGGACGCCCGCCCGGATTGAGGTGGCCGATCGATTCAAGGCGGCCGTGCGTTTAATGGGCGCCGATCAACACTCGCCTGACATGCTGGTGACCACGTTGCGGGCGTCAGGCGCAGGGCGGGTGGAGGTGGACTCGGGCCGCCCGGGTCGGTTGGCCGCATCGTTTGGATGCCAGACGCCTGACGGTGAGGAGATGCGCGCCCGGGTCCTCATTCGCCCGGGGCAGCAGGAGTTACTGATGAGGGGGAGCGCATTGCGGCTACTATTGGGCAACCGCTATGAGCGGTCCCCCGAGGTGTTCGAGAAAATGCGCAATGAATTTTTGACGCAGGCGGCCCAGGCGATGGTCCTCTACGACAAGAAGCACGGCGCCGACCCTCGCCATTTCGCCCGGGTGATGGATTGGGCTCACGGCCTGGACCTTCCTGTCCTCGCGCCCCCAGTTCTGCAGCCCCGGTCGCAGACTGAGGATCGTGCCCCGGGGGATAAGGTGACTGCGCCCAGGTCAATTTCACCCCGAATCACTGAGGACGAGTTCCGGATCCAGCCGCTGGCGCCTCCGGGGGTCGGAGAGATCGGTGCTCCACCAATCTACCGCGCCCCCCTGGGGATGTCACCTGAGAGAATGTGAGCATAAGCAATTGCAGGCAATAGCTATACGATAATGAATCCAATGTGCATGAGAGGGCAGACACTAAATCAGGCTGAGGCCGTGGATTAAAGCAGAGGTATTTTTACGACACCGGTTCCGTCGTGGGTTAACGTTCGATTGAAATGAAGTTGCGAATGCACGTGCAATTGATGTCACAGCCGGCCGCAGGGGAAGTGGCACTGACCGTCAATTAAAGTCGCATGTCACTCAAACCAATACCGCGAGTGTCGGACGAAGCCGCTACGGTCGATAATGTCGTTTAGCGAATGCCACGAGCGCGGATCGTTTAAGTCGTGAACGGCGGAAATCAGCGTCGATCAGGCGCACAAGCGTCGAATAGGAGATGTCGCACTGCTGGGCGATCGCCTTCATCGTCAATTTCGGCGACAGAGGCCCCTTAACCAGCTGCGCACGGTGCGAGAGGGTTTTATGATAATCGGGGAAGGGAACTTTCCACGCGAGAGCCGCCCGTCGCCTCATCAAGCAGTCGAAGGCCTGAATGACCTGTCGACGGGTAATCTTGGTCAGGTATTTCATGTCTGGGGTAACTGCCCGCAAAAACTGTCGGGAATCAAAGGTGCCAAATCGGGAAACGACCGATGGATTCATCAGGTGGACGAACCGGAGTAAAATCTTGGCTTAGGGAGAATTGGAAATTGGAGTCAAAATTATGGCCCGGCCACGGCCTTAGAGCGAACATTCGCACACTTGCGATTTCAGCTGCAATTGCCATGCACCCCAATTCCGTATCTTCGAGAACTTCCTGAACTGTCCTAAAGCGTGGAAATTGTCGCCGGACGATTGATTCCGCGCCGCTTGTCCAATCCTCGTTAATGTTCTGGTTACTAATATCTGCGACGAACGCCTTCTTCGTAATTCCGACGGTGATGGTAATTAAAATGTAGCGGTTCATAGAGGGATATTTGGAGAGGAATCGAAAAAGGAAGTTACCCGGCTGGGTGCGCAAAGCGGGTTGGATCTCTCATATTAAATGTTAGTTCATGCGGCGGTAGACATACATTCGAGCTTCGTTGGCCTATGAGCAGATAGCTGCTGTCAGAGGTCATTGAAAGCCGATAGCCTACCGGAATGCCGGTAGTTTAGCTCGACTTGTGCGCATCCGATTGTGGCAGGAATCGAATGGGCCTGAAGCTGAACGTCTGTCACGGATGGGGAACTCCTGGCCAAACTCCCGTTCCAGGGCCTCGGCTACGCAGTGGCGATGACACTGGCAGGGTTGAGCCTCGTAGCAGGTGAGCGCCACCCGTTGGCCCTCTTTCACCCACCCGCTGATCTTTGCCAGCGCCGCACCCTGCTGCGGCAGGCTATCGCGTTCGTAACTGACAAACAGCGCGTCGTAGTCGGCCTGTGTATTGAGTTCGCGGCGTTCCTCCGAGGAGATGCCCAACTCGGGCAGGTGCTCGTAGCGGAGGCCGACGCCCTCGCAGCCCTTGGAGAGGGTGCTCTTGGAAAAACCGTATTTCCGGCTAAGAGGGTTGCGGCGCACATCGCACAGCAGAGTAACCCCGGCTTGCAGGAGCCGATTGAGGTAGCCTTCCAAGGTGCTGCCTTCGTAGCCGATTGTGCAGATTCCGGGATCACCACGGGGCGGGCGCGCGGCGGCGATGGCGGCACGCGCCGGGGCGTCGGCTGCGAGCAATCGGGCGGCGATTTCGCTGCGCGTGGCGTAGTAGTCCGGACGCGCTGACCTACGAGATAATCCAGAATCCGCCGACTCCCCTCGGGGTTGCTTGGATCCCGCGGACCGAATGCCTCTGGCGGAAGAGGATTCGCTGGGTGAGGGAAACAGCTAAGGGAGTCTTGCTCGACCGCGCTGTCTGCAAAATCACCGATACGACCGGTCTCTGGGCGCTGACATTACCAGAACCCCCAAGAGAGGGCATGTCACCAAACCTGAGGCTGAACGAGCACGCGATGGCCCTAGTCCGGCGTTGCGAGGTGAGGGAGGTTCAGAAGGGCTGCTGGTATGTCGTGGAATCTTTCGGCCGCGTGATCGTGTCCTCATTCTATAAGAAGACGGGCGCGGAATTGATTTTCCGCTCCGGCTTCCGCGACACGTCGCCCGAGCAGATCAACTCCTCCCTCATCACGGCCATCGCGGAGGTCGTGATGGTTATCACGAGGCCGCCGACGCCCAAACCATAGAGAAGGAGCAGATATACGCGCGAACGGCTACCTAGCGAGGGAAGTTGCGTGGTCCTGACTTGCATTAGACCTGCGCGATGCCCGGAATTAACGCATGTCAAAGGGGGAACTTCCCGACCCGACCGGCAAGACGGTTATCATCATCGCCGGGGAATTCGCCGGCGAAGAGGGCTTCTGTCTCGGCCCTGTTGAGACGAAGGGGCTCTACGCCGTCACTCCGACCAGCTCGAACAGGATCCTACGGCTGCGCTTTGACGAGGATTTCGGAATATTGCTCAACCCGGGCCAAACTGCCGGCAAGAATTGACGAAGTTCCGAAGTATCAATGGCGATTCCATTCAGCCGCGCACATTTACAGTGTGCCGGCATCATTGAGGCTCCCAATCGCTATGTTCCACATCTCGACGGGATTCTTTGTGGTGCCGTGGCCCATCGGCGTATCGGCCGGGACAAGGTATTTTATTTTGGCAAACCGCTCGAACTCGATCCACCCGAGGATCGCAATGGTGTCGATGTCCTCTATTCCGGCCGGCTGCTTTGACCTCGTCTGGACACTCACACCGAAGAGTATGTCGGGGTGTGTTTTCACTTCATCGAGGTGATGCAGCAAGTAGCCCGGCACGGACATTTCCCATCGGGCGGTTCCTTTCGCAGTTATCGCCGCAGGAGTCCGAGCCTTCGTCTTGACCTCAAGCGTCAGACGGCGCGCTCCGGCGGGATCGTCGCCAGTCCCCGCAATCTCATAGTCATGGCTGACCTCGCCCGCATGCCTGATTCCCCTGCGGGGAAAGGTGGTGGAGAACCATTCCTTGAAAGCGATCTCGCCGATAGACCCGATCAACGGGCCGTGCGGGAAGATGTTTCTTGGCAGGTCTTGGTTACGCGAGACACGTTTCTGAACATTCTCCCAGAATCTTGGTGACGGCCGGAGGATGAAGGGGACGGCCATGACTTCCGAGTGCTACTCTCGATAGGACGGGTCAGGCTTCAGGAGCGCCACTGATTTTGCCCATGATAACAGCCGGCCAGCGGACGCGGCTGATGCCGGGGCAATGATCAGCTGATGCTTGGCCCTTGATGCGGCGACATACAGATCGGAAATCTTGAATCCAAGAAGTTCAGGCTCCGGGGCATCCGCGAGGATCACACAATCTGCCTCAAGACCCTTGAAGGCCTTAATCGTAGAGCTCCAGATGACGTGGCCTTTGCGCCATGCATCCACCAACTTTTCGCCACCGTCGAGGGGTTTATTATTCACCACGGCAACATGGCTGAGACAACTTTGGGCGGATCCTCGCGTCCACGGCGAGAGCACGGCAATGCTTGCCGATGTAAATTTCTCGCCCATTAACCGGACAATCTCACGCCGCACTATCTCGGCACGGACTTTCGGATCAGGCGCAGCCTCCAGGATGACGGGCGTGACACCCAGTGGGCACTCGGGGAAATACTCGACTTTCACACCTAGCACCTGGCCGCAATATGCCGCGATCCTACGCGTGTTGCGGCAGTTCTCGCGCAGTTGGTAAGGGACCAGCGGTTCCGGTAAATCCTGCTTCTGTCCGTATATGCCAGTTTGCTCAGGATCTGAAAATATACATAGTCGCCCGTTGTCGGCGTCGAGCAGGAGGAGCTGTATAGGCAGCCACCAATCCTTGTGGAAATCCTGTGCTTCATCGACCACCACGGCATCGTAGCGCGGGAACGCCAGCTCGGTCAGCTGGTCAAGTGCCTCGCAGAATGAAGCTGGTGCGACCCGGTCCCAGAAATCATCCGCGTCCGTAGCCGTCTGTGGCGGATTGAAAGGCAAGCCGGCCCGGTGAATCGTGTCTTGGCAGACTGAAAAGAAAGTTCTTACGGCCAAAGACCCTTCGCCACTGTATTCCCGGTCGAGCCATGCCGCGAGGACTCGGTTGTAACAGAGGAAAAGCACCCGCTTGCCCTCGGCGGCGAACGCCTCGGCAGCCCAGTAGGCAAGAAGGGTCTTGCCGGATCCTGCCGGACCCTGGACGTGGACGCGCTGATTACCAAGCAGGCCCCGGAAGGCGAGAAACTGCATGCGGGTCAGGTTCCTAATGTGGCGTTCGTCGCGGTCAGCTTTGGCGGCTAGGACAGGGACAAGAGCGGTTGTGTCAGAGAAAAACTCGACGACCTTCTTCATGTTGTCGGGACTGAATTGGTCCGCGATCGACTTATGTCCCCACAGGCTGAAGGCATCCTCAAGCCGGTCTTTGAGGTGTGGCATGTCCTCGAAGGTCATCATCACGCATGGCTCGACCGAGGTTGGCAACGGGCTCCTCACCTTTGCGAAAGGGTAGGCCACGAGGTGGCCAAAAAGCCCGGGAAAATCGCGCTTCGTCCGGCCAAAGACATCGTGCGCGATCCGCTCGACCAATTTATGCTTAGCAGTGGTCGCTTGCTCAAAGGGGTTGCGCGTCAACTCAGTTGTCCCATCGCCGTTCACCCTGAACCAATCCCCATCGCGGCATTCATAGCCTTCGCTGCCTTTCGCCTCGAGCACCAGAACTCCTCGTTCCGGGGCGATGATGACAAAATCCGCCTCCGCATCCCTGAGATATCGCCCCTCAAACCAGCAAAACGCGTAGCTATGCCGCACCGTCCATGATGCCGGAAGCTGGTCGCGCAGCTGGATATACAGCTCCTGTTCCCCGCGGTTCGTGATCGAGGACGGGTCCCTCGCTGGAATCATGCGAGCCATCGCTATGTCGAGGAGGAGAGCTCAGCGATTATCGCCGAGCGGTCGGTGTCGAAAGGTGCGGCACCATCCGTATGGTTGGCCGGGACGGCCCGGTAGCGGCCTCCGGAGAGCTGACTAATGCGCACCACGATATATTCGCCCTCCGGAGATCGCGTAAGGTAGCAGCGCGGTAGAGAAAGGGTCTCAGTGGCGGCTATGCGACGAAACCTTGGCGAGCGCCCGGCCGGCATCCCGCGTGGGTGTGCAATTGTGAACTCGGGTTGATCCGGGACCTCCTTCAGCGCGCTGTTTGGCTGCGACGGTGCGCCGCCGCTGTCTCGGTGCATCGACAGCACTGGAAATTTGTCGCCATTTCGATTTTGCCAGCACCACGCCATCCGACGCGACAGGTCAAATGTATTGACCAGACGCACGACGGGTAGCCTACCCCTGTGCGCCTCGAGTTTGTTTCCAAGTAAAGACCTGACGCCTTCGACTGACCAAAGCGGATGGGTGACTATGAAAAGGGTGCCTTCTGCTTCAGCGGCAAAGGCAGGCAGGGGCAATCCGTCGACCCGGACTATGTTATGCGGGAATGCTTCGCACGCGTTGGCCTGAAATGCCTGCGCGCGAGCCGCCCAATCCTTAAGCGACTGCGGGGAGAAGTCCCCGTCGAGCCCGCAGGCGTAAGTGGCGCTCCACCACGTTGAAATCACATCTAGTCCCAGACGCCAGTCGAGCAGGGCGTGGAGGGGACGGTTCCGGTATGACAATAGGCAGCGATAGCAGGCGGAACCACAAGCGCAGGGCAGCGACTTGGCGGCGAACCGCCCGGTGCGATTCACGATGCCACCGACCAGATCATGCCAGTTGCCTGCAATCCAGTCCACGAAGCCCGCGCCGTTGGCGGATCGGTCAGCGAGCATTATCTCACCGATCACTCGGGAATCACCCATGGCCCCGCCATGGATCGAGGCGATCTCAATTTCTTCCGAGTCAATGTCGAGTTCCAGGGCCGCGGCGCGGACCAGCAGGGTTGCCGCCGAATAATACGCCGCGCGCGCATAGGCGCTCGCCGACGGATTGAGTGCGAGGCCATTTGGAGAAACCTTCGTCGTGATCCGGAGCACGTCCGTGGTCTTAGGCGCGACCAAGGCAACTTTGTGGTCCCCGTTCTCCTCGTCTGAAATCCAGTGGTCTCCGCCGGCAAGGTATTCCCCGTCCAGCCATCGATCATGGGGCCGTGAGCTCGCATCCCTCACCACGCGGAAACTGAACTCTCTTCCGCTATTGTCGTTTATCCTGAACACCCGACCTTGCGACGTGATAGTGAGCTTTGCATTATCGACGATCGACATTTTACCACCTGATGGTGCCGTCGACGCCGCGACGATTGATCGACCTCCTCGCCCGGTGGCATCCCCTTGAGGAGCGTCATACTCTTGTCCGTCCGTGCGGAATGCCGCGGGCGCGACAACGCGCTGGCAGACAATAGCATCGCTGCCGCAGTCGGCGCATTGCGTGTCAACCCCTTGCACAAGCAACTCCTCCAGGCGATTGCACGCCTTGCATCGCAGCTGCCAGCGAAGATAAGGAGCCGGGTCTTCCGTGGCCCAGCCGTAGCCAGTTGGCACGATAGCTCCCATCAACCCATTTGGGCGATAGGTGCGCTTATCCTTGGTGCGTTCGGCCCCGGGGCTGAACTCCGCGATTGCCAGGTCCAGATCTCGGTTGATCGTGCGAAATTCGCCTTTTTCAACAGGTGCGCCGTGGTAGAGGTTTCTTACCCGCGTGGGCATTCCGAACATCGGTAGAATACCTGCTTCGGCCAGCCGATGCGCAAGGTCCGGTTGGACAAACTCGCCCGCGGCGACTGCCGTGCCGATACGCGACACGAGCAGTCCATGGACATGGTCCACGAGCACCTGCCCGTCAATTCCAGTGCCGCGGGTGATCGCCCGGCATATCTCCACTGTCATTGCGCGCATTTCTGGCCGGGCAAACTCACGGGCAACCGATTCCGCCGAGAAGTTTGCAACGAGGCCAAATTCGCCGTGCGTGTCGGGCCGGCTGTCGCAGTGATGCCAGCGCCGCCCCAACGAATTGAATGCTATGCGGAGACATTCCTTCGAGGCCAAGCGCTGGGCAATAACTGCATGGTCGGCGCCTAGCGACAGGAACGGCTGTGGAGGCACGTCGCCGGTGATGCCAGCAGGATTGTCGAAATGGTGCCGGTCATGTGAATTCGCGCGGCTGAAAGTGAGGGCGACGGAGTAGCGCTGCCCGCGTCGGCCTGCACGGCCGACGCGTTGTTGGTAATTGAATCTCTCCGGCGGCATGTTTGCCTGCAGCACCGCGACGAGGGGACCGATGTCGACGCCGACTTCCATCGTGGTCGTGACGCTGAGGAAGTCGATATCGTCGATCTTTCGGGAAACCGGTCGGGGCGGAACCTCTATCCTTTCGTCCGGCAGAAATAGCCCGCGGAAGTGGCGTTGCCGCTGCGGCTGGTCCTCAGTTTGTCCGGAGAGTTCCTCGCAATGCATCCGAAACATGCGCCCGTTGAGTGCCTCGTGCGCGTAGTAGTGAGTGTCGCGCGCAGCGTCCGCCGAACCGCCGGTGGCAAGCTGGGCAATCGGACCGAGGCAACGCGTGCAAATCCCGGCGGTAGGATGCCAGTGCAAGCGCCGGCAGGAAGGGCATTCCCACGCCTTTGCCTGGGGCTCGACCACGCGCACGCCTAGGTGGCTGCAATCAACGATCCAGCCGCCATGGCCGGTTGCGCGAAGCGCATCCGAGGTGCGGTCACGGAGGACTTCCCAGTCAATTTTGTGTGCCGAGGCAACGGCCTGGATAAATGCTCTCACCCGCACCTTCGCCTTGTTGCGCACCGAGGGGCTGTCCGATAATTTATCGGTTTCCCATTCCTCCATCGGCCGGGGGTTGCGTGGATCCTCAAACGGATCTGGCCGAAGGCGGTTTTCCTCGCCCAAGATGCGGGCGACGGAGTCCAGGAACTCTGTGAATATGACCGCGGACATTCCTGGCGGGGCATGGTTCGCTCCTTGGGCAGAAAGAGCGACATGGCCGATGCCATGCGACTCAAGATCGTAGATGATACGCCCGAACAGCGCCCTCAGCACGTGGCGTCGCATATCGTCCCGGATCCGGCTGACCTCGGCCTCCTCGTCCAAAGTGAGGCCTTTTCGTATGGCCCCCAGCTCTTCTTCAAAGAAGTAATTCCACCAGCGGTAGGCGTTACCCATGCTTCGCCTTCGCTTGCTCAGGTCGTTTCCGGCTGGGCAAATTCCCAGGGAACTGAAGTCGAAAAAGAGACGGGCACCCGGCCCTCCGAGGAAATCATCCAGCCGGATCACCCGGCGACTCGACTCCTTCACTTTCGCCAACTCATCACGTGCTAGATCACGGCTGCGCTCGGCTGCGGGGCGCTGGAACGACGGCATGGAGGCGAGGTCTGCCTCGGCATCGGCAATCCAGTCGTGACACTGGCTCAAGGCGGCTTGCCCGGAAGGTTCGCTGGTCGAGTCCCAGAGTTCCTCGGTAAGAGTTGCCAGTTTTTCCAAAGTGGCTCCTGCGGCTTTCGCAGCTTCCCAGGAGCTGAGCAATTTAGCCCGGAGGGCTATCGCAGGATCGCTGCTGCGGCCGAGGAGCTCGTTAAAAAGTTGCGTGCGCAGCATGTCGACCCAATGGGCTCCCTCGACCCCGTTGGCCAGCACCGCGGCGGCTTCGCGGCTGTCGGAAAACGCAACGAGTCGTGGACGTTCCTGCGGCAGGCTGAGAAAAAGATGCTTCGACAGGATCTGCGTCAGCTTGTTCAAGCCGGTCCGGAATGTGCGGATAGGCGACAATCGGCCGCGACGATGACTGTAGCTGGTCGCGCAGTAGGGGCAGACGTGGGGCATGGCGGGACAGTCATCGTCACCGAGCGTGGCCATGGCTGCAGGAACTTCAAAATAGTAGCCTTCGATCCAGCCGTTTGGCACGACGCTCTCTTTATCAAGGGGACGCAACAACGCCGTCCGCGGATTCAGGCAGGCGCGTTGCCAGCGTGCTTCCACCCGGTCTGTCTTGGCTACCAAGTAGCCGTATCCTTGCCTTGCGGCGAGCGCCCTCGACTTGGCTTGCAGCCAAGGCTCGTCCAATCCGCGAGCCGGCGCGACCTCGCCACGTGGGCACGGCCAAAAAACTGCCAGCTCTTTCCATGTCAGTCTGTCTGTCATGCTCTCTGAGAATCCGCCGGGAAGATTCTCCAGACGTGGCGATGTTGGAAGCAGCTCGATACCATTGCTTGGCGGTTGGCCTGGCAGTGGTTTGCGCCCAGGAGCTTCGCAACGGTAACCGGCGACAAACAGCGTGCCGCAGCAATCGCAATAGAGGGATTCGAGGACCCGGTTACCTGCATCTAGGAGTTGGCCGCACTCGTTGGAAAGCCTGCCTACGGTCCGCCAAGGGTCCGCCGTTCCATTGGCGGTGCTTGCATCGAGTGACGCCCAGATTCCGTCAACTGACCGTGCCATCCAATGGAAGCGAAACCGTGGGAGATCATCGCCCTTTGCATCGGCCAGTGCGCGCAACAATCCGGATAGCGCCTGCTCCTGCTGGTCGTGGGGAAGGGCCGGGAATAGCGCCTTTGCAAAAGAACCTAATGCCAGGGCCCGAAGTTTCTCGTGTGCATCATCCAGACAGGCCGCAGTGAGCTTTATCCCAAGCCCCTCGGTTGACTCCACGCCCGAGATTGCAGTGGCCACCAGCGCCAAGTCTTCGCCCGCCGCACTTGTGAGCGACGCGCCCAGTGCGATGCACGCCTCCACCAGAGGGAAAGGAAGTGCAGCATCGACCGAACCCTTTGCGGTGTCCTTTTCGCCCTCGACCACCGAGAAGCGCGCGCGAACTTCTTGGTCCGTGAAGCCAAAGAAACCCGCGAGGAAAGCATAGGTCTTGTCGGCATTCACCGGGGCAAGGTCGAGGGAAGCGGAAGAGGCGAGGATCCGCAGTTGCGGGCTCGTGGGTTCAAGGCCCAGTCGGTGCAACAACAGACGGATCAGGTAGCCAACCTCGGTCCCGGCGGTGCCGCGGTAGAGGTGGAGTTCATCCACCACTAAATGAAACAGGCGCGTAGGCGCCACTGCCGAGTCTTGGCGGCATCGGTCCCCGGCGAGCCATTTTCGTGTCGCCTCGATCATGTCACCGTCGGATTGGTCCCCTGGGATTGCGCCGTCCCTCTGGCGCATCAGCATGATAGATAGCATGCTAAAGTTGGTGATCAAGATATCCGGTGCCCGACGCTGCATTTCCCACCGGTGGAGCATCTCCGTAGATAGGTCGTCGACGCGCGGGAAAAATGTCATGAGCTCTTCTGTGTCTTCGCGCCGCGCCTTTTGAAGTTTCAATTCCGCGGGCTCACTTGCTTTCTTCTCGGCGATCCGGGCGTCGTCCCGCTCTTGTCGCAATTGGCGGTAGGTCCGCGAAAAATCGAGAAGGTTGGCCTTGAGCCGGCCGCGCCCGCTGGCGTTTGTCTTGAATTTTCCGCTGGTCGTCTGCTCAGCGGTAAAGGGATGACCGGCAACTGGCGTCTCGCCGTTGAAGCGGCCGAATGTGAGCCGGTTGCCCTTGAAAAAAGCCTCGTTCCCCGAATACGCGGCATGCGTCTCGTCGGAGTCCAGGGCGTCACGCAACCGACTAACCTGGTCCTCGACGAGCGCATTCATCGGGTAGAGGATCAATGAGCGGATCGCTGGCTCTCTTTTTTCGCCCCAGCAGGAGCGCCGCTTGTCTTCGTCCCAGTCCGAACCGTGCGCATCCCACCATTGGTTTGTTCGTTGCGCTGGCAGCGTGGCGGACGCCCACGACGGACATTCGCGCACAAGAGATGCAATCAAAGGAAGCAAGAATGCCTCAGTCTTGCCCGAACCGGTGCCGGTCGTGACGACGCAGTGTTTTCCCGAGAGGGAGTCACGTAGCATCTTCGACTGATGCTGATATAGCCGTGGCTCCGCCTTTCCGGGATCGGCCGTGAACAAACGCGCGCCGCAGAGATCCTTGAAGGCCTTCTGCGCATCAGAGGTCATTTTTCCCGCAAAATCTTCCCCCGACAGTTGAGACAACGGCTTGGAATAACGATAGGGGACGAGCGGCTCGATATAGGGCTCTTGGAAAACTCCGCCGGTTCTCTGCAGCAGGTTCAGGCGTTCGTCCTCAAACGACGGAGAGCGAGTCCCGAACGCGGTCGTGATATAGCGGAGAACGGCCTCGCGCAGCTGACGATGCGATTGGATGGGGTTATTCATCGTTTCAAAGGTTGGAACTTGATGTCCTTCAGCTGGCCTCCGAGTTTGCCGGCCACTTTTTCCGCAATCGAGCGCGGCACGTCGAGGTATTCCCAGCATTCACCAACATAGCGCGGAGCCTCCGAAGGCAGGACGCCAACGGACGTGTTCGCATAGGCAACCGAGAACCTCGTCCGGGCCGGAGGCAGCCCGCTGCAAAGGCACAATGCGCGGCCCAAGAGGTAGGGCATGTGAAGTTCTCGCGGAACTACTACTGTCAGTTCGTTCGGGGAAAATGGCACCAAGGTATTATCACCATCCGCGACAGCGAGGTGCGCCTTCCACTTTGCCCACGCCGGGTCGCGAAGGAACGCATGGCGCACCACGCCGGTCTCGTCCAAAGGCCCGGGCTGGCGCTCTAGTATATGCCAAAAATGTCGCTGCGAAAAAGGGTCTTCCATCCAGAACAGACGGGCGGGCGCGTGGTTTTTCTCGGTTCGGCTCATCTGGAACAGTGCAGGAACATATTCCGGAAGGAATTCCGGCGCCGCCCGGTCAATCCAGCGCAACGCCGGCGAGGATAACCATCCGTCCAGATCGCCTGACCAAGTAGCAATGGCATCCGCTGCCGGGTAACCGATCCAAGTAATCGTATGCTCGCGAGCGACCTTTTCCAATTGCGACTTGTCGCGATGCAAAATCAAGATTCTGGGCGGTATCAGAGCGGCGGTTGATTCTTTTAGGGCGACCACGCAGCCGCAGCCTTCTGCGTTTGCGATCAATCTCCGAAGTTGATCGATCGTCCCGCATCCGCAAACGACGGCCTGATACCGTCCGGCATGAAGCCGGGGAAGGAGATACATCTGACGAGGAATTGGATGAATATGGGACCATCGGCCACGCTCATCGACCTGGACATCGACGTGGGCGAGCGATGTCAGCCAGCGTGTCTCCATATAGAGTCGCGAGTATTCCACCTTGGAAATTTGAAGGGCCCGGCGGCGATATTCTTGGATAGTCAGCCGCCGGCCGTTGACGTGGAGCGACTCCAACAGCTTCAGGGAGTTCTTCTCAAACAATGCTGAGGTGGGGGGTTCCCCGGGCTCGCACAGGCATTTTAGAAAGTGCCATCCGGACATTTGAGAAGGTGCCTCAGCGCCTAGCACCCCGGGGCCCGGGAAAAGGTCTCCTAGGTTGTCCACATGGGCAGAGCTTTGCTGCTCGCCCTTGACATCCAGGTTCTGGTCAACCGCGAATGAAATTTCCTGGATGACCGGCTCCGCGTTCTTCGATGCGCTGATGATTACGACCGATGAGTCTGGCCGGACTGTGACGACATAGGTCCGCACGATTTCCCCCGGGCGCATTCCCTCCGGACGACCCTCGGTGATTTGCTTCAGCTCCGCTCCATCCGCGCTGATGGAGATGTCGGGACTGCCCTGCAGGTTCACGAGTGGTGGATCATACTCGGCATAGACATTGCGGGAGGCTACATTTCGCACCCTAGTTCCGCCGGTCATCCACAGCACACGCCGTTGTGGGATGTTGCCGCCGTCGAGGCCTGGGAGGCCAGCTAGCTGTTTCTCGTCCAGCCGAGCAAGACCGGTCACCCAGAACAGGCCGAAGCCGCGGGGGAGTCCACTACCAGTGTAGTTTCCCGCGGATACAAATTGCCTTCTGGAGGCCAGCCATCGCTGCCAATCGACGATAGCCTGAGGGGTGAGCAAAATATAGACACCAGACTGATTGGTAATACGGCGAGACTCGACCAGCCGCTGGTTTGCAGTCCAGTTGTCGAAGAACCACGCTTTTTTTGCACGAAACTCGTATCGAGGCGGCTGAAACGGGCTTTCGCTGTCCAGCCAGCGACCATCGAAGGCTAAATTGCTGCCGTCGGCCAGATAACTGCCAGCCTCGACCAAGGCCCCGCTGGCGGTCACCGCGAGCGAGAGTTGCGGCTCAATGTTCTTGAACTTCCACTGCAGGTCCGGGAATTCAAGTGCCTCGCAGTCCTTGTCGTCTTCAAGACCGAACCTGAGGCTCCAACCATTTTCCACTTTCGTCGCCTCTAGCACCACGAGGACGGGTATCGCGGGCGGCTGGGCAGACGTAGTCGCGGTCGTGCGGCTTGCCCTATGACTCGGTGACCCGTCCCAGAACCGTAGGTGTTCAAGAAGAAGTTTGATGGCCCCTTCCCCAAGATTGGTCCCGCGAGTGATCTCGTCTGCGAGCTTGTTGCCCATGCATTGCCGCGTTGCTCCGTCATGAATTACAAGGAGGTGAGCCATCTTCTCTTCATTGATCACCGTCGACGGGGAAAGCCCCAGCGAGGCAAACAGGTCACGCATGCGTTCAATCTTTCCCGGCGTGAAGATGACCTGGGATTTTGGGATTCCCACGTAGGGCATGCCGCCAAGCCGCTCGACCTTGAACTCGCCCCAACTCCCATTTAACCGGGCAGTCCATGCTGCGAGTCCATCCCAGAGTTTGCCCCAGTCGCGAAGGCCGTGGGTAAGTTCATGCCCGGGGAAAAGCCCGTCGAGGCGAGCAAAGTAGGCGTGTTCCGCCATATCCTCGTCCGTGTCCTCAGTCCACGCCAGACAAAGCAGGCAAAGGTAGGGCAGGTAGGGTGGGACATCGCGCAGCTTCTCGAATGGGATGGGGTCATTTGGCCGGCGTGGCGTCGTCCATTGGGCATAGAGGGCCACGCCAATGCTGTGCATCGACCTGTCAACGCGATTGCCCAACGCCCAATCCGGCCCTTTACGCATAGCGGCCAAGAATGAATGCGTTCCTCCGAGGTAGCCAAACTGCTGGTCCAAGACTCCGCGCGTAATGACCAGGCGGACCGGGCGGCCCTTGAATTGCGGGCCAAAGAGATGGCGCGTCAACCCGTCCAGCCATTCGCTATAGGACGCCATGTAACGTGGACAAAGCAGAACCGCAGCAGGTCGGGAGAATGGTCATCGTCAGGGTGTGGTGAGATTGGCCGCCACAGTCGCGACTAGGCGAACTCTATCTTAATCGGTCTGGGCGCACAGATGCTTGTATACCGGGAAGTCGGTAGTCGGAAATTGCTCAACGAAGGCGAGTCAAAGGGATCGGGCCTCACCTTGCTCTGTCGTCGCTCCGGTTATGCAAAGATCATGGGGGCTGGCTCGTCTGTGACCCGGCAGCGGGCATCTTGGAGGCCGAATACGGGGTCAGCACCTAATGTTTGTGGAAGGCTAGGAACTTGCTGGCCTGCCTCACCCTGTGCCGTTGACGACTGGGCGTGAAGCCTAAACCCGTCTGATGGGCCCGCGACTCGAGCTCTTCTGACCCGTGAGATAGGTTGCAAATCGCTATTTGCCTGGATTTCGGTCTTGGAATCAGTTTACTTACGACAAATGACGAAACGACCACGCCCCGGAACCTATGCCATTGACCTTTTTGCCGGCTGCGGCGGCCTTTCGCTAGGCCTCGAATTGAGCGGTTTTGAGACCCTGCTCTTCTCGGAGCTTAACAAGGATGCCGCGGCTACCTACCAAGCAAACCGGCCAGATCCCTCGCTGAAGGCCTACGGTGACGTTTACAAGCTCACCAACGCGACTCTCCGCAGCCTTCGCGAGGAATGGCGCAAGGAAGGCATTGAAGACATCGATATCGTCGCTGGCGGCCCGCCCTGTCAGGGGTATTCCAAGATAGGTCACCGCCGGACGTTCAAGTTGAAGAAAGACGAGATCCCGTCGAATCAACTATACAAGGAGATGGTGAGGATAGTGGCTTCGGTCTCACCTAAGCTCTTCCTTTTCGAGAACGTATCGGGTCTGCTGACTTCGCGTTGGAATCCGGAAGGCAAGAAAGGGGATATTTTTCGCGACGTGCTGCGCGCCTTCCTCGATCTCAACAACTACACCGTGCGGTGGCAGTTAGTTCATGCAAAGGACTATGGAGTGCCCCAGAATCGGCCCCGCATCTTGATCGTGGGAATTCGGCGTGACCTCGGCTTCGCAATCCCGCCTGCACAGGAAGATCCGGAAACGGTGCTCAAACCTACCGCAGTCGCTGACGGCTTATTGCCTGTTCCCACTGGTAAATATCCAGACCTCGCCGACCTCCTTGGGGATCTCATAGACTCGCGATTTACTGCTGGGGGTTCGACCACGCGTTATCCGGCCGCCGCCTCGACATCGGTCCAGAGGATCCTCCGCACCCGTCTCGATGGCACTGTTGCTCGTAAAGGTGACGTGCTGACCGAGCATGACTATTCCCACCATTCGCCAAAGATCCGGGAAAAATTCGTCTATATGATCAAGCATGGCGGCGTCATCCCCGAAGCCATGCAGACGAAAAAATTCGCCCAGCGAGTTTTGCTTCCGAAGTGGTCGAATGGCGGACCGAATATCACTGCCACTTCCTTGCCCGACGATTTCGTTCATTTTTCCCAGCCCCGCATCCTGAGTGTGCGCGAATGGGCGCGCCTCCAGATGTTCCCTGACTGGTATCAATTTAGAGGACCGCGAACCACGGGTGGGCGCAGGCGTGCCGGTGACCCTGGCGCCGGGATATGGGATCGCGATGTGCCAAAATACACCCAGATCGGGAATGCCGTGCCAGTCGGTCTGTCCCGTGCCGTCGGGGAGCACCTAAGCAAGTTGCTCCGGCAAGCCCGCAGGCAATGAGACGGCGTGAATTGACCCCGCAGGAGACTGCGAACCTTGCACCAATAAAGAGCGCCGTGGGCGACCACGCGCTTCTTTTCCCATCTGGCACCGGCCTAGATAAGTCGATTCTGGATGCGACGATCCCGCTTCGTGCGCTTCTCCGGACGCATGGTATCCACGATTATTCCACGCAGAGGCAGGGAACCGCCAATCGGGTTATGCACGACGGGCAATTTATTGACGACCATGGCGTGCATCCGATCCCGATCAGCCTCTATCGGCCGCCGACCAAGGAAGGCGATCCTCGTATTTGGCCATCCAGACTCGGGAAACACGTTTCGGCCGACGAGATGTTGGCAGTCGCCGTGGTGAACGGAAAGATCTCCCTGTTCAACCTGACACGGCTCGGCCTCGCGGCAGATATCGCAGCCGGCCGTGACACGCCCGCTACGCTTTGGATTTCATCTTTGGCGCATGGGACCGCAGGGTTCGCTGAGTCCCTTCTGTGCGCACTCCGTGGCATTGCCGCACGAGGGCCACTGACCGCAGTTGGGCATGGCGACACTGCCATTGGGCGCACGATCGAGCACGCGTTGGGAATATCCATGAACTCCCGGCGTGCGCCTGATTATCATGGGATCGAGCTGAAGTCATACCGTTCCACAAAGCCGAAGGACGGCCTGATCACGCTGTTTTCTCAGGTGCCCGACTGGAGCCGTGGATTCTGCCGCCCTTTCGAGCTGCTTCAACGATTTGGCTATGACCTCGACGGACGGCGCCAGCTTTATTGCTCGGTGCGATACCAGAAACCCAACCCCCAGCAACTGCAGTTGCTGGTCGACCCCGATGGTAAAGACCTATTTTGCAGCCTTTCTGCGAGCACGGAGATCCCGCTGGTCTGGTCACTCGACAATCTTCGGCAAGTCCTGTCGCGAAAGCATCCGGAGACTTTTTGGATCATGGCGAAATCGATCATGAAAAACGGGCTGGAGACCTTTCAGTTGACCAAAGTGCGCCACACCAAAAGGCCCGTGCCATTGCAATTCGACCAGCTGTTGATGGAGGATGCTATCCGCATGGACCTGACCCTTTCAGCCAAGCCCAGCGGGGCGGTCCGGGACCACGGATATCTCTTCCGTGCGAAACATGAGCGGTTCCATGAGTTGTTCACCGGCGAGCCACGCGACTATGACCTTATCTAGGCGCATGCCGTCTGCTGTCCGTCCTAGCCGCGATTTGTTCAAGCCTGGTGGTCGCTCGGAGCTGATGGCTCGAATTAGTGGCAAAGGTAACAAATCCACTGAACTGGTGCTCGCGACGGAGTTAATGAAGCGGAAGATCACGGGCTGGCGACGGCACGTCGATTTGCCTGGCCGCCCGGATTTCACATTTCAGCGGGAAAAGCTGTGTATATTTGTCCACGGCTGCTTTTGGCACGGCTGCCCGCGTTGCTACCGAGCCCCATCAACGAACGTCCTATTCTGGAAAAAGAAAGTGATCGGAAACCAGCGACGTGACCGCCGAGTCTCGAAGGCGCTTCGCAGGAGTGGTTACATGGTCGTTACAATCTGGGAATGCCAGCTCCGCGGCGCGTCCCGTCCAAGGGCGCTGCGTCGGATTCCTTCTGCCCTCGGCCGCAGATCAAGGATGGTCGCATTGGGGCCGAATTCTTCTCGTTAGAATGCGCATTGTTCGCTCGAAAAGCGGCGCAAGACGTTGCTTACGATGATGAGGAGTGCTTGAGGAGCCTGGCTTCATTGCGATATTCCACCAGATGCCGTCGCCTTTCTCCGAATTCCTAAACCGGAAGCTGCGGATCGTTTGCTCACCAGACAGGCGATGGGCAAACGTCTTGCCCGTGACTACAAGTCCGCGCGAGTTGGTGTAAGCGCCGGACGCAGCGAACAACTGGAGAGATTGCCGTGAGCGCAGGACGAGTGCGACCTAGAGCGACCAGGAGACGGGACCGGCGCACCTGACGTGCCATCGGCTATACGACTCTCGGCCGAGCGGATCGGCGGCGCGCGATTTCGAGCAAGACGGCGTTCAAACCCTCATGGTCAGGGTGAAGGTGAGCGTCGCGATGACAGTTGGGGCAGAGGGCTACGCAATTGGTGACGCGGTCACTCTGCTGGATTCCGAGGATATGGTGAGAGTCCAGAGCGCCGGGATAGTCTCTAACCGCCGTGCAATTTGGGCGCTCGCAACGGTATCCGGCCAGACGCAGGACGCTGGCCCGGACTCGGGGATTGCGTGGAAAACCCGCTACAGTCCGAAACCGCGGTATTGTCGCGTCGCGCCCCAGTAAGGTCAGGTCGTCATACACATCGTCGATGACTGGAGCAGCGGCGGCGTCGGGCAGGTTTGGCTCCAAAGTTGCCAGGTCGCGGACTCCCGGGAAATCCCATAGTGCGGCAGCGACGCTTGGGGCATTGATATCGCGCAGCCACAGGGTCGGGCTGCGACCATTCTCGGCGTGGTTCTTCTGCCGTGGGATGCTGCCGGCCGCAATCAGTCTCCGGCTTTCGGCGCGCTGAAGCCGCCAAATTGGCAACACCGCCGCCATTGGAATCGCCGCCAACTGCACTAAGCGCGTGCCGGCGTTCTGGACGAGCAGCAGATGGGTGGCACCATTCTCCGTCGCGCGACGGAGCCGGGCCGTCAGGGCCTCGTTCCATTGGTTACCGTCGACGTTGGACAGGAGCTGTGCGGCAGAATGAGCGTCTGCAATTTCGCCTGCCGGTTTACGCCAGCACAGGCGCACCCAAAGCGCCACCGGTGAACCGTGCTCGTCAGCACCGACCAGCGTCTGGGAAATACTGGTTCCGCGGTTCTCCCGACGGTCCTCCGTCAGTCGGAAGCCGCGGGCATTCAAAAAAGGAAGGATGCGGTCCCGCGTGTTCTGTTCGGCGGCATAACTGTCCGGAGTGCGAAATGGGCGGGGCATCGGCGATGGCTGGTCCGGTCGAGTTCAGGGAGTGGCTGGTGGGGACGCGGGAGGAGCGGTAAAATGTTCCTGGCCCGCTGCGAGCAGCTCTTGGGCGAACCCCAGCCCATGCCGGCTCAGTTCGTGGCAGACTTTTTCCCATTTGGGAAGAAGGGCCGGCTGGCGAGGTAGTTTCGCGAGCAGGTTTAGGTAGGCCTTCTTATCCTCATAGTAGGACTGTGTCGCAGCCAGGATCCAGTTCCACAAATCCAAGAGCGCTGCAGGCGCTTCCGTCTGGAGATTGGTCTCGAGAATATGGTCGATGGGCTGCCATCCGGAAAGCACTGGCTTCGGACCTTGCATCAACATCGCTGCGGCTTGCGCATACTCTGCTCCTGGCAGGTGCCAGACCCAACGCACCATTTCCCCGTTCTCGCCGGGCGAAAGGAGCATTGGGCGCCCCTGTAACCGCTCTTGCCAATAGGCTCGCATCCAACGGGCCCACAGGAGCGCCATCCCCTCCGGTCCCACGTCTCGCAGGATGCTCCCGAAGCAAGAGGCGAATTCGGTGCGTTGCGCCTCTGTGAGCGCGAGCAGGATACCGCGAAGCCAGCCGGAAGCCGTGACTTCCCAGAGGCCGGAATAAACAACGATCCCTACCGCGGTGACGAAGCTGCGGAGGTCCTTTTCGTCTGCACCGCCGAAGACCCCAACTGCTGCAGGGAACAGCTGCGGCAATTCAAGCAGAAGGTCACGGTTGAACCGGCCGTAGGTGACGAACGCGTGGAAGCATGGCCAGACGCGGTCGCCGGCTGTTGCGAAGTTGAGCCACGGGTAGACTTTATTGCGGGTCCACTCCGGAGCCGCAGATCGGACAAAGGCGAGGTGGCAGCCGATCAGGGCAAGTCCCTGCAAGTCAGCCGGAGTCTCGGCCGACGCGATTTGGTCAAAGCACAGGGCGAGGGTCGGTGGCCATTCCAGAGGCCGTGGGTCCATGCCCTGACGGAGATAATCGGCATACCGCAGCCAGAACTCCACGATACGGCCGGGTGGCCGGTTGATCGCGAGTCCCAGCCAGTCGGTCCCACGGAGTTTGGTTCTGTCGTCCGCCTCAGGCGCCACTCGGACCTTGGCCCATAGGAGGAGAGAGGCACTTGCCAAAGCAGCGAGAAGACCGGCTCGCGCTGGCTTTTCTTTTGCGAAAAGCGAGCCGTTGAGCAGGCAGTGCGTCATGGCGTTCAACGCATCGTCGTGCTCGCTCAACGGGGCCATCACCTCGGTGACGACCCAGTCCTGTTCAATCTCCGGTAGATCCAGAAAGTTGATCTTCCAGAATAGCGCCGCCCACAGGTCGGAATCCCATGCGGCTCGGGCTGCCAGAGCGCGCATCAGCTTCATACACCAGGCCGGGTTCTTGGCAGCGGCTGAAGTTGTTGCCGCGACCAGACCTGCTCGGGTGTCCCCCAAGGGGTCCTTCGTGCGGTAGGAAAGCAGGAAATCGAGTTCGGCCGCCGGCTCCACCTTCAGGAGGTCGTCCATCGTGCGTGGGGTGAGTGCCGCCATGTCGCGCACCCCACTGGTCCAGTAGTCGAGGTCGATATGCTCATGCGTCTCCTTGACGAAATCGGGCGAGCGCTGCTCCAGCGCCGAGTAGGCGGCGATGGCTGCCGGGTCGCTAGGATGCGCGGCGTGCAGCGCCCATACCAAGCGGTCGATGAGACCCTGCCGCTGGCGGGCAACGCGCGTGGGGTCCTCATCAGGCGTCGGGGGCGTGGCCGCAGGACCCGCTGCAATGAGCGCCCAGAGCTCGGTGCGCTCCACATCGGTCAATCCACCGTAAATCGACCTCAGGAGAGCATACAACTCGTGCCGAGCACCAGTGACCGGGGTGAAGACAAGCGCGTGCCGGCGGACGGCGGCAAACTTGCCACTGGCGTCCATGTTCCCGGCGAGCGCCAGGGCATGCAGGCCAATTCGGTGGAGAACTGGATTGCCGGAGGAGATCCAGCCCTCGATACGTGCCGGAGGCAGCCCGGGCGCAGCTTTGCAAAGATGCGTTACGACAGCGCTCATCCATGTGATCACGTGTGAGAAGTCCGATTCTCCGACATAGGGCGAACTGCACTCGATCTGGGACCGCGTGAGGAGAAAAATGCTGGCCTTTGCGTCCGCTTGGCCGAGGCCCTCGGCAAGTCGGTGGGCGCTGCGCACCGACTCTTCCAGGAGATCGAGCAAGATGGGGGCGAGTTCGGGCAGAGCCAGTTTGAACCCCAGTTTCCAGCAGTCGGGAAGATAGCTTGAGCCTTCGGCTAAGCGGATGCGTCCGCTTGCCGTGCCTGGGTCGGGAGTGTCACCAAACCGAAACGACGGCTCCAAGACGATGTGAGTCCGACAGCAATGGGCAAAGAGGCGGAGCGCCATCGGCCAGAGCTTTTTCTGGATGAGCTTGCGGAGAAGTCGGCCGAGCATGTCCGCTCGGCGCGGCGGACCCGGACTCTGGATGATCAGCGCCACCCAGGTGGCTGCGACCGGGTCAGCGAGGTCGATCGTGTCATCGGTCGCCAAGCGATAGGCTGCATCGGCCGCTGCCACCTCCCCTAATCGACCGCCGTTTTGCTCGACCAGCCACAGGCCGTGGCCGCTCTTGATGCCCACGGCCGTCCGCCCAGCCCAAAGCGCGATTCGTCGCTGAGCGGTTTCACGACTGCGCTCCTCGTCGTCCACGGGCTCGGCCCGGGGGTAGTTCAGGTGCAGGTAGCGGCCCAAGAGTTTCTCGCGGTGAAGCCAGTCGAGCCACCGCGGGTGCGTCGCGTGCCGCTCAACGTATTGCGCGGTCTCATCCCGGAGCAGGCTGCGACGCAGGAAATCAGTTTCGCTGCGGTTGGGGTCGATGTTTTCGGGCGCGCTGAGGATGGTGCGAAGGCGCCCCTCAATCTCGATGGGCTGGAGTTCGGTTATTTCCAACCAGCGACGGACGCCTTTGCCGAGGAGTCCATGCTCGTCGGGGGGTTCCTGCCCTGGGTAGCCGACCGGCACGATGCCGAGTGAGCGCCACTTTGTTACGTCGTCGTCCTTGACGAGGGCATAGCGTCGAGTGCCACGGCCGGCCAGCCCGCGGGCCAGGTAGCGCATCGGTGGGTCGGTGTGACTGTAGCCGACGAACAGGACCACGAACTCGGCAAAGAGCGTGCGGAGGAAGGTTGATGCCCAGGCGTCGGTCAGATAAGCCTGCCCGAAGTCCGCGTCGGTAAGCACGATTCGGCGCGCCTCATCGCAGAGGGAGCCGTGCAAGTGGACGATACCGTGAAAGTCGTGCCCCAGCGGCAGCGCCGGGGCATGGTAGATTGGAACGGTCCAACCGGCCGCCTGCGCCGCCGCCGTGAAGTGCCCGTCGAAGTTGGTCGTTACAACGCGCACCAACCCGGGACGGCGGAACAAGCGCACCAGATCCAAATGTAGTGGTGTCGGGGCCGATCCCGCCACGTTGATGAAAGTCCGACAAAGTTCATGGACCTTGACTCCAGCCGTTGCGAGGTCTCCTAGGAATTCGTCATAGGGCTTGCGGACTGGGTGCGGGGTATTCTGCGAAATGAGTTCAGCCAGCTTCTCAAAGCCAGGGAGATTGGCAGGCGGTCCCATCGATACTCCCGCCCCTGCAAAAATGACGAGGTTACCCTGCTCTTGGGCCGCTACCACCTCGTCAGGTAGATCCATCGGATCGCAATACACAGATACATTCTGATCTGGCAGGCGGTCTGGGGCGAGAGCGAACCGTGCTTCATAGGTGCAAGCACATTTCGACAACCCTCGGGTCGAACAGTAAAAAGCCCGCGAGTATAACCTCACGGGCTTGAGCGTTGGACTTTCGTTGAAGTCGACTGCGGCTTTAATTCCTGTCGTGCGTTACTTCAATGGAACCGGAGCGGGACTTTAATTTGAGAAACTGGACTTCAATTCAAGAGACTCCGCTTTAATATACGGTCTCACAGGCAGGGTGTGGGCAAAGGACCGAGGTCGATTTTTGCCTCTATCTCTTGCCCATGGTGAACGTCATTTCAGCCGCTTTCCCAGTCAGCAATTCAAACACCTCGGGTGTTGTTACTGGGGGTTGCATGATCTCCGAATCTACAACCAAAATGATCCTCTCGATCCTCTCCGTCGATTCTTCCGTCACGCCGTCGGAGTTGACCGCGATGAGCCAGTTTCTCGCTGGCGGCTGCGCCCTCCAGGAGGGCCACCGGATCGTGGTCGAAGGCGATCTCACCATGTCGCTGTCAGCCGCCGCGCGGTTCCTTGGGATGTCGCGGGACCAGTTCCGCGTGGTGGCGGACGAGGTCGTTGATGGTGAGCCACGGTTTGATCGCAAAAAGGTGTTCGGGGAGCGGCATCCGCGCTTCTACAAGATCCAGCTCCTGAACTACGCGTTGCCGGAATCGGGGCCGTCCACGGTGGGTGGATCCAACTTCAAAATCGCCTGCTAAGACACCATGTCCCTCGAATTCCGCCCTCGTTCGACGCACTGGCTTGCGGTTTTCCACCTGCTCACGGGTAGGGAGACGATCTCGCTCCCGGTGCTGATCAAGGGGCGGAGGCCGGCCAAAATTTCCGAACCTGGTGATGAGGAGTTCGAGATCAGTCGGGCGCGGGCCCAGGATGCGCACGACGAAATGAAGGCCAACCTTGTCAGCCCGCAGCGGGCGATCCGGGCCGCGCAGACGATCGTCGAGATTGCGACCCACAGCACGGAAGAGACTCCGGTGATTTCCGGCATGCACGAGGTCTGGAAGACGTTGGACCGCACCGAAGATGAACTCGCCCAAGGGACGATTGATAACCACCTAGGCTACTTCAACCACTTCTGCCTGTTCATGTCCACGAACTGCAAGACCATCACCGACCTTCGCCTGGTGAACGTGAGGATGGTCAAGAAGTGGGCCGCCCAGCTGAAAGAGGACGGGTATCTCGGCAAGACGTTCAATAACTATGTGGGCGGGCTCAGCGCCATGTATGGGGCCGCGACCGTGGACTTCGGGATCTTCAATCCCTTCAGCGCAATTAAGCGCGCGCCACTCAAGGGTGTGACCGCCCACCGCAAGCCGTTCACCCTGGCGGAGGTGATCCGAATTTACGTTGCCTGCCTGACCGACTTGCTGGTGGGTCCCCTTGTTATCGTGGCCCTGAATACCGGGATGCGGCGGGCAGACTGCGCCCGGCTCAAATGGGTAGACGTGAATCTTGTCGAAGGGTTCATCAAGGTCATTGCCGAGAAGACCGGAGAAATGATGGAAATGCCTATCCTCGCTAAGCTGCGTGAGGTGCTCGAACAACAGCCGAGGACGAGCGAGTATGTCTTTCCAGCGGTCGCGGCGCTGTTTAACGCCGACACGGACAATACGAACCACCTCACGCTTCGCCTGAAGAAGATCCTGAAGCTCGCCGGGATCGATTACGACAAGCGCAATGACGAATTTGTTTCCCCCATCAAGCGGCTGCGCAAACCGTCAATCTCGGGCATGCACGCGATGAAGACCACCTTTGTCACGATCGCTTTGGACGCCGGTGTCCCCGAGTCCACCGTCAAAAAAATCGTCGGAAATCAGGTCGTGGAGATTGTCCTCAAGCACTACTACCGGCCTGCGCGAGAGCAAATGGCGAGCACGATGCGTTCGTTGATGCCGTCGGCGCTAACTGGCGAGAAGGCAAATGACTCCTTGCGTGACCTGCTCCTGAAAATGGAGGAGTCGAATTGGCGTGAACTTCGGGACATGGCGTTGAAACTTGCGAAGTAGGGGGCGCGACGCTAGGTGTTTGTTCTTTGCGGCGGAGGCTTCGGAAATACGAAATGCCAATGAAGAATACTTCGACTGGGAATGGTTCTACAGAATGTATCCTCGGCGATCCGCGTTATAGCTTCACCATTTCCTTGTAGGCTGAGGAGTCCGTCAGTTCTATCGGAACATTGCCGTCATCGACGACTCTCCTGCGGAATATTATCTTCAGCGCATCGGGCGATTTGTCTAAGTGAGTTGAAAGTGCGGTCAGATATTCCTTCTCCACTCTGTAAAGAGTGATGAACTGCCCATACGCTGATGATAACCTTTTTTCCAAACTGGCTATCTTATTTTTCCGCGTATGCGTGAAATAGCCGAAGAGCGCGGTTGAGATGACCGCAATTGATGAAGATACCGCTGTGATTAGAGTGCGCGCAGTTTCTGAGTCCATAAATAGTAACTATGATACAATCCGACATCTGACGCCACGCCCAAGTGATTGCTTGTTTCACGTAACTGCCCCCGGTTACCCGAGACAGAATAGGACAAGTCGATTGGGATACGAAAAACTTGGTGACTTGTTTGGTGATTGTTTGGTGGTGCAGCGAAATTTGGCGTTATTTGGCGATTTTCGTTTTAAGTCCCGCCATTCCTCCTTCACCCACGTAAATACCTGCAAAAAAGCCCCTTGGATTGCGTCCAAGGGGCAAAATTGGGTGCAGGGGCTGGATTTGAACCAGCGACCTTCAGGTTATGAGCCTGACGAGCTACCAGGCTGCTCCACCCTGCAACAAGGGGAGGCGCAACGTGCTCCGCACCCAATTGCCTGTCAACGCCTTTTTGGGTTTTTGCGCACTTCACACTTGCCAGTTGCCCGCGCATTCCCTGTTTTTGACCGCTCTGCCAGTTAACAACCATCAACCATAACCTCAGTCACGATCGCAAGGCGGCCCATTGGCCGGCCTGGGTTTCGAGAAACATAGATCACATGAACGTCACACCTAAAGACCTGCTCGATGCCGGCGTGCATTTCGGGCACCAGACCAAACGTTGGAATCCCCGCTCGAAGCCCTTCGTCTTCGATCACCGCCAGGGCATCTCCATCATCGACCTCGGCAAGACCCACGCGGCCCTCGAAAAAGCCTGCACCTTCATCGAGGACACCGTCGGCAATGGCGGCAACATCCTGTTTGTCGGCACCAAGCGCCAGGCGAAGGAAATCATCCGCGAGGCCGCGAGCCTGACCGGCATGCCGGTGTGCGTGGACCGCTGGCTCGGCGGCACGCTGACGAACCACGAGACCGTCAAGAAATCCATCGCCAAGTTCAAGAAATACCAGGCCATGGAAACCAGCGGCGAACTCGCCAAGCTCTCCTCCAAGGAGGAAGCCGCGATCAAGCGCGAGATGGTCCGCATGCAGCGCAATTTCAGCGGCATCGCCGACATGGTCGGCCTGCCCTCCGCGATGTTTGTCGTCGACGTGAATCACGAGAAGATCGCCGTCGCCGAGGCCGCCCGCTGCGGCATCCCGTGCGTCGGCCTATGCGACACCAATTCCGACCCCACCACGCTGAGCCATCCGATTCCCGGCAATGACGACGCGGTGAAGTCCATCCGCATCATCGTCGACGCCGTCGTCGCCGCGATCCAGAGCGGCCTCGCCCAGCGCGACACGCGCCGCGCCGCGCGCGGTGCCGCCGACCTGAAGGGTGTCACCGCCGGAGTCCCGGCGCCGGTGTCCGCCACCGAGGTGGATCTCTCGAAGATCGACCTGCCTGCCGATGTCGTCGCGGTCGTCGAGGGCGACGCCGAGGCGATCGTGCCGGCCACCAAGAAAGTCGTCCGCGCCAAGAAGGCGCCGGTCAAGGCCGAGTAATCCACCCGTCATTTCCCTCCCACTGTTTTATTAATGAGCACTCCCATCACCGCTCAAATGGTCAACAACCTGCGCATCGCCACCGGTGCCGGGCTGCTTGACTGCAAGAAGGCCCTGACCGAGGCCAACGGCAACGTTGAGGCCGCCACCACGATCCTGCGCAAGAAGGGCGCGGCCTCCGCCGCCAAGAAGGCCGACCGCGTCACGAAGGAAGGCCTGATCGAGAGCTACATCCACGTCGGCGGCAAAGTCGGCGTGCTGCTCGAGGTCAATTGCGAGACGGATTTCGTCGCGCGCAATGACGACTTCAAGGCGTTCTGCCGCGATGTCTGCCTGCAGATCGCGGCGGCCAGCCCGCTCTACGTTTCGCGCGAGCAGGTGCCGGAGTCCGATCTCGCCAAGGAGCGCGAAATCGCCGTCGCCCAGGTCCAGGGCAAGCCGCCCGCGGCCGTGCAGAAGATCGTCGAGGGCAAGCTCGAGAAATTCTATTCGACCATCTGCCTGCTCGACCAGCCGTTCGTGAAGCAGCCCGAGAAGACGATGAAGGACCTGCTCACCGAGCGGATCGCGAAGACCGGCGAGAACATCCAGCTCCGCCGCTTCACGCGCTACCAGCTTGGCGCCTGAGGTGGCGGGGGATAATTTTCAAGGCGCTCCCGTCACGGAGCGCCTTTCTTGTGGCTGGGTGATCAGGGGTAGGGCGGGACCGCTGGGCCCGCCGTCCGAGGTGGAGC
>OCZT010000300.1_pt1 | contig 47575 bp, 41 predicted proteins | sample 1539031 | NCBI WGS metagenome assembly OCZT01 (sample SAMEA3539308, study PRJEB22396) | soil metagenome | biome: tundra; feature: field; material: soil | place: USA | collected 2010-05 | depth 0.15 m
GGTCGTCCTGCGGCTCAGCGGTTCGCTCCCGCTCAGAATGGACCCGGCCAGCCTCTTGCGACGCATGCCAGAACGACGCCTCATCAGCGGTGAAGTCTCAACGCCAATCACTGACCTCGCTTACAGCTTCGGCCCCCACCCCATGCAAGAACTGTTCGGGGTCCTTGGGCCCGACCTGATCGCCCTGCTTCAGCAAGGCGAACGCGTGGAAGCCTTCCGGATCAAATCAAACGGATACAACGAACAGAGTGTCCAGGGCCGGCCCAGCCTCGATGGGCACGAGATTACCGCCCGCGGCACCCTACAGGGCCCGGGATTTGCAAAGCAGCTTGCTGCCGCCATTCTGAACGACAAGAACGTGCTTGGCGTCGGGGCGCAGTGCGATTTCATGCCCCGCGACGCGTTTCGCGTGTGGCGAGGAAAGGAATCCGCGCTCCTCCTTATTTGCTTCGAGTGCCACGAAATCCACCTCAAGTACTACGACGCTGCGGGCAAGCCAGTTCATGAAGCTGGGTTCTACCTGGGCACCAACGTTGACACGCTGGCGCGCCTGATGAAGCAAGCCTTTCCCGCTGGCGCCACACCCAAGAAGCGCAAAACAAAAAAGTGACGCGGTTCCGGCAGGCATTGCGTTCCAACCCGATCCAGACGGCCTCATTGGACCCGGTCCTCAGCGACTGCATCCGGTGCCAGTTGCCCAAGGGTGCCCTTCAATTGATCGCGCGCTATCCTCTGAGTCAGGTTGCCCGGCTCAGGTATGCCGTGCAAAAGCTCCAACAGAGCCGGAACAGCGTCCTTCGCGTGCTCCTTGTAACGGAGTAAAATGTCCAGCACGTAGTCCAGGTTCTCCAGATCGGGCTCGCGCAAAGCCTGCACAACAACAGGCATGAATTCCTCCGGGTCGCCGCCAATCTTGCCGATCACATCCGCGGCACCCACCCGCATCAAGGGATTCTTGTGATTCAACCTCCTTCGCAGCACCGGGATGGCAGCCTTGGCATCCGGGCCAATATTGGAGAGGGCACCGGCGGCGAGCGCATACACCTGGTCATCCGAGCTGGAGAGCGCATTAATTAAAGGCGGGATTGACGCTGGGGCCATGTGCCCCAGGATCAGGTACGCGGTCCCTGCCACCTCGTCGATTTCGTTTGTAGTGCGGGCCTTTCTTCCCAACCACTGTATCAACGTTGGTATAGCGTCCTTGCCGTCTGGACCCAACTCGAAAAACGTCCCCTGCGCGAGCGATCGGTAGCTGGCCCGCCAGTCCATCTTCCACAACCTGGGGCGGGGTGTTATCCACCTGTGCGCTTCCAGCCAGGAAAACCCGTCTTGCTTTGCCTGCCAATACCTACCCCTGAGCGTGGGTCGATCCGGCCTCTGGAGCCAATTCAAGAGCAGCGGAATCGCATTCGTCCCCAAATGGTGCACCACCACCCTTGCTCGATCCATGTCCTTCCCATCGTTCATGGCGATGACCCAGTCGCTCAGACACCTCCCCTCGTAAGAAGGCTCACTCCGATTCAACGACAACATTACGGTCGCGGCAAGCAGAGCCGAGGCCAGCAGGATGTAAAGTTGCCTTCGCACAGCCACACTATGCCCGGGCTGGTCTCCGTGCGCCAGCCACCTCCTCACCAAGTCTTCTCTGCCCGGTCCACAAGACTCAGACCCTAATTCGTCATCGAGCCTGACCATCGCCGCAGCGACCGGCACCCCTTCGATGCGGCCCGCCGGCTGAGGCTTCCCGAACCGAATCCCAGCCAGGTCGCCCCAACAAGACAAACCGCGCTTAAAGCCCGCCTTTTCGACCTGCACTGGAAATATAACTTGAGTAAATGGGTCATGTTGTGCTACAAAGGCGGCAATTCGTGAACAAGAGCCGAGCAAATCCAAGGCGGGACATACCGAACTTAGTATCCCCAGCGTCATGAAACGCAATTTGCTTCCGTCCGTGGTACCGATCTTGTGCATAGCAAGCCGCCGTGCCACGACTACGTGCCGTACAAGCAAGCGGCCGTGGTTGCCACCCCCGTCCAACGCGAACGAAAGGGACAGCGCGTGAAACACCAAATTCCTCCTATCAGCAAAATGTCACTCAGAACGTCAGCCCGCCAACCCCTACCACCAGTTCACAGTTCTCGGCTTGGCTTGCATTTTCTGCTCCTTTGGCTGTGTCTTGCCCTCGCGTCCAGCACAGGTGCAAGACCCGTCGGAGTATCGCCGAAGGTCAGCATCATTGCGCCATCTGACGGCGCGGTTTTCAAGAGCGGCAGCGCTGTCGAACTCGCCGCCAATGCCAGTGTTCTGCACGGACAGATCAGGCGCGTCGATTATTACGAAGGCACAAACTGGCTTGCCTCATCATCTCGTCCGGAGTATCGGGCGCTTTGGCGCAATCCTTCGCTTGGCCCCCATTCGCTTTTCGCGGTGGCTATCGACAACCATGGCTCGACCAACGTGTCAGCTTCGGTGCAAATCATCGTCATTCCCTCGAACGACAATTTTTCCGATGCGATTGTTCTGACTGGCTCGGATGTTTCTGTGGTTGGAGGCACGGTCGGTGCAACCTTGGAGGACGGAGAGCCGGATTGGAATTGGGGAGGACCATCCGTCTGGTATTCTTGGACAGCGCCAGCGCATGGACGCGTTCATTTGGCAATGCCCGACTGGTCTTATGGGACGTATTTCGGGGCTTACACTGGAACTACCGTTTCAAACCTCACGCTCGTGGCTGATGACCTCGGGCCGTGGGGCGGCTGGTTCTCGGGATTTTACTTCGAGGTCCAGGCAGGGACAACCTACCACATCCTTGTGGCGGGAGCGGGCGGCCCGGTAAGCCCTTTTACCCTCGATCTGCTTTATCTCCCCAAACCGGCGAACGACAATTTCGAACACCGCACCACCATCTCCGCCAGTGGAGGAACGGCCACGGTGGACAATTTCTTTGCCACCTTCCAGCCAGGCGAGCCAAGCGACCTGTCCCCCATCATCGTCGGTTACACCGCCAGCTTCCACACCGTTTGGTGGACCTGGACCGCGCAAGTCGCTGGTCAGGTCAGCATCCAACCGTCCTGCGATTTCATGCATTTACTGGGGCTATACAGCGGCTTGGCTCTTTCCAATCTTACGACTGTCACGACTATCTTCAACGGAGGAGCAACACTCGATGTGGCTGCGGGGACAACCCTGCAAATCTCGGTGGATGGCGTTTCCGGTCAAACCGGTGTGGTGAATTTGAACGTGGGCTTCATCCCGACACCATCCAACGACGACTTTAGAAACAGCAGGCCCGTTTTCGGTGATCAAACAACGCTTCACGGAAATAACACCGCGGCTACGCGTGAACCAGGTGAGCCGCAGCATGCGGGCGTGGGCAGTGGGCGCTCGGTTTGGTGGAAGTGGGTAGCCCCTGCTTCCGGTTATGCAACGCTGACGCCAGCAACGAATTCCGCAGCGCCAGTCGTGGCGGTTTACACCGGGGCAGTCTTGTCCAATTTGACGACTGTGGCAGTCAGCCCGGTCGGGACTGTTGGTTTCGACGCGGTGGAAGGCAGATCCTACCATATCGCGGTTGACGGCAGGTCCGGCTGGCAAGGTTCATTCACCTTGAACCTACTGCTCTCAACCATTCGTCTAACCAAGCCCTCGCCGAACGCTCTATTCTACCTTGGCGACCCGATTGTCCTTGCCGCCGCAACCACCCCACTTGATGGCAATAGCAGAGAGGTAGACTTCTTCAACGGATCTCGGCTCCTGGGTTCTGCGCAACGGGCTCATGCCACGATTACTTGGACAAACGCAGAGTTGGGCGCATACGCCCTGACTGCCAGCATGACCGACCGTCAGGGCACCATCCGGCGGAGCAAACCCGTTAACATCCATGTCCGTCCCGCTAATGACGATTTTACAAACAGTTTCACAATCCAAGGGCTAAATGTGGTCACGAATGGCACCAATCTCGGAGCAAGCAAGGAATCCGGGGAGCCCTCCGCCGGAGATCCTTCCGCGGATGCCTCTGTTTGGTATTCGTGGACAGCCCCGGTTTCGGGAGGGGTTGTCGTCAGCATCCAGGAAAACTACTTTGCGGGGCATCCCGTGGGAGTGTATTTCGGAGATTCCGTTTCCAACCTGGTCACTTTGGGAGAAAGCATCTACAATTTTTACCCGGTAAGCTTTGTCGCGCACACAGGGATCACTTATCACATCGAAGTGAGCGGCTTCAGTCAAAACCCTCCTGACGGCGCTGGCTCTTTCACTTTGAGCCTTAACCAGACGCCTGCGCCACCCAACGATGATTTTGCTAACAGAATAGTCTTATCGGGTAGTCCCTTGCTGTTCACGGGATCGAACGTAGCCGCCACCAGCGAGCCGGGAGAGCCGGGGACCGGTCCTTCAGTCTGGTGGTCCTGGACCGCGCCTGGCACTGGGAGTCTATACTTGAATGCCACGGGTGTTTCGTTGGGACCGGTGCTTACGGTCTTCAGCGGCAGTTCACTCTCCAATTTGCATGGCATCGGCGTGGCGCAGCCATCATGGTTTTATGGGACTGATAGCTCGGGGGAAATCCACGTCAACGCAGGCGTAACCTACCAGATTAGTTTATCCGGCACTTACTGCTGGCCGATAGGCGAGGCAACCATTCATTTGTCGTTCGTCCCTTCCCCGCCTAACGACGATTTTGCGAGCCGTTTTCTATTGTATGGATCAGCAGCCGTGAGCACGAGTTCGAATGTCACCGCCTCAGCGGAGCCCGACGAGACCAATTCACTTGGCCGTACCGTGTGGTGGTCGTGGGCGGCCACCAATTCCGGCCCTGTTACCATCGGTACCGGTGGCAGCAGCTTCATTCCCTGGGTCGCGGTTTACACGGGCACAGCCATCACAAACCTCATGCTCGTCACGAATGGTATCTCAGGTTTTACTTTTAATGCGCTCGCCGGAACGAATTATGCAATTTCGGTTGATGCCAATTATTACTTGAGGCAAGTGGGTCAAATTCAACTGACCTTGGTGGCTGGCCCGCCCGTCAATGATAACTTCACCAACCGCCTTACCTTGAGCGGTGCCAGTATCACGGTGGTGGGATCGACCGTCGGCGTTACGGAAGAGCGCCAGGAGCCGATTCACGGCGGATTTCCGGGCAGCAACTCACTCTGGTGGACGTGGACCTCCCCAGTTACGGGAACACTGAACATCAGCGTAACGGGTGACGGCTTCAGCCCGACCTGGTCAGTTTATACCGGGACGAACCTCAGGACCCTTACCCTGTGCGGTGACAGCTATAATTGGCCGTGGAATGTGCGCTCCTCCGGCACCATGTCCGTTAATCAAGGCACTTCCTACCAAATCGCGGTGGACGGCAGCATGCAAATCGGAAGCCCTGCTGCGGGCATTGTCACTCTGAGCTTGTCGCTCATAGGGCTGCCATCCAATGACAATTTTACGAACCGCGTCCTACTTAGCGGCACCTCCGCGCACGTCACCGGCAACACTTCCGGTGCAACACGCGAGCCGGGCGAACCAGATCACGCCGGTTACCCAGGCGGACACTCCATATGGTGGGCATGGACTGCGCCCACGTCGGGGCATGTGACGTTGGACGCGTTTGGCAGCGCAGTCACAACTCTAGCGGCCGTTTACACCGGAAACAGCATCTCGGACCTGACCGCTGTTGCTAGCGGCAACGCGACTTACGCGTCGATCGAATTTGATTGTGACGCTGGCGTGACTTATCCGATTGCCCTGGATCACTGGTACGCGGATATGTTCGGAGCAGTGAATCTAAATTTGATTTTCTCATCAGTGAGGCTGACCTCACCGACAAATGAGGCCGTGTTGCACGCCCCCTCCGAATTGCTGCTCACAGCCACGAGCACAGTATGGGACGGGCCTGTTGATCAAATGGATTTTCTCGCCGACGGGCAAGTCATCGGCTCCGCGACGACCGTCCCTTATACGCTCATTTGGACCAACCCCCCTTTGGGTGATCATTCGATGCAGGCGCGCGTAACCAATTCGACCGGGGCCAGTCGTATTTCCCCGATAGTCCTGATTCACAATCGTCCTGCAAACGACGATTTCGCCAGCCGCGCCATCATCGTCGAGGATACGGCGGTCCTGCATGCCAGTGGTATTAACGCAACTTTGGAACCCGACGAACCCGACCATGGGCCAGTCAATTGGGAGTCGGTATGGTGGAGCTGGACAGCACCCGCATCCGGTCGTGTGACCCTTTCAAAGCCGTCTGATTTTGCCTTTATGTACGTGCTGATCGATGTCTATACGGGAGCCGCCCTCACCGACTTAGTGCTCGTTACCAACACGGCTGGCAACGGGAGTGGCGCGTCTTCGGCGACGATCGCTTTCGACGCCCAACAAGGCACGGCTTATCAAATCGCGGTTGCCGGTTCATTCTTCGACAAGGGCGATGTGCCGATAACCTTCTCCTTTGCTCGCAGTTCCGCCGGCGATACATCCCATCAACCGCTGGCGGGGGCGACTATGCCGGTCTTGAGCCAGCCTGAGCGCCTATCTTCCACCCAAATCACCTTCATCCTGAGCGCAACACCCGGATTCACCTATACCATCCTGGCCTCGTCCAACATTTCCCTGCTGCGGCCCACTTGGTTCACCCTGCTGAGCACAAATCTGTCGGCCGGCCAGGCCATTATTCAGGACAATGATGCCACCAACAACCAGCGTTTCTATCGTGTGCAGGTCGGACCTTGAAGTCCCGGTTCACCGAGGGCCGATCACACTTTCATGAGAGGGACCCCGAGCCTCTGGGTTCAGGCGACACCAGGTCGTGCCTTTCTGTTTTTCCTAGCCCAGCGCACCGGCGCGGGCATTAGGGAAAGCGCAGCCGTGTTCCTCCTCACACTCGCCCACTTCTGCCTTCTCTCGATTCCTGCCGTGATCGTCCTGACCTCGGCTGTTTCCAGTCGGGCCGCCAGTTCCTTAGTCGCCTGGGGCTCGTATTGGGACGGAGACCACTCCATCTATAGGCCGATGACCATTCCACTCGGTGTGACGAACCCTGTCGCGCTTGCAGCAGGCTATGAACACTATCTGGTTGTGAGGACAGACGGCAAACTCGTCGCGTGGGGGGAGAATTGGTCGGGGCAGACTAATATCCCCCTTGGTCTTACCGGCGTAAGGCCAATCGCCGCAGGGTTTAACCAGACCGCGATCGCAAACGCCAGCGGCGAGGTGATCGTGTGGGGTGGGTTGACGAATATGCCGCCAGGCCTCAGCAACGTGGTGGCGGTTGCGGCAGGCTCCGCATTCTTTCTGGCGCTCCGGGCGAACGGCACAGTCGTCGCCTGGGGCAGCGCCTACGCGGACGAGGGCGAGACCGACGTCCCGACCGGTTTAACCAATGTCGTCGCCATCGCGGCCGGGGACGTGCACAGTTTGGCCCTCACTAAAGAAGGGAATGTAGTCGCCTGGGGCTGGAACAATTTCGGGCAGACCGAAGTGCCGGACGGTGCGACGAATGTCGTGGCGATTTCCGCGGGTTTCGGTCACAGCCTTGCGCTCACGGCAGCAGGCACGGTGCTCGCTTGGGGAAGGAATACCGGCGGTCAAACGGATGTTCCCCCTCAGCTAACCAATGTTGTAGCAGTCGCCGGAGGTGGAATGTACAGTATGGCTCTGAAGGCAGATGGGACAGTCGTCGCCTGGGGCTACAACGACAACGGCGAGACAGATATCCCCGCCAATCTGACCAACGTTTTAGCAATTGCCGCAGGCTTCGATTACGGGCTCGCAATCGTAGGCCCCGCACCAGAGCCCCAGTTGCTCGACTCAACTCTCTACAACCACACCTTTAGGGCTTCACTCTGGACCTGCTTGGAAACGACTTACTCATTCGAATTCAAGCCTCGCCTCCAGGAAGGCCAGTGGACACCCCTGCTGGTTTTCCGTGGTGACGGCGGAGCCAAGACTTTGGCTGATACAAATGCTTTTGCCCCTCAGGGGTTCTATCGCCTCAGGATGGACTAATGAAAACGCACCAGCGTGCAGAAGTTGACCCGCCGCCCGGGTTAACAGCTGGATGGCCCGGGCGGGATCGTTGGTAACGCCGGCGCCGCTGGCGTAGCGCAGCCCCAGCCGCACTTCGGCGACTAATGAGCCCTTGTCGGCTGCCTTTTGGTACCATTGCACCGCTTCCTCGACGTCTGTCGGCACACCCGTGCCCACTGCCAGCATGTCGGCCAGACTGGTCATCGCCTGCGGGTGGTCTTGCCCGGCGGCTTTGCGGAGCCCTTGTGCCGCCTCGGCAGGATTGGCGGCGACTCCCTGGCCGAGCACCAAACGAAGGCCCAGAACGTATTGCGCCTGGCTCTCACCGAGTTCAGCCGCTCGCTTGGTCCAAGCGAACGCCTCCGCCGCGTTGGTTTGGACACCGTATCCTTGTCGTATTGGCGACCCAGGTTCAACATAGCGGGGCGGCTGCCTTGAGCCGCCGCTTTCAGGAAAAGTTCATGCGCCTTATCATGGTCAACTTCAACCCCAGTGGCGTCATCATAGCGGACGCCTAATGAATTTTGGGCGAGGTCATCATTATGGTCTGCGGCATAGCGAATCCACTTTATTGCCTCGGTGACGTTGGTGGCCACGCCGGTACCTGTGAGCAAGCACCAGCCCCATTTCGCCGCTCCGAAAGGGAGCCCTTGTATTGAGGCCTTCTCGAGTTGGCGGGCTCCTTCTGGCCAATTTCGTGGCACCACCTTGCCGTCCATCAGAAGCATGCCCAGATCGTTTCGCTCAGAGCGTCCCCTTGGCTGGCCCCACTCTCCGCGTACGGGCGGGCGTCTTGATCCTGTCCGTGGTCCAGGTAATAGGCCGCCACCGCTCCTTGGGCCATAGGAAAGTTCTTCTCCGCAGTTCGAAGGAACCATTTGAGGGCCTCGACGTCGTTGGTTACAACACCGCGTCCCTTCTTGTAAGCGATTCCGACCTGATAGGCGAAGCAGTGTCGGGTCTTCAGCAGACGAGCCGTCCGACCAAGCACATCGCGCGAGTCAGCGGATCGGTGCAGCCGCAGTGGCGGCCCAGGACTTGCCTTAACCGAACAGGTCGAACGAGATTCCTCTGTGAGGGCGAACTCTGACAGCCTTTCGGACCTCCCGCTTCACCAGTTTCTTGATCTCTTTCTTCTGCTTCTGTTCCACGACCTTGTTTGAGAGAGCCACTCCGGCACCAGCGGCGGCCACGCCTGCGGCCAGAATGGCAACTTTGGGGATGCCCATCCGGCCGATGCACTGAAAACGTTCGCCGCCGTCCTGTATCGCCTGGAACAGCTGAGCTTGCGTGCCAGAGAATTTCATGCCCCATTATACCCGGACCGGCGGTGTAAATCAGAGCGATGCCACCGGTGTTTCAGGACCCGGCGCTAGAGACTCAAGCGTGCCATTTCCGTCGACAGCCTTGAGAACTCCCGGATCCGGGTAATGGCGCTTCAGACCTCTGGCTTTGAGTTGCATGGCTGGCACTCGCTCAATGAACTCGGCCAGCGTGCGGGGCACATGGGCTTTGAGCAGGGCCAATCCCTTCTTTGAGGCCCAGAAATCCGCCCCCGAGGCATTCAGCGCGATCCGCGCCTCCGACTCGCTCAAGGTCGACGCGCGGCCCATCAGCCACACCAGGCCGGGATCTCCCGAAAGACATACCGGGAACGGGAGATACTGCACCCTCTGCGGCTTGTCATCAGTCTCGTTAGGATCCACTTTGAAATCGCCTTCTAAGTCGCCTTCGGGCAATTCCACTGAGACGCTCAACAGCCCGTCCTGCCTGTTCGGGACAAGATTCACCTGTCCCTGGGGGAAGATTTCGACCATAAGCTTTCTCACCGCGCAGATCTCGGAAGCCCCCAACGCACGCAGCTTGTAGTCGGCAAGAAATGAATCGAAAATCTGACGCGTCCGCAGGAAATCCCACCGGCGCTCCAGCTTCTCCAGAATCAGTTTGGCCGCCTCCGGCAGCTCCCGCCGCAGGAGCTGCCTGGCCTCTTCCAAATACATGTTGAGCCCAGCGGGTTGCCTCGCTTTATTCCTGGTCGCTGTCGCCATAATTCATTTTAGGCCCTCAAGGCGTGTCCTGAAGCCCACCTGGCACATCGAATGGAAACGTTTCCACCTGGGCCAGATCACCCGCTTAAAGCCGCATCTGACATGGGGTTCAGGCCTCTTGCAAGCGGGCAAGGCGCGAGAACAGGTCGCGATCGGAGAAGCGGAGAGGCCAATGAAAGGGACGTGCGGCCCAAAGCCGAGAATGCTCAACTTTTGGATTTGCTGTCCTGTTTTGGGCCTGAATTTTGCTTTTCCACACGTGCAAAAAAATATTAAGCGAGACGAGGTTAAACACACCCTCGCCGCGCTATAATGAAAAGACGAACGTGGCTGACAAAAAAACCATGAAGACCGGAATGATTTTTGCCGTGACCCTCAGTGTGCAGTTGCTCCTCGGAGCAATTCCTTCATTCGGACAAAGCAACGGCCCGACCGTCGGTGTCTTGAAGCGGGACACAACTGTCTCGACTGTCTCGAATGCAGACAACAATCGAAATCAAGAAGGGATCAGCAAAGGGGCCGACGCCGACCGGGATTATGTGAGTCAAATCCGCGACCAAGCCGCCCAACACGCTGGCAACACCGTCCTTGCCACAAACGGAGCGCCGATCGAACTGGACAACCTGGAGTGGACTGGCCAGTACGCTGAACGTTTCCTGCGCATCCCGGAGGGCAACTCCGGAAAACCGAAGCTCGTCAGATTTCTTATCCCTGTCTACCGGGAGAAAAGCACCAAACCGGAGGCGTCGGTTGGAACCGAGGATAAGCAAGAGCAAGATCGGCGGGTGACGGAAATCAGTTCGGCAAAATAGGGGTGGGTCGCCCTTGCTTGTCGGTGGTGGGTGCCTGAAATAATCCTCCAGCCCATCTTTTAGGGTTGGAAGTGGTTTTGAATTGAAGTCGTATGAGCACGTCGTACCTGGATAATTATTTGAACCAAATAGGACGGTTTGCATTGTTGACGGCGGCAGAAGAAATCGAATTGAGCAAGGCGATACGCGAAGGAGAAGGGGAAGAAGCCACCCGGGCAGAGATCAAGTTAGTTGAGGCCAACCTCAGGCTCGCGGTGTCCGTTGCCAAACGTTGGCAGCACACACACCTCAACATGGAGGAATTGATCTCCGCCGGGAATGAAGGGCTCCAGATCGCAGCCAAGAAATACGACTACCGCAAAGGCACCCGTTTTTCGACTTACGCCACTCAGTGGATCGAGCAGAGCATTCGCATGGCCGCCAATCACGCTCATACCGTCCGAGTTCCCATCCGGCGTTCGTATCAACTGCACAAGGTGCTGACTGCTCCGAGCTACAATGAGGATGCTCCGCGCCAGGACATGCAGCAAATTGCGCGCGAGACCAACCTGAAAGTTACCGACATCTGTTACGTCCTGCGCAACCGAGTGACCGAGGTGAGCCTCGATTCGCCCGCTTGTGATGGAAGCGACGAATCGCTGGGCGGGGTTATCCCGGAGGAGCATTGCCTCCGGCAGGAGCTGATGCAAAGCGAAGACCTCGCCCTAGTCCGCAAGGCCCTGGCGGAGTGCCTGGATGAAAGGCAGCAGTTTGTCCTCAAGCAGCGATTTGGATTCGACGGCCCCAAAGCCACCCTCAAAGCTATTGGCGATCAAATCGGGCTGACCCACGAGCGAGTCCGCAAGATCGAACAAAACGCCCTTGCCAGCCTTCGCCTAAAACTCAAGGAGACATTTCAGAGCGCCCTCGATCTGGAGGCCGCCTAGCGAAGCGCTGCTTAAAAATCCGACGTCGGTGCAAAGCGAAGTCTTGCGCTCCCGCAAGCAGCGCGGATGAAATTCCACCGACCCCAGTACGTCCCGCAACCTTACCGCATCACGTCGGTGGGCGGGCGGCTGCTCCAGATACCAAACGCGATAGACCGGCGCCTGCAGAGGGAGATTTACGAGCAGGTCAAATACTTGTGCCCCGTCAGGTGGCAACCTGAGCAAATCCAAAAGCGCATCCGGGAAGCGCTCCGCGCCGGCCCGAAGCAGATGGCCTTGCGAACCGACCTGCGGAATTGCTTTGGCACCGTCCCGCAGGACCTGGTCTGTTCCCGTATCGGGGCCCTCCCCCTGCCTGAGCATTTGAGGCAGGCGCTGCTCAATGTCATCCGGCCCGTCTCGCGGGGATTGCCCACGGGCAGCCCGCTGTCCCCTTGGCTGGCCGAGTTGGTCCTGCGCGACGTGGATGCCGCAATGGGCAGGTTCGTTCACTACTTCCGCTACGTGGACGACATCTGTGTCCTGGGCAGCCCCGAAGACTGTGCGGCGGCCAGAGAATGCCTGGAGGAGGCGCTACGACCCTTGGGCATGTCCCTGCACCCGGAGAAAACCTGCATCCTGCCCGCCGAAGAACTGGTCTTTCTCGGCCGCTCCTATCAGACGCTGGACGACACGCAACTGCTCGAGGTGGACCTGGGCGGCGACACGTTCCGATTGCCCAACCACAAGCAGGTCTGGCTCCGCGTCAACAAGACCGGTCAACCTTACCGCGACGCCGGCGGGCGCATCACCTACAGTCTGAGCTGCCTGCTCAACCGCTTGAGCCAACAGCCCACGCCTTACGTGCTCGAGATGCTCATGCTCCGGCCCGCGTGCGACGACTCCGCGCTCAGCCGCATCATTCAGAACCCCGAATTGATCGTCGACCAAGGCCTGCCTCACGCCTTGCATGGGAAGATATACCGGCATTATCTCACAAACGTGAAGGAAAGGCTTGGAGGCAAAGCAACTCTGCCGATCGGCGCCGCGGGCGAAGTCTTCCGCTGGCTCCATCTGACCAACCACATCATGCAGACAGCCCGGCTGCCGGATGATTATCAGCCGGCGGAGGCCGAATGGCCGGAATTGCTGGAATCTTTGGAGGCGGGCCAATACGCGCCGTATCATAAGCGCATCAAGGAACTCTTCAAACAGGAGTACGAGCTTCGCAACGGACTGCGCAGAGGGGCAACAACGCTGCCATCCGCCAAACCAGCGCTGGCCGCCTTCGCTCTTGATTAGGAGAGTGAGAAGCTGACCCGCTCGCCGACACCCGGTCCCGGCGATTTCTCCGCCTGAACGGAAAACAACCTTGGTTGCTGCTTAGGATCGTAGAGGGCATTCCAGAGGCCCTTCCGGTGGGCGATCGCATCCAGGTTGGCCTCAAGAAATTCCTGCATCCTGGGGTGATACGGCTGGAAATTCGTCACCCGAGCCAGGCCCTGTTCCACCAGGAGTTTGTTGACGCAGATCTCCTTGCCGGAGGCCGGGGCCATGGCATAGAGGTAACATGGCTGGCGTCCATACAGCGCCGGCTGATTTTTGGCCACTTCCACGCGCACCTTCGCGCCCGGGGAAATCAGTTGCCGGACAATTTCCCAGGCTTTCTGGGCGCCCGGCTGGGACTTATTGGGGCTTTGATGGTCCACTTCAGGCGTGTCAATGCCGATCAAGCGGTAACGCCCGCGCTGGCCAACGAAGGTGTCCCCGTCCACCACCTGCGTCACCGTTTCGGTGCTGGACTCCAGATCGTAGGCGGACGGGTCGATCTTGATCGGATTGCGGCCCCATTCGCGCGCTTTGACGGCCGGACTGACGCGTCGGAAGGCAACGTTGTTGTCGCCCACCGGGAAGTGACGCAACGCCTCCAAAAACTCCGGGTCAATCTGACCGTGCTTATTCACCGGAATGCCCTCTTGAATGCCGCGGGCGGCCAAGTCCAATCGCTGGTCCAGGATGATGCGGTTGCCCATCTTGATGTAGCGCTTCAGCGCGGCAATCGCCAGCAGCAGGCCCACCACGCCCTTCAAGCCCATGGACTTGTAGGCCAGCACCCCGGCCAGCGCACCCAGCACCGCAAGCGTGGCCGGGTTGGCCTGGCGCACAAAGTCCATCGTTGCATTCAGCATCCGGTCGCCAGACAAGCCGGGCAGGAGATCCATGTCATCGCGCGTCTCCACCGGATAAATGCTGGAATCCGGCATTGAGGCTGCCTGCCCGGAAGGATGGTCACCGACTGTTGGCGCGTCAGCTTTCATCTCTGGCGACTCGCGTTGCAGCAGCTCCACCTGCTGCTCAAATTCCGGATTGGACTCAGGAGGAGATACCAGCCAGAGATTCTCGGCGGGCACATAGAGACCGCCGGACTTGTTCCGGGCCATCTCCTGCAGGGTATCCTGAACGTTCTGCACGGGTTTGCGCGTCTGGCCGTCTGCGGAGCGCACTTCCAGGTCCTGAGGGCGCAAATGAGAAAAGTAGACCATGCGCACTACGTCGCTGTCCGCAGCGCAATAGGACAGTCCGGTGGCCAGGTCGTGGAGCTGAAGCAACGGATCAGAAGCGACGCCCTTGAGAAAACCGGCCGCCGCCTTCTGAAAAGGCTGCTCCTTCGTTGGATCCGGCTGCTCACCCTGTCGCAGCAGAACGTAGCCAGCAGAGGTCTCGGACATACCTCATTTTATGGTCCCAAAGGGTGTTGCCCCAAGGAAGCCCGCAGGGAACGACGCAGTTTTTCCAGGATCGGCGCGTCTTTCCTGGTAGCCAGGACGAACGGGACCACCTGGCGATTTAAGGCGAGGCGATAGGGAGGGAAAAACAGGTTCACCTTGATGTGCTGCGGGAACCGCGCCATCAGCTGCCTGAAATCCGGCAACAAGCACAGGCAGCCCAGATCCACCAGAGGCATCTGCACAACCATGACTTTGCTGGAGTGACCGATCTTCATCACCGAGCTGGCGCCCAATAATAAATCCCGTTGGTTTGCGTGAGGATTACATCTTCGGTGCTGACGAGGGACGCGAGGAAGCCGGCGGCCTTGAGCGCCGCAATTCGGCCGGGACTATCGTTTGGAGGGGAAACCGGATCCTGGCCCAATCCCGGCGCCGTGGAACTGTTATGGTCCAACAGCGAACGCTCCGCAGCATTGAGCGCGGCAGCGGCGTCCGTCTGGCGCAGTCCAACCGCGCTATCTTTCCCCGAGACGAACACAGCGATGATGATGCCGGCCAGGATCAAGAGCACGCACACCACCGCGATCAACTCGATGGCCGTAAACCCCCGCAAAAGCTTCTGGCTCATGTTTCAGCGCAAGGTTTCGAGAACGCGAAGGCAACGCAACAATGCTTGTAAACCCGGCTCCCGATGATGTATGCCAGCATCCATACGAGGCCGGCAGGGGACGGTAACAGGAGGCTCGTGAACACATTGTTGGCGTGCAGGCAAATCTTCGTCCACGTGAATCCCATACGGAGGAAGTGGATGTAGAACGAATAACATACCCCCACGTGCAGCAATCCGCCCAGCAGGATGGCCTTCAAGAGCCATTTGTGTTCGCGATTGCGCTGCTGAAGTTGCGCCAGCCGCGCCCCGGCCTCCCGATAAAGGGGCTCCAGGGCTGGATCAGCAGGCCGTTTCTGTGACAGGTCCAACACCAGCAGATCGATGCGCCGGTTGAATTTTCCCACATTGAGCCCAGAATGGAGAAAGATGAGCGCTTGCAGAATGATGACTGCCAGGCTCAGGCGCGAAAGAATCAAATAGTAACGTTTCACCACTCCAGTATAAGGCTTTTATGCACCGCATTTGCCGCCAACGCGGATTCACCCTGGCCGAAATCATCGTGGTTGTCGCCCTGCTGGCCATTCTCGGCACCGGGGCCTTGGTTGGCCTCAAGCGATCAAGGGACAACACCGCCTTGCGAAAAACGGTGCAGAACCTGAGCGCCATCGACCTGGCCAAACAGACCTGGCAACGATTCCACCCCAACGACACTTGGCCGGCCAGCGAGATCGACCGCTGGAGCGCTATAGCCCAACATCTCAATCTGGCGGGTGCGGCGTTGGAGATGCCGCCGGGAAGCGGATACTGCTCCTGGGACGGGTTCACGCCGGAGGGCTATGCTTACCGCATCGGCTCGCTTGCGGAGCCAGCCGGCGGCCAGTGCAACGGGATTCAGATCACGCGACCGCTGGATTAAAGCTCCCCCAAATCGGGCGTCGAGGAGGTTGGAGATTCCGGCAGGTCCATCGAGTGGAGGCTGCTCAGGAACGCCACCAGGTCCCGGTCGTAAACCGGGCGCACGGCAACGGGTTGATCCGACCGCAGCAACACGCGATCGCAGAAGATTTGAGCCACATGGCAGCCGTCCGGACACCCCACCTTGACCTCCTCGGCTTCCAAAACGTTCACCATTAAGCGATTCGTCGAGATGGAGAGGCGGCCTTGCGCGGTCACGCCCTCGAGATAGTCGGCGACGATGTACGAGTCAGACTGGTCGTCGGCCGCGAGATTGAGGAAGTTCAGCTCTCCGCGGCAGGAGATGCGGCTGTCCCGCATCAGGATTTCCTGGATGACCTGCGGTTCTTGCGCTGCGTCATTAAACTCCTCCTTTGGGCCAGAGACCTCATTCGCCTCAAGCCAGCTGCGTGAGAGATCAAACCGCCTGGCCCGGACCACCGGCAGCTGGATGTCCCCGGTAACCTTCAAGGAAGCAACCTCTACCGGGCCCATCGGCGAGGGGGAACCGTGACCGCTCACAATCTCCAGGGTGGCCTGGTTGTTTTTGACCGTGACCAGTTGCGCTCGCGGGTCGGGCAGGTCATAGTGGCGATCCCCGCAAAACGCCCGGCCGTGTGCGCCTTGGGTGAAGTCCAGGATCAGGTGATTCCCGTCCTCCGGGCCAAATGAACCCTTCGGCGCACCGGGCGCAGTCGTTAGCCCCGTAAATCTCATTCCTCCATTGTACACTTTGGGACCCTCTCGAAAAAAAACGCTCTGCGAAAAAAACCTCAAAGCAGTGAAAAGTTTGGCGGAACTCCTCTCCGGGCTCGAAAACATGCTCTGTCTCCGCCGCCGCGAGAGAGCCCTATGCCGCTTGCGCCGGCAAACCCTGCGACTGGAACCCACCGAATAATTTATGGCTGAAAAACTCCCCCAATCCCTGCGGCAACGGCTGGTGCCGTTGTTCAAAGAAATCCTCGCCTATCACTGGGTCGAGGATCTCACGTTCAACCGACTCAGCGGCGCCGTTTACCATGTGCTGCTGTCCGAGGAGAATTCCCGCCTCACCGAGGACGCGGCCGTCGATTTGGCGGTTAACCTTACTCGCCGGGAACGCCTCCCGGAACTATTGGCGCGCTATGACGCGCTCGTGCAGAAACGCGAAGAGCAGGCCCAAAAGCAGGTGCAGGGCATCGTCAACAACATGATCCCCGAGGACACACCCAATCGCGCGCAGGTGGTGCAAGGCACGCTGGACATGCTGCAGAAATTCACCCTGGTGCGCAGCATCACAGGCATCCGCACGTTGGTGCAGGCGCGCATCGACAATCTCCACCAGGACGTCGACGAGGACGAATACCTCATGCTGACCTAAGCTGGAGGCTCAACATCGGAAGCGAAGCCGCCAACATTCAAATCACCCGAGCAAAGGCCGGCGAGTTGAGAATCCGGATCAACTCCCAGGCTCTTCCTCGGTCTTTGCTCGCGAAGGGGGTAGCGCAGACAATTTGATGCGAAGATAAGCTCCGCGTTTTTGATCTTCAGGATGCGGCTCAATACCCAAAACAGAGATGTCTCGCTTGTCCGGACCGTAGGCCCAAAACAAGCGTCCCGCGGATGGAGTATTATTTTCCAAGTAGGATTGGAAGATCTTGAAACCGTATTTCCGGGTCAGGTCATCGATCTCGTGCGTTTGAAGGCTGTTGTGTCGCGGGTTTTGCTGGAGATAAACAAGGACTTTAACAAACTTCTTAAAAAACTTCTCTTCATCCTTGCTTAACTGCCCCTGGAGCTTCCTCGTTGAAAGGTGGTTCCACAAAGCCTCCATTTCCGGCACCCCCATGCGGATTTTGAACGCCATGAATTGCTCAGCCCTTGAGGAAGGGACTCAGATCAATCGGCGGGGAAACCACTCCCTTTTTGAAATTGGCCGCGGCCTCATCCAGCATTTTCAAGGTGCGGCCAGAAACCGCTTTGGTCGGCACTAGCACCCTTGGCTCGAGGAGAAACCTGCCGTCGGACAACGCTTGGACGTGGAAGTATTTCGTCTTTGCGTTCCGCAAGCTGATCCGCTTTTTTGCATCAGCCGCAACGTCGTAATGCTCCACCACCGTAAGAATCGGTCTTGCTTTCTGTTTGAGCGCCGTTGTTGGCATGCAGGCAACATAGTGGGATTTCCCACCCAAGTCAACAGGTATTAACGAGTATTAACGAGTGCGGCGAGCTCTCTTCGAATTCGCCGCCCCTTGGGTCAAGACAACCGCCGCCTTCAAAAAAACCGGCAGGCTTCGCCCAACACCTCATCGAGGCATGTCCGGTGCGCCATTCTCGCTCGCGGCCGTCTATTCGGGGTGGATAACCGCGATACCCCTCCAATGCTGCCTTCGCCACAATGTCGCAGTCCACGCATGCTCGAAAACTCTTGGGCCGGCTCCATCGGCGTTCATCGGGTTGCGCCACAACACCCCCCTGATCACTTCAACAAGCGTAATCCCCTCATTCCAATTCATCAGGACCTGCAAGGGAATGGAGGGGATCTCATCGGCGAACTGGTGAACTGAGTGAGCCGATCACAGACAGTAAACGCCCTGAAACGACTTCTGGCGCGAGTCGGCCGTCAGGAAAAGCCCGAAAACGTCCACTGGCTGGTCAGAGAGGCGGTAACACGTCTATTCTCGCCTCCGGAGGAAAGCGGATCAGCAAAAGAAAACGCCCCGCAACGGGTGCCGGTCGACCCGCATCACAGATTCATCAAACGGCTCGTCCAGCGCCAGAACTACACGCTCTCCAACTTGAAATGGCTGAAGTGGTGGCGCCTGGGCAAGAACCGCCCCAAAGCGAAGACCCTCGCACTGGCCCGCCATCACAATCTGTGGTGGCCAATTCTCGACGGCATGGAGGACCCGGCGATCTACCAGTGGCCCGGCAATGCCAACTGGAGCCATGTCATCGAAGACAGTGCCCGGCTCGAACGATTTGATATCGCCCGTTACGCGCTGGCCCGGATAAGTCCAGAAGAGCGCATCTCGACCAGCATATTCCAAGGTGACACACCGGGGCATCTGGCTCTGCTCAGGGAGGCCGTAACCAAGCACGCTGACCGAATCTGGATCAGCAACACCCCGCGGAGCGTCGAGGAGTTGGACATCGTTGCCGCCCAATTTCACAGCCAGGATTACGAGTTGGCCGCACGCTTGCGCCTCGGGGGCCTCGACAACTTCCTTGCTCACTCGAAAACAAAAGCGCCGGGCGCTTGTTGTTTACGCGAAACGGTTGACGCAGACCAAACAGACTGGCTTGCCGCCCTTCTGGCTCATCCTGAATTCGAAGTTTCCTGGAGCGAAGTCGTGGCCGCAGTGCTTCAGGAGGGAGCAGCCGCTTGCTGGGCTTATCTCTGCGAACACGAAAGGCGCCGCCTGGCGCGCACCGGTCGGATCGAGTTTGATCGGGTGAGGGAGTATAAACGGCAGGAGAACAGACCGCTCAGGCGGCTCATGACGGAAGCCGTGAGGCGATGGCCAACCCATCACCTCAGTTGGAGCGATCGCGCAACCGCTGGCCTGGGGCTGAAAGAGAATGATCCGGAAACAGAGAGATTCATCGAAGCTCTCTGTGACCGGGGGTACACTCTGGGTGAGAGCATTACACAGCAGCTCGAATACTTTCGAGAGGACCCGACGGCGTCGCGTTTGGCCATCCAGAAGGCTGTTTCCTTCAAGTGGGACGGAGTCCTGCCGCTACTGCGCAGTGCGGGGGTATCCAATCAGGATAAAGTCCTCCTGCTGACCAAAACGCAGCCTCATCCAGGCTCAGCCGACGGGGCTGCCAATATCCCATACGCCAACCTCTCCGAACTGCCGAACCACGACGAGGCCGCTCAACGGTTCATCGCGCTCCTGCCAGCCCGCGTCCGCGCGGAGGAGATCGTCCGCCTCGATGACATCAGCCAGGTGAGCGACGACACCTTGCGCCAATTGCTTGCCCGGACGGACGTCACCCAACTCAGCGATTATGATTATCGAAGTCTTTTCCGCAGACCCGACACGCGATTGGAGCGACTCATCGCCGAGGCTGGCGGGAAATGCCCCAAACCGGCCGAGCTGCTCAGAGAGTTGCGCCATGAACGCGATGGAAAGGAACGCCCAAAGGATCCAGTCCCAGTTCTCAAACTTCTGTTCCAAGGGCAGCCCGGGCTCAAATCGCGGGAATTCCTGGAGCAGGCGTTCGACAATGAACAGCTTTCCGAACTTGGCGATTGGGCCTTGAGCGCCGGGCAGCCCGAGGAGAAATCAAACGGTTATTGGCAGGCCGGCCGGGAGCCAGCCACCATCCTCGCGCGAAGAAAAGACTGGGACAGGTTTCAGAAATACTGCCTCCAAGCCCGGCAATTGGAGCCGGCCGCGACCACACTTACTGCCATCCTCGAAAATGGAGAACACGAGATCGCCAGGCAGTTGGTGGACACCTGGCCGGGCTTGCGGGAGGAAGCGGATCAGGATGCCAGCCCAGAGGTCAAAGTCGCGGCGGCCAGACTTGGGGTGAAAGTGTGGCAACAAACAGCCTACGGTCGAGGCCAACGCAGGGATAGTCTATCCGGTCTTGCCGCGATGCTCGCCGCCGGGCTGCCGCTGAAAGGGATTCAGAAATACCGTTTGCTCCAGGCCTGTCGGCGAAACCTGGACGCTCCACACCGATCCTCATGGCTGCTGAAAGGCGAATGCCTGGAAGAATCCCAGAAGATTCTCGCCCTGTTGGTCCCTGCCAATGGAACTGGAAGAACCCAGCAGGCCTGGCGCGAGGGGACCCTGGACCTGCGTTTTCTGAGGAAGGTTCCGCCCAGGAGCCTCGACGTTCAGACCCATAGGATAAAAAGCCACTTGCGGCGATTAGAAAAGGAGTCACGCGAGCTGGACCGCCGGACCTTTACCATCCGCCACGAATCCGGTGCCGCGCGTTGGCGCAAAATCGCCCGTCAGGAACCGCCGCACCCAAGCCTGGAAAACGAGTTGCCGCTGGGCTTTAACGGGGAGGAGTATTTCGCCATTCTCGGGCTGCTCAAACTTGAGGCGAGCGCAACGGAAACCAACCTGCAAGGACTCGAATTGCCTGCCTTCAATCTGCAGATTGCTTACGGAACCCTGGAGGAGGCCGACAAGACCCTCAAGAAGAGCCAGCTCTGGCAGGAAGCCAAAACACCGTGGCACGACTTTGGACAATACACCCTGCCCAAAAACGACCGCTGGGATATTGGGGCTTGGCGGCAGCTCCTCGCGCATCACGCGGGCAAGGGACATCATCTCCTGCGCCTGGCGCCGCTGATCGAAAGACACCTTGGCCGGCCGCCCAGGACGCTGAGGGAAGCCGAGGAAATCAGCAACCTCATCACTTACTCGCGCGCCGCCGAAAACCACACCCTCGCGCAACTCGCCCGCCAGGCCGGCCTGAGCAACGAGGAATTCGAGGACTACCTCGAGTTCATGGCCTCCAACAACAAGCCGGCGGAAAGCTGCCCCCACCTGCGTCTCAACGGCGCCGAATTGGGAGACCAGACACTGGTGTTTGAAAAACTCAACCACGACGACCCGCTGGGGCCGATGCTGGGGCTCTTTACGGGCTGCTGCCAGCACCTGCACGGCGCCGCCAAGGCGTGCGCGAAACATGGAGCCACGAAGCCAGAGGGCGCCTTCTACGTCCTGCGGAGGGGAAAGCGGATCCTGGGCCAGAGCTGGGCATGGCGCACAGGCAAAACGCTCGTCTTCGATTCGTGGGAGAGCCCAAACCATGAACTTGGCAAAAAATACTGTGCGCCCATTCTCATGAAAGCCGCAAAAGGCTTGGTTGGAAGACTCGGCATCGCTGAAGTCCGGCTGGGTACCGGCGGCAATACACCGGAACTCAACCTCCCTAAAGCTGCCAAGGCCACAACCCCTCCAAGGGGATACAGCGACGCCCGCGAGCAATACATTCTAAGCGACGGAGCGAGTTAGATTGAAGGGGTTGAAGCGCCATTGAAGCCAATCTCCTTGGTCGGCGGATGCGAAAAGGCGAAACACTGTCGTTGATGCCAACGGTGAAGGAGTGATCGTCCCAGAGAGTAATACAGAACGTCCGCTCGCCCGGTCAAAATAGTCTTACCGATCTACTGCTCTGTTCTTGCTGAATTGGTTGAAAGAGTCCTGCCTGAGATGGCCGCATCTGTCATTCCGAGAATTGAATTGCCCTCGGGAGCGTCTTGCCGGCGGGGCAGCCGCGCACAGGTATAGCTGGCGGACGCTCTCTGCTTGGGGCTTTTACTCGTGGCCATTCGCGGATCGATGGGTGCGCGGTCTACAACCGGTACTTCGAACGAAGCAGCCAACCAGTCAGAGGGCGTGATCCTGAGAATTTTCATAAACCTGAACTTGATTCATCATGTGCCACAGCGCCGATTATTCCAAGGCGAAAGAGCGCGACCCAATTTCGCCAGTCACCGTCGGCGCGGGTTCTGGCGGCGGTCGCCGCCACCCGCCCTGGTTGGACGCTTTTCGCGCAGGCGGGATTCGTTGGTCTACAGTGGCCGACCGCTGAAAACCCGACCATTGACCGCCTCTGTCGGCGCCTCGGGGTTATCCTTTGTGTTCATCGTTGCGAACGCCAAACCGCGTGGCCGCCCGGTTTCGCCAAACGGCGAGAACAATTCCACCAGGCTTCTCTGTGACGGTCGCCGCCGCATTTCGAACAAACGGTCTCACCTGCATGAGTTCATCGACCAGCGCCAACTGATGCATAGCCTTTCTGTTCTTGCGTCGACCCAGGACGGCCTCCGGGCGGTTACTGGTTGCGGTTGAGATAAAGATCCAGCCAGGGAGCCAGCCAATCGTTGCTGCAACGTTCTCGTGCCCCGGTTAAAAGCTCTCGTGCGTCAGCCGGCTTGCACCGAACGACATACTCCACCAGCCAGGCGGGTTGCCGCAACAGCTCCCGCTGTACCAACTGGTCAAACTCCCCGGGGAACCGGCAGGCCCAAGCCAGCATCCAGTACGGGTGCCTGAAGGCGCTTCGAAAGAGCAACTTGCGATCGATCTCCGGGTAAAAATCCAGCACGCTGAAACACAACTGCGGATCGGTCAGCAGGAGCGGCATCGCCCGGTTGAGGCTGGCCAAAGCAACAGCGCGCGTCATCCGAGGGGACTGCATTTGATGCCAGGCCCACGCGCTCCTCGCGTTAAGCTCTCGCGACCGGTGAACGAAATCCAGAATTCGAGCGTAATAGGCGGGATCGGGGTGGCGACGCTGCCATTGAATGGCCCAGAATGGATCCGGCAACATGGCTTTCTTGAATGCCTCGATGTGGTTTGCCGTTGTTCGATCCGGGTGAGCACCAAGCCAGTGGAGGAGGTGGAAGGAATACTCCGGAGAGAGCTGGAGGATTTCCTCCAGTTGCGGGTTGCCCTGCTGCTGATAGGCCTTTAGCACTACGTACATGTGGCGATACAGCACGTGCAGGGAATTGATGTCCAGTTCCACGCTATCGTCCAGGCGAAGAAACACCTGGGGCAGCAAGTCGAGCATCTCCAGAATGTTTTTGTCCCACGAACATTTGGCCAGCGCTGCTGCAACTTGGGAGAGGTAACGGTCGAAATCGGAAAGCACCCTGGGCTCGCCAGAGGGCAGGCCAAAAACCGCTTGCGGCTGCTTTAGGATCAACGCAGGCATCATCAGCCCAAATCCATCCCAGGCGCTTTGGGCGGACTGAAAGCGTAAGGATCGAACCTGGCCTTCTTGATTTCATCACCTGCCTCTGAGGCCAGAGTTTTCGGATCCATGGGGTTTCCTGCCTCACGCTCGATCTCCGGCACCGCTTTCGGCACAGAACGCGCATCCGCCGGCGCGCCGCGGGCGGCTAAGACCCCAGCCTCAGATGGATTCATCGAGTCCTGAAGTCTGGTCGTTCCCGTCGGCACTGAATGCGCCTGCGAAGGCGGCATCGTCAGCACCTTCTCTGCAAAAGCCGCGCCATCCCGCACGGGCAACATGCCGGAGCGGGCTGCCGGGTCCATCTGGTTGAAGGTCCGCAACGTGCCCACCAGTGACGGTGAGAGCATCATAGCCCCATTATAGGTCCCGAACGCTTTATAATGGACCATTGCGATACAGAGGATCATGAACAAAAGCCGAACAGGAATCCATATTCTGGCCGGCCTGGTTCTGCTGCAGGTCGGCAGCATTCCCCAGGCGCTTAACTCCCCGCCGATGCTCACCTTGGCCACGCATGCCTTGCTGTGCTACATCGCATTCGCCACCCTCCTGTTCTCGTACGCCGCGAGGAACCCGCAACCCCTTTGGTTCCGGCCCCGTTTTTGGACCCATGCGAACCTTCTGACATTCGTCTTGCTTGCCGCCTCCACTGGGGCAGCCTGGAAGGCTGGATACCGCCAGTTCTGCATCACCGCGGCCGCGGTGGCGCTCGTGGGCAGCCTGGCGCATCTCTACCGGGGCAACACACGAAGGTGGAACCGTATTCGCGAGATCCGGCCGGAATGATGCTCGACTGCGTTCCTGCGGTGTCTCGTCCGGCCCGGCAAGGCCCAACGCGCGCCACATCGCCGTCACGCTCCCAAGACCAACGGCCAAAGCCATGGCTGGCGAAAGGATGAGAGCAACAAAAAGGCAGAAGGGCGCCACGGAATCGCCCAAGTCCCCCTGGCACGACTTATAATTGGAGAGCGGGGATACTTTTTCCTCCGCCACTTATGAGCGAGCCAAACGGCGAAACCTGCAAAAGCGGCAGCGGCGACAAAGCTGGCAGAGGAAATGATGCCAGCGGGGACGCTCCCGTTACCAGCCTGAGCGGCGCGAGCCTCGCCCAGTGGGCCGAATGCTCCAGCGCGTTAGAACGAAACGCCGAATGCATGGACTGCCCTCGCAGCATTTGCCAGCGCTGCGTCAATTTCGAGGCTTTGGACATGGACCACAATTTGGTTGTCCGAGCGCAAAGGGTGGCAACTGGCGCCACCGTTCATCGTTTTAGCCAGGCCCTCACGGTTTACATGGGCAACGTGGGAATCTGGAACCGATTTCTCCAGAACCACCCCCTCAATGTCGGCGAGTTACGGGAGAAGATGGTTCTGCGTGACCGCGCGCTGGCCTTGCAACTCAAGCTGCGGCAGGAGGTATTGCAGGAGGAGCTTCGCTCAAAAGGATTCGTCACCGATGACCCGGCGACACCCCGCCGCCATGTTTTGCAAATGGCCGGTACGTAGATCCGCCATAACCGGTCCGGCCAACACGCCGGTCTTTCAGCGCGTAGAACGGCTGCACTTCTTCGGGTAACAAGAATCTCAGGCCGGGGAAAAGCCATGACCACATTCACACGCATCCAGGAACTACCTGCCGAACTGCGCAATTTCATCCAGCTGGTAAGGGCCAACAAAGGCATCGACCGCGAGAAGGAGGCCAGAAAAATAGCGGCGTTGATAGCGCTGAAGGGGGTTCTGCCTCAAGGCTCCAAGAGCCTCTTTGTCATTACGCGCAAGAATGTGATCCTGGCCGACATCAACCCCCAAAGCCACGCGCAGTTCGATCCCGAAGATACCAGCCCCGAGATTAAGACCATTCTGGACGCCCAAAAGGAATTGGCCGCAGCCCAAATCAAGCTCAATGGCGCGATCGCGGCGGGAAAAAGCGCCGGCAAGGTCAAGGTGACAAACGAGGACAGCATCCGGGTCGAGGTGCTGACACCGGCCAAACTCATTCCGATCATGCAAAAACATGCCGACGACATTCGGGCTTTGCGCCGCAAACCGGCCGTCGCCCCGGCCGCTTGACCGCTTAATGAAGCCCCCGGAAGAAAAGCTCTACGACTACCAGGCTGAGGGGGTCGATAAATTTGCCGCCTGGGTTCAGAATACCCATCCCGAAGCGCCCAGCGAGGCCCTCATCTCCCTGGCGATGGGCATGGGCAAGACGCGGACCGCGGCGTCCTGCATCCGTCTTCTCCTGACCACGATCAAGCCCAACGCAAAGACACTCTGGTTGACCCACCGCGAGGAACTGATCGAACAGTCGAAACAGGAACTGGAGGCCCACACCGGCGAGTATTGTGAAATCGAGCAGGCCCGCCACCGATCCACCGGACTGGCGAACATCATCGTCGGTTCCGTGGCTACCCTGCACGGCAAGCGCCTGCAAAATCTGGCCGGGGATTTTCAGCCCGACCTGATCGTCTGCGACGAGGCCCACCACGCGCTGGCCTTGAGCTGGATGCAGGTCAAACAGACCTTTCCCCAGGCCAAGATCCTGAACCTGACAGCCACCCCTTACCGTTCTGACATCGCCAACCGGATTGATTTGGGCACGGTGCTCGTCGAGAGAAACACAACGGATGGCATCGGCCTGGGGATTCTGGTGCCCCCCAAACCGGTCGGAAAACTCGAACTCAACCTCGGTCACGTCAAAAAGCGGCTGGGAGACTACGATGCCGAAAGTCTCTCGGACCTTCTATGCCATCCCGATGTCTTGCGATCCTGCGTGAAACTCCTTCAAGAGCATGCGCCGGGGCGGAAGACCATCCTGTTTGCCGCCACCGTGGAGCACGGCAGGAAAATCTCCGCTCAACTGCGTGAAACCGGATTCCGTGTGGCAGAGGTTTACGGGGACACCCCCACCTCCGAACGCAAGGGCTACTATCAGAACATCCGTGAGGGGAAGCTGGACGTGCTGACCAACAATTTGTGTCTCGACGCCCAGACCGAGATCCTCGCCCTGGACGGTTGGAAGAATCATCAGACTCTCACCCGCGAGGACCTCGTAGCGAATTGGGAGAACGGTCGAATCTGGTTCAGTCCGCCCAAGGACATCATCGTACGGCCCCGCAAACCCGGCGAGCGGATGGTGGTTCTCGCCGGCGCCCAAAGCCTGCGTGTCACCGAAGGGCACCGGATGCTGGTCTTGAAAGATCAGGAATACACCCATATCCCGAGCCAGGATTTGATCGGGAAGGCGTGGAAATACCCTATCTCCGGGCAGCAGGACCTCGGGCTGGCAACGGGGCAGGTACCCTTGCCCCCGGACGATCCACAAGCGGAGAACCCGTATAAGGAAGCAAAGTATCTAAACCGCAACCAATGTGTTTTCATTGGGCTGTTGCTGGGGAGCGGCGGCCAGGAGAAGCCCGGCAGCGGACACCGATGCCTGATTCCATACCTGCAAAAGGGCAAAAACCCTTTGTGGTGGAACCTTGATGGAGACCAACTGAAGGCCTTGTTTCGGGGATTCATGGTGGCTGAGGGAGCCGGACCAGAGCGAACGCCAGGCGGTGCGAAGGCTGAATCCTTCAAACTCACCAGCGCCGACAAGGAAATGTTGGACCAACTTCAGGCCGTTGCCGTTTGCCGCGGTTATAAAGCTGAACTTACCAGGGAGGGACCACGATTTGCCCTGGCTCTGAACCAGCAGTCGCACGTTCCGGTTGGCGCTGGAGACAGGGGATTGCAGTGGGACACCCAGTCACCGGCCGAGGAGATCGTCTGGTGCGCCTCCACCGAGTCCACCAACCTCATCGTCCGGCGCAACGGCAGCGTGGCCGTGATTGGCAACTGCTTGACCGAAGGCTTCAACCTGCCGGCCTTGGATTTAGTCGCCATGTTTCGGCCGACACGCAACGCCGGCTTGTATTTGCAGTGCATCGGCCGAGGCCTGCGCCGGGATCCTGAGAATCCGAAGAAGGATCACTGTCTCATCATCGACGTGGTCGACACTGCCAAACACAAGGGGGGCAAAAAGTTTCCGCTGCCAACCGAGGACGATTGCCGCATCTACAGCGCGCTGCACAACCGGCAGTCCTCGATTCCGGAAGTGTTCTTGAGCTGGTTCTACTCCATCAACGATCTTGAACGGTTGCTGCAAAAGGAAATCACTGTGAACCAGTGCGGCCACCTCGCTACCCCGGAAAAGGTGCATCGCGTGCTGTCACCACCGTGGATGCAGATGCTCCCTGGGCAGGCGGTTGACGGCAGGCTGCCGCGCGTCTGGACCCCGGACGGGGAATACACCGACCTCTTGCAACCATTCCGTCTCAACGATCCGGAAGCATTTCGCCTGCTGGCATCCCATAAAGGCTGGGTTTATCTCCCGCACAATAAGCTGCCGAAGGACGAGGAGGCGCTCATTGAACTGGCGGCTCAGGTGACCAGAAGGGACAGCACCGACCCCAACTACACGATCGACACGCTGATTTCGCGCGACGCTCAGTTGCGCAACTTCATCCTGAACCTGTTTGAGCCCAACCAGTCCCTCAAGGAGCAGGCCGCCAAGTGCTACGACCTGCTGCCGCTTTGCGACGGGGGCCCCAAGGCGGCCTGGTTCAAGGTCATCTATCAACAGGCGGATTTTAACTTCATACAGTGGCGGGACGCCACGCAACCCGGCGTTAACCGGTTCCTGGTCCGGACCACGGAGGGGACGGTTTACGGCTTTCGGCAGGAGGGTTTCGGCGCCGTGAAACCGGAGCCGGGTTACGGGTACACCTACAACGATCTGCCGGATTTCGTGAAGACCACGAGGTGGGCCAACCAAAAGATGTCCGAGAAACAGGCGGAGCACGTGTGCCGGATCCTTTCGGTATCCCATGCTGAAGCCGAAAGCCTGCGCATCAGCAAGCTGTCGGCCTCCGCGCTCATGTCCAACCACTGGCACAAGGCGAGGCTCAAGCGAATCTCGGATGCCCTTGGCAATCCGCTCGCGCTCACCCCCGCTGTGTACCTGGAAAGCATCCCGATGGCGTTCCCTGAGGATCTGGGGGTGACACTGCGTGAAACAAAAAATGACGACAATGGACACGGGGAAATGTTCCCCGTTCCAACGGCGGCAGGCGAACCTTTCTGATGCAATACAGCCAGAACCTGGAGACGGTGCTTACCCGCGCAAAGGAATTCGCGCAGCAGCTCCAGCACACGAATGTCAGCCCGCTTCATCTTTTGCTGGCCCTCCTGAAAACGCCGGAGTGCCAGGGTTACAAGCATCTGGAAAATCAGCAGGTCCCCCTCCAGAAGCTCACGGATTACATCACCCATAACCGGCTGAACCACGAGCCGTACGGAGCGCCGACTGGCAATTTTAACTCTAAGAGCAAGTTTATCCTTAACCAAAGCGGACAGATCTCCCAGCAGATGGGCAGCACCTACACCCGCACGGAACACCTGCTGCTGGCGCTGCTCACCGACCAGACCCTAGCGCGCGACGTCTACCCGGTCGTCGGCGTCCAGAACGACAGGCTCACTCATGCCATTCTCACCCAATACGGGCTGCAAGAGCAAATGGTGGGGGCAAAAGAAGGAAGCGCGCCCAACCGGGAATTCACCGAGGTCTGCGTCAGCCTGAACGAACTGGCCAGGAAAGGGAAACTGGACCCGGTCATTGGCCGGAAACGCGAGGTCCAGCGCACGCTGCAGATTCTGGGGCGGCGCCGCAAAAACAATCCGGTCCTGCTCGGAGAAGCCGGTGTGGGCAAAACCGCCATCGTCGAGGGCATTGCTCAAAGCATCGTAAAGAAAACCTGCCCGCCGCTGCTGCAGAACCGGGAAATTTTCATTTGCGATGTGGCGTCAATGGTCAGCAACACCGTCTTCCGCGGCCAACTCGAGGGGAGAATAAGGGCCATCCTCGATCACGTCCGCAACAACCCGAACATCATCCTCTTCATCGATGAAATCCATCTCATCGTGGGGGCCGGCAGCTCCATCGGCGGCATGGACATCTCCAACATGATGAAAGCCGCCTTGAGCCGGGGAGAGGCGCGCGTCATCGGCGCGACCACGCTGGACGAATACAACAAGACCATCGCCAAGGACTCCGCTCTCGAAAGACGGTTCCAGCCGGTACGCGTGGAGGAGCCGCCCGATGAGGACGTGCTGGCCATCCTGCAAGGCAGCCTGCCGGTGTACGAGGAGCATCATAACGTCCGCTTTGCGCCGGAAGCCGCGCTCGCGGCCCTGCAATACTCGAAGCGCTATATCCATAATCGCCAATTGCCCGACAAGGCCTTGGATGTCCTGGACGAGGCCGGGTCCGCCGCCAGGATGGCTCCTCCAGACGCGCCTCCAAACGTTAAGGAGTTGGACCGGGAGTTCGCCCGATCAGACGCAGAGAAGGTCCGGGGGGCTGCGGAAAAGCGATTCAACGGAGCGCAGCCCATCCCATGCCGGGTGCGACAGCTCAAGGATCAGAAGGAAACACTGCTGCAACCGGAGACGCGGATCGTCACCGAAGATCACATTCGCAGGGCTGTCAGCGTCATGAGCAATATCCCGGTGGAACGGCTGACGGCTGAGGACAAGCAGTCCGCCCTGCGCCTGCACGAAATACTGGGCCGGGAGGTTATCGGCCAGAAGCACGCGATTGCGACCGTCACCCGCTACATCCGGCGCGGCCGCACACGCCTCAACGATCCCAAAAAGCCCACTGGGGTCATCCTCCTCCTGGGCCCCACGGGGGTGGGCAAGACCCTGTTGGCCAAGCGAGTCGCGGTCCACATGAGCGGTTCGGAGGACCAACTCATCGCCCTGGACATGAGCGAGTACATGGAGCGCCACAGCGTCGCGCGATTGATAGGCTCGCCTCCGGGCTATTTGGGTTACGAAGACCAGAAGACCCTGGTCGAGCAGGTCCGCCGGCATCCTTACGCCGTGGTCTTGTTCGATGAAATCGAAAAGGCCCATCCGCAGGTTTGGAACATCCTGCTGCAAATCCTTGAGGAGGGGCGCCTGACCGACGGACAAGGCCGAACCGCCAGCTTCCGCGACACCTTCATCCTGATGACCTCGAACGTCGGATACGAGCACTTTCGCAAGAGAAGCCTTGGGTTCAATCCCAACCCTGACGCCGCCAAGGAGGCGGTAACCGACGCCGTGAAGAAGGAGTTCCGACCCGAATTCCTGAACCGCATTGATGACATCATCATTTTTGAATCCCTCACGAGGGAGGATTGCCGGCAGATCATCGACCTGGAAGTCGAGAAGATCCGACAGCGCACCAAGTACACGACGTTGACCCTTTCTCAACCCCTCAAGGGGAAAATCCTCGAAGAGGGGTTCTCTGACGAATACGGGGCGCGTCAGCTGAAACGATCCCTGGAGCTTCTTCTGACCGATCCCATAAGCGACGCACTGTTAAGGCAGGAAATCGCCGGGGCAGGGGACCTACTGGCGGATTGTGATGCGGGGAATGGGGTGGTGATCCGTGAAGCCGGCCCAGAGCCCAAGAAATCGCCAGCGGGAGAACCCGTGCCCGCTGGAGTTTAGGCATGGGCGATCTTCCCTGCGATTTCATCGCCGCCGCGACAGTAGCCGGTGTCTGAGGGACTGACTAAATCATTGCCGGAGTCGTACACGGCACCCAGGCCCGTGGGACCGAACATTGTGAACAACCCCCGAATCACCGCAAGGAACGGTTGGCAGTTTGAAGTGCAGCCGTTCACTCCCGAGCACCCGGACATCGAAGCCCCTTTCAAGCTGATTCGCATCAACGGGCGTTCACCCTTCAAAGGGAGGGTCTACCGGCTTTGGCGCAACAGCAAGAATCCGGCTCTTTGCTTCCCTGTTCCTGAGGACAAGCCGGTCGAGCACGGACTCCCCGAACTGTGGTTCAAGATCGCTGCGGACGGAACCCTGCAGGGGATATGAAGTGAGCGCACACACTGTGAACAATTTCGACAAGGCGTTGGAACTCTTGCACCGGCCGGCGCGCAGCAGGCTGCAAAGCCGCTATAACCGGCACCTGCGTCGCGCCTGGGACGCCGGGATGCAAACGCCGTTTTCGGCGTCACAAGCCGCCGGAAGGTTTCCGCAAATCGAAACGAGGTATGTGGCGCTGGCCGTCGCCCTGATCAATCGGGAAAAAGAACTTGAGACGGATCTCGACCGCATGGCTCAAGAGGAAGTCGTAAGGACTTCCGACTGCGTTTACACCCTTTACGCCAGCACAGGCACCTGGGTTTACTCCTCTCAGGGTTTTGGTGCTCTTACCTACGCGGCAAACGCCGCGCAGATGCAGGCCGATAAACTCCGCTATTATGACATTCCCTCCCATATCCAGAAAATACGGCGAGGCCAAGACCAATGGGGGATTGAACTCGCCGATTTCTACATTTGGGCCCAAGCGGACGGCCGCACTTGCGAAGTGATTCGCCGAAAGAACGCCATGCCGTTGCGCGAATGGGTGAAATCGTGCTGGAAACGAGGAGTTAACCCTCGTGTTTACCAGCCGTTCCTGCCGGCGGGATACGAGGAAAGCGCAGGACTGGACTATTACGGCAACGATCGGCCGCCAGCTCAACCCGCCCCGGTCGCCGCTTCCAACCCATGACTTCGGCAATGATCAGTTGCGCACCAGTTAAACCTGCGCGGCAGCTCGCCCTCCCGCCATTCGAAGTAGCAGACCTCTTTTGTGGTGGAGGCGGGACCAGCACTGGAATTCTGAGGGCCGCCCGCCAGCTCAACCGGACGGTCAACCTGCTCGCCATCAACCATTGGGCCGCTGCCATCGCGGCTCACAGCCTCAATCACCCGCACGTCCGGCATCTGTGTGAATCACTGGATAACCTTGACCCGCGCAAACTGGTAAAGCGACTTCATCTGCTGGCCGCCAGCCCCGAATGCACGCATCACAGCAATGCCCGCGGGGGCAAACCACGCAGCGAACAATCCCGCGCCACGGCCTGGCATGTACTCCGTTGGGCGGAAGCGGTACCAGTGGAGAACATAATAATCGAGAATGTGCCGGAGCTCCAAAGCTGGGGCCCGCTGGGCCGCAACGGGAAACCGCTCAAGCGCAAGAAAGGCCGGCTTTTCAAGGCCTTCCTCGAAGCCTTGCGCGCGCTGGACTACCATGTGGATTGGCGAATCATCACGGCGGCCGACTACGGCGATCCGACCACCAGAGAACGGCTCATCATCCTGTGTCGGAAGGCGGGACCCGTCCCGTGGCCAGCGACCACGCACGCCCCGCGAGAGGCCTGCCCGCCCCACATGGAGCCCTGGCATACCGCAAGCGAGATCATCGATTGGGAGTTGTCAGGCAGGAGCATTTTCCAGCGCGCTCACCCGCTCAAGGCGAATACGCTGGCAAGGATTCTGGCGGGAGTAAGGCATTTCAGCGGACCACAATCCGAACCGTTCCTGATTCAAATGCGGGGCACGGCCCCCGGTCAGATTCGGCGCAGCCCGCGTTTATTGGACGAACCGTTGCCAACCATTACGGCGGGTGAATTCCATACGCGTTTGGTTCAACCGTTCCTCATTCACACCACCCATCACGGCAGCCACCGCTTTCATTCCCTGCAGAAACCCGCCCCAACCATCACCGGCGCCCATCGCGGGGAGTTGGCTTTGGTCGAGCCTCGCCTAATGCAGATGCTCGAACCGGAGAGCGATGGAGAAGCCGAACCAGTGCTCGACGCTGATTGCTGTCGTTTGGTGGGCATGGGGACCAACCGGACCATTGCGAAGCTGGATATTTTGTTCCGAATGTTGCAGCCCCACGAGCTCGCAGCTGGCATGAGTTTCCCGCCGGATTACGAGTTTACCGGAACCAAAGAGGACAAGGTCCGAATGATCGGAAACAGCGTGCCGGTGGAAACCGCGGCCGCGATGGCTGGGAGCCTTCTGTCGGTCTACGCCTTTACGGAATAAAAGGCTAACGCCCAAAAGAATACACCAGAGAACAATGGCTGCCCCAGAAGCGCGAAAGTCCAAAGACTGCCGATACGGCGCGAACACCGGCTCCGGGGATTCGGCTGGATTCTGGATAACCACCGAGCCTTTCGTTGCCGCCGGGACCGCGGCGACCACAACGCTCGAAGATCGAGACATCTGAAACGAACCGTGAACACGCAGGCGCGTAAACCACCGAAGAGCGGGGCTTATTATCGAGTAACGAAGGTAGTGGATAAGCTCGAGGCCGGGGACCTGATCCTTGCCTGGACGGACGCCGATGGGGAGATCAAAGGCATGCGGGGCGAGGAGGAGTTCTATTACGACGAACAAAAATTCTCGACCCACTTTGAACCGGCTCCCGCCGGACGCGCAGAACGCATGGCCGAGTTGGAGCGCCTGCTGGCCCAGGCCAATGCCGGAGAGACCGCACCGCCAGCAGGCTTTCTCGTGGAGCACACCGAAGACGGCGTGGGGGGGCAAGCCCTAATCACAACCACGAAGCGCAACGAGATTGTCCAAGCCAAGAGAGCCGCTCTTCAAGCCAAGCAAAAGGTGGAGGTGCTCAAAACCGAACTCAAGGGCATCCTGGCCGAGCAGGAGAAGATTCTTGAACTGGCCGCCGCGAAATGGGTGGGCCAACTCGAGCGACTGAACTACGCCATCGACAGCATCAACCTCTATCTGGGTCGTGACGAACATTTCACGTGCATCCAGGAAGGAGAACATGCGCTCGCCGAAGAGCCCATAACGATTCGCCAGACGGTGTTGTTCATGGACGAAGAATGCGCGTTGCATGCCGAGGATGGCGGCATCGACTTCGAGACCATCAACGATTTCGACCGGTGGCTTTGTCAGCCAAAGCATTTGAGGCAGGTGCTGCCGGAGGCCAAGGGAATCGTTGCCCTGCGGCTTCGCCGAGGGGAAAAGTCTTACGCTTCCGCGACCGTCGGGGAGAGAATCATGTTCAACCAGGCCAACGGCGGCACCTACATCCTCGTCCGTAATGGCCAGAAACTTTGGCGTGTCTGGAACAATCTCGAACTGCCGGGGCATCTGTTCCCCACCCGAGCCGAATTCGAGGCGTTGTTCTATGACAAATGGAGCCAGGAGCCTCTGCAACCCGGCAGCGTCAGATACCAGAAAGCCCTCAACGAGGCCCAGGGGCTGCGCAAACTTTACCTCCAGGCAGCACTCGTGCTCCAGGGGATCGTCGATCGAACTCGGGTATTTCACCCGTTGGCGGTGGATCGGGTCAACCTGCTTGACCCGAATCCTGATCCGGCGGTTCTACGGCTCATGCGCGATGCAGAGAACCTGTTGGGAAGCGGACGACCGCCTTACGCGGACTGGAGACGGGGGCTTAACGACCGACTCGAGGTCGGGAAACGCATCGTTTTTGGCGGCACCTCCTACATGCGCCACCAGCACGAGGACCGCAAATATGGAAATAGCCGCACTCACCCAAGATTTGTCGATTGGCCAGAACGCGATGTCGTTTACACCCTGACCAACGTCGCCTCTGACGAGCGTGACTTTCAGGTTCAATTCCAGCGGGAGGAAGTCGAGCGCCGGGCAACCTTCAACCTCTATAAGTCCGATGATTTCATTCTGAATTTCGACGACGCCACGGAGGAGGACATTGAGTTCTATCTGGCAGACCGAAGCAACCGACACCATTACCTCTCGAGCTTCCCGCTGCTCCAAGCCACCCTGCGACTCAAACGCGAGGAGAGGGAAAAGGAAAAACCGTTCGTGGATTTGCTGGCCCGGCAAGCCGCAACCCGATGCGGAATAGACGAAGGGCAGGCCCGGCAATGGTTGTCCACTATCATCCCGTGGTGGAAACAAAAAAACAAATTCTCCCGAGGACTCACCACGGCCGAGAGGGCGGCATACCAGCAGATATTGAATGAAGTGCGGCTGCGGCTGGAGATTCGCGCCAACCCGGCCAACGTGGAAACCGCGGGCCGAATTGCGGCCGCGCGTCCCGACTGGCTGGTCATCGCCAAAGACACTGGTTACACCGTCACCTGCCTGCGGCGTGTGCCGGGAATTCTTGGCCTGGTAATCCGCGAAACCTGGAGCACCGACGGCCAGAACCTCAAGGCGACTGTGGATTGGTTCATGCCCAGTTCCGAAACCGGCCGATGGGAGGTGTTAGTGGCTCGGCCCGAGTGGACAGAATGGCCCAAGCACGGCCGACGCCAGGAATTCCTCTCGGAACCGGAATACCAACAGCTATCGGCAGAAATCCGGGAGGTTGTCCTGAAACAGAAAAAGGAGGGACACTGGAAAACGTTCGTTGCCATAACCGCATCACAACACGCCCTCTATGTTTGCGGCGTCCGCGCGCGAGATTATTACTGGAACAGCAGGGGCGAACCCGAATGGACCCTGAAACAGGCCAAGTGGGTGAGAGTGAAAGGGACCGTGAGGCTAGAGTCATGGGCGCATTGGGCCACGCTTTCCTCCGATCTCTGCCTCGATCCCACGGATCGAAATCCAAATCAGGTTGCGGAAGACGGTCGCACTCCAGATTATGAAAAATCGCGACTTGGACAACTGGCGCCAGACTTACGCCGACTGCCTTTCACGGTCTATGGCCACCGTCTGCTTTGGTTTGATGAACCGGTCCTCATGGAATCCCGCAAGATCCTGCTCAAGGAGGCCACCAAAGAACGCCGCAAGAATCGGCGCTGGGCCACGGTGCGCTGTTACGAGGAGCACGTCGAACAGGTGCTGAAAGAACGCTTTTGGCAGCACGAAAAACAGAAATACCTCGCCGATGGTGGGCTTGCCGAATTGTGGGAGGACCATCGCAAGACGGTTAAGTTCCACAGGTTGGAACTCGACAAAACCGATCTGGAGAGCTGTCTGAGCTTCCTGGTAAGCGCCGGGATCAAACTAGCCGGCCGGCAGAGCGGCGAAATATGGGCGCTGGCTGCTGAGAAGGGCTGGAAGCCCAGCAACCCGGAAGCAAATCGCAGCATCCCGGCCAACATCCCGTTACCCGAACCAAAAGAAGAGTGAAACACCCCTACCCAAAGCCGCTCCTGGTTTTTGTTCACCCGGGCAGTTTGTGCGGAAGCTATCAGACCGCAAATGATTGGCACAGGAAGTGGGGGCCTTACGCGGAAACACGCCGCAAGCAGCTCTGCGCGGAGTTCACGTTTCTGGATGCCTACAAAGCGGTTGTGTCGGGCTCTGAACTGGACGACGAAATCCCGCAATACCCGGACGTTCAAGAAGCGGTCTCTTGCGCCAATCGGAAATATCATGCTGATGCTGACGAAGCGGAACTCCTGCTCGCTACCCGGAGGATATGGAAAGGCTTCTCGGAACGGGCCAACTCGATACTTGTCACGGGAGCCTGGGCGGATCCCAAAGACGGCTGCGCCTGGACGGTGTATCAAGAACTGCGGCGCATGAGTAAACGTCGGCTGGCGGTGAGGCTCTCTTCTTTGGCCGCGCGCCACGACGTCCCGGACGAGGAAATCGAAGCCGGTCCAATCCATCCCTTCGGAAACTCACGTTCACGCGTGGGTTGGCACGTCGCCCAGGACCGCGAAGTCTTTGAGCTGAACGAAAGCCATTTGCGGCACCACAGCGAGCAAACACCGGAATGGGAAATTCTTGGCGAACGCTTGAAAGCCATCGGGGGTTCTGTGGTTTGCGCCACCTTGGAAGATGACATCCGACTGATTCTGCGCCACGGCAAAACATGGCCGCCACGGCAGAAGGACATTGTTGTGCGGCGTGGGGAAGCCATCCGCTGTCATGATAATTCCATTTTGCTCCAGGCAGCCAACCCGCATCTGCACGTCTGCACGGGATACGCACTGTCGAACGACGGAATCTGGCGAAGCCATTCTTGGTGTTTTGAGCCACATACCTACCGGATCGTTGAAACGACCATGAAGAGGGTGGCCTACCACGGAGCTGTAATTATTAGCGGGATGGGAACAAGAGCTCCGCTCAAAGATTATCGTTGGTGACCATGACGCCGCATCCGCACAGTGCTCCGTAGATTACAACCTCCACTTCCCGTGACCGCTCCCCAAAACACAATCAGGGATGGTTTGCTCCAAGGGCATCCATTGGGAATGCCATCCGGGACGCCATCGACCCTATGCAAGGCATCACTGGCAGAAACAGTACCAGATGCTGGGCAGACGACGTAGAATAAAGGACCACCCAGCCAACTGAGAAGTTTGTGGGCGCAAGCTGCGCTCAGCAGAAAACAGAAACACAAAACAGCAAAATGAAAAACCGATACAAAAACACCATCGCCGGCCGGGTAAACCCGGATATCCGCACCAAAGTCCAACCGCTCATCGAGAAGCTCGCTAAAGAGAACCAACTGCCCTTCAACACCGTGTTTGGGGCCGTCATGTTTGCCGCCGAAAGGCTCAAGGGCCGGGTGACTTGCGCGCGGGTAGAGGGCCTCGTTACCGCCGAAACGGTGCAGGGTTACGAGCTGGAAATGCAGCGCCGGACCACGGCCCGCAAGGTCCAGATCACGGGGATCATTCGTCGCGCTCTCCCGGTCGCCAAGCGGACCACAGAAGTGATCGAAAGGCTCTACAGCCAGTTCTGCGGGTTCCAGGGGTCCATCCCGGCGCTCATGCAACAGGTTCAGGCCGCGGCGGCCGCCGTGTGACCAATGCCTAGGCGGGAGCCGGTCCATCATGCTCGGAAATCCCGGCTGCCGCCGCCAATCCCGACAGGAATTAGAATGGAACCCATCACCGAATTCAGGGAACTCCTGCAAGTCACGGAGCAAAAGTACGCTGACGGCGATCAGTCGTGGACGCCAACCACCGAGGAGCATTTCATGTATTTCCTCGAGGTCGTCCCGCCGGCTTTCTTGCGGGGACCCGTTTTCGCTTGTGGCGAGCCGTGGCGGCACAATGAACATGGGCAGCCTGTCTATCTGTGCTTTCGCCGCGAGCAAGGCGGACCCTACGAGGCCCGTTACGCTTCGGTCAAAGAGTTGGTTGCAGAGGTCTTTCCGAAACCAGAGCCAGACACCCCGCCCGCCGGTTAGAATGAGTCATGGAACTGAGTGCTGACGCCGGACTGAGCCCTTGCGGCAAGATTGGACGGCACCTAGGCTTTTTGTTGCGCGGGAACCTCTTTCGCTCCCCGAAGGCGCGTTTCCACTGGTCCGGAATCAAACGAGCGATCAAGGAAGCCCTGCGGCCATGACGCGCGACGCTTCACCGCAACCGACACCGACAGCGGTGACCTCGGTTGCGGCAGTGCGCCGGCTTCCCGTAATCTTTGGCGCAGAGGTTCGCTTGGATTTCCCCGTTGCGCCTGCAGACAAGACGGACTCGACCAAATCACGCTTCCATCGGACACGGCGCGGGACACGCCGGGTGCAATCGAAGGCAACGCGAGGATCGGGTAGCCCCCGGCAAAGGGGCTTTTCAGGCACTGTTCGACCTCGCCGGATTCTCCGCGTTCGCGGCTCGCGTTCCGTCAGTTGACGCTGGTTTGATGCCGATGATTTTGCGAACCTGGAGGGGTAATTATGCCGTTGAAGAAGCAACCTTTGGGCTCGACCGGCTTTGAGGCTTCCATCGTGGGCATCGGCGATCTGGCCGACCGCTCAGTGCCGTTGGAACAAAGCGTAGCCACCATCCACCGGGCCATGGATTTCGGGTTGAACGTGATCGACACGGCCCCCAGTTACGAAGACGGCTACAGCGAAGCGATTGTGGGCGCGGCGTTGCGAGGCCGGAGGGAGGGCATGTTCGTGATCGACAAGATCGACCACCTAGCCCAGCCGGTCGGCCCGCAAGTGAAGGCCAGCCTGAGTGCTCTCGCTCTGGATAAGGTAGACCTGTTTGTCTTCCACGCGGTTTCTGAGGTGGCCCAGTGGGAGAAGTTGGCTGCGCCCGGCGGCGGGATGGATGAACTTGCCCAGTGCGCGGCGCTAGGCAAAGTGCGGTTCCGGGGCATTTCCAGCCATCACCCCGAGGTGCTCCGGAAGGCAATCGCCAGCGGCCTCTGTGATGTGGTGATGTTCCCGGTGGGCCCATTTTGTGACCCGCGTTACACCGAGGAGATCCTTCCCCTGGCCCGCCGGAACAGTGTGGGCACGGTTTGCTTCAAAACTTTTGGCGCGGGCAAGCTCCTGGGTGACACGACGGGATACAGCCGCCCGTTGCAGGTCCGCCCCCGCGGGAAATTCAGTTCCGGAGGAAACGAGGCAAGCGCCGAGCCAGTCCTGCCGCGGCTGAGCGTTGCCCAATGTCTGCACTACACCCTGACCATCGGCCCGGAGGTGGCACTGCTGGGCATGAGCTTCCCGAACGAGCAGGATGAAGTTTTCCAAGCTTTGGCGAGTTTCCTCCCGCTCGATTCTGAGCAACTTGAGGAATTGCGGCTGAAGGCAGCTATTGCCATGAATGGCAAAGGCGAATGCTGGTGGAATCCAGCCCCGTAATCCAGTCCGTCCGCCTCCCAGCACAGCCACAGGTTGTTTCGATCCTCGGGGGGACACGTTTGATGCTTAGGCCCCAAGCGATCTCTTGAGCCGTGAGTAACTGCGTGCGATTCGGCAGGCGTCCTCTCCAGACTCGGTGGCCAGGGCCGCGGTCCCGCCGCCGGCCCCACTTAGAATGTTCGGGCAAGTAGCTGCGGCAACTGGTAGACTCGCTCGGTCTCGAAAAAACTGAACGTCTCAATAAAGAAGCAACCGGCGGAAGCAATGAGAGGAACGATATGGCCTGTGCCATTGAAAGAACGGGCGACCAAATTCTCGTAGGCGATTTCGTCGGCTCAGTGTCTGATTCGCCCGACCGTCATTTCGCGATCGGCTGGTATTGCGCGAAGAGGCTGGGCGTGATGGATGCCAAGAATTTCCTCCTTCTGCAGGACAACCGCCCTGTCGCCGAAGGTGCCGTCACACGGAGAATCTACGACGGCAGAGTCGCCGACTCCGGCCGCTTCGCGCTCCAGCTCATCGGCAAAACCGGGGCGGTTTCACTTTGCATTTTCGAGCCCAACGGCCAGGAATTCTGGTCCAGGCAATTCAAGGAGTACTTGGAGTTTTACGATCTGTCCGCAGATGGAGGGCTGCTGTTCTGGTCCGTTTCCGGCACGGTCCATTGCACGGATTTGATGGCAAACGATGAGGTTTTCAGCTTCGAGCTTGAGCAACGTTTTCAGCCGACTGCGGCGAAGCTGGACGCCGATGGCGCCAATTTGCTCATCAGGCACGCCCAAAAGGGATGGTACCGATTCACCCGGGACGGGGATTTCCTCGACAAGGAAGCATGGTTTGTCGATTTCATCCAGGACTGCACTGGGGTTGTGCTCTATCAGGTGATTAAGGATCTTCACGAGGAACAGGGCGCGAAGGATTCTGCGGAGGCGCTAGGCTATGCGCAATGGATTGAGGAGGCCTTGCGCAGGGGCATCGCCGACTCCTACCAGTTGAAACTCTCGGACGTATACGAATACCTGGCCGCGCTTTACACCGCCGCCGGTGACGCCCAAAAGGCCGCGGAGGCAAGAGAGGCCGCTGAGGCTCACCTGGACGGATTCCGGCTGGTTGACCGGGCCATCGCCAGATTCAAAGCGCTCGGAAGCCCCCCGAACCAGGAGTTGGCCAAGCAGATCCTTGCCGATTTGGAACGAGCCCCGAGGACGGAGCGGCTTCTGGAATACCCGAATTACGTGGGGAAGATGTATCGGACTCAAGGAGAGCTCTTGGAGTTGCTGGGCCATACTGACGGAGCCATCACGGCCTACCGGAAGGCCGTTGAGGCAAATCCCAAGGTTGGATGCATAAAGCAGCTCGAGAAGCTAACCGGTGGACCGGTCGCGTTGCCTGAAAAGCCAAAACCCAGGCCGATCGAAGAGCGAATTTACTGTGATCGGCTGACGATGTTTCACTTCCGGTGCCCCGTGTGCGGCGGCCCTCCTAAGGAAGTGCCCTTATTGGAATATCTGGCGGGATGGCAAGACTCGGACCCCAGCCGACTTGAAAGTGTATTCGCGCACCTGCTTGCCAGCACGCAAGAGATGCGGAATAGCCGGCTGTATTCGCACAAGTCCTTCCAGGCGGCGGCGGACGAACTGGTGCAAGTGCTATCGAGCTGTTTGCATAACTACGCCTTGTCTCCTGCCCCTTTCCTGACGGCACGAGATGCAAAGCATCTTGTCATGCAGACGCAGTGTCCTGTCTGCCAAATGCCGGCGGGGACTCGAAAGAAAGACAATTACTTCACGCTTTGGCCGGAGGCCTGTCGCGTCCAAAGCTCGAACCTTTTTTACGAGATTGGCCTGATACTTTTCGGCTTTCATTCGGTGTCCTTGGCGTGGCTGCCAGACGGCTTGCGGCAGTCCTGCGACACCATCAGGCCGCTGATCTTCCGGCTTGGGGAAACCGTCGGCTTGCCCTCATGCCCGCAATGTGGCCGGTTCACTAGCTGCCTCTACGGCGGCTCGCGGTCTGACCCTGAAAAGGGGATGTGCCGGTGGTGCTTGGACGCAAGCGGGGCCAATCAGATAACCATCACTTTGAACCTTGGGGACATCGCGCGACAGGCGCTCTCGCCCGACTCACCGTCCAGTTGAGAGGCTAACCAGACGGGCCGGCGGCGGATTCGCGGAGATTTTCAGCTTGTTTCGGCAACAACCTGGCTAGCTGCCCGCCGGGCTTCTTCCAAATCGAGATGGTCATGCCCGTTGGCCAGGTCTAGAAGTTCGGGCGGGAGCAGATCGTCAAATTTCTGCATGGCCTTGACGGGCATGTGGCGCGCGAGTTCCGCAGCACTGGAGGAGGAATGAACGATTGCCTGCACGTGCTCCAAGAAGGCGTGCGCAGAGTCCACGTGATACGTGATGGAGAGTCTGTCAATCTCGTGGGGCATGTGCGCCGCACTTGCGAAAGCCCGCAACGTCAGAACCCCGCGGGTGCCAATCCAGGAAAACCACTGAACTTTGTGCGGTGTGGACAGAACATTCGCCCGGGTAAGCCCGCAATTTTGGGCGAGGTGTCTGGCGGCACGCAAGAGCAGCTTGCCGCCCTCGTCCAGCCAGGGGGGTTCATCCGTGTCCAACAGCACCGCTCGCATTTCCTGCACAACGCGGCTGTGGATTTCTCCCCCGGACCCCAGAAACTCGGGCGCTTTGCCGCCGCGGGCGGGTATGACGAATACGTTCTTCGCCAGCGCATCGATCTCTTCGACACGCCAGCGACGTCCAGCCAGGATGATGTGCTCGCCCACCGGCGGGATGAGGTCCGCAGGCAGGTTGCCGATGTGCTCTTCCCCGTTCCGGATGAAATACTCTTCGGTTCCCTTGAAGGCGGCATAGAAATCGAAGTTGGAAGTGATCTGCTCTCCGAGCGGAGCCAAAATGAGCTCGCCCTGCGGCAGTTGTTCGATGACCTTTTTCTCCCCCAGCCCCTTTAGCAGGACGTTGAACATGGCCGCAGTGACGTGTCGGAAGGGCCCTACTTTGGAAAGGGTCTGGTGGAGTTGGACCGCAGGCATGCCGCCCGTCTGCTTGAGGCAGCTCAGTACCTGGTGGACCAAGGTGCTGAGATGAAGCCTGTCGATATCGGGCGGTTCAAGCCACTTGGCCAGCATGAGCCGGGTAAGGGCTATCGCCCGAAGCAGGTCCGGATAGAGCAGATCGGTAAGCCGGCTGCCAAAATGCGGAGAGGTATCCCGAACATACATCCGCATAATGGCGGTTTCCCCCTCACGCCGCCCCGACCGCCCCAACCGTTGCACCACCGAAGCGACACTCCACGGCGTATCGACCTGTCCTACCGCACGGACCGCGCCCAAGTCGATGCCCATTTCCAGTGTGCTCGAACAGATGGCTGTCGTGGGGGCCTGGTCCTTGAGCTGGGCCTCCGCTTCCTCGCGCAGTTCCTTGGAAATGGAGCCATGATGAACGACGAAAGGATCTGCCGGCAGCTTTTCCTTTTTGACTCGCTCGCGGAGCCTGACCGCAAGAGTCTCGATGGTGCTCTTCGCATTGACGAAGATCAGGTTGGTCGAATGCGCGAAGTTCCGCACGATGTCGGCCGCGATTTCGTCGAGTTCATCGTCCGGTTGGACTCCAGGCTGACGAAGGGTGGGCGCCAACTCTGGGACATTTCCCGTGTGGCAGGGCTGGCCGGCCTGCAGTTCCGCAGAACAAATCCGCTCGGCAACCCGGAGAGCTTCGGCGGGGCTGAGCCTTGGCTCAATGAGCTTTTCATTCTCAACGAACGGCCGTCGCAGATAGGCTCTGATGCCGAACTTGATCTCGCGCTTGGAGTTCGGGTCGGAAATGACACTTACGGTTTCAGGCTGGTCGGGGGAGAGAAAGCGGCAGGCAGCCTGAGGATCGCCCAGTGTGGCGGACAATCCGATCATTCTTGGTGTTGTGCCCGTAGCGTTGCTGAGGCGCGCCAGCAGGCTGCGCAGATGCACGCCGCGGACGTTGTCGAGGAACGAATGCAGTTCATCAATCACCACGAATTCCAAGTGGCGGTAAAGTCGCGGAATGTGGACGCCGTAGTTGATGAAGTTGGATTCCAACGATTCCGGCGTGATGAGCAGAATTCCCGCAGGTGACTCCCGGAGTTCTCTTTTACGGCTCACGGAAACATCGCCGTGCCAGCGATGGACCGGCATTTCAAGGTGGCCGCAGAGCTTTTCGAGCCGCAGGAACTGGTCGTTGATGAGGGCTTTGAGCGGCCCGACATAGAGCGCTTGTATGGACGGGTGCGGGTTGGCCGCCAGCTTGGAAATAATCGGCAGGAACGCGGCTTCCGTCTTCCCGCCGGCGGTCTGAGCTGTGACGATGAGGTGGCCGGAGTGTTCCAGAACCTGGTGGATGGCTTCGACCTGGATGGGGTGAAACTCCTTCCAACCCATCGACCAGATGGCCTTTTGCACTCCGGGATGCAGGAGGGTGAAGGCCTCGCTGCTCATCAGAGTTTGAAACTGGCCAGATCCTCTTCGTTGTCGGGCGTGGGCGGAACTCCCCGGGCGATTTCTTCCTCCACCGAAAGCGGTTTGTCTGCGGGCTTGACCAGGCCCTGGTCGAGAAAGTCTTGCCACTTCCTGCCCGGATTTTGTTCGAGCACGTTCAACAGCCCGACGAAGGAGCGGACCACGTCGCGGGGCGTTTTGTAGTATTCGGCGCCCAAGGTCTCGCTGGCCTTCTGGAGGACGGCCGTGAGTCCTTCGTCCGGGACGATGTACTTCGTGCTGTCTCCGTACGCATGAACATGGCGGATGTTCCGCAGCAACACGAACAGGTCTTCCGGTGTGAGGTTCTGCAGACGGAGTACCGGGCCCGAGAAATCGACCACACCATCACCGGCAAAGCGGTTTTCCATAAGGCGCGAACGCAGGGCCTCGTAGCTGTAAAGACCTCGGCGCTTGTCCTCTAAGCATTCGTCGGTGCCCGCCATCAGAAACCCCAAACCGCGAACGCCGCCCTGGAGGCAATCGTTCAAGATCGTGAGCAGTGATTCGTAATTGGACTGGCGTACGCGCGAATTGGGCAGCCGGTGCGAGAGCACCACCAGCTCGTCAACGTTTACCAGCATGCCAGCGTACCCCGCTTTTATGCAGAAGGCAGCCAGCAGCTTGAGGCTGTCATAGAAGTTCTCATCGCTGATGATACGACGGACTCCCAAATCATTCCGCGCCTCCGTTTTGGTGGTGTATTCGCCACGCAACCAGCGAAGCGCCGCCCCCTGAAGGGTGTCGTTTCCGGTAATGTAGCCCTCGTAATACTTGGCCAGCACTTCCGCAAACTCAAAGCCGCCAACATGGTCTTGGAGGCTCTTGAGATCCTCGAATATGCGCTTCTTGACGTCCTCGTCCTTGCCTCCCGCTTGGGTGATTTCATGGTGGAGCCCTGAGATCCAGCCTTCGCACAGGTTGCGCAGAGCGCCGCCGTCCGGTTTGGATTTGATGGCCAGGTTTCTCACGAGTTCCGAGTAGAGTGCGCGAGCCTCTCCACCGGAGGCGTGCAAACGCCGTTCCATTGACATGTCGGCCTGAACCACGACCATCCGCTTCTGTAGGCCCAGGTTGCGAACGAGGTTGAGGAAGAAACTTTTCCCGCTTCCAAAGCGCCCCACCACAATGCGGAAAGCGGCTCCCCCCTGCTCGACTCGGTCCAGGTCGGCCAGAACGGCGGCCACCTCCTGTTTGCGCCCCACCTGGATCAGGTGCAGTCCGAGTCTGGGAACCAACCCTGCCTGGAGGGATTGCAGCACTGCGTCGCGTTCACGGCGTTTAATCTCGATCATTGTATTAAAGTCTTATGGATCAGAATTGGATCATCGCCCTCAAGGAGAAAATCTCCCAGGTGCTCGTCGGACCACTCGTTAATGGCATCCTGAGCATCAAGGGGCATTAACTGAAACCCTTTGACGAGCTCGTCGAAATCCATGCGCGCCCATGAATCACGCTCAACAAGGCGCGTCAGCACGGGATGGTACTTTAGATCGAGGGATTTAAGCCACTCGGGAGTTGGCCCGGACGCTGTTTCTGGAGCTGCCAATACCTGTGGGGCTTTTGCGCCTGGTTTCACCCGCGCCGCCGGCATCGCATGGCTCTCCTGCGCTTCTTCAACCATGACTTTGGCCAAAATCCCAATGACCTCCGACGTCTCCTGCGCGATTTTGTCCACGCGCGCCATGTCGAGGCGGAATGGCTGCCCGGGGGCCGGAATGGTTTCACCGGGGACTCGGGCCTCGCCCCTTTGGACGATGACTTCGGCAAACTCAGGATGGATTGCTTCGAGGAAGGCATACAACTTCTCGGCCGAAAGGTCCAAAACCTTGAAGATGCGCTCCAGCGCGCGGATCTCGTCCTTGGTGACCAGCTTGTCAGCTGCGGCGACAAATACCAGGACCTGTCCAACCCGTTCGCACTGCTCCTTCGGGACGCGGCGGGCAATTTGAGCAACCGAGTTTTTTGCCCTTGCTGGATGCGCTATGAGGGCCTCCTCAAGCGCTCCCATCCGCTGCTGGTCCTCTGGGCTTAACGTAAGATTGTTGTTAATGAACCGGTGGGAAACCTCGAGTTCCTCTGAAGCCACAGGCCCATCAGCGCCCGCAACCAGCACGCAGAGTTTAAGGAGGACGGCCGCCCCCAGGTAGTTTTGCGAGGGCGGCACCACTTTGCCGCGCAAGGGCTTGAAAATCCCCAATTCTTGATCCCAGGTGTAGGCACCGTCATAGCGGGCATCGGGTTCAACGCCAAACCCGAGCGATTCAATGGTTTGAGCCAGATCGCGACTCTGTCCGATCGTCAGCTTCTCGCGTTGGGGGATTTCAAGCAACCGGGCTGCATCGTGTACGCCCAGAAGGGTGCAGCCGTTGTCCTTGCGCGCGTCCGCCAGGATTTCATGCCAACGACTGGCCAGCGGGTGCGATGCTGCGGCGCGCAATTCCTCCGGCAGTGCCAGGTGCGCCTTGAGACTGGCAGCGGGTCCGGCCGCTTTGCCTTTGGCCCGGCTATAGTTCGTGAGGTCCTCAACGCAGGAATTCCAAAGGCCGATCAACGGCTTGAACTGGCTCCGCAATCCCAGGACGTCCGGAACTCGGATGGAGAAGCCGTCACGAGGGCCGTATAGCAGGGTTGGGCTGGCGGGCCGATAATCCAGTCGGACTTCGCGCTTGGCGCTTCGCAGGCCCAGGCCCCCGGGGAACCGCTCCAGGTATCGCTTGGAAAAAAGGGCTCTGAACTCCTCGTTAACCCGCGAGATAACCACACTGCGGCGGGCCTCGGGATCTCGTGAAACCAGTTCATAACCCAATTCGGGCGGGAGCGGTTTGC
>OCZT010000301.1_pt1 | contig 47530 bp, 43 predicted proteins | sample 1539031 | NCBI WGS metagenome assembly OCZT01 (sample SAMEA3539308, study PRJEB22396) | soil metagenome | biome: tundra; feature: field; material: soil | place: USA | collected 2010-05 | depth 0.15 m
ACCACCGAGATCTACACTCTTTCCCTACACGACGCTCTTCCGATCTTCTCCGGGCGCCGGCATGATCAACCCACGAGACGCGTCGGGATCGGCTACGCAGACGTACGACGGCATCGAACGGACGAGTTCCGCGGGCGCCGAGGTGGCCCGTGGCGCGCGAAGAAGTTCGACCGCGGACATGTATCGTAAACGTTACACCTTGCTCGGCACCTGACCGGCCGACGGCGACGGGCGTGGGGTTTCAAACCCACGCCCAAGCCAGCTGAAGGGAAGGCCCGTACCAGAACATGGTGCGGGCCCTATCTTTTATATAAAAAACTTTGAGTTTAAGGCTTTAAAACGATACTATGTATGGATATGGCCAAGAAGAAGGAAATAACCAACAACCAAAAACCAATAACTGACTACAAGAGTCCAATAGCTTTGCGTGAGGAGGAAATACTTAAGTTTTGGAAAGAGAAAGTCATTTTTCAAAAAACTCTGGCGAAAGATTCACCGAGTGGTGACTTCGTTTTTTACGAAGGACCACCGACGGCCAATGGCAGGCCTGGCATTCACCACCTCGAGTCTCGTGCTTTCAAAGACGTCATTCCTCGCTACAAAACAATGCAAGGATTTCATGTCAATCGCAGAGCTGGCTGGGATACACACGGCTTGCCAGTAGAGCTTGAAGTAGAAAAAAAGCTTGGGCTAAAATCAAAAAAAGAAATTGAAAGTTACGGCATTGCCAAGTTTAATGATGAGTGCAAAAAGAGCGCATGGACATATATTGATGAATGGAAAGATTTTACCGAGCGTATGGGCTACTGGCTTGATTTTGATCACGCTTATGTCACTTACAAACCAGAATACATCGAGTCAGTCTGGCACATTCTGGCCAAAGTAAACGAACAAAAACTTTTATACAAAGATTACAAAGTTCTACCGTGGTGTCCGCGCTGTGGCACGGCTCTTTCCAGCCATGAACTCGCACAGGGTTACCAAGATGACAAAGATTTGTCGGTAACAGTTAAGTTTAAGGTAAAACAAGGACAGAAGATTGGAGACTGGACTGTGGATGATAAGACTTTTATTCTTGCTTGGACGACAACACCATGGACACTACCTGGAAATGTTGCGTTGGCTGTGGGTAATGATATTGATTATGTTAGGACTGAAGAAAATGGCGAAAATCTTATTCTTGCTGAAAAAAGACTCGGTGTCATAAAAGGTGTTGTTGGTAGTAACTCTTTAGGGAGAGGAAAAGATTTGATTGGTCTCGAATATGAATCACTTTTTCCTGAATTAAAAACTCACCTTGGCGCCACCAAATTAAGAAAGGAGGAATTTTCAAATTGGAAAAACGGATGGAAGATATATGCTGCAGACTTCGTAACCACAGATGATGGTACGGGTGTTGTTCATACATCTGTCATGTATGGACAAGAAGATTTTGATTTGGGCACTAAGTACAACTTACCGAAACTACATACAGTTGATGAAACTGGACATTTTTTGACAAATTTAGCACCCAGTTTTTTAATGGGAAGGTATGTAAAAGAGAAAGATGAAAACGGCAAGCCAAACATTGACGTGGACATTATTAATTACCTAAAAGATAAAAATCTATTTTTTTCTCAAGAGAACTATAAACACTCATATCCGCATTGCTGGCGTTGTGGCACACCGCTTATCTACTACGCTCGGGATTCTTGGTACATAAAAATGTCATCGCTCCGAGAAAAATTGCTTTCAGAAAATGCAAAAATAAATTGGGAGCCGGAATATATACGTGACGGACGTTTTGGTGAGTGGCTACGCGAAGTCAAAGACTGGGCGATTAGTCGTGAACGATATTGGGGGACACCACTACCTGTATGGCAGAATGAAGACAAGAGTGAAACTCTGGTCGTTGATTCTATAGAAATGTTAAAGAAATATACAAAATCAAATGGCAATACATTTATTTTTGTTCGCCACGGTGAAGCTGAAAATAATATAAAAGGTATTTGCAGTTTCGATATTAAGTCGCCGTACCATTTGACTGAAACAGGTGAAAGCCAGTCTTTGGAACTGGCAAAACAATTAAAAAGCAAAAAGATTTCGACGATATACACATCTCCCTATCTTCGCACAAGAGAAACTGCTGATATATTGTGTGAGGGAATAGGATTGGATAAAAAAAGTATTGCTGTTGACGACCGTATTCACGAATATAACTTCGGAGACTTTGATGGCAAAAAGTTCACTGATTATTTGAAGCATGAGGAAGAATTCACGACCAGCTATGACGTGCCACTTCCAAACGGTGAAAGTTACCAAGATTCTAAAAATCGATTCGGACAATTTGTTTTCGACATAGATACGAAACACAAAAATGAAACCATTCTCGTTGTGACTCACGGAATAGGACTTGAAGTTATGGCTGCCATAGCAGAAGGAGCAGATGCGGTGCGTTCAAAAGAAATCATTGATACAAGAGAATTTGGACCAGCTTCGACTTTTGAATTTAATTTTATTCCACTTCCACACAACGAAAACTATGAACTTGATTTGCACAAACCGTTTATAGATGAAGTTGTTTTGGTGCGTGATGGTAAAGACCTTCGTCGTGTAAAAGAGGTGATGGATGTGTGGTTTGATTCCGGCTCGATGCCTTTTGCTCAAAATTCGGAAAGTCGCGGAAGCGAATCACTAAACGATTTGTTTAAAAAAGCACCATACCCGGCCGATTATATTTCTGAAGCCATTGATCAAACACGTGGATGGTTTTATACCCTGCACGCTATAGGAATTCTCATGAACCGTGGTTTGGCTTTCCAAAATGTCATTTGTCTTGGCCATATATTGGACAAAGACGGTCAAAAAATGTCCAAATCTAAAGGCAACACCGTTAATCCATTTGTAATGATTGATAAATATGGAGTAGATGCGTTGCGATTTTGGATGTACACCGTCAATCAACCAGGAGAGTCAAAAAACTTTGACGAAAAAACCGTTGATGAAATTATTAAAAAAGTTTTCAATCTTCTACTCAATGTTGTGAATTTTTATGAATTGTATGCTGATGAAGGCGTTACGGACGGAAGACCTAAGAGTGAGAACGTACTCGATCAATGGATGCTCGCGTATCTGGATGAGGCGACGCTTCACATGACTAGATATCTAGAAGATTACAAAGTTCTTGAAGCCGGACGATTGATTAAAGATTTTGTAGCAGACCTTTCGCAGTGGTATGTGCGTCGTTCACGTGACAGATTCAAGGAATCAAACGGTGTGCCAGACAAAAAAATGGCCCAAGAGAATTTGCGCTACGTCCTTGTTGAGTTTTCAAAATTGATTGCGCCATTCATGCCATTTCTGGCTGAAGATATCTACCAAAGATTAAAAACTAAAGATTCAAAAGAAAGCGTTCATTTGGAAAGCTGGCCGGAAGTCACCGCAGAGCATGTGGGCGACGTCGTTGCTATTAAACATATGAACGAAGTACGCAGGTTGACTACTCTAGCCCTGGAAGCGCGGGCAAAGTCTGGAATCAAAGTCAGACAGCCACTCACATCAATCACAATAAAGGGCGATTCACTTGTCGGGCTTTCTGGTTACACTGATATTCTTGCGGATGAAGTGAATGTCAAAAAAATTGTTTTTGATGAAAAAATTGAAAGTGAGGTGACCCTCGATACAGAAATAACAGATGAGCTCAAACTCGAAGGTGCCGCCCGCGAACTGATGCGTGCAATACAAGAGACAAGAAAAGAGAGAGGTCTTTCGTCGGACGACAAGGTGTCCATCATCATCAAGGTTAATAAATGGGGGAAAAAAGTTGTTGATGCTTTCAAAAAAGAAATTATTGCAACCTGCTCACTTACAGACATTGCGATTGAAGGAAAACTTTTGGATGGTGACGTGTGGTTTGAAATTATCAAATAGAAATTGTGGCTTATCACATTTATACAACCAAAGGACTGATTCTCGCAGGCCTACCACAAGGTGAATCTGATAAGTACTACTATATTTTTACCGAGGATCTTGGCCTTGTAATAGCTTCTGCCAAAAGCGTCCGCAAAAACGAATCTAAGTTACGATTTGGTCTTAGTGATCTGGCTCTTTCCGAGCTGTCATTTATTCGTGGTAAAAACCGCTGGAAAATCACGCACGCCAGAGAAATTGAAAATTTACATCGTGCTTTTGCTCCGGACCAGCCAAAGGAGAGAGTGGTGGCGCGGATTTTAGAAATGCTTCAAAAACTTTTGACCGGAGAAGAAAAACACACCGAACTTTTCACATTAATAGAAGATTCTTTCCAGTTTCTGTCGCACGCGAAGATGCTCTCAAGTGAATTGCGTTCTTTTGAACTGGTGTTGATGCTACGAATATTGCGTATGCTCGGGTATGGCAAGGAAGGCCGGGCTTATGAATCTTGTGTCAACACAACTGCGTGGAGTGGTCATCTTCTTGACGATGCTGTTTTGCATCAGAAACAAATGACTGAGGACATTAATAACTCAATTGAAGCTAGTCAGTTGTAATCGAGGAACGTAGGTGACGAAGATACTGAGGCAGTTGAGGAGTGACGACGACGAAATACTGAAGGTAGCAACCTGAACGTGCAGGCCGGACGTACAGAAAGTTTGGGTGGGTTTTGCTATAATATAAACGACACGAATAAACACGAATTGGATCGAATGACACGAATATTCGTATCATTCGCATGAATTCGTAAATTAGTATTGCACCATATGGATCCCGTTAGAAGCCGCGGTCACGGTATCAATAGTAATTTTCAGGTAACATGAAAATAGGTCAAAACATTTACAACATTAACTTTAAGCAGGTCGCGCTGACCGCGACCTGCTTCTAACGGGATGGAACCACAAGACAAACACCGCATAGATAAGCTTGAGTCCAGTCTCTACTCTCGGGCACATCCCAAAGAGTATTCTGACGTGAGGACATCTGTACCACCGCGCAATGTTACTGTAGACCCAACATGGAAAAGCGATGTTCCATTGCAGGATTTGGTTGCAAAGGCACGAATGGACAAAGAGCATAAGCAAAGCAAAATCATCAAACGCATTCTCTGGGGTTCGGTTGTCTTTTTTGTCGTTGCGCTTGGAATGGGCGCATATATATTTTTTGGTGGGTCAAATATGGTTTCTGCCAACAACATAGACATCGCTGTATCCGGCCCTACGTCCACAGCGGGAGGTAGTGAGTTGTCTCTAGATGTAATCGTGAGCAACAACAACAGTGCATCTCTGGACAACGTGGCATTATCGGTCGTTTACCCAGATGGCACAAAGGTGGCAGGGAACCTGGCATCACCACTTACTCGAGACAGTGTGAACGTTGGCAGTATCCCAGCGCATGGCAAAGTGACGGAGACACTCAAGTCAGTTTTGTTTGGGCAAAAAGACACTATTCAAAACATCAAAATCACACTTGAATACAGTATTCAGGGCTCTAGTGCTGTGTTTTATAAGGATAAAAATTACGACATTGGCATAGCTTCATCGCCAATTATAGTAACACCCACATTTCCTACCACGGTTAATTCTGGTCAACCTTTTGATATTACGCTTGATATAAATTCAAACACCGATGTTACGCTCAACAGCGTCTTGCTTTCGGCGGTGTTTCCATTTGGGTACACGTTCACGAGCTCTGTCCCAGCCCCACTTGTCGGAAATAATATTTGGAATATAGGTGATTTGGCGGTCGGAGGTAAACAAAAAGTTGTTATACACGGTATGCTTGCGGCGCAAAACTTGGAACAACGCACATTTCAATTTTCTGTCGGTCTAGCCGACACAAATCAAGGAAAAACACTTGCCACTTCTTTGACCACGATTTCGGGTACAGTCACTGTAGATAAACCACTTGTTGATCTGGCGCTATCCATTGCGGGCAACAGTGGTGACTATGTATCCAAGCCAGGCGAAAGAGTTCCGGTAATAATTAATTGGCAAAACAACACACCGACAAGTCTTCTGAATACGACGTTGTCTGTAAAACTGACAGGACTCGCCCTTGACCGCAACTCTGTCATAGTCAATGGAGGTTTCTATCGCTCGGTAGACAACACCGTCATTTGGGATTACACAAATAATAAGAATTTTGTTCAAATTGATCCTGGTGCCAAGGGGGTTGTCAGTTTCTCGTTCAATCCACTCATATCTTTGCCCCCCAGCGCCCATAATCAGAGCATTATCATTTCGGCGAACTGGGCCAGTAACCAACTTTCTGCTGACAATAACGCAACTACTGTGACCTCAAGCGCCAATCAGAATGTGTTGGTGGGTACGACATTGGGACTTTCTGCTCAAGTCGTTCGCACACTCGGACCGTTCAAAAACACCGGGCCAATTCCGCCGCAAGCAGACAAACAAACCTCGTACACAATTATTTGGACTCTCACCAATTCTTTAAACGATGCGACCAGCACTGTGGTGTCTGCCGTTTTACCGCAGTACGTTAGCTGGGACAATGCCACATCGCCATCACAAGAGCAGGTTATTTTCGACCCAATCTCGAATACAGTGACATGGAATGCGGGCACTGTAGCGGGTGGCACAGGCTTCGGTAGTTCGCCAAGGCAGGCATCTTTCCAGGTGACACTACAGCCAAGCCTTAGCCAAGTGGGCACCATGCCTGACCTTGTCGGAGAAACTACTGTCACTGGCATGGATTCATTTACTGGTGCTCAATTGCAAACATCAAGAGTTGCCTTAAACACTCGCTTTTCTAGCGACCCGTCTTTCAAGGAGGGCAATCAAATAATTATTAAATAGCGACACGAATGAACACGAATTAGATCGAATGACATGCGAATGATACGAATAATGCGATACGAATTGATTCAGACATCCGATGTCCTGATGCATTTGGACATCGAATGTCTTGGCACATTAAATTTGTGAGTTATTCGTAGATTGGTATCGAGTATATGGACAAACAGTTGAAAAAACGTACGATAAATACATAAAATTAGCCGTAAATCCAAGAACATGAAGAAAAATGAAGTAAACGTAATGGAGAAAATAGTTAGTCTTTGCAAGCGACGAGGTTTTATTTTTCCCGGTTCAGAAATTTACGGTGGACTGGCAGGTATCTATGATTACGGTCCACTCGGAGTAGAACTGCGTCACAACATCAAGCAATATTTTTGGAACAAGTTTATTGCTGAGCGTGACGATGTCTACGGCATGGGCGCTGCCATCCTTATGCCAGAGCGAGTATGGGAAGCCAGTGGTCACACAGAACTTTTTACCGATCCACTGGTAGAATGCAAAGTTTGTCACGCACGCGTGCGGGCAGATCAGCCAGATGCGATTGCTGAACACGAAGCCACACACAAAAAAGAAAAAGTAGAATGGTCTGAGCCGAGGGTTTTCAATCTTCTAGTTGAGTCCAAACTCGGAGCATCAGAAGACACTGCGACCAAAGTATATTTACGCGGTGAGATTACTCAAGGCGTGCATGTCAATTTCAAAAACGTTCTTGATTCAATGCATCCGAAACTGCCGTTTGGTATTGGCCAGATAGGCAAAGCATTTCGAAATGAAATTACTCCGCGCGATTTCCTTTTTAGACAGCGTGAGTTTGAACAGATGGAATTGCAATTTTATATCAAGCCAGACGAAGCCGAAGGCATGAAGCAATTTGAATATTGGAAACAGTTCGCTCTCGACTGGTATTACGGTCTTGGTTTCAAAAAAGAAAGCCTGCGTTTGAGGCAGCATGCTCCAGACGAACGTGCTCACTACGCCAAAGATGCATGGGATATTGAGTTTAATGTTCCTGATATGGGATGGAAAGAAGCGTGGGGGATTCATCACCGAGGTGACTGGGACCTCAAGCGTCACAGCGAATTTTCCAAAGTTGATCTATCGTACTACGACGACGAAACAAAAGAACGATTTATTCCTTGGGACATTGAGTGCTCTGGTGGGGTGGACCGCGGAGTGCTTTTCACAATGCTGGAAGCTTACACCGAAGACGAGCTCGGTGGTGAACCACGCACATACCTTAAACTTCCAGCACATATTGCCCCAGTGCGTGTGGCAGTATTTCCACTTCTCAAAAATAAACCAGAACTTGTGGCCAAAGCCCGTGAGTTGTACGCAATGATAAAAAAAGAAATTCCCAATACCAACTTTGATGACAACGGCAACATCGGCAAGCGCTATCGCAGGCAAGATGAAATCGGCACACCATACTGCGTGACTATTGATTTTGACACGATAGAACAAGGAAAAGGTGTAACAGTTCGCCACCGCGATAGTGGGGAACAAGAGAGGGTTCCTGAAACCGAACTTGTGAGTTTCCTAAAAAAGGGCTAGAAATATAGCTATTTGGGTGATAGAAAATACTTGACACTACCACTGATTAGGTGTATAATGCACCCGTAAGTTCTTTTTCAACCTAACTTGTTTACCCGTCCGAAGTTTTAACGAAGGCGGGTATTCACTGCAGAATAGAGTTCCGATTTTCTTCGGGATTGTGTTCTGCAGTGAATAACTGCAGATACGTCAGCCACTGTTTCGCATGAGGCGAGCAGGTGGTCAGCGTATTACTAGAAGCAGGGAGAGCTCATATGAGTAAGCCCAGCTTGGAGCAGGGATTGCAGGGGTTGTTGTCCCTCGCAGTCAATGTGAACTGGAGCAGAGTCAATGCCGATTTGTTCCAGCGTACGGTTGTTCAGGATCCTGTCGGTGCCGGCGCACAATTCACCGCCTTTCTAGAGAACGGTGCCAGGGCGATCGTCGGTGAGCCGAAGGTCATCGCACTCCAACCTTCAACGTTTTTCAACCCCGTCGAGTTCATCGGCAAAGACTGGACGATCGAGGAAGAGGACGAGGGTTCGCGCGAACGCACACAGATCGATCTCACGGCCATCCGTCTCGAGTCGATGCTCAAGCAGGGTGAGATGCGGGTTAAAGGCCAAGACAAGCTCAGACGTCTCAAGGACGCCGGCTACATTCGCCTCGATGCCCGCTGGTTCCAGTTTCTCTGGGAGAACCAGCCTCTCATTCCGGCCAGATGGAAGTTGCAGACTGACGGCAAAACGATGTTCATCTACTTCGATGGCACCATCCTTCGGAGCCCGGACGGCCGCTTCACCCTGTACCTCTCCTGGATTGGCGGGCGGTGGAACTGGGGCTTGCGCTGGCTCAACAACGATTGGGATGCCGTCAACCTGTCTGCTGTTCTCGCAATTTAGGAAGTTCGTCGAGGTTTAACCTCGACAGATAGTGTGCCACCCTGCGCTCGCGCGTAGGGTGGTTTTTTTGTAAAAAAATTTTACAGGTGTTAGACTTCATTTCTATGAAAGCCTACAAAAAAACATTACCGAATGGAGTTCGGCTTATAACGGTCCCGATGAAAGACGCTACTGCGGTGGCTGTGTATGTACTCGTAGAAGCGGGGTCAAATTATGAGACCAAAAGTCAAAATGGAATTTCACATTTTCTTGAACACGCTTGTTTCAAGGGTACTTTGAGGCGACCACTACCAATAGATGTTCACAATGCATTTGATGAGATAGGCGCTCAATCAAATGCATTTACCTCAAATGAGTTTACCGGTTATCATGCCAAGTCTCACCCGAGGCATGTAGCAAAAATTATTGATGTGCTTTCGGACATGTATCTAAATTCCACATTTTCAAAAGACGAAATAGAGAAAGAAAAAGGGGTGATCGTCGAAGAGATAAATATGTTGGAGGACCTTCCGCAACATAAAGCTGGTAGACTTTTCGATGAGCTACTCCACGGTGACCAGCCAGCAGGTCGGCCCATTTCTGGTAGCAAGGAGGTTGTCCGAGGAATTACACCTGGTGATTTTAGAAAATATCGAGCGGAGCACTACGTGGCCGAAAGCACTATTGTGGTGGTGGCAGGGAAGTTTGACCCGAAAAAGGTGGAATCTTTGGTAAAAACAGCTTTTGCTACAATTTCAAAAACCAAAAGCAAGCCAAAGAAAAAAGTGATTGAAAGCCAAAAAAATCCCCAATTACTACTTTTTCCCAAGACAATTGACCAGACACACATTGTTCTCGGTGTAAGAGCATTCAAAACCGGAGACAAACGTATGACAGCAATCGGTCTCATGAGTACGATACTTGGTGAAGGTATGAGCGCGCGATTGTGGAGAAAATTGCGTGATGAAATGGGAGTTTGCTATTACATTCGTTCATCAGTTAATGATTATACCGACCACGGTGACATGACTGTTGTGGCGGGAGTCGACCAAAAGCGAGTTTCAGAAGTTGTAAAAGCAATACTTAGTGAATTAAAAAAGATAAAAGATGTTACAGTTTCTAAAGAAGAGCTAGCAAAAGCAAAAGAATTTTCAGTTGGTAATTTGTATCTATCTTTGGAAACCTCAGATGCATTGGCTGGTTTTTACGGGTATGAAGAGATTGTTCGTCATAAACTGGAGACGCCAGCGGAACTAGAAAAGAAGATTCGTGCGGTCACAGCCAGGGATATTCAAAACGTGGCCAAAGATATTTTCAAAAATGACCGTTTGAACTTGGTGATTGTAGGTAAAACTCCAGACAAAAAGAGTATTCAAGCAATTTTGAAAATTTGATTCGAGGGTGTACCACATTAGAAGTTCGTTCAATGTTTGACACTAAGCCAAACTTTAAGAGAGAATCCGCCTCCGACTTTGAAAGTAGCAACTGAAAGTAATAGATTAACTTCTAACAGGGCAAGGCATGTTTTGATTTATTGTCCAGTGGGTGTAACATGATTCCATGCAAGAGAAGGAGACTCATATAAGCCACAGCATCACCACGGGCACCTTTGTCCGTGCTCTTTTGGTGGTTGTTTTGTTTTATAACCTCTACTACGTTCGCGACGTCCTATTGGTTATCATCACAGCTATTGTGCTGGCTTCCGCGGTGGAGCCAGGGGCACGCTGGTTTATGCTCCGAAAGTTGCCGAGAGTTCCGGCGGTGCTCATAATCTACGTCACCGCTGCAGCAGTTTGTGTCTCATCCTTTTATTTTTTCATTATTCCTTTGGTGAATGATGCAGCGGTCCTCATTCACAGTTTACCTCAATATTCGCAGACACTTGCAGAAGCCACCACCACTTCGGCTTTTGGTGGCTCGCCATTTCTCGGAGGACTTTCTAGCACACTTTCTATTCCTGCAATTATCGATAGCGTAAATACAACTGTCACAAACATTTCTACAGGATTTTTCGGCACACTTGATGTAGCCTTCGGTGGCATCCTTAGCCTCTTCCTTATCATAGTGCTTTCTTTTTATCTAGCCGTACAAGAAGATGGAGTCGGAAAGTTTTTGCGAATGGTCACACCACTTCCACAAGAGAAATACATAATGGATCTATGGACACGTTCCAAAGAAAAAATTGGACTTTGGATGCAAGGGCAAATACTTCTCGCCTTTCTCGTGGCAGTACTGGTCTTCCTTGGCCTTACTCTTGTGGGAGTACGTGAGGCGCTGGTCTTGGCCTTCCTTGCGGGGCTGTTTGAAATCATCCCGCTTTTCGGGGCTTTCCTGGCGGCGGCACCGGCGATACTCGTCGCCTTTACAGACAGCGGAATCACCCTAGCCTTTATTGTGGCCTGTCTTTTTCTTATTATTCAGCAATTTGAAAGTCAGCTCATATATCCTTTGGTGGTGAAAAAAGTTGTCGGGGTTCCTCCAATTATTTCCATTCTCGCCATTGTCATCGGGGCTAAGCTCGCCGGACTTCTGGGTGTCATCGTATCTGTACCGCTCGCGGCGGTAATGATGGAATTCTTGAATGATTTCGAAAAAAGAAAGGTGCGTGAAATTTCTGACTAGAAAAACTATTTTATGAAGGATGATTTAAAAGAAGGGCAGAAATCCTTTTACATTACGACTCCAATATATTATCCAAATGCAAATTTGCATATGGGTCACGCTTACACAACTACCATCTGTGATATTTTGGCGCGGTATCATCGAGATGTCTTGAAAGAAGATACGTACTTTCTCACTGGATCAGATGAAAATACGGAAAAAATGGTTCGCACTGCAGCTACGGCAGGCATGAAGACAGATGTGTATCTCAACGACGTCGTAGAAAAATTCAAAGAGTTATTTAAAACTCTAAACATCTCGTACGATCAGTTCATCCGTACTTCCGATGAAAAAGTTCATTGGCCGGGAGTCACTGAAATGTGGAAGCGATTGGTAGAAGCAGGGGATATTGAGAAGCGTTCGTACGAAGGACTTTATTGTGTCGGTCATGAAGCGTTCATTACCGAAAAAGAGCTCGTCAATGGTAAATGCCCAGACCACGATGAAGTTCCTCAAAAAATAAAAGAAGAAAATTATTTTTTCAAGCTCTCAAAATATACGGACACCATCAAAGAAAAAATAGTAAGTGGGGAATTTGAAATAATACCGCAGACAAGAAAGAATGAAATTCTTGCGCAACTTGAGCGAGGGCTAGAGGATGTAAGTTTTTCTCGCCCTGCTGAAAAAATGTCAGTGGGAGTACCAGTACCAGGAGACCCAACTCAGAAAATATATGTATGGTGTGATGCTCTGACAAACTATATAAGCGCACTAGGTTTTGGACAAAAAAATGATGAATTGTTCAAGAAGTTTTGGCCGGCCAATGCGCAGGTAATTGGCAAAGACATTTTGCGCTTTCACGCAGCTATCTGGCCTGGAATGCTTCTTTCTGCTGGCATTAAACTTCCAAAACGGCTTCTGGTGCACGGGTTTATCACCTCAGAAGGCAAAAAGATGTCCAAGTCCCTCGGTAACGTAATTGACCCAAATATCCTTATAAATGACTACGGCGTAGAAGCTGTACGCTACTATCTCGCTCGCCACGTCTCTTCCTTTGAAGACAGCGACCTAACCTACGAGTCATTTAAGGAAGCATACAATGCGGGTTTGGCTAACGGTTTGGGCAATCTAGTGAGTCGCATTATGAAGATGGCCGAAACAAACCTTGAAGAACCAGTAGAAGACATGGAAAAGTATCACTTAAAAGATGGATTTTATAAAGATTTTTACGAGTCCATGGATTCTTTTGAAATCCAAAAAACATTAAATATCATATGGGTAAGAATTGCGGCTATTGATTTCAAAATTCAACATACAGAACCTTTTAAGGAAATAAAGATTGATAGAGAAAAAGGGATAAATATAATTAAAGACCTTGTTCGTGAACTCTATACCATCGCTTACATGTTAGAACCAATTCTTCCAGAAACAAGTCAAAAAATTATGGAACTTGTAAAATCAAACAAATCTCCATCGGAACCACTTTTCCTCCGGAAAGACTGATTACTGTTTACTGATTATTATTTACTATGACTCCTGAATATTTTGACATTCACTCTCACATAAACTTCTCTGACTACAGTGAAGACCAAGTAGATTTGCTGAAACAAATGAAAGAATCTGCCGTATGGACCACCGCAGTAGGTGTGGATTTGGAAAAATCCAAAGAGGCAGTAGAACTGGCAGAAAAAAATGAAGGAGTGTTTGCCTGCATCGGGGTTCACCCGGCAGATGACGTGAATCAAAGTTTTGAAGTTTCAAAGTTTGAAAGTTTGGTTAGTCATCCGAAAGTTGTAGCGATAGGTGAGTGTGGATTGGATTACTTCAGAATGACTGGGGATGCGACCATAGAAAAGAAAAGACAGAAAGATTTGTTTGAGCAACAAATTAATTTTGCAATTGAACATCAAAAACTGTTGATGATTCATTGTCGTGAAGCGTATGAAGATGCCACAGATATTCTAGAAAGTTATTCCAGAAAATTTGGCGACAAGCTCTGGGGCAATGCGCATTTTTTTGCCGGAGGAATGGAAATAGGGAAGCGACTCTTGAATATTAATTTTTCACTATCTTTTACCGGCGTCATCACTTTTACTCATGACTACGACGAAGTCATTCGTATGACTCCACTTGATATGATTATGTCCGAAACAGACGCGCCGTATGTGGCCCCAGTGCCATTTCGTGGAAAAAAGAATAGCCCAGTATATGTGAAATATGTTGCAGAAAAAATCGCCGAAATCAGAGGGGGAGACTTGGAAACAGTGAAAAAAACTTTAGTGCAGAACGCTCTCACAAGATTCAAAATAAGGGCTTAAAATAATGGTTTTTTGTGCCGAGGCTTAGCCTCGGCAGTTTCACAGTTTCTAAAATTTAGTTTTGTGTAAAAAGAAAGCGGTGTCCGTGTGAGGGACACCGCCAGTATTAGCGACAGTCGGGACAATGTTCATTGGAATCCAAATAGCGAATACTTATTGACCGCTTGCATTTCGCGCATCGTCTTGCGTGGCCATTCAGAAGCAGGGCGACCCAATCTATCAAGTCGTTGTCTTCCAGCCACTGATTCTTACCTTCTTTTGCTGCCGGTATGTCGTTGTTTGTTGGCTTCCCGCTAAGGTGGCCCATCTGTACGTCTCCTTTTACAGGTTCATTCCAGCGCGGTTAGTCGCTCAACTCAACGTCTCTCATTTTTCTACGCCACGCAACGTTTGCTTGTATTGCCCACGAATCGTTAGGGAAGCAAACATGGCACGGAGCTGGGTTGAATCCGAAATCATCATTCTGATAACTGATCATACCCTTTCCTTCGCACTCACGGCATCCTTTTTTTGCATTTTCGTTGTACCATTTCTCGTCCCGCTTCATGGTTTCCTCGCTGGTGAACGGTTTAGTTTCTTGTTTCACCCTACTCTTTTGAAAAAAATTGTCAAAAAGTTATTCCTGCCGAGGCTTAGCCTCGGCAGGTTCAGTTCCAATTGACAATCATCAATATGGGTATATATTGTATTTGTGAACTTCAAACAAACACAATTCAATCATCACACACACCACCTCTTTTAGGAAAGGGGCGAGTTTGCGTTGAAAAACCATAACTCTCTAGACAAACACCCTTTCCTCGAAGGGTGTTTTGTTTTGGGAGTTTTTGTTTTCTCAAGCTTGGAGGTACGAAATGCGTTATAGAAGTTTACATCGTTCTTTGGGTGGCATGGGGCCGCACCACTAGGACAGCGGGGAGTGATAACTCCTCCCCGCATTTATGGTCATCGTAGCTCAATTGGCCAGAGCGCCTCACTGTGGCTGAGGATGTTGCGGGTTCGAGTCCCGTCGATGACCCACGGCTTATGACAATAAATAAGCAAAAAAATAAAAGATTATTTAGCGTACGCCGTGCCCAAAACACGCTGAGGCGAGTTTTTGTGCTGTTCTTTCGAAGGTTCAAGCCAAAACCCAAACAGGAGATAGCAATGTTGCTACCCAATGTAAGGAAGCTCATGTCTGCGCTCCGTGAACGAAGCAAACAAGTTCGCGAGAATAACAAAAAGATCGATGAATGGGTTGACCAGTACATCAATCGTTGTGTTGTCGAAGGCAAACCAGTGACTATCCTGACCCAGTGGTGCCTAGCAAAGGACCTCGAGGTTCGGTGCGAGAAACAAAGCGGTTTTAGACCGACAAAAGCCGAAGTAAATCTTTTCGGTCTGGAAATTCACAAGATCAAAAAGCTTTTTGACGAAAACTCTGTTGGTCTACGTTGGGTCATGACGTGGAACCGTTCGTATCTTGATCTGGGCCGAATCGATATCGGCGTCGAGAAGGAATATATCGAAATGCTTTCTGCTCTCTACTCGACGCTGGAAAAAGAAGGTTGGTTCGAATGCCTTAACTGGGAGGATGATCTCCTCGGATCGCGCCCGGCTCCCGATAAAGAAGTCATGGAAATGCCAGAGAAGTTTGTTTCGCAAACAGCTCTAATGCTCGAGGTAGAGCGTCATGCTCCATGGGCCCGGGAGGCCGGCCTCGTCCAGACAGCGGAAGAGCTTGAAGCTGATGTAGTCTACAAGATTGCTTGCGAAGCTGAAGAGGGCAAGCTCTTGATGGACGAGTCATGGTTCTTCGGAGAATGCATCATTCTTCCGCTCGAGGCTCCGGAACGCTACGACTTCTTTGCTCTAAAAGAGCCAGCGGTGAAGAAGCGTATCGTGGCCGTTTTGCCCACGGCTCCGTGGCGAACAGGCTGACCTATCCGCTGTGGTAACACCACAGCGGTTTTTTTATGTAAAAATTCGCCAAATTACAAATAAATGTAAGCGTTGCCACTTTCTATTGTCCATGCTAATGTAGTGCCACCTCTAATAAGAGGCTTAATAGTTAATAAGGAATGTCCATATATGACTGATACCCCAATGGTAGATTTCTCCGAAGACTTGAACGAAGCGGAGGATTCTACAAGGGTCTATGAAGTGGGCTATCTATTGCTCCCTTCCATTCCGGAAGAACACATCCCAGAAGCTGTCACTGCCATAAAGGCAGTGATCAAAGGCGCTCATGGGGTGAGCCTTTCCGAAGAAGACCCAAGACTTCGTCCTCTCGCCTACGAGATGACAAAACACATAGGCACAGAAAATGTGCGGTTTAATACTGCTTACTTCGGCTCAATGAAGTTTGAAGTAGTCGGTAACGAATTACCAACAATAAAAGCTGGACTTGAAGCATTGGATTCAATGTTACGTTTTCTCATTATAAAAATTGGCCGTGAACAAGTTCACATTTCTCGACCGGTTTCTACAAATGAAGACGTGGAAACAGTTGGTGACCTGCCTGTGCAGGCAGGAGAAGCACAGTTTGTGCCCGAAGTTTCTTCTCAAGATGAACTTGATAAAAGCATAGATGCGTTGGTAGCGTAAACAAGTTGATAAGTTTAGAAGTTTGATAAGTTGAATAAGTCAGTGAAGTTGAATAAGTTGGAAAAAATTACAAACTAAAAAACAATCATGTATTTCAACAGAGCAATTGTAATAGGTAATCTCACACGTGATCCAGAAGTGAAAGCACTTCCTTCTGGCATTCAAGTAGCCACGTTTGCTGTCGCCACCAATCGTGTTTGGAAAGACAAAGCCGGCGCAAAGCAGGAGTCTGTCGACTTTCACAACATTGTAGTCTTCGGTCGCCAAGCAGAAACGACAGGTCAATACCTGAAGAAGGGAAGTTCGGTCTTAGTAGAAGGCAGAATGCAGACACGAAGCTGGGATGACAAAGCAACTGGTGAGAAGAAATATCGCACAGAAATTGTCGCAGACCGAGTCCAATTTGGACCACGAAGTGCTGGAGGAGGAGCTCCAGCAACAGGAGGTCAAAGTTCTGCTCCAGCTACAGCCAAAGAAAAGGAGTTGGACACTATAGAATATCCAACTGAAGACATCAATCCAGACGACATTCCGTTCTAAAGAACATACCAATATACGAATGAATTCACATCTACGAATTACTAAGAATCGAAATTGAATCATTTGTTGCCATTCGTATATTAGTATTATTTGTTGATTAGTATATTAATTTTATGAACACACAAAACATTACACACATAGACTATAAGGACACAGAGCTTCTCAAGAAGTTTCTTAATCCTCACGCCCGCATCCTTAATCGCAAAAAGACAGGTTTGTCTGCCAAGCAACAGCGAGAATTGGCCCTTGCCATAAAACATGCTAGGTTCTTGGGGCTTTTGCCATACGTGACCAGGTAAATTTACCCGCCAAAAATTTTATTAAAAATTTAGGCGGTCGAGCGCGGACCCCAGTAGCAGAGCAAAGCTCGCTACGGGGCAAGCATTTGCGGAAGAAACAAAATATCCCACTTTAGTGGGATATTTTGTTATACAATAGTTTCATGTATGTAATAAATGGAATAAAGGGGGCTCTTTTTCTGGCGGCACTCGTTGTCCTAATATTTTTTTTGAAAATTATTTGTCCGCTTGATACCGGTTGTCTGGCCGATCCATTTTTAGTAGTTTTGTTATCACCACTTTGGCTTTTTGCAAACTTACACTTTTATTCCATTATTGACGCCAGTACGGAGCCATTCGCCATTCTTGGTTTCTGGACAGTCGTCGGCTTTATTGTCGGATTGCTTGTTACTCCGTGGATTTCAAAAAAGAAATCCGATGTGCCGAGTGTCTAACGTGACATTTTTATAAAAAAGAAGAGCGCCGTACCCGAAGGTCGTGCGCTCTATGTGTGCCGTCATCGTGGCTAGTGTGGGTAAGGATTCCCCGCTAGCATGTCCTCACGGAATTCCGGTCTGTGGAATCGGTGCATTGCCGTGAAAAGTTCGTACCTTGCGTCGTTGATCGCCGCGTCGGAGAATGAAAACAAACGATCTTTATCAGCGGCATTCGGTTCGAACATCCGCATGCCCACCAACGACATGCTGTTGCAACCGAAGGAGATGTCTGGGTAACCACACAGCGATATGTTGCTCCAGTTACCCCAGATTTTGGAACTGTCGTCATATCCCACGATTTCCTTTTTGCTACCACTGTCCGCCACGTAAAGGTGAACTTCTCGCTGAGGAAAGTCGTACTTGCTTTGCATCTCTTTGATTCTGACGTGGTACGTAACAGACTCACCGTTGAACATTCCTCGCATTTCCCCAGTATACACATCGTACACGGTCAAATTCTTTGGTTTCGGTGAACAGGCGCCCGCGACAACGCCGACAGCCATGAACATCATGGAAACGAACAAGTTTCTGGTCATCTTCATGCAGGTATCCTCACTGAAATGTGCTGGAACTAATCGATTTGACTAGTTCCTTGTATCTTTTCGCATAATATATATTTTATGCAATCTTGTCAAATATTATTTAGATTAAGTGAACAGCTCAATAAAGCCGTTAAATTAAATAGTGCCTAGCGAATAATATTACCCCAGCCTAATTTTTGAATTTATAACAACGGCAAGGCGCTTGGACCATGAGGGATGTCCTATTCGGACACGCGCCTTGCGAAACGACATTGATTTAACGGTCACGTTTATATTTTGTGTTTTGTCCTCAGCAAAAATAAGGCAGGGTGATGATTTTTATAGTCGCTATGCTCCTTAAAAATCAATCAAAAACTAGCTCCCAGTCTATCAGTGTATTCTCCAGTTTCTGTATTGATGCGCAAAATGTCGCCTTCTTTTATAAACATTGGGACGTTGATGACGGCTCCGGTTTCTAGAGTCACTTGTTTGTTGCCACTGCGGGCTGTGTCACCACGTACAGCTGGATGAGCTTCGGTCACTTTGAGCTCCACTTTGATAGGAAGTTTGACTCCGATAATGACATCATCAAAAACCATAACTTCTATGACGTCGTTTTGTTTTAAAAATCTGCTTTTCTCGCCAATCATTTCTATAGAAAGTTTGAATCTGTCACTCTGGTTCTTGGGATCGGCAAACCACCATTCGCCTTTGTTGTTGTAGAGATACTTTACCTGCTTGCCGGTGATTTCTGCTTCTTCCACTTTTTCTGATACGTGGAAAGAACGTTCGGTAACCTTTCCAGTAATAAGATTTTTCAGTTTGGTAGCATTGACTGGCTTGCGCTGTTGCTTGCGGAAGACGTGAGAAGAAAGCACTTCATATGGGGCGCCGTCTAGAATGATGCACTTGTGTTCGGTGATGTCGCTGTACTCTAACATTAGTTTAAAAGTTGTATAAGTTTAATAAGTTGGATAAGTCAAAAAAATTCAAGGTAGAGGCCTATTCTAGCGACTTATGGTTAAATGTCAAATCAGCCCCATTTCTGGCCATTTTTGTAAGTATTGTTGACAATATATCCATCTATGATATAATCTGGTTAGAAGTTCCCCGAGGAGCGATCCTCATCACAAAGCCAGCGATGGCTAATCCCAGAGATGGGAGGAGGGTTCCATGGAAAAGAAACGTAGCAGTGCAGAGCGTCTCGAACTCGGTATCGACAATATCGACCGGATGAACCGGAGGATTCGGATTGTTGTCGAGAAGGTGTGCGAACGGATTCTTTGTGAGATACCATCAGAAAGCACGCAACGCATTGAGCTTGGGGGCGGTTGGGTTGTATGTCGGAATAACCGTGCTCTCGAACTCTTTAACTTCAGTGACCAACTGTTTGGATATGGTGGATATCGTACGCCACCTTTGCACGATGTCGTTCATATTCACATAGGCCTCGACGCTCTTGTTGATGGGGTAATCGGGAAGTTTCCGTTGCTGTACCTCCGAATCGCACCGTTTTTTGACGTCGCCGACATGTAATCGGCGCCGGCCTCGCACAGAAAAAAAGCCTCGCGGCTCCATTCTGTGCGAGGCTTTTTTGTTGGAACTATTAAATTAAATTATTCCTCCTTTAGTTTCGCTTTAATTTCCTTGAGAATTGCATCAGCTATCTTTTTATTCTCTTTGAGGAACTGCCGAGTGGCATCATAGCCACGGCCGAGGTTTTCTTCACCATGCTTATAGCTATTTCCTGATTTTTGCAAGATGCCAAACTTTTCACCGAGGGCAATAATTTCTCCTTCTCGGGAAATTCCTTCGTTGTACATAAGATCAAACTCTGTTTGCTTGAATGGAGCGGCCACTTTATTCTTTACTACTTTCACGCGCACGCGCCCACCCATCACTTCTTCACCTTTTTTGATTTGAGCTATCCTTCTGATGTCTAGACGAACCGATGTATAAAATTTGAGAGCCTTTCCTCCTGGAGTAGTTTCTGGATTACCAAACATCACGCCGATTTGCATGCGGATTTGATTTATGAAGATAACTATAGTTTTGCTTTTGGCGACAATAGCGGTGAGCTTGCGCAAAGCTTGGCTCATGAGGCGTGCTTGCTTGCCCACATGGTATGCGCCCATGTCACCTTCGATTTCATCTTTGGGAGTGAGGGCGGCCACAGAGTCAATAACGATAACATCCATTTTTCCACTGCGCACAAGACTTTCTACAATTTCCAAAGCTTGCTCGCCTGTGTCTGGCTGGGAAATAAGAAGTTCATCAATTTTTACTCCGAGACGCTTGCTGTACTCCGGGTCCATAGCGTGCTCGGCGTCAATAAATGCGCAAATGCCACCGAGCTTCTGGGCTTCTGCGATGACATGGAGTGAAAGGGTGGTCTTACCGGAAGATTCCGGTCCAAAGATTTCAACAATTCTTCCTCTTGGAAGTCCGCCGACACCAAGGGCAGCGTCAAGGCCTATGGAGCCAGTGGGTATGGCATTTACATCCACACGAGGCTTCTCACCCAACTTCATGATGGAGTCCTCACCGAACTTGGTTTTTATCTGGCGAATCGTCTCTTCAATGTTTTTCTCACCCATTGCGGATTTGACAGGTTTTTCTTTTGCTTTCCTCATCACATTTTATGTTAATTGCTAAATTACGTTCCAATATTACTTATTTTAAATTACTTGTCTACAATGTACTTGTCGCTGTACTTGTGGCCTGAAGTACCCGTACTGGGGAGGTATCGGAGGGAAGCGTGCTTGTCGGTAATTCTACATGGATAAATCGCACCTCTGTTTTGCCAAATTTGTCTTGGGCTGAAATTTTTATAGCTGAGTAGCCCACAGGAACAAGCAATTGCTCGCTAAACAAGCCGTTGTTGTCTACAAAGATGGGGGAGTCGTCGAGCTTGATGTAGGCAATATTTTTGGCCACACCTTTTATGGTGACGAGATTTTCTGTTAACGTTGCTCCGTCTTGCGGTTCATAGATGGTAATTTGCGGGCCTTCTATTAATTTTTTCGATTGGAATAAACCATACGCCAATAATGCAATAACGGCGAAAACAACAAAACCCCATTTTATGTAGCGTCTATGATAGGTCATTTGGTGTGTTTTCCATATCCGAGCCCACACCACCCTCTGATTTGATAAGCACGTCACGTGGTTTCGAACCAGAGCCCACTCCCACCACCCCACGCTCCTCAAGCATATCGATAAGTCTCGCGGCTCGCGCATAGCCAACACCGAGTTTGCGTTGTAGATATGATGTAGAGGCTTTGCCTGCGGAAATTACTGTTTCTCTAGCTTCTTCGTAAAGCTCGTCATCGTCATCATCTCCGACACCACTATCAAACATAGGATTTTTTGTTTTGTCTTGAGAAAAATCTATTTCTTGGGGAATTTCACTTTCGTAATTGTCTCGCAAATATTTCACCAGTTTTTTCACCTCGTTTTCAGTGATGAAGGCCGACTGCAAACGTACAGGCTTGGACATCTCTCCAGACTGATAGAGCATGTCTCCAGCACCTAGGAGTTTTTCTGCGCCAGCTTGATCCAAAATGGTTCGCGAATCAATCTGTGACGCCACCTGAAGAGCTACTCGGGTAGGAATGTTGGCTTTGATAAGACCGGTGATGACATTGACCGATGGTCTTTGGGTGGAAAGAATCAAGTGAATTCCCACAGCTCTACTCATTTGGGCCAAGCGGATAATGGCAGACTCAAGCTCGCGCGGATATGCCTGCATGATATCGGCCAATTCATCGATGACGATGACCATGTAAGGCATTGTTTCAGGCAATTCTTTGTCTTTGCCGTATGTGCCGGCTTTCATTTTTTCTATTGCGGGTAACAGAATATTTTTGTGATATGAATCAATGTCGCGCGCGGAGTGGCTTTCTAGAATATCGTAACGACGGTCCATTTCTTTGGCCATCCATTTGAGGGCAAGAATAGTTTTCTTGGCCTCGGTGATTACTGGTGTAAGTAGATGGGGGATGCCGTTGTAAAGAGTGAGCTCGACACGCTTGGGGTCTATCATAATGAGCTTGAGATTGTCTGGTGGATTACGGTAAAGAAGTGAAGCAATCATGGCGTGAATAGTGACGGATTTACCCGAACCGGTGGCTCCAGCGATGAGGAGGTGGGGCATTTTTGCAATGTTACCAAAATGTGATTTGCCAGAGATTCCTTTTCCGAGGGAAACCAAAAGTGGTTTGTCTGATGTTTGAAATTCTTGTTCGGCAAGCAAGGTGCCGAGTCCGACTGTTGTCTTTGTGCTGTTTGGTATTTCAATCCCGACTAGTGACTTACCAGGTATGGGGGCCTCGATGCGCACAGGGTGCGCAGCTAGAGCAAGTTCCAGATTATTTTGAAGCCCGAGGATTCTAGAAAGCTTCACTCCTTCGGCAGGTTTGAGTGCATATCGTGTGACTGACGGTCCAATGGAAACTTCATCCATTTCTACAATGATGCCGAAGTTTTGTAAGGTGCGTTTGATAATGTTGGCATTTGCTTTGACATCACCGACGTCTGGCTTGCCCCGATCTTTCTCAAGGAGTGAGAGTGGGGGAGGGGTGAATGGCGCCAATGAAATACTTTTGCGTTTGAAGGAAACGAATTCTTCCTCTGTGGGCTCCGTTTCTGTTTTTTTGGCAAACATACTTTTGAAAGCACTTGGTTTTTCTAGTTGAGCTTCTTCAATATTTGTGTTTACTTCGGGCAAAATGATAGGGGGTATTTCGTTTGGAAGTTCCTTTTTACCGAATATTTTTTTAAATATGGTTTTGAGCCCGAGCAATGAATCAATATTGAGTGTGGTGTCAAAAACTATAAGAAATGAAATAACAACCAAAGCCACAAGAATGATACTTGTGGCGTAGACGTCAAAAAGGGAAATGAGAGGGTTGGCTACAAGCCCTCCAACCATTCCACCACCGTCTGTAACCATGATGTTTATCAAACCAAGCGCGGAAAGAAAAAACAGAATAGAGCCAATGGTTTGTGCAGTAGCAAAATTTTGCTTGAGACTGCGGAAATAAGAAACACATAAAGCAAAGAAAAGTACCGGCAATATGTAGTAGCCATAACCGAATAGCTTTATGAAGAAGGGGAACAGGGTTTTGCCCACCGGTCCCGCAAGGCCAAGGGCTGAAAGTATAAAGAATACTCCCAACACAAAAAAAATGACTGCCACTACGGCCTGGAGAGTTTCTTCACGTATCTGATCAAAAAAGCTGATTTTTTCTTTGATACTTCCTTCCTTCTTTTTTCTGCCCATAATGGTGTTTTAATTGATGTTTTAACTATCATACCACATGGATGGGTTGTGGCTCTACGCTCATATAAGCCAGCCAAATCTTTATTACAAAAGACGATTATGTTAGAAGGAAGGCCCCATAGACATTTGTTAAGTACGCTTGGTCAACACCGAGTGTTGACCAAGCAAGTCACCCAAAGCTGTTTCTATGCACCTTTTGTCCACTTTTTCTTTAAAGGACAGCTTGCATTATTCTAAAGGACATGCTATTATATATAGGACATATATAGAATCTAAGAAAGTTTCCTTTATAAACCTTTAGGACAAACTTATGGAAGAACAAAACCAAATAGACAAAAGTAAAAGTTTAGCTGAAGTCGGTAACCAACCTGACCTTATTTTGAATGCTAAGGAGCCGATTTCATTTTTTAGTAAGGACAAAGACTTTGTATTTGCCCATCAAAAGATTGCTAAACTAGTAGCTGCTGTGTACATGATTACCAACTTTCTACCAAATGAAGAACCGATTAAGTGGAACTTGCGCAATCTTTGCATGAAGGCTTTGCACCTCAACATTGACCTTAAGAATAATCACACCACAAATCCAATTGAAAAGGAAAGAGAATTGAAGGAGCTTTCTCTCGAAATTGTTTCGTTGCTTGAGGTTGGTATGTACGCAGGACTAGTATCGTCAATGAACCTTTCCATTTTAAAGAAGGAATTTCATGGTTTATTGGAACATATAGAGAAGACATTGGGCCACTCAAACATAAGTGGGCCATTTCTTGGTGCGCCACTTGTCACAAGTACAAATAGAGAGACAGTCGATCATGTTTTGCACAGAAGTGATGAAAAATTTAATCGGAATTTTGCAAGGAATAAGCCTGTTCAAGGCGGCCCTGTTTCAAAAAAAGGCGTCAACACTATTAAGGACAAAATGTCTGTAACGAATAACGACTTTTATGATAACGATTCTGCACAGATACCCGACGAAGCGGAAAGCGCACAAAAGAGTTCTAAACTAAAGGAATTTGGCCCAGTAGCTGTAAAGAAAAATAAAAGACAGAGCATTATTATTGGGATATTGAAGAGAAAGAAGGAAATTGACGTCAAAGATGTTTCCCAAATTATCGGTGATTGCAGTGAAAAAACCATCCAAAGAGAGCTTCTTGAGCTGGTATCTACCGGCATTCTAGGCAAAACAGGGGAACGCAGATGGACACGATACTATTTGGCGACACCACAGTAAAAGCGCAAAATATAATGGCGCTAAGCCATTATATTGCAACGGCGTTCGGATGTTGTGAGCGAGAGTACTTGCTCACATGCTCCTCGCTTGTCGCAATGAGCCGTATTTGTTGACTTATTGCCGTTTATTGCTAGACTGGCCAGTACTTTGAATATTGTAAAAAAGCCATATTTAAAGGGTTATCCACATTATCTTGTTTTGCCATCATGGACAGGAGGTACTATAATTGTGCTTACACGTAATGAGCTCGTGCTCTTTGCGTAATAAATGCGATTCCTGTTCGTCTTTGACTAGACAGGACCACTCCGGTTTCTTGATCCTTGACAACTAAATAGCGAATTTCGTTCAACGCCTGAACTCCAGATTTTTCCCTTTTTGAGCATTCCCGAATGACCCCAAATTTTGCCAACTCTACCCTCGGCTCGTGTCGATTTACTTGAATCGCTTTTGGTCTCCAGCGCATTGGCTTGAAATCAAAAGCGGTTCGAGTAAAGCGAACCGGGAGTTGATGTTTGATTATTATTAGAATTTAGAAGTTTATTAGTTCACGATTGTTTTTAATCGCAAGATTAAAATCTAATCACGCAGCGGGCTCGTCTCACCCTTATTAATAATTGGGGCGAGTCATCTGTTCACATTATTATTTATGAAGAAACTTTTAGTCGGTTTTACAGCAATTGCATTGGCAATGTCATTCTCAGTTTCCCCAGTTATGGGAGCAACTGTTTCTGACCTTCAGGCCATGATTGCATCATTACAAGCACAGCTCGCATCACTTAGCGGTGGCACAACCACTACTGGTGGATACACTTTCAATGTCAATTTGACTGTTGGAAGTAGGGGAGCAGATGTCACAGCACTTCAGAACTTCCTCATCGGCAAGGGATACACAATCTCAGCTGGTGCCACAGGTTACTTCGGTGCTCAGACAAAAGCAGCACTCGCATCGTACCAGTCAGCAAAGGGTATTAGCCCAGCTGTCGGATACTTCGGTCCATTGACACGAGCAAGTGTTAACTCGATGAACGGAACAACCACTACTACTACCACAAGTTCCGGGACACTTTGTCCAAACGGAATGACATTGGCAAGTAATTGTGTGTCTGCTCCTAGTACGACTACCACTACTACAACCAGCGGTATCACTACCCCAGGAGTAGAAGGTATTCTTACAGTCAGCGCAGGTCCTATCTCGAACTCTGTTGTCAACGTAGGTGCAACAAATGTACCTATCTTGACCATTCGAGCACAGGCACAGCAATCTGATATCGCTCTACAGCGTGTTCAGCTTGACCTTGGTACAAACACCAAGATCTACACCAAGATCTACAGCAGTTTGTCACTTGTTGACACAGCTACCGGTGCAGTCCTCGCAACCACACCTCTCAACTCCACAACAGTTGTGCAGAGTGGAAGCAACTACATTGTCAGCCTCACAGGCTTCAACACAGTTGTAGCAAAGGGTACTTATCATGATTACTCGATCACAGCTAACTTGTTCCCAGCTATTGACACGACAAATCAGGTAAGTTATACAGTTACAATTGACGCAAACGGTGTTCGCGGTATTGACGGAGCAGGTCAGGATCAATACGGTCCTGCAGGCGTCATCAGTCAGGTAATCACAGTCAACGCAAGTTTGACTGATAATTCCATCGCAAACATTGCATTGGATCCTTCTACACCACAAGCTAACAGCGTTCCAGTTACTGACACCACAAACGGTCAGTACTTGAAGCTCCCAGTATTGGTATTTAGCCTCGGTGCACAGAATGATACGATTCACATCCACAACTTGGCAGTAAACTTCCAAGTTGTGCAGTCAGCAGCTAAGGGAAGCATTACCGCCGCATACCTCTACCAGGGTTCTACCATGGTGTCGTCTGCTGCTGTAACTCTTGTTAGCGGAAACACATACACAGCTACCTTCTCGAGCATTTCGGATGGTACTGCAGGAGCCTCGGTTCCAGTTAACACAACCCTTCCGTTCACAGTTAAGACCGATGTCACTGGCGTTACTCTCGGTAACCTTCAGGTTACTGCTTCTACCACAGCAACCGGCACGACCATTTACAACTCCCAAGATGGAACTGTAAATGCGACTAACGGTTCGGCTACTGGTAACACACAAACTGTTCTTGGTATCGGCCCAGCCTTTACCCTCAACAGTGCTACTATCGCAGTTTCTGGCACAAACCAGACTGGAACTACCAACTCAACCTCTACTATCACCGCTACATTCAGCGTGACAGCTCAGGCAATTGGTACTACTGTAACCTTCGGTACTCAGGCCTCAACTACCCACCCAATGTTTACATTCCATGTATACAATGCGGCTGGTACTGATATCACTGGTACTGTCGGTGGCGCAGGATACATTACTGGTACAAGTTCTGGCTTCACTGTTCCTTCTGGTGCTGGTTTCATCACCACCAGTCAAGGAGCAAACAGCTTCAGCTTGCCACAACAGCAATCTGGTACACTTAGTAACATCACTTTCAGCTTTGCTGGAAAGGATAGTACTGGTGCCATCTTGTCAGGTGGACCATTCAGAGTTGGAATCACACAAATTGATTCTACTAACAACAATGGTACTTCTTACACCCCACAGACTTACATGTCAGGTTTGACCTCATGGCAGACTGCAGGAGTAAATCCTAACTAAGGTAGGTAAGCTATTAGACTCCGGTCTAGGCTAACCAAAACAAAACCACCCCTCACGGGGTGGTTTTGTTTTGTGTGGAATCTACCCAGTTTACAGAAGTGGGGTATTACCACCTTTTACCGAGGGGAGGGCTCTATCTCACTTGACGGACGTCGGATGTCCGTCAAGTGATTTTCCAATTTTTCGAGACCTCGACCTTTGACTTCTTCGAGGCATTAGCCTTAAGAGAACTTCCCAAGGCTAAGCCTCAAAAGGTCGGCCTCGAAAAATTCTAATGCCCGAGGCGAGACCTCGGGATTCGGGGTTCCGAGGACTCGCCTCTGGTGAGTAAAAAGTGTTGACAACAATATAGCATTTTTGCTATACTTAAACTTGGTCGATAGTTATTAAGATAAGTAAAATGTGACGATAGAGAATGACTGACTAACACAACATGGCAAAAGAGGAAGAAGAACTGAAGACTTTATTTTTTAGTGATGTAGAAAAGTTTATTAAAGAACAAAGTGAGATAGATAGAGCCAAGGTGGCTGTAGCATTTGTTTTTATGGAGAATGGGAATTTTGAACAACTTCATATTAAAACCCTAAAAGGGCATATAAAGGAATTTATTGTAAGAAGCTGCCGAATTACTTTCTTTAGGCAAGACAATATAATATATTTTGTCGGTGCTTTTAGAAAAAAGAGTGCAAAGACACCAAGAAAAGAAATAGAAGAAGCAGAAAAAGTATACAAAATTGTTAAAAATGAAAAATCAACGAACAAATAAAAAAATAAATAAAAAAGCTAAGAATTTTAAATTTAAAACGTTCGAAGATGTGTTTGGTAAAGATTTTAAGTCAGAAAGTTTTCAAAAAGCATATAACGAAGAGGTTTTACGATTAGTACTTGCAAAGCAGATTAGAACAATTCGACTTACGAAACATCTTACGCAAGAAGGTTTAGCAAAAAAAGCGCGCATGCCCCAATCAGTCATTGCGCGTATTGAGAGTGGAAAACACGGCCTATCTCTAGATACTCTAAACAGAATTGCCCAGGTTTTCGGTAAAAGCGTACAACTAATCTAGGTTTTCTCTAATTGAAACAATAAAAAACCTCATCGTTTTGGTGAGGTTTTTATCGTTTTGGAAATGAAAACCCCTGGACTTTAGCATGTACCCGAGGCGAATCCTCGATCTCACCTGACGGACGTCCGACGTCCGTCAGGTGATTTATCTGAATCCGAGGACTTAGCAAAAGTATTTTTCTGCTGAAAAATCTTTTCCCCATACCTCGCGCCGTCGCGCTCCGGTCTTGCGAAGCACCACAGGAGTACTTCTTATTTTCTAACTCCTTTCAGTCGTAAGAAAATAAAGTCGCTCCAGGTATTCGCCTCTCACCTTAGTTTCAAATTCTCAAGGCTAAGCCTCGAATACCATAACGAGGATTTGCCTCGGTAGTGGGAGAGTAAAATTTGACAGGATATGTGTTTTGGTTTTGGAATTTTTAAAAAGCTTGCTTCAGAGCTTTTTGTCGTGGTAGGTTTGCAATTAATTATTTAATAAATTTTTAATTGCATGAACCCCAATAGAAGTTCGCAGGACGTTTTTACTAACGTTAAACTTCCAGAGCAAACCCGCCTTACGGCTTTGCACCGTAAAGATACGTTTTTGAGGCTAACTTCTAACGGGGCAAAACTGCCGATTTCGCTTCTGTCTCTAGGAATACTAGCTCTCGCGACACTCGCGCCCATAGGCGTAGATGCAGATACTATTGTTAATGGTGATATTAACTCTGATACAGGGTGGACTACTACTGGTAGTCCATACATATTGTCAGGTCCCCACAACGTGTCTTCTGGCGTGACACTTACGATAGATCAAGGGGTTGTCGTGAAGTTTGATAAAACTGCCACGATTCCATACAACGGGTATGCAGACATGGTAGTAAGTGGAAATATTGTGGCGGAGGGCACTGCCATAAACCCGATTTATTTCACCTCACTCGCGGACGATAGTGTCGGTGGTGATAGTAATGCAGATGGTAGTGTGACTACTCCGGCTCCTGGTGATTGGCAAGGAATTAATTTTGTCCCAGGTTCTAATGCAACTTTTGACCACACGGTCATTCGTTACGCCGCTTCCAATACTCACGGTGCCGCGCTTCTAAATGTCGGAGGAAATGTTTCAATAAGCAATTCAGTAATATCTCAAAACAAACGCTATGGTTTGTATCAGGGTTTGGGGACAACAACAATAGACCATTCATTGTTCTCTGATGAAGACACCGGTGTTCACCAAGAGGGTAGCGCAATAATTATTACCAATAGCCAATTTTCAAATACAGTCACTGGGCTTTTCACACACGTGATGCCTGGCATAGTTGATTTTGAAAACAATATCTTTTCAGGAAATCAGGAGGCGGCAGAAATCGCTCTTGGACAGGCAACCATTACTCATTCTGGAAATATTTTTACAAACAATAAATTTAACGGCATTTTCCTGACAGGAGAACCAGCAGGGGACTTGATTATAAACAATACAAGTGACGGTCCATATATTGCTGGCTTCAGTGTGAAGGCGGGGACCACAGTTACTCTTGGCCCTGGTGTGGCGCTGAAGTTTCCACCAAACGGGTTTTTAAATGTTTCGGGCAAACTTGTCGCCAGCGGTACTCCTGAAAATAAAATTTATTTTTCTTCACTTAAGGACGATGGCGCGGGTGGGGATACAAATGGTGACGGTGGGGTGACGTCGCCGGCGCCACTTGATTGGGGACGAATCGCGGTCGCTTCTACTGGGGAACTGGATTTGAACAGTGCTGTCGTGAGGTATGGCGGCTACGGCGATGGCAACGGTGGTATAGAAGGGTTTAGATCTGAAGTTTCAAGTGTCGGTGGCCCAATTAATATTGCAAATTCTGAAATTTCTGATTCACCGGGTGTCGGTATCGTAAACTCTGCTGGATTTTTTAACATTTCATCATCTACTATTGAACGAAACTATGAAGGCATCAATTCTTATCAAAATGGTGCGGGCACAATAGCGGGCAGTCGAATTGTTAACAACAAAAATCGGGGAGTTATAAACCAGAGCAATACTGGAATCGTGATTGACGCAAGAAATAACTGGTGGGGAGATACTACCGGGCCGTCGGACCCAATCGGCAACCCCAGTGGCCTTGGAGGTTCAATAGGAGGTGATGTGAATTATACTCCGTGGCTAACTAGTGATCCTTATATTGTTGCGACGACGACTGTAACAGGTATTACGAAGCCAGTGATTATTATTCCTGGAATTATGGGGTCGGCAGAAAAAGATGGGCAAATGGTTATAGATCCAATTCTTCACGTTTATGACGACTTTGTTGCAACCTTTGAAGCCAATGGGTACGTGCAAGACAAGACCATCTTTACATTTCCGTATGATTGGAGAAATTCAAATGTTAATTCAGCGCAATCGCTAAGGTTAAAAATTAATCAAGTTAAAAGTATTTGTGGTTGTGGCAAGGTAGATATAGTGGCTCACTCTATGGGTGGCCTTGTGGCGCGACAGTATATTGAGTCACCCGCATATCAAAATGATGTAGATAAAATTGTGTTTATTGGCGTGCCCCAAAAGGGAGCACCGGAGGATTATTTGTATTGGGAAGGGGCTATCGCGGGACCATTTAGTTTTCAGAGCGCATTAATGTTAAGGATGATTGAGCAAGAGGGAATTCACAACGGCTATCCAAATTTGTTTAACTACATTCACAGTAGGCCTATTCCGTCATTACAGGAATTGCTGCCAATATATTCTTACAAAATTGACCAAAGTAATAATTTTTCTTTCCAGGTTTATCCATCTGCACAGTATCCCCAAAATACTTTCTTAGAAAACTTGGAGTCAAACAAAGGTATTCTTAACAATTTCCCCATACTGAATATAGTTGGTGATATCGCCACCTCCACCATTAGAGAGATTGTTGTTAAGGACTCAAACGAATTACCAAAATGGGAACACGGAAAGCCGGTGAATTTTAATAGTGGAACTGGTTTATATTACGATAATGGTGATGGCACAGTCCCATTTGAAAGTGCAACAGAATTTCCTGGTGACCAGCAAGTTATTCTTAATCAGTATCATCTTGATTTGGTTGATAATTCATCAACATCTACCTATAAGTTTCTTACAGGAAACGAAGCTCAGACTGTTATTAATAATCAAAACAATTTTAACCTTGAATCATTAAAATATGTTTTTGTTAGACTATTTTCACCCATTGATATGGTTGTTGTTGCCCCAGACGGAAAAAGAATTGGAAAAGACTTTACTAACGGTCAAGAGATAAATGAAATTCCGGGAGCGTTTTATTCAGGATTTAATACAGACAATGAATATATAGTTATACCCAATCCTATAGACGGGCAGTATAAGGTGCAGACGGTTGGGACTGGTAGCGGTGGACAATACACCGTGGCAGTATCTGAACTTTCCAATTCTAATGTTTCAGATACCAAATTTACCGGGACGACATTACCCGATCTACAAGAGTCAGTTTCCTTCAATGTTAACTCCGCCACAACTAGTCCGTTGGTTATTACTTCTGATGACAAGGAACCACCAAAAGTATATATAGACAGTCCTACGCAAGGAAATTATGATCATTCACAAACAATAAATGTCACAGCAACATCTACAGACAATATTGATGTTGCCACATCCACTCTTTTATTTGGAGGAAGATTAATAGCAAACAATAGTGTTGTAGATTTGTTTTTTGAAAAACTTGGTACTACGACCATTACTGCCACCGCAACTGATTTTCAGAACAACCAAGCTACCGCCTCGCTTGATATTCAAGTGGTTGCGACCGCAAGTAGCACGGTTTCTGATATTGAACGCGCATACACACTTGGCTGGATAACAAAAAAGAATATTAAAGATGAGCTGATTCAAAAGCTTCAAAGAGTTTTGAAAGCGCAAAAAAGAATAGATACGATTGTTCAGAAAGTGAATGGCAAAAATGTATCAAAGAAAGTTGAAAGAGTAGAGATGGTTATCGACAGGGTATTGGGCAGGGCACTACTTCTTGATTTGAAAGGATATACTAGGGATAAAATAAATATTCAGGCGTATAATGTAATTAAAGCAGATTTGGAATGGCTGGTTAATAATTAAAAAATGACTCAAAATCTAAAAAATATATTTAAATTTTTTGCAATTTTTGTTGGAGGTTTTTTGTTTTCATATTTTTGTTTTGATTTTTTTGGTAGCATTTCGCTAACATGGTTGAAAATAATTCACCAATATAATTCTGGTTTTGATTCATTAATTGGGTTGCCAACTGCCTATTTGTTTTTTGTTTTCTTTTTTGCGACGGTGTGGATTTCAAAAAGACCACCTTGGATATACATACTTATTTCTTTGCCAGCAATTATTTGGTGGGTAGCCATTAGTTTTGAGGGTTTTATTTTTTCGGCTTTTTTCGCGGCATTGGGTTACCTGATTGCAATTGGAATAAACAAATTTCTTATAAAAAATAAGTAAAAATGGCGGGGTTTACCGAGTCCCCCTCGGTATGCCATGATTTTTGTTCTGGAACCTGAGGTGCATATCGGTGTATAATGCTTATATGAAAATGGGTCTTGGAATGGGTGTGTCGATGGAATCTCGAGAGTTTGGAAGAACTCGACCTGAACGCACAAGAGAAATCCAGTTACCAGAAACTAATCTCTATTGGGAAGGGGTTCGAAAAAATATCCCCAATGATATTTGGTGTCCCGTTGACCGGAAGAGTTATCTTGAGCAGGGGGTAGAGTTTGTAGTAAGCGCTCATGAACTCCGTCCCGATACCCTTGTTTTAATGGACAAGAGTGCTCGACCACTCGGATTATTTTTCCATGAGCTCTGGAAAAGAATCTACCCTGATGAACCGATTCCACACGTTCTTTTTATGGTGGGTAATAATAATTCTGACAATACTCCCCAGCCAGAGAAAGTCAGAAAAGCATTTAGTTCTGCTTTCAATAACTTTAATGATAAATCAATTTTGCTTATTGAAGAAAATGTAATGACTGGAAGAACGCTTGGCGGAGTCGCCGACTCTTTGCGTGAAGCTTTTCCTGAAATTCGAGAAATATATACAGGCACAATGAACCAAGTAAGTACGAGACGTCATGTCTCTGTTGATATTGATGAACCAGAAGGTTCGTATTATTACGAAGGAGATCACTCCAACCTTGGAGATGTACTATATGGTTTGAGTGACGAATATGTTAAAGAAGTAGAGAATGAGGATGGGCGCAACGAAGTGCTTGTACAATCTATTCACGGAGCAAACACGGAAGAAAATCCAAGCCGTCTTCTAGGACTGGTAGGGCGCACTGAGACCTTAGATGAAAAGTCGCTTCAAGGACTTGAGATGCGTTTTAATAGTCAAAGTGAAAAAGAAAGAACTCAGCTCGAAAATTTAAAAAAAGCATATCTCAAATTAATGAAGTAGGTTGTTTCCTTCTTTTTAAAAATGCTGATATACCGAGGGGAGGGCTCGGTAGTTACACCCCTAAAGGGTGGAAAAATAATGGGGGAGTGCTACGATTAAACAAATGAGTAAGTATTTCGACAAGGCTTTCTTCAAGTTTTTCTTTGGCTTTCTAGCCATTCTAGCCATCAGCTTTATCCTTTTGGTAGTAACAAATTATTTTGAGGGCAAAAGTACCCAAGTGCCTGATAACGCATCGCCTCTGCAATCTATGGCTGTGCATAGTACCAGCAAAATAAGGGTGCAGTAATTGTGTGTTACTGAGGAGTCTCCTCGGTAATTTAAGACGGCCAGCAAGATTTGACATAAGTGGGTTGGCGTGATATTTTCTATCTAGATGCCCTAACACGATCTTGGAGGTTGTCATGGCGAAGATAGTCTTTGTGGCGCACCCGATTTCGGGAGATGTGGAAGGCAACATTCGTAAGGTGATTGCTATTTGTAAGAGCATTCACTCGAAGATCGTCATTCCCATTTTCCCTGGTCTCCTATGGATGCAGTACCTGGGGGATAGTGATGTAGACAAGGATCTTACCGATGACACGGATCGCCAGTATTTTAGGCGGCCTCTTTTCGATGAACTCTGGCTCTATGGGGACCACATAAGCGAGGAAATGAAAAAGAAGATTGCTCTCGCAGAGAAACACGGTATTCCTATTGTCGCCAAGACCCCGGAAACACACAAGGCCCTGCTCGCGCTGTGATCTTCCTAAGGAAATCAGGATGGTTGTTACAAGGACCCTGTCAGGTGATGGGGTCCTTTTTCTTTCATCGAGGAGACTTCTTTGTATACAAAACAAAAAGACTCTCGAAAAAAAACCGAGGGTCTTGTGAAAACATGAAATCACATCGCGGGCTTTTCGGGATCAATTTGTCCGTCCAAAACATTGGTTCCAAAACCGGCCGTAGCTATGGTGCCGGGGCCATGACTTGAGTGAAAGCCCGCCTGCAGTTCTGCTTCGATGAATTGTTCCTTGGTAACCTCTTGCCATTCCTTGTCAAAGATTCGTAGCCAGTAACGGTCGGCCTTGGTTGTCATCCCCAGCTCCTTGTGTGGTGTACGTTGGATCTTTGTTTAGACTACAACACACATCTTTTTAGTCAAGATTAACCTTAGAGGTTTCAACTTCGTATCCTTTGAAAATCTCAGGACTTTCAGTCAGACAGGTAGCTCGTAAATTTATTGAGTCTGTGTATATTTAATTATACATGGACTCAGTAGCCACAGAAGAATATTGGAACAGTCATTGGCTACAAGCTAAGTTTGGTATTTCGCCGAAAAACCACCCTATTCGCAGGTGGATTGAAAAAGAAATAAAAGATACAAAAGTTTCAACTTGTCTAGAGATTGGGTGCTACCCTGGAAAATTTCTATCTGTTATGGGGGAGAAGGGCTATGAGTTGAATGGGATAGATTCATTTAAAGGTACGGATTTGCTAGCTGATTATTTTAAAAATAATGGTTATAGAGTAGGTAATTTCTATGAAGCTGATTTTTTGAATTTCTCTTCGCAAACTAAATATGACGTAGTTTGTTCTTTTGGATTTATTGAACACTTTGAAAATGTTTCAGCAATTTTAAAAAAACATCTGGAGCTCTTAAAAACTGGCGGAATGTTAGTCATTGATGTCCCAAATTTAAATTCGGCCATTTATAGGTTTTTATACAAAATTTTAGAACCTGGAACATTAGAAAATCATGTAATGACAACAATGGACCTTGAGAATATTTGTTCAGAACTAAAAAGAAATGGATGTGAAATAAGGTACGCTGGCTACATTGGCTACTTTTATTTTAGGTACGTGAATCGCCATAATAAAATACAAAGCCTTCTGGCTGCAATTATTAATCTTACAAGACCTTTTATGGTGCTACTTCCCGAATCCTTATATAAAAGATATATAGGTATTATAGCCATAAAGATGTAGGTGAAGTGAATGCCATTTACAATAAGGTTCCGGCTTCGTACACTTCTAAAATCTCAGGACTTTCAGCTAGACGGCTAGCAATTGACTTTATAATAAATTAAGTGTATTACGAAAGCAGTTCTTTTAGTTTAGGGAACTGCTAAGTCCGTCATTCTGGCGGTCCTCTGGCCAATTCGAACGGAGTCTGAAATGGATACGTCCAGCAGACCTGACCTACTCGAGACCATTCTTAACGGAATGGATCCGATTCCGGTTTCCGAACTGGGATCAATCGAGCGCCTCAAGCTGGCAAACACTGGCTTGAAGTTTGTCCAACCCTATCTCAATCACTTCGGGAAGTTTTTCTCTCCATTGGGTGATTGGATTAACCACAACTGGTCTTCCAACAGTCACGGAATCATCCAAAAGCCTGATGGATGGACGCCCGAGATTAACGGGGAAGGGTTGGCACTTGAAACCAGGCTTGCGTTGCTGGTGTACCTCGGTCATGTCAATAAGGGGGCATTCGTTTCGGGACTTGGTTACCAAGAGATTAGAAATACCAGCATCCTTATCACGCAGAAGGGGGTGCTCGTGAAGTACGAACTCGAGTACTCCAGGCGCCAGAGGGATGCGTGGACGAAAACCATCCAAGTAGCGCGAAAAGAAACTTTCTCTGTCGTCGATGATGACATTCTCAAAGAGTATTTGGCGGTGGATCCTCAGAATGTTATCAGCGTTCTCTGGACGCTGAAAAATATGATGAAGGAATCCATAGCAGATCGAACGAGTTGGTTGATTGGTATGGGAAGAGCGCTCGACAACCTCGAGACGATTCAATCCAGAATCCAGAGTTTGCGCAGTTAAAGTGTGAAACAATATGCCACTCAAAGTCCGCGAGGATTTCTTGGGTGGTTTTTTCTTCTAATAAATTTCTAACTCACCCGTGCAAAAAATTGCCCAGGAGTATCCTCGGTGAATGATTTGCATATTATTTTGTTTGGGGTAGGGTTGATTTGTTGTACGCAGTGTTCTTTGACCTTCCCCGTCTGTCACGGGGCCATTCCCTCGAAAGAGGGCCATCTCAAAGAAGGAGTCGGAAGATGCGAATTCGCGGAAGGGACTTTGTCGCGGTGGGCTTTGAGGATCTTAGGTTACTTGAATATCAAGCAAGACTAGTCCTGAAAGAGTTACTGGGGCCCTCACTGGGGAGTCGAGATGCCAGTTTTGATATTGATTTCTTGTGGGAAGCTTCCTCTTTCGTCATTCGAATTAATGGTACAGTCAAGGCGGGTATTATTTGTCGGTGTCCCGCTGGGATCACGTGTGAGGATTGGATCCGCATACTTTTTGACCGTCTAGAGACCTGTCTTTTGATTAGTGGCAGGTTTGGGGCTAAGGAGGTCGGTGGTGATGTGGGGAAAAAAATTCTGACGATTAACGTCGAGAGAATTTGATCCCTGACGTACGGAGTATCTGAGCTGGAGCGATTTTCGCTCCAGCCTTTTTTGTCGAAAGGCTCAAATCTACCGATTTGAGCCGTTTATGTTTTTCTATTCAGCAAAAAAATTTTGAATTAAAAATATGCTTATGATAAGGTGGTCGGTAGAACAAATAGAACAAAGATTTTTCTTCAACGCGGAGAACAACATGTCTTTCAGTGACATCGAAAACGTGTATTTGAGCATGCTCAAAAGGATTGGGGCCATCGTCACTGACGGTCACTTCGTTTTCAATAGTGGTCGCCACGGAAGTGTGTACGTCAACAAAGATGCGGTCAGTGCGCATACCAAGATGACGTTCAAGTTCTGCATTGAAATCGCCAGTGAGTTCATCAGGGACAGCGTGGAGGTTGTGATTGCTCCTGCAACTGGTGGTATCGCACTAGAGCAATGGGTTGCGTATCACTTGTCTGGTGCCATGCGTTATGAAGTGCCTGGGGTATACGCCGACAAAGAAAAAGTCTCGCTCGTTACTCACGAGGAGGTCGGGACCGTCCTGGTCCCTGTCGGCGAACGCTTCTCCATCAAGCGTCATTACGACAAGTTCATCAAAGGGAAGAGAGTGCTTGTCGTCGATGACGTTCTCACTACTGGTAAAACTGCCAGGATGGTGGTCGAGGCCGTACGAGAGCTCGGAGGAAAAGTGGTCGGCCTAGGAGTTTTGTGCAACCGAGGTGGAGTCACCACGAAGGACGTCGGTGGTATCCCGAGAATCAGATCTCTCGTTGAACTGAAGCTTGATACTTGGGAGGAGATTGACTGTGCACTTTGCGCGCGCGGAGTTCCAATCAACACAGAACTAGGGAAAGGAGCGGAGTTTCTTGCTCGCAGGAAGGGGTAAGCTATCGATCTCGGTCGACAGCGGGCGCCGGGATATTCTCCGGCGCCTTTTTTTGTCGAACGGCTCAAATCTGGAGATTTGAGCCGTTTGTTCTTTACCAAGAAGACTCCTCGGTAAATCGTTTGACATTTTTCTAGTTTCCTATAATCTACTCCTTGAAAGGCCGGAGAAAGTTGGCGTCTCAAAAGTGAGATATAATCCCAAATGGGCAAGCCCGCTGAGGTCGAACTAGAAACTTTGTTTTTAGGCTCGCTCCTATCCGCCCAACGGCGGACCTTTTTATTATTAGAAAGCTAATAGCTAAAACCTATAAGCTAACAACTATTTTTGTGGCAATATCAAAACAAAAGAAAGGAGAAATTCTCAAGGAGATTGAGAGCGCTCTAGGGAAAGCCAAGTCACTTGTGTTCGTCAATTTTCACGGACTCAATGTGGCTGGCACCACAGCTATGCGCAAAGCATTGCGTGAAGCCAAGGTGGACTACTATGTCGCCAAGAAAAGTTTGATTAAGCGCGCACTCGGCGGTACCAAAGTCGCGGGCGCTGCGCCAGAACTTCCTGGTGAGCTCGCCCTTGCTTGGGGTGATGACCTCGTAGCACCCTCTAGAGAAGTCTATGAGTTCCAAAAAAAGAATCCTGACGCTCTGAAAATTCTCGGAGGAATCTTCGAAGGAAGATTTATGAATCAGTCGGAGATGATGGAGATTGCAACTATTCCACCTCTCCCAGTGCTTCATGGTAAGTTTGTGAATATCATCAATTCACCGATACAGCGATTCGTTATCGGATTGTCAAAAATTGCAGAGAAGAAAGTTTAAACGAAATATTATTAAATTAAATTAAAATTATTATGGACGAAGTAAAAGATGTAAAAGCGGAAGGTGCAGAAGTCAAAGTGCCTGCAAAATTCAAATCAATTGTAGAAGAGATTGAGAAGATGTCAGTACTTGACCTCAATGAGCTTGTAAAGTTGTTTGAAGCAAAGTTTGGTGTCTCGGCGACAGCAGTAGCAGGTCCTGCAGTAGCAGCCGGTCCAGCAGAAGAAGAGAAGAGTACTGCAGATGTAGAATTGACTGACGGAGGTGCGACCAAGATTGCTGTCATTAAAGTGGTGAAAGAAGTTCTCGGTCTTGGCCTCAAGGAAGCCAAGGATCTCGTAGACGCAGCGCCGTCCATGCTCAAGGCAGGCATGAAGAAAGAGGAAGCGCAAGAACTTAAAAAGAAAGTTGAAGGTGCAGGGGGTAAGGTAACATTGAAATAACCTTTTAAAGATTATATGAAGTCCCGCTCCAATTCAGTTGAGCGCGTGGCCGAATAGGCCAATCGGTCATGGGCGCAGCGTGAAACTACTCAAGAATTGGGGCTGGGGCAATGGAACTGAAGAAAAGAGTTGAGGGAGCCGGAGGAAAAATCACGCTTAAATAAGCTCCGCTTATTTAAGGGATTTTTCGGACGCAGGTATATCGCGAGTATCAACGAGCGATACCGAGCCGGGGTCGGCAAGCAGATTTGCTCGACGGAGCAAATCTGACTTGTGACAAGGTTACTTTGAAATAAATTAAAAGTGAAATAAAAGAAAAACAACCTCCGCGACATATGTCGCGAAGGTTGTTTGCTATACCAAGTATGTGGTTACACCCTGGCGAATGGCTTGCAGTGTTTCGCCTTGTACTCCTTAACCCTCAGGTACACACGCTGAATGACCGGTGCGCTTTCAGGTAGAGCATCCACTCTTGCTGAAAGTGGAGTCCCATCGCATGTTATGGTCTGGAACATTCCAGTTGCATACTTCAGCTCAAGGCGTTTGGCAATCGCTTCCTTTGCTCTCCTTTTCGTTTCCAGGCTTTTGACCCTTTCTCTTTCCTCGGCTTGCCATTGTGTTTCCGTTTGGGCGGCTGCCTTTACGAAAAATTTGGCAAAACGCTTAAGGATAAAGCTGTATGCGTGCTGTAACCCAATGAAAAGTACGATGATTGTTCCAACGAGACCTACCCAACTCCAAAAATGGAAACGATTGGCGGAACCTACCCAATTCCCAATATGGAAACGGCTGGCCAAGTAAGCGATTCCAGCCATAACAGTCAGGAACCACGGATGGAGGAATCGGAAAAACAGAGGCTTACTGCTTCCGTCTGCGTAGCAGAAGAAAACATTGTTGGCTTTTCGGAAGTACCCTCTATTGTCAGTTCCACCATAAGTGTAGATATCGCTGGTGTTTTGTATGAACGGGTGAATGATTGGTGACCACATCGTGTATCGTATGCCTACTAAAGCAGAGAAGAGCGCGAAGAAGAATCTAATCACCGTGATGACAAGCACCCACAATAGCACAGCAAACGGTTGTATCGAGTACGCAACCATTCGACGTCTACGGAAAGAGCACTGATCGAACGGTGTGTTTGAGAACCAGAGATTGACCCACCACTTCTCACGTTCAGACGGTTCAGGTGCAAAGAATTCCTTGCCGACAACGACTTCTAGTGAAGCCTCGGCATTTTCTAGGCTCTTGACAGATACCCGGAGCTCAACATTTCTGTCGTAGTCTTCCATCCGACGCAAGTTTTCTGTTTTGAAGTCTCCGTCGTAATCATACATTCTGTTGTTGAAGTCGCTGTGACCATAACGTGACAGCAACTTTTTTTTCATCCAACGGTTGGAATTACTCCAAATGATTGCCGCGTGAATGGTATGTTTTCCGGCGCGGTCAAACTCAACAAATTCCATTCCCTTGTCGAGTTCAACTAGAACTCTAGAAGTTTCTCGACCATACACACCGTTTTCATCGTGGTGGTAGACCGAGATTAGCAGGTACGGCTCAGAAACCTCTTTCTTCTTGAGCTCGTCTAGCGCAATTCTATCCACGCACCAGCTGATTGGTACCACTGACGCCGAACGTTCGGCATTCTCGATGAACAGCTTGAGCATTTGCATTTGCTCTCCTTGGGCTTCGGGTTTGTAACACTTGGTAAATCAAAGGACCTACTCTGCGCAGGACTCTACTATCCGATAAGCATTTTGTCAACTAGCTTTTCAGTTTGGCTTTGGGGTGGTAATCTGTGGTTATGGATACTCTAATAAATCTTCTGGGAAGCGTAGCCAAAGTGAAGGTTATCAAACTTTTTGTTTTCAACCCCGACACGGCATACGATCTTGACCAGATAGCAGAAAGGACGAAAGAGGCAAAAACCAAAGTTCGTAAGGAAGTAGCGCTTATGCAGAAGATGAAACTGGTTCGTCGTAAATCGTTTTACAAAATTGTTACTCGCAAGACCGGCAAAAAGAAAAAACAAGTTCGTGTGAAGACATACGGCTTTGCATTAGACCAAAGTTTCAAACAACTCGCCCCACTTCGCGGATTCCTAGTAAGTATGAATCATCTCGGTCCGAAGGACATTATTACCAAGCTCAACCGCACCGGAAATATCAAACTCATCATTACTGCCGGAGTATTTAGCCAAGACCCAGAAAGTAGGGTAGACCTGCTTGTCGTCGGTGACCATATCAAGCGAGGAATGGTAGACAGTGCAGTCAGAACTATAGAAGCCGAAATTGGACAAGAGCTACGCTACGCCGTATTTGAAACTCCAGATTTCCAATACCGCCTCGGTCTTTATGACAAACTCATCCATGACATCTTAGATTTTCCACATCAGAAGATTGTGAACAAGTTGGGGTTGAGATAAACGCGGACAGATGCGGAATATACGTGGACAGTCGCGAAAAAAATTATAAGTTGAAAAGTTTAATAAGTTAAAATAAAAATCATGCCAACACCAGAAGAAATGGTAGATAAAGAATCTGAAGCAATAAAGATTGATGAAGCGCGCGACTTTATACTGAGGTTAATGGAAGACCCAAACTTGGTAGTCTCTGACTGTAAGATTTCACAAACAACCAAAGAGTCACATGATAGTTTTGACAATAAGGATGAAAATGAGAGCTTGGACGCAGTACTAAATGGTCACAGTATAATCTTTTCCTCATGGCGTTTGGTGGACAAAGAGGGACGCAAGATGGATTCTGATGCATCAATTGTTATTGATCACGGGAATCATGTGAGAATTAACATTGATTCTGGAGAGTGGTCGCAGTTGTACTCAGATATTAAAAGCAAACTAGAACCATTTGCACAAAAGTAAGGTCTCCAAAGATTCTATTAAAAGCTGTGTAAGTTGAAAAAGTTTAATAAGTAAATAATTTAATTTTCTATATATGTCAAACGAAAATGGATCTAAGATGGAAAGAGGGGAATTGTCTTACGATGACAGAGAAAAAGTTTTGGAAAATATTGGTGAAGGAATAGGTATAATACATCGCGGTGTTCCTATGTCCGGTTCCAATCCAGAAGCTCGGGCAAATTTATTGAATAAGTTGGGGGGTGAGTTAGGCAACGAATGTGATGCGGCCATGGCAGAAGGAAGAATTCCAGACCCAATTGAAATAGCTAAAAGGATACTAAGAGAAAATGGTTTCTCGGTTGAGTAAACAGTTTGCAGAACTAGTTTTAACATTAATGAACAAACTGTCACTCTGGGGAATATTACGTAATATGATGGTACGAGCAGAGCAGATTTCTGCAAGGCAAACTCTAGTTTTTTAGCAACTTTCTATGCGTATTAGCTGTCCACAGCCCCATTTTCAGACATATTTTCAGTGCTTTTCTAATGGTATAATGTCCTACAGGGCACTTATTAGGTTTAAAAGGTCATTATTATTAGGTTAATAGCCGTGAAAACGGTTTCGTCCCCCACCACTTTTGAAATTACAAAAGTGATGAGGGACACAAGATTCATATGATTATCAATACATGGAGTGACGCTTTGACTGCGTCTTTCCGAGATCTCTGGTTGGGAATCGCGACATACGTACCAAATTTGATTGTCGCAATTATCATCTTCATTCTCGGTTGGGTAGTAGGAATGATTGTAGGACGTGGCATCGAACAGATTTTCAAGACCATTCGTTTCGACGAAGCTTTGAAAAAGACTGGCGCTGACGAAGTGATGCACCGAGGGGGAATGAGTCTCAACTCCGGAGCATTTGTCGGTGGTTTGGTGAAGTGGTTTATTATTTTGGTTTTCCTTATTGCATCATTTGATGTATTGGGATTGGCCCAAGTCAATGACTTCCTTCAGGGTGTAGTTCTTTCATATCTTCCCAAGGTTATCGTCGCAGTGTTGGTCCTTCTCGTTGCTGGTGTCCTCGGCGACACAATGCAGAGAATTGTTACCACATCTGCACGAGCAGCAAATATTCGCTCAGCAGGAATGCTCGGCGTTGTCACTCGATGGGTCATCTGGATTTTTGCATTCCTAGTAGCAATGTCACAGCTCGGAATTGCATCAGCATTCTTCCAGACACTCTTCACTGGATTCGTCATCGCACTTGCTCTTGGTGTAGGACTTTCGTTTGGTCTCGGCGGACAGCAAGCAGCTGCTGATGTCATTGCAAAGGTTCGTCACGACATGGCAGGGAAGTAATTCCAGGTTCTATTTGGAATTATTGAAAAAACCACCCCACAACAGGGTGGTTTTTTCATAACGCATTTATGATTGACAAAAATAATATAAGTTATATACTGCAAAACAGTTAGTACAAACTCTGCACGTCACAACTCACACATTCGGAGGTTACGATGCTTCGTAAAATTTCGTTTCCGTTCGTGTTTGCATTGGCAATCTTCGCCTGCAGCTCGTCGACAGTAAACAAGGAGGTTCACTTCCAGTCGAAGTGGGAGCCCCTCACAGTCGGCAATCATTCGTACTTACCGATTCTGGTCCGCGGCACCCCGAATGATAGTGCTTTTTTCATCCTTGACGCTCTCAACGCATTTGAACAGAAACATCCGGATTTTCAAGTGACTGGCTGGAAGGTTGAGAAGGATCAATATGGTTACGACAATCCACCTTATATCTACGGTTTGTGGATTGACCACAAACCGAAGTAGTGTGATACCCCCGATTGCGATGGTCGCAATCGGGGGTATTTTCATGCCTATTTTTCAGCAGTTTTCTATATCCCCAAGCTTTCCCCAGATAGGCAAAATATAGCTCAATTGCTTGCTTGACACCCATAAACAGATGGGTATACTAGAACCCAATATCTATGTTTACCTTCACGAAGTACCGAAATAAGCGGGATTGAGCCACTCGAAGCTTTCGAGTTGCCGAAAGACCGCCCAAAAGCGGTCTTTTTCGTAAAGAGAAACGCAGATAAGATCTTTGACAACAGAATTCCCGTCACGAACCGTTTCTCTTTTTCCACGCCCGTGGAAGAAGGGGGTCTTCGGCTCGGAGGCGGGCTTGGTCGCCTAAATTTTTATTCAAAATTTTTGGCGACTAAACAATAACAACAAATAACAATTGCAAAGATTTGATTGTAGAATCTTTGCAAAGGAAGAACTGTTATGTGATTTATCACGCATTGTAGGTGCTGTGATTCATTTCATATAACAGGATGAAGTAAGCCCCACAAAATTTTTGCAAAAAAATTTTGTGGTGCGAAAAGTTTTTTCTGCGTGTATGCGCACGCAGAAAAAACTGTGCGGTTTTTAAATTTCCTAATAGGAAATTTAAGGGCATATGGTGGATGCCTTGGCTCTAAAAGGCGATGAAGGACGTAGCTTAGCTGCGATAAGCTTCGGGGAGGTGCCTAGCAACCTTTGATCCGGAGATCTCCGAATGGGGAAACCCCTCGTATTTATACGAGACGTGAGACTAGACGCTCACGAGCGCACCCTGGGAAGTAAAACATTTCATTACCAGGAGGAAAAGAAACCAATAAGTATTTCGTCAGTAGCGGCGAGCGAACGCGAAGAAGCCCAAACCTAGCACCACTCTCACGCGGCAATGCAAATTGTCTGGTGGGAGTGTTGCTGGGGGTTGTAAGGCAGTAACATCGTTTATTTATAAATGAGGAGAGTCAAAAATTGTTTTGTTAACTGAAGCTTCTGGAAAGCAGCACCCAAGTGGGTAATAGTCCCGTAAGTGAAAATAAAACAACTCTTTTGTTACTGTTCTTGAGTACCTCGAGACACGAATGGCTCGGGGGAATCTGCCGGAACTAACCGGTAAGGCTAAATACTTTTAGAGACCGATAGTGAACAAGTACCGTGAGGGAAAGGTGAAAAGAACCCCGGTGAGGGGAGTGAAATAGACCTGAAACCATATGCCTACAAGGAGTCAGAGCCGAGCACCACTTTTGACGTAATATTCGAGTGGTTACTTAAAATTAAATTTTGTATTTATTTTTTAAGTGATTACAACAAGATTGTTTCAAAAGTGGTGCTCGGTCATGGCGTGCCTATTGAAGAATGAGCCAACGAGTTTTAGCATGCTGCTCGGCTAAGCCCCCTTGAAGGGTGGAGCCATAGGGAAACCGAGTGTGAATAGCGCGTTTGTAGCATGCTAAAGACCCGAAGCCAAGTGAGCTTGTCATGAGCAGGGTGAAGTTCGTCGAAAGACGGATGGAGGCCCGAACGGGTGAGCCGTGCAATACTCTCCGATGACTTGTGATAAGAAGTGAAAAGCTAATCGAACTTGGTAATAGCTGGTTCTCTCCGAAAGAGCTTTTGGGTTCGCGTCGTGTGTTTCTGTGAGGGGTAGAGCACTGGAAGGTTTGGACAGGGCGAAAGCTCGCTAAACCTATCAAACTCCGAATACTCACAATTAAAAACACGGCAGTTAGACTCCGGGGGCTAAGCTCCGGCGGTCAAAAGGGAAACAGCCCATGATCTCTATTTAAGGTCCCTAAATCTATGTTAAGTACACTTAAGGTGGTGGAGTTTCTCAGACACTGAGGAGGTTGGCTTAGAAGCAGCCATCCTTTAAAGAAAGCGTAACAGCTCACTCAGTAAGAGATATCGCACCGCAGATTCATGGGGCTAAGTGTAGTACCGAAACTGAGGATTTAATTCTGGTTCGCCAGAATTGAGTGGTAGGAGAGTATTCGCATCTGCTGTGAAGGCAAAGGGGTGACCCATGCTGGAGCGTTGCGAAGTAAGAATGTTGGCACAAGTAACCGCAATACATGTGAGAATCATGTACGCCGAAAGAACAAGGTTTCCTTGGCGATGTAGATCAGCCAAGGGTTAGTCGGGCCTAAGGAAATGGCGAAAGCCGCATCCGATGGACACAGGGTTAATATTCCCTGACTTTATGTCGTGCGATGAGAGGACGGGGTCTAGTATAGATGGCGCATTATTGGATTTGCGTCAGTGGCGTGAGGGTGTGTTCCAGGAAAATCCGGAATGCATAAGCCCAAGCGCAACCGAAATTGATGGGTTCGCCCTAATAAATTATCTAAAGCAGGCTCTCAAGAAAAGTCTCTAAGCTTCAGCGATGTGAATCCGTACCGCAAACCGAAACAGGTGTTCAGCTCGAGTAGAGTAAGGCGAACGAGTGAGAAATCCCCAAGGAACTCGGCAAAAAAGCAGCCGTAACTTCGGAATAAGGCTTCCCCTCACCAATTTTGGGATAGAATAGGATACATATGTATTATGTGTATCTTATTCAAAACGATTCAACATTTGAGATTTATATTGGATATACAACCGATCCTATTCTAAGACTCAAGCAACACAACAATGGTGGTAAAAAGTTTACCAGTCGCTTGAGTGGAAAATGGAAGTACGTGTATATGGAATTATATCGATCAAAACAAGACGCTTTGTCGCGCGAGAAACAACTCAAGCGACATGCGGGTGGAAAGAATCAACTGCTTAAGCGACTAACATATAGTTTGCTTGAGCCCAAAATTGGTGAGGGGCGCAGCTAAAGTATCTCTGGCAACTGTTTATCAAAAACACAGCTCCCTGCGAACTCGTAAGAGGATGTATAGGGGGTGACACTTGACCAATGCCAGAAGGTCAAATAACGACGGTGTGCGCATCACATTGAGTACAATGTCAGTTTGAAAGTTGTATAAGTTGAAAAAGTTGAATAAGTCAAAATGCAAACGCATCAAACTTATGCAACTTAAGCGAAGCGTAACTTATCAAACTTATAAACTTGCATAGCGCTTAGTGTGATGTGCATGCTGATTGTTATAAGCCCTGGTGAATGTCGGCCGTAACTATAAC
>OCZT010000302.1_pt1 | contig 47513 bp, 46 predicted proteins | sample 1539031 | NCBI WGS metagenome assembly OCZT01 (sample SAMEA3539308, study PRJEB22396) | soil metagenome | biome: tundra; feature: field; material: soil | place: USA | collected 2010-05 | depth 0.15 m
GGACGCCGCCGGCGGTGCCAGCTGCGGCCGGCAGCGGCGGCAGGCGCGGAAGCCCGCGGCCTCCGCCGCGGCGGCGCTGCTGTAGAACCGCACGTTGGCCCGCAGCGGGGTCTGCGCAGGGCACACCGGCCGGCAGTAGATCCCGGTGCTGGTCACCGCGGTGAAGAACCTGCCGTCGAAGCGCGCGTCGCGACTGCTGATCGCCCGGTAGCAGGCCTCGAAGTCATCGTGCATGCCGCCAGCATGGGACCCGAAGGGCAGCCCTCGCTGGCGGTTTTCGGACAGACCGGTCGTCCCTGGGTCAGACGGTCAGCACCACCTTGCCGGTGGCCCGCCGCTCCTCGATGAGCCGCAGGGCTGCAGCGGCATCGTCGAGGGTGAACGCGGCCCGCACCAACGGTGCGACGTCGCCGCTCTCGATCATCGGCAGCAGCGCGTCCGCTGTCTCTGCGAAGAGCCCCGGGTCAGTGGCCAGCCACGCTCCCCACGCCGCGCCGACGACGGAGATGTTGCGCAGCAGCAGGCGATTGGCGGCCACCGTCGGGATCCGGCCCTCGGTGAACCCGACCACCACGAGACGGCCACCCCGCGCGAGGCAGCGCAGGCTCTCATCGAAACGGTCCCCGCCGACGGGGTCGACGATCACGTCGGCACCGCGCCCGCCGTTGAGCGTGCGCACCTCGGCCGGCCAGTCCGCGGCGGTGTCGATGACCCTGTGGGCGCCCGCGATTCGGGCCACCTCGGCCTTCTCCGCGCTGCTGGTCAGCGCGACGACCTGGGCGCCAAGAGCGCGGGCCACCTGGAGGACGGCGGTGCCCACGCCCCCGGCGGCGCCGTGCACCACCACCGTCTCCCCGGCGGCGAGGCCGGCACGCCGGGTGAGGGTGAAGTGGGCGGTGTGGTGATTGAGGAGCAGCCCGGCGCCCTGCTCGAAGCTGAGCTTCTCGGGGAGGGGAAGGGTGAGGCCGGGGGGCGCGGCAGCGACCTCGGCGAAGCCTCCGAGCATGGTCACGGCCATGACGCGGTCCCCTCTGCTGAACCCGGAGCCGTCGGGGGCGGAGCGCACCGTGCCGGCCACCTCGACCCCGGGAACGAACGGCAGCGGTGGCTTCATCTGGTACAGGCCGCGGCTCATCAGCACGTCGGGGAAGCTGACCCCGGCGGCGGCAACGTCGATGAGCACCTGGCCGTCCGCGGCGGGCTCGGGAATCTCAGCCGGGCGCAGACCGTCGGGGCCGTCGAGTGACTCGATCCTCTGTGCGCGCATGGCCGGGCATGATCGCACGGGCAGGGGGCGACGCTCAGGCGTACCCGCCGGGAGCGGGCTCGGGCTCCGCGGTTGCCGCCGGGCGCCCAAGATCTGGGGATGAAATGGTTATGGCCGGCGGCCGGTAGGTCAGCCGGGCGAGTACCGGCTCACGGTGCCGCCACCGCCGGTGATGGTCAGCGAGGTTCCCGCGCTGCAGGTGTACGAGTCACTCGCGGAGCCGGGATGCTGGCTCTGCACCTGGACACCGTTCTTCAGCAGCGCGACTGTCAGCGTGGTCGGCTGGTCGAGGGTCACGCTGATCTTCTCCGCGCTGCTGGCGATCTTCCCCGTTGCCGTCCCGGTCTGAAGCAGGGTGTACTGGGTGCCGTCCGCGGCCGAGCCCTTGACGGGGGTCGTGTTGGTCTCGTCGGTCTTGATGGTGCCGCCGGCGCCGATGGTGAGCACCTCCCCGACGCCCCCGGTGATGGCCACCTTGGCGCCACCGATGGTGATGGTGCCGGAGATCCCGGTGCTCTTCCAGGTTGCGACGAGGCAGGGGTCGATGGCCGTGGGTCCGGCGATCACGGCGGTGGTGGGGGTGGGAGTCGACGCCGGAGCAGCGGGCGAGGAGTCGCAGCCGGCCACCACCAACGTGGTTGCGATCGTCGCGGCGACGCCGAGCAGGCGACGGGTCACGTCATCTCCCTGTACCGAGAGCGCCGCCGCGTCAGGCGGGAGGCGTGTGCGGAGTAGGATACCGAGCCAGTGAAGGAGAGCCAGCACATGATGGAGATGACCCCGATCGCCGCGGACACCGACGTGCCGCCGCGGAGCGCGTCCTTCGAGGAGAAGATGACGTACTACAGGTCCCAGCACACCACGGCCGGGATCCGCGCCACCCACCTGGTCGGCATTCCCGCGGTGGCTGCCTCACTGCCCATCATGGCGACACGGCCGCGCATCGGTGTGCCGCTGTTCCTCGGTGGCTGGGCCCTGCAGGTGCTCGGCCACAAGGTGTTCGAGAAGAACAACCCCGCTCTGAGCAAGGGATTCTTCACGTATCAGTTCTGTGGCCTGGCGTTCTGGTGCGAGGAGATGGCCGAGCTGATCGCGGGACGCTCATCGCTCATCGGTGGACGCGGGTCGGACGGCGACGACGACAGCCTCGAGGCAGCCGGCATCCCGGTCGGAGACTTCGCGCCGGCCCGCTGACAGCCCTCCGTTGTCTGCCGGCCGCGGTTCAGTGGATGGCGATCAGAGCCACGGCGGCGCCGGCGAGCACCAGCCCGCCCACCTGCTGGCGACCGAGGCGCTCGCGGAGGACCGCCCGCGCCAGCAGCACCGTCGTCGCTGGATAGAGGGAACTGAGAACCGCCACCAGCGCCAGCAGGCCGCGGTGGGTGGCGGACACGTAGGCGAGGTTGGCGAGGAAATCGGTGAGGCCCGCGACGGTGGCGAGCATGAGCGCGCCGGTGGGAAGGATCCTGCCGCCGCGGAGAAGAGCCGCAGCGGAGAGCGCCAGCAGGATCGCCACCGAGGCCGCTCGCTGCCCCACCAGCGGCCACGCTCCACCGTCCGGACCCGTCTGCGCCAGAAGGACATAGAAGCCTCCGAAGCTCACCCCGGCACACAGGGCGGAGCCGACGGCGGCCCCGGTGAGACGCGGCGCCCGACGGCTGGGCCGTCCCTCGACGTCCAGCCCGCCGCCCTGGCGGCTGATCAGCACCATCGCGGGGATCGCCAGCACCACGCCGGCCACCGCGACCACCCCCGGCCGCTCGCCGCGAACGGTGCCCACGACCACCGGCACGATGGCGCTGAGCACGGCCGTCAGCGGAGCCACCACCGACATCGGACCGATCGCGAGGCCCCGGTAGAGGAGCACCACGCCGAGCAGCCCGACCGTCCCCGCGGCCACGCCCCAGAGGAGGTCGCGGCCGCTGTACGCGGAGCCGGGCAGCAGGGCCACGGTCAGGAGCGCGAGCACCAGGCTCAGGGCGTTGCTGACCAGCACCACGGCGATCGCCGGGGACCTGCGCGCGGCGAGGCCGCCGCTGAAATCACTGACGCCGTAGCAGATCGCGGACGCGAGGGCCAGGAGCGCTGCCACCGGGCGACTCTGCACGAGCGCCCGGCGCGGCGGTCAGCTGCGCAATGCGCCGAGGAAGACGCCGCTGAGCCCGGCCAGGAGGGCCGCCGTGGTGAGCGCCATGGCGGCCTGCCCCACCCGGGCGAGGAACCTGGCGCCGTGCTCGCGGGCCCAGAGCAGCGACCGCGGCAGCGCGACCAGCGCCAGTGCCGCCAGGCCGGAGCCGGTCGCGGGGCGCACCCACCAGTCGGGCGTCTTGGTGGCCCAGGTCAGCCCGAGACCCCAGCCGCTGGCACCGGCGGCAACAAGCGCCGCGCAGAAAAGGGCGATGACCAGTGGCGCGTGCCGGAGCAGGGCGAATCGGGCACCGTGGCGCTCCTGTGCCGGCCAGACCCGATCGAGCACATGCCACTGGTCGGCGTGCTGCCGGATCACCGGTTCGAAGGTCGCCAGCGCCTCCCGCGCGACACGACGGACCTCGATGTCGCGAGGAGCCGCGGCGTCATAGGCGATGTCGGGGAGCGCGTGAAGGCAGAGCCGGCCGCGGTGGCGCAGTGACCACGCCGGCAGCAGCGCGGCCCCGGAGCGCAGGGCGACGTCGACGACGCCCAGGGGTGTCGGTGTCGGTTCGCCGAAGAACATCACGGGCACTCCGGTGCCGGTGATGTCTCGGTCGATGGCGATGGCGACGGTGCCGTTGGCCCGCAGCTCGCCGAACACCCGCCGCAGAGCGCCCGCACCGATGCGGCGAGCGGTGTCGCTGTCGGCCTCGCGCATCGCAGCCACGTCGATCGGAATCACGGTGACACCCAGCTGAGCGCGACTGGTGCGCAGGTGTTCGAAGAGGCGGCTGGGGCGCACCGCCTCGGCGAGCACGGCGACCCGGCCGGCATCGCCGTTGAACGCGACCAGGCCGGCGTCCCACGGTCCCAGGTGACTCACCACCATGACCACGCCGTGCCCGCGAGCGAGGGCCGCGGTGAGGTGCTCGCCACCCTCGATGTCGAGGTGGCGCGCACAGGAACTCGGTCGCGACATGCGCAGCACGTCCACCCAGGAGCGCCCCAGGTTGCGCGCATTGGCGCGCACCAGCGCGCGAAGGCGGCGTGCCGGAACGTCGCCCACCACGTGGGTGAGGTTGTCGCGTAGACCCGCGAAACGGCCGGGGGACAGCGCAAGGAGCACGTGAACTGTGGCGATGGCCAGCGCGTAGGCAACCGCCAGAGGCACCCTGTTGGCGATCCCCTCGGCGACGCGGAACGCCCGGTACTTCATGGAAGCGTTCATCGTCGCACATGGTGGAGACTGCGTCTGTCTCCCAGATGACGAACGGCGTCACTGTCCGCGACGTGGCCGTACACCCACGGATGGCGACGACCTGTTAGGGTGTGTGGAGACCGCGGCGTCATTCTTCATGAGCCGCTGCCCTTCTTGCGGTTCCTCTCCCCGCCCCGCGCGGGTCCCCCAAGCCAGGCACAACGACCAGAGCTTCGAGGGGAAGCGCAGAGCCACAACGGCTCAGGAGATCCATGACATCGTTCGCTGATATCGGTGTGCGTCCGCGCACACTCCTGGCACTGGAGCAATCCTCCATCACCACGCCCCTTCCCATCCAGGCGGAGGCGATTCCCGTTCTCCTCACCGGCCGGGATGTCGTCGCCGAGGCTCCCACCGGCTCGGGCAAGACACTCGCCTTCCTGGTCCCGATGGTGGAGCGCCTCGGCGGCCACCGCCGCGACGGCGGCCCCCGCGCATTGGTGGTGGCACCCTCACGGGAGCTTGCCAACCAGATCGGGACCGTGCTGCGCACCGTCGACCGCGGCTTGCGCATCGCCATGCTCTACGGCGGCGTCGGCTACGGGGGGCAGCTCTCCGCGCTGCGCAGCGCGCCCGACGTCGTCATCGGCTGCCCGGGACGCATTCTCGACCTCGCCGGCCAGGGCCGGCTCAACCTCGGCTCCATCGAGTACCTGGTGCTCGACGAGGCCGACGAGATGCTCGACCAGGGGTTCGCCCCCGACGTCGAGCGGATCATCGCGCTCACCCCGAGCACCGGACCGCGGCGTCGCCAGACAGTGCTCACCTCGGCGACGATGCCGGACTGGGTGCAGCGCATGGTGCAGCGCCATCTCGTCGATCCGGCGGCCATCAAGGTTGTCACCGAGGGTGAATCGACGCTGGAGCACGCCATCCTGCATGTGGAGCGCGCCACCAAGGTCGACACCCTCTCGCGACTGCTGCGCCGTCACAACGGCTCCGCGCTCGTCTTCCACCGCACCAAGCACGGTGCCAAGGGACTGGCGCGCGACCTCAATGCCCGCGGCCACCGCAGCGTGGAGCTCCAGGGCAACCTATCGCAGAACGCTCGCGACCGCGCCGTCGCGGAGTTCCGCAGCGGTCGCGCCGACGTCCTGGTGGCCACCAACGTCGCGGCCCGCGGCCTCGACATCAGCCACATCGCCGTCGTCGTCAACTACGAGTTGCCTGAGTCCCCACAGTGGCTCACCCACCGCGTCGGCCGCACCGCCCGCAACGGCGCCGCCGGTCGCGCGTTCACCTTCATCACCAACGAGGATGCGGAGAAGTGGCGCAAGCTGCGCCGCCTGGGGGCGCCTGAGCTACCCGGTGCCGACACCGACCACCTGCTCAGCACCGGCGACATCCGCCTCATCGCCCTGCCGCCCATGGGCATCCCTGCCGGCCGCGGTCCGCGTCCGCAGCGCGGCGGCAACAACGCCGGTAACTTCCGGCGCCGCCGGCCGCGCCCCGCGTCGGTCCGGTAGGGGCGTCAGCCCGCGAGCGCGTCGCGCTTGCGGATCTTGTTGCGCTGGTCGGCGTTGAGGACGCGCTTGCGCAACCGGATCCCCTTGGGGGTCACCTCGACGAGCTCGTCGTCCGCGATGAAGTCGAGGCTCTCCTCGAGTGACATCTCGCGGAATGGAACCAGCCGCACCGTCATGTCCTCCGTCGACGAGCGGATGTTGGTCTTCTGCTTCTGCTTGGTCACGTTGAGGTGCAGGTCGCCCGGCCGCCGGTTGAGGCCGACGATCATGCCCTCGTACACGGGTGTCCCGGGGCCGATGAACGGCTGGCCGCGCTCCTGGAGCCCGAGCAGCCCGTAGGCGACGGCGGTGCCGGGCTGGCTGGCGGTGAGCACGCCGTTGCGGGTGGTCGGCGGCAGCGCCCGCCATCTCTCCCACCCGAGAAGGCGCGTCGACATCACGCCGGTGCCCCTCGTGAGGGTGAGGATCTGACTGCGCAGGCCGATCAGCGCGCGGGTCGGAGAGCGGTGGGTGAGGCGCGCCCGCCCGGCCGCGTCGGTGCGCATCGACAGCATCTGCGCTCCGCGCGAACCCAGCGTTTCCGCGATCGCCCCGACGGAGTCCGCGTCGCAGTCGATGATGGCCTCCTCGATCGGCTCATGGCGATGGCCGTCGATCTCGCGCGTGATCACGGCGGGCCGGGACACCTCGAACTCGTAGCCCTCGCGTCGCATGGTCTCGATCAGGATGGCGAGGTGGAGCTCGCCGCGCCCGCTCACCTCGAAGATGTCGGCAGTCGGCCCGTCGGCGACGCGGAGGGCGACGTTGGTGAGGAGCTCACGCTCGAGGCGGCCACGCAGCTGGCGCGAGGTGCTGCTCAGCGTTGCCTCGCGGCCCGCAAGCGGTGACTGGTTGACCGAGAACTGCATGCGCAGCGTCGGTTCGCCAACCTCGGGACGGGGAAGCGGCACGGGGTCGGCGGCGTCGGCGACGGTATCGCCGATGGCGACGTCGGCGAGCCCGGTGATGTAGACGATCTCCCCGGCTGCCACCTCGTCGACCGGCAGGCGCTGCAGCGCCTCGACGGTGAACACGGTGGCGATGCGCTGGCGTGGCCCGATGCCCTCCGCGGTGCAGCACACCACGGCCTGGCCGGGGCGGAGGACGCCGCGGTTGATCCTGCCGAGGGCCAGACGGCCACTGTAATTGTCGTGGTCGAGGTTGCTGACCAGCATCTGGAAGGAGGCCTCCGGGTCCGCCGCCGGGGCGGGCACGTGCTCGAGCACGGTGTCGAGCAGCGGCTCGAGCGTCGTGCCCTCGTGCTGCAGGTCGGTGGTGGCGGTGCCGGCGCGAGCGTTGGTGAAGACCACCGGGGCGTCGAGCTGGGAGGCGTCGGTCGCCAGCTCGAGAAGCAGGTCATGGGTCAGCTCGACGGCCTCGAGCGGACGGGCGTTGACCCTGTCGATCTTGTTGACGACGATGATCGGGCGCAGTCCGAGCGCCAGCGCCTGGCGCAGCACCACGCGCGTCTGGGGCATCGGACCCTCGGCGGCATCGACGAGGAGGAGGCAGCCGTCCGCCATGCCGAGCACCCGCTCCACCTCACCGCCGAAGTCGGCGTGGCCCGGCGTGTCGATGATGTTGAGCTTCACCCCCCCATAACGGATCGAGGTGGTCTTGGCCAGGATGGTGATGCCCTTCTCGCGCTCGAGGTCGTTGGAATCCATGATCAGCTCGCCGACCTGCTCGTGCGCCGCGAACACCCTCGCCTGCTTGAGCAGCGCATCGACGAGCGTGGTCTTGCCGTGGTCGACGTGCGCGATGATGGCCACGTTGCGCAGGTCGGCCCGGCGGGGCATGGTCGATTCCGCGGAGGGCATGGCCCTATCCTCGCCGATCCCCGCCGGCGGGCCGCGCGCGGCAGGCGGGTGGAGGCCCGGCGAGCCGGGTGGCGCTCGGACCCACTCCGCTAGCATCGGCGGCCAATGAGCGAGGTTGACGCCGAGGTCACCGACCTGCTGCAGCGGCTGATCCGCAACGGCTGCATCAACGACGGCACGCCGGATTCCGGCCAGGAGATCCGCAACGCCGAGCTGCTGGCCGACCACCTTCACGGCTCCGGTGTCGAGATGCAGACGTACGAGTCCCGTCCCGGACGCGCCTCGGTGATGGCGCGGCTCGAGGGGACCGATCCGACCGCGCCGACGCTGATGCTGATGGGCCACACCGACGTCGTTCCCGTCGCCGCCGAAGGATGGCAGCGCGACCCGCTCGGGGGTGAGCTGGTCGACGGCGTGGTCTGGGGTCGCGGCGCCATCGACATGCTCAACCTGACGGCGTCGATGGCGGTGGCCACGCGCCGGTGGGCGGCGAGCGGACGGCGGCCCCGCGGCACGCTGGTCTTCCTCGGTGTCGCCGACGAGGAGGCGGGGGGTGGCCTCGGCGCCGGGTGGTTGATGGACAACGCCGCCGACGCGATGCGCTGCGACTACGTGATCACCGAGAACGGCGGCGTCCTGCAGCCCGGCGCCGCGGGCGAGCGCCTCAACGTCACGATCGGTGAGAAGGGCATCTGCTGGTGCCGCCTGCGCGTCCACGGGGTGCCCGGCCACGGTTCGCGACCGCTGCTGGCCGACAACGCGCTCGTCAAGGCGGCCGAGGTGGTCACCCGGCTGGCCTCCTACCGGCCGGCCGCGCACATCACCGAGGCATGGCGGCGCTGGGTCGCCGGCATGGGATTCGACGCCCCCATCGCCGACGCGCTCGTGGATCCGGCACGCATCTGGGAGGGCATCGAGCAACTGCCGCGTGAGCTGGCGCCGACCGCGCACGCCCTCACCCACCTGACCGTCAGCCCCAACGTCATCCACGGCGGCAGCAAGACCAACGTGATCCCCGGGCGCGTCGACCTCGAGGTGGACATCCGCAAGGTGCCGGGGCAGACCGACGAGGACGTGCTCGAGCTGTTCGACACCGCGCTCGGCTCACTGCGCGGCGACGTCGAGGTTGAGTTCCTCCAGCGTGACGTGCCGACCGTGTCGCCGATCGACACGCCGCTGTGGGACGCGGTCACCCGGGCGGCGACAGCCGTCTATCCGGAGGCCACCTGCCTGCCGTCACTCACCACCGGCGGCACGGACGCGCGCTTCTTCCGGATGCGCGGCATCCCGGCATACGGGATGGCGCTCTACAGCCGCGCGATGACGCTCGGCCAGTACAGCGCGATGTTCCATGGCAACGACGAGCGGGTCGACCAGGAGTCCCTGCGTCTGACCGTCGAGCTGTACGACGCGGTGGCGAAGGAGCTCCTGGCCTAGTCAGACCGCCTCGCGCAGCCGCGAATCCGGGCCGGCTCCGGCGTCGGTCAGCCCGTCGGCTTCGATGCTCATCACCGACACGCGCTTGCTGACGGTGAGCAGGCCACTGTGCCGCGACGCGTACGAGCCGGACACCGGCGCGACGTCGGCGTAGTCGCGACCGACGGCGATGGTCAGGTAGGTCATCCCGGTGACGCGGCCGTGGGTGGGATCGAGAGAGATGACGCGGGCGTGCCCGCCGTCGCCGACGAGAACCTCGACCCACGCGTGGGATCCGCCGACACCGAGCATCTGGCCGGACACGTAGCGCGAGGCGATGCCCAGCGCGCGCGTGATCGCAAGCAGCACGTGCGCGTAGTCCTGGCAGACGCCCTGGCGGAGCGCGTACGCCTCCGCCGCGGTGGTGCGCACCCCGGTGACGTCGTGCCGGTACGTCATCTCCTCGAACACGCGCAGGCAGGCCGACCAGGCCAGCTCCGCCGCGCCCAGGCCCGTCGCCGCGAGCTCGGCGGCGACGGCCTCGAGCGCCTCGTCGGCAGTGGTGAGCAGGGTGGGCTCGAGCAGGCGCGGATCAGCGAGAACGGCGGCCCCGGCCAGGTGCGGCAGATGATCGATGTTGCGCTCGACCACGCACCACGACACGAAGGTGACCTGCTCGGAGACAAACGGGATCTCGATGTCCACCACGTGGTTGCCGAAGTCGTCGGCGCGCGCCAGCACCCGGCGTGGCGTCGCGTCGACGACGCGGACGCAGCGCGAGACCCGACGCTGGTCGCCGTGGCGTTCGCGCGGCTGCACGAGCAGGCGCTGGCGCAAGCGGCGCACGGGGCCTTCGTACTGGTAGGTGATCCGCTGATGGATGACGTACGCGGTGCGCCGCACCCGGGCCCAGTCGACAGCGGCGGCGTCGATGTCGCTGATCCCGTCGCCCATGTCCTCGATGAGATCGTGCTCGGCGCCGAGCGGCAGTCTCATCCGGTCACGCCCGCCAGGGCCGCGAAGTCGCCGGCGACGGGGGGGTGCGCGCTCGCCCACGGAGGTGCTGCCTCCTCCTCGGCGGCGACGCGCATGGCGAGCAGCGGGGCGCTTCCGTAGCTGGTGAGCATGGCACTGTCGGCCGCGTCCCGGCCCCGGCCGATGAGCACGCGCCCGGTACGGCGCTGGTTGTTGCGGGGGTCGAAGGTGTACCACCGGTCCCCGACGTACGCCTCCAGCCAGGCGGCGAAGTCCATCGGTTCGGGCAGCACCGGGACGTCGATGTCGGGGAGATAGCCGAAGCAGTACCGGGCGGGGATGTTGAGAGATCGCAGCATGGCCACGGCAAGCTGTGCGAAGTCGCGGCAGACGCCGCGGCGCTGCAGGTAGACCTCGGCAGCGCCCGTCGCGCTGGTGCTGCTCCCCGTGGCGAAGGTGATGTTGTCGTGCACCCAGTCGACCACCGCCTCCGCCCGGGCCCATCCCGCCGTGACCTCTCCGAAGAGGTGCCAGGCCGTGTTGGCCAGCCTGTCCGACTCGCAGTACCTGCTCGGCAGCATGAAGTGGAGCACCTCATCGGGCAGGTCACCGACGGTATGGGGTCGCGCCTGTGGGTCGGCGTCGTCGATGCCGCTGTCGACGTCGACAAGGGCCTCGTAGCGAATGGTGGTGCGGCCCGGGCCCAGCGTGAACCGTCTGCAGACATTGCCGTAGATGTCGATGAAGCGATGGATGGGCACGGCCGGGGTGGTGGCCAGTGTCGCCTCGGCGATGTCCATGACCACGTCGATGCGGGGCTCGACCTGGAGAACCATGGGCACGGGCCACTCGAGCTCGTGGACGAACTCACAGCCGACACGGAGCCGGCGGCGGGAAACGTCGGGCACGCCGTCAGTCTAACGCGGCAGAGTACTGTCGGCGACAGAATGGCGAAGTTGCAGCCGCCGTCTCCGCTTCCTGTGAACGCCGACGAGTGCGTCGAACCGGATGGGCGTGCCCGTGAGCCGTATGCTCAATTGCTCGCGTCCGTCACCGCGATGGCGGACCGGATGCCCGCGATCCGGCGCGGCGCGGAGGAGTGGTTCTCCTCCCGCGACATCACGTTCGGCGTTCCCGCCGACGGCGCGGCACCGATCTTTCCCTTCGACCCCATCCCCCGCATCATCGGCGCGTCCGAATGGCGGACCATCCATCGAGGCGTCTCGCAGCGCGCCATGGCGCTGGACAGCTTTGTCTCCGACTGCTATGGAGCCCAGCGCGCGCTCCGCCACGGTGTCGTGCCCGGCCGTCTCGTGTACAGCAGCAACGGGTACCTGCGCGACCTGGTCGGCATCAGGCCGACTCGGGCGACGTGGTGTCACGTCGCGGGCATCGACGTGGTGCGCGTGAAGGGCACGTTCTGCGTCCTCGAGGACAACGTGCGCGTCCCCAGCGGCGTCGCCTATGCCCTGGAGGCCCGGCGCGCCCTCGAGGAGCTGGTGCCGGAATGGTTCGAGGCCAACCCCGTGCGCCGCATCGACGAGTACACGACGCGGTTGCGCCGCATCCTGCAGCGCATCGCGCCCCGTCCATGGGAGGCGGCCATCGCGGTGCTGACGCCGGGGGAGTACAACGCCGCCTACTACGAGCACCGCCTCCTCGCCGAGCAGATGGGCGCCACCCTGGTCGAGGGGCACGAGCTGATCGTCGCCGAGGACGAGGTGTACCGGCGCGACCCCGACGGCAGCATCCAACGCGTTGACGTCATCTACTCGCGCGTCAACAGCGACTGGCTGGATCCGCTGGTGTTCCGCAGCGAGTCGATGCTCGGCGCTCCCGGCCTCATCGAGGCCTGGCGGCGCGGCAACGTGGCCATCGCCAACGCGCCGGGCACGGGCGTCGCCGACGACAAGGCCATCTACCCCTACGTGCCGGCGATGATCCGCTACTACCTCGGTGAGGAACCGCTGATCGACAACGTGCCCACCTACGACCTGGGCGACGACGTGCAGCGTACTCACGTCGTTGTCAACATCGAGAAGATGGTGCTCAAGCCGGTGGACGCGAGCGGTGGCTATGGCATCCACTTCGGCCGGCTGATGAGTGCCAAGGAGCGCGCCGGCCTGGTGCGTGAGATCGAGGCGACGCCACGCCACTGGCTCGCCCAGGAGGAGGTCGAGCTGAGCCGGGCCGTCTGCCTTGGTGACGACGGGGCACTCGAGCCGCGCGCGGTGGACCTGCGCCCCTTCGTGCTGCTCGATGAACGACCGTGGATCACCCCGGGCGGGCTCACCCGGGTGGCCGCTGACCCGCATACACTGGTTGTCAACTCGTCGCAGGGCGGAGGGAGCAAGGACACATGGGTACTGAGTCGCTGACCTACGCGGTGACCCACCGCACCACGCTGCGCTACACCGAGGCCGTCGGGCTGTCTTTCAACGAGGTGCGCATGCGCCCGCGCGATCGCGGCTCACAGCGCACCCTGGCCTTTTCGCTGCGCACCGCTCCGATGGCGGTACCGCGCAGCCGTGTCGATTACTTCGGCAACTACGTGCACCGCGTCGACGTCACCGCACCCCACGAGGTCCTCGAGTTCATCGTCGAAGCGGTCGTGGAGAACAGCGAGCCGCGGCGCCGGCGGCTGCCTGAATGGGCCCCGGAGACGCTGGCCGGCGACCCGCGGCTGGAGTACGCTCTGCCCAGCCCCCGCGTTCCCCTGGCGCCGGCCACAAAGCGGATGTGGGCCGAATGGAACGGCGAGGACCGCAGCTTCGACGCCGTCCTCGCCACGGCGCAGCGGATCCCGCGGGAGTTCCGCTACGTCACCGGGGCGACGACGGTGGAATCCAGCATCGACGACCTGCTCGGCGGCGGCGCCGGCGTGTGCCAGGACTTCACCCACCTCTTCCTGGCCATGGTCCGTGGCGCGGGGTGGCCGGCGCGCTACGTCAGCGGCTACCTCGGCCCCGTCGGCGAGGAGACGGTCTTCGAGGGCCAGTCGCACGCGTGGGGCGAGGTGTGCGGCTCGGACGGCCGCTGGGTTGGCATCGATCCCACCGCCGGGGACTTCACCGGCACCCATCACCTCCGGCTGGCGGTGGGCCGTGACTACCGCGACGTGGCCCCGCACCGGGGGCTCTTCTATGGAACGTCCGCGGGCGCCGCGCCCGATGTGAACGTACGGATCACGCGCATGTCGCATCAGCAGGTGCAGACCGTGCAACCCGGGGCCGCCGTGCACTGGCAGCAGCAACAGCAGCAGCAGGGCCCCGGAGGCGGCTGACTCAGGGACCTGCACCGGCAGCTCGTCCACCATGCTGCAGGAGGCGGGGGCGATCAGCCGCCCAGCACTGCATCGAGGTGGGCGGCGAGGACCATGTCGGCGCGGGTCAGGCCGCCGACGGCGTGCGTCCAGATCTCGATCCCGAGGCGGCCCCATGCCACCGCCAGGTCGGGGTGATGGCCCTGCTCCTCCGCGATCATGCCGCAGCGGACCGCCAGCGCCAGCGCCGCGCCGAAGTCGCCGGTGGGGATGGTGCGACGCAAACGGCCGTCGGTCGCCACCCAATCGCCATGCAGCTCCGAGCTGAGCTGTGTGATCTCCTCGGCTGAGAGCAACGGGGTCGCGCCCGTGCACGCGGGGCAGCGCTCGGATCGAAGTGTCACCGGGTGATTGTGCCTCGCGGTCAGATTCGCTGCGAAGTCACCCGGTCCAGGTGCGAGTCGACGCTGCCCAGCGTGTGACCGCTCGCCATGGCGCGGCGCATCAGGAGATGGCAGTCGTGCTCCCAGGTGAACCCGATCCCCCCGTGCACCTGCAGCGCGGAGGTCGTCACCCCCCAGGCGCCCTGCGCCGCGGTGACCTTGCTGACGGACGCGGCGAACGGCAGCCCGGTCGGGTTGTGGTCGGCGGTCCACGCCGCGCACAGCACCGCTGATCGAGCGCTCTCGACCTCGAGGAGCATGTCGGCGCAGCGGTGAGACACGGCCTGGTACGCGCCGATGGGCCGGCCGAACTGCTGGCGCGTGCGCGCGTGCTCAACGGCGAGGTCCATGGCCCGGTTCGCCACCCCGACCAGCTCGGCGCTGAGGAGCACCTCGGCGCGATCCACGCCGGGCCCGACGTCGCCGCTCAGCTCCTCGGTGGCGCCGGCTGACACGTGGAACAACCTGCGGGTCAGGTCGATACCCTCGACGGGCTCGAGGACGCAGGCGTCTGCGGCGGCGAGCGCGGCACGTCCGGTGCCGACGAGGACGAGAACCTCGGCGCCGCTGCCGTCGAACACCAGCGCGGTGCCGTCCGCGGTGAGCATCCCGATCGCCCCGCGCGCCTTCCCGGTCGCCATGCCGGGAAGCCAGCGCTTCCGCTGAGCGTCATCACCGGCCGCGGCGAGCAGCATGGCGGCTGCGGCGTTGCCGAAGAACGTCGACGGAGCCAGCGCGCGGCCCAGGCCCTCGCAGATCAGCGCCAGCTCAACGGTGCCGAGACCCTGGCCGCCGAACTCCTCCGCGACGGCGGCTCCGGTCCACCCGGCCGCGGACAGCTCGCCCCACAGCGCGCTGTCATCGCCGTCGCCGTCTCCATACGAGCGCGCTGCCTTCGGGCTCCACCGTGCCGCGCACAGGTCGTCGATGGCGTCACGCACGGCGCGCTGTTCGTCGTTCAGGTCAAACCGCATCTGCCGCCTCAGCGCATCCGCGGGAGGTTGAGCACCCGCTCGGCGATGATGTTGCGCTGGATCTCGGATGTGCCTCCCTCGATGGAGTTGGCGCGCGCGCGCAGAAGGCGCCGCGTCCACACCGGGTCGACGGCGAGCGCGCCGGCGCCGAGGACGTCCATGGCGAGCTCACCGACACGCTGGTTGATGTCCGCCCACTGGATCTTGGCAAGCGACCCCTCCGGGCCGGGCACGCCGTGCTCGATGACGCGCGAGAGGCCCCGGTATCCGTTGAGACGCATGGTCTCGGTGGCCACGATCAGCTGGCCGAGGCGGCGTCGCAGCGGCACGTCATCCTCCCGGCCGCGGTCGCGCATCAGCGCGGCGAGCTCGTCGAGCTGCAGCTGGATGGCAAGCGCCGAGGCCGCGCTCAGCCCTGACCGCTCGAACATCAGCGTGGTGATGGCCACGCCCCAGCCCTCGCCGACGGCGCCGACAACGTTCTCGTCGGGCACGAGGGCATCGTCGAAGAAGATCTCGTTGAACTCCGAGTCGCCGGTGGCCTGGCGTAGCGGCCGCACCTCGACGCCGGGCTGCTTCATGTCGCAGATGAAGTAGGTGAGGTTGTGATGGGGTCGATCGTCGCTCGTCTTGGCCAGGAGCATGCACCACTTGGCCCGGTGCGCAAACGAGGTCCACACCTTCTGGCCGTTGACCCTCCACGTACCGCCGTCGTGGACGGCGCTCGTGGTCAGCGCGGCCAGGTCGCTGCCGGCGTTGGGCTCGCTGAATCCCTGGCACCACACCTCCTCACCGTTGAGGATCGGCGCCAGGAAGCGTGCCCGCTGCTCGTCCGTCCCGCGGTTGATGATCACCGGGCCACCCATGATCAGCCCGAGGATGTTGGCCGGGGGCGGCGCCTTCGCCGCGACCATCTCCTCGTTGAAGATGGCCTGCTCCATGAGGGTGGCGCCGCGCCCGCCGTGCTCTCGCGGCCACGCGATCCCGATGTACCCCGCATCGAAGAGAGTCGCCTGCCAGCGCAACCGGAAGTCGAGGATGTTCTCGGAGCCTTCAGGCTCGGGGCCGGGGTGGTTGGCGGCCAGCCAGGTGCGCACCTCGTCCCGGAAGGCAAGCTCCGACGGCGAGAGGCTGAGGTCCATGGAGTTGGCAGCGTACCTGACCTTCCCCAGGTCGCACGGGCGCGGCGCGCCCTGACCACGCGCGGGCCGTGCTCGTGTCGCTCCTGTGCGGGGCCGCAACCGGTTCGTCACGATCGATCCAGGGTGCCCGACGACACTGCTCAGGTGCGCCCCAATCCAAGCGACCTGCGCCTGGGCGTGCTCACGCGCCTGGGACAGCGGCTACCCGGCGTCGGCAACCCCGACGAGGCGGCGGTGGAGGTCGTGCGCGCGCTGGCGTCCCTCGACGTCGCCGCCTCCGTCGCCAGGATCCACTCCGACATGGCGGTGGTCGTCGCCATCAACTCCCCGCCTGGCCTGGGCAACCGCCTGTCGCCGGCGATGGCGACCCGGCTGGTGGGGATGCGCGTTCCGATCGAGGGCATCACTGCGTGGCGCTTCCCGGTGCAGTTCCACCGTGCCTACTGCGGGAACGCCGGAGCGGCTGAGACGGTGCGCAGCCTGATCGCGGACTCCGACCTCGCTCGGACCCTGCCCGCGTCCGCTGATGAGAGCGACGTGGTCGCCGTCCCTGTCATGGCCGGAGACACGGTCGCCGCGGTCCTCAGCGTGTGGGGCCGGGGCTGCTGTCCCGACCTGGCGCCGACGCTCGAGGCGGCCGCGGCGATGCTGACTGGGGCGTGGCGACACGAGCGCGACGCGGCTGTCGAGCGCTTTCCCGCCCCCGCCGCGGGTCGCTCGAATGCGCGCCTGCGGCGCGCCATCGAGTCGCTGATCGAGGCGCAGTCGATCGCCGCCGCCGTGCAGCCCATCGTTCGCCTCTACGACGGCAGCGTCATCGGCTACGAGGCCCTGGCGCGCTTCCCGCCGCGGCCCGGCCTGCTCACGCCCGACGAGCTGTTCGCCGCCGCGTCATCGCTGAACATGCAGGCCGTCATCGACCTCGCCTGCCTGCGCGCCGCGCTGCGCGAGGCGCCGAAGTTCGGCGACGCCGACATCTTCGTCAACGTGCTCATCGGCACCCTCCTCGATGTCAGCGGCATGGCCGCTCTCGACGCGGCCGTCCTCGAGGCGGGTGTGGATCCCACGTCCGTCGTGCTCGAGTTCAGCGAGCGCGAGCCCGTGCCCGACCTGGCGAGGCTGCAGCACATCGCCGCGAAGCTGCGGTCCCGCGGCTTCCGCATCGCCGTCGACGACGCCGGCGCCGGCCACGCGAGCATGCGGGTCATCGCCGAGGTGCGGCCGGAGTTCATCAAGGTCGACCGCTCGCTCATCCACGCGATCGACTCCGATCGCGCCCGGCGTGCCCTGGTGGTGGCGCTGCTGTCGTTCAGCGGGCACATCGGCGCACGCCTCGTCGCCGAGGGGATCGAGACGCTGGCCGAACAGGAGACGCTGCTCTCGCTCGGAGTCATGTTTGGACAGGGCTGGCTGCACGGCCGCCCGGTGCTCACCGAGCCGGTCGAAGGCCACGAGCTGATCGAGGTCGTCGACGAGACGTGGTTCGCCCGGCAGCGGGTCTCGCGCACCCGCGAGGCCGTGGCGCCGGAAGTTCTGGCCACCACGCGGACCGCGCCCACGGCGCACCAGCGAGCGGGCCGTTCCCAGCAGCGTCGCGGGTTGCCTCGGGCCCTGAGCGACGCGGCGCACGCCCTGCAGAGTGAGCACGACCCGATGCGCATCGTCGGGGTGATGGCCGAGCTGATGAGCAAGGTGGTGCCGGCCACCGAGATGGCCATCTACGCCGCCGACTACGAGACGCACCGTTTGGTGCCGATGCTGGCGACGGGACCCGACCAGGATGAGTTGCTCGCCGACTCCTTCTCCCTCGACGCCGGGGTCACCGGGTGGGTGTTCGCGCGTGGCCGGCCGGAGAACGTGCCCGACACCTCGGTGCATCCCCTGGCGCGACAGGTCCCGGGGACACCGGTGGTGTGCGAGTCGCTTCTGCTCATCCCGCTCGTCGCCGGCGAGCACAAGCTCGGGATCATCAACTGCTGGCGACTCGGCGTCGGCAAATTCACCGAGCGCGAGGTGGAGGCGGCGTCGCTGTTCGCGCACATCGCGGCGGCGGCGTGGCGCAATGCCCAGCTGTACGCGGAGTTGCTCAATGCGGCCATGACGGACCCGCTCACCCATCTGTACAACAGCCGATGGCTGCGCGATGCCGGCGAGCGAGACCTGGCCCGGGCGTCTCGCGACGGCAGGCCAGTGTCACTGGTGCTCGTCGATCTCGATCACTTCAAGAGGGTGAACGACAGCAGTGGTCACGCCGCTGGTGACCTGGTGCTGCAGCGGGTTGCGACGCGCCTTCGTGCGACCGTTCGCGGCGCGGACGCCGTCGTGCGCCTCGGCGGCGAGGAGTTCGTCGCGCTGCTCCAGGACTGCGACACCGACGGTGGTGCCCGCGTTGCGGAGGCGATCCGTGTCGCGGTCCGCGACATCGCGCTGCCCGAGGGATGCGGCCTGACCCGGCTCACGGCGTCCGTCGGCGTCGCCGCCTACCCGGATCACGGTCTCGATCTCGACCAGCTCCTGAGCGCGGCGGATCGCGCCATGTACGAGGCCAAGCGGGGTGGCCGCGACCGGGTCGTGCGCGCGGTCGCGGTCGCGGGGCCGGCCACCATCGTGCCCCTGGCGCCGCGGCGCCGGAAGCGGGTGCGACCGACCGTCGCCACCCAGGCGGACTGAGCCCGCAACCCGGCCGGGACGGGCCGCACCGCTACTGGTAGCCGGAGCCCACGCGGCCGCGCGTCGCCGGTGCACCGATCATGCCGGCCGCGGGCCACGCCCGAGCCCGCCCGCGTGGTGACTCCCTAGAAGTCCTCAGGTGGCGGCGTCTGTCCGGTGTAGTCCATGCTCGGCGGCGACGCATCGGCGATCGCGACCAGCAACACCGCCATCGTCGATTCCAGCGAAGCAACCTCATCGAATCTTCACGTCGGCGATGTGGTGACCTTCAACTTCCCGCAGGGCGCCGCCGTGCGGATCCACGTCGGCGGGATCTACAAGACCAACGCGCTGGTCAGCGGCTATCTGGTGTCGCTGGCGACGATGCAGCCCAACGTGCCCGCGGCGCGCGACGACCTGGTGCTGGCCAACGCCGCCCCCGGAGTCTCACAGGCTGACGCGAAGTCCGCACTGAACCACGATGTGTCCGCGTACCCGCTGCTCCTGGCCAAGAGCCGCGATGAGTACCGCGCCTTCGTCGGCGCAGCACTGGACAGCTTCCTCACCCTGATCACCACTCTGCTGGCGTTCGCGATCATCATCGCCGTCCTCGGCATCGCCAACACGCTGGCGTTGAGCGTGCTGGAACGCACTCGCGAGCTCGGTCTGCTGCGGGCGCTGGGAATGACTCGATCACAGACGCGCTCGATGGTGCGCTGGGAGTCGGTCATCATCTCTCTGATGGGCGCGGTGCTCGGACTGGTGGTCGGCACCGGGCTCGGCGTGGTCGTGTCCAGCGCCCTGCACAGCCTCGGCATCGACACCATCTCCATCCCCGGTGGCAACCTCATCCTCTACGCCGTGGCGGCGGGTGTCTTCGGTGTGCTCGCCGCCATCGTTCCCACCATCCGCGCCGCTCGTGTCGACATCCTCCGCGCCATCACCACGGAGTGATCCGCCCGCCGTCCTCGGCCCTCCTCTCCAACTGAGGTCTTCCCCGCCCCTTTTCCCTCGCGGTATCCTCAGCCGGGATCGGCCTGCTTGCGAGCCCGGCTGGGCGCGACACGAGGGGGCTCGCCCGGCATCTTCGGATACTGGGGCGGCCACGGTGCGTCCACCAACCCGGCTGCCATGTCGCGCTCGTGGAGCGCCAGCAACGGCTCCAGCGACTGCGGTGCGCCCGCCATTGCGGCCCATGGGTCACCATCGCGAGCGATGCGCGGCGGCACGGTGGCGATGGTCAATGAATCCGGATCGATCGTGTCGAGCTCGTCCCACGCGAACGGTGTCGACACCTGCGCGCCGGGGCGAGCGCGTACGGACCAGGCGCCGAAGATCGTCTTGTGAGGCGCGTTCTGGTTGAAGTCCACGAAGACCCGTTTCCCGCGTTCCTCCTTCCACCAAGCCGCGGTGACGAGCTCGGGACGACGGCGCTCGAGCTCGCGCGCGACCGCGACCGCCGCGGCCCGCACCTCGTAGGAGGTCCACCGCGGCTCCAGGCGTACATACACGTGGATACCTCGGCTCCCCGTCGTCTTTGGGAGACCTGCGGCGCCCAGTTCATCCAACAGCGTCCGCACTTCCCGCGCAGCCTCCTGCACCATCGGGAACCTGACGCCGGGAGTCGGGTCGAGGTCGATGCGAAGCTCATCGGCGTGCTCGGGGTCGGACGCCTTCGCCGGCCACACATGGAAGCCGAGACAACCGAGGTTCACCGCCCACAACACGTGCGCAAGATCGGCGGCGACGAGGGCGCGCGAGGTGGTGCCGTTGGGGGTGCTGACGGTGGTGGTCTGCAGCCATTCGGGGTGCGAATCGGGCACCCGTTTCTGGAAGAACGAGGGGCCGCCCACGCCGTGGGGGAAACGCTGGAGCAGCACCGGCCGGTCGCCCATGGCGCGCAGGAGAGGGTCCTCGACAGCTTGGTAGTAGTGGACCAGATCCAGCTTGGTCTCGCCTCGCTCCGGGAAGAAGACCTTGCCCGGGTTCGTGATCGGGACTTCGCGTCCAGACGCCTCGACAAGCACCACCTCGTCGTCCATCACGAGCAACCATAGCGGTGCTGCATCGATGTACGGCACGCGCTCGGTCTGTTTGGCCTCGTTGGAGCGGATACTGCGCCGCTCACGCGGGGAAGCGCCTCTCCGCGGTGCGCAAGATTGGCCGCCCGGCAGCGTTGAAAGGGGTGCGGCCCATCGGCCTTCTCATGCTCAGGCGGCATTCCGGATCCTGTCTGAGTCACCGCGGGAGACACTTCATGCACCGGTCCCAGAGAGGGCGCGCGATGCGCCTCGTCGTCGTTGCCGGCGGAACCTTCACAGTGGCCCTTGGAGCGGCTGCCGGCGTTCCGGCAACTCGAGCGCACGCGGCCAGTCCGCTGCCGGGCTTCGCAACTCCCGTTGCCAGTGGCATCCAGGGCTACGGGTTCGAACAGGACGTCCGCGTCGATCCGAGCAGCGGTGAGATCTACACGAGCTCACCCGACAGCCTCTCGTCGCTGACCAGCTGGGTCTGGCACTCGGGTGACGGCGGCCAGACGTTCAAGTGGGTCCCGGCCGAGGTTCAGTCCCAGGGCAAGCCACCCACCTGCCCCGGGGGCGGCGACTCCGAGCTTGCCGTCGACTCGGCCGGGCACCTCTACCTCAACGACCTCACCCTCGCCAACTTCAGCACCTCGCGCTCCGACGACGGTGGCAAGACCTTCACCGCCAGTTGCACCGGCGTCCCCAATACCGGCGTCGACCGGCAGTGGTACGCAACCCACGGCGACCCGACCAACGGCGGCACCATGGCCCTCGCGTACGACCGCATCGAGCAGAGCAATGCCGCTATCTGTGGCAGCCTGCCCGACCCGTCGACCGCCGGCAACGTGCTGACCTTCAACCTGTCGCCGATCGCGGCTGCGGCCGGGGCCTCAGCGGGTGTGGCCTTCGGACCGGCACAGACGGTCAGCTGCGACGAGGGGATCATGGGCAACGACGAGATGCACGACTACGGCGCCACACACGGCGGCCTCAAGGTCTTTGTCGTCCACGACAACGCCGCGCTGACCTCGATCTCGATGGGTCGGTGCGACGTCGTCGCCATCTCGCCCACGGCAACCACCGGACTTGCCAACTGCACCGACAAGCTGGTGTCGAGCTTCCCTGGCTCGGTGACAGGCGGCAACTTCCCCACCATGTCGGTCGACAGCGCGGGCAATCTCCACGCCGTCTGGGAGCAGGCTCCCGGAGCGTCGGGGGCGGTCACCGGCAACACCCTGCTGAAATACGCCACCTCCAGCGACCAGGGCAACACGTGGACGGTGTCCTCGCTGCCCACGCCGGGGCTCAACACGAACGTCTTCGCATGGATCGGCGCCGGTGATCCCGGCAAAGTCGATGTCGCGTGGTACGGCAGTCCCGCGGCATGGGCGAGCGGCGACACCGCCGGCCCCGACAGCATCAGTGGCGATTTCGGTGTCTACGTCACCCAGACCCAGAACGACGGCGCCACCTGGTCAGCGCCGGCGCTCGCCAGCGAGCACTTCGTGCACCACGGCACGTGGTACACGCTCATCGGAGGCCAGACGGGCAACCGCAGCCTCGGCGACTTCATGCAACTCCGCATCGGGCCGAAGGGAGAGGCCAACATCAGCTACGGCGACTCCAACAACATCGACTCGGCCAGCACTCCCCAGGCCATGTTCGTGCGCCAGAACTCGGGACCGAGCGTATTGGCGGCACAGCGGGCGGTGACCGGGGTGGCGCCGGCGTCGCTGACCAACTCGGTGAGCGACCCCGCCGGCGATGCCACGTTCGACAGCGCCGGCACGGTCAGCGCGGATATTCCCAACCTCGACCTGACGGGGGCGTCGATCTCTCAGCCCGATCCGGCGCACTACCAGGTCACCATGACCGTCAGCGACCTCACCAGCCTGACGCCGAACCCCGCGGGTGCCGCAGGCGGGCCTGTCGAGCTGTGGCAGATGCAGTGGCACGTGCCCTCGAGCTCTGACGTCAATGGCGGCAAGATCTTCTTCGCCTACATGGAGTCGCAGGCCGGCCAGCCGCCCACCTGCTGGGATGGTGAGAATGCGGAGGAGCCCAACGGAGGCGGCATCCTGCTGACGTACCCGGGCGCCCACCAGATCGCCGCGGCCGGGTGCTCGTACACGTCCACCGCCCCGGGCACGATCACCATCACCGTGCCGGTCGCCGACGTGACCGAGACCGGCCCCGTCAACAGCATCCTCTACAGCGCCACCGCCTCCACACAGCTGCTCGCCTCACCGGCGGAGAGCGTCTCATCCCTCGCCGGTATCGGCGGTGAGCCGTTCAGCCTTGTCGACGTGGCCCCTGCCTTCGACTTCAACCCGGCCAACCCCACCACGCCGGCCGTCAACGTCGGCGAGACCCCGTGGGCCCCGGCGCTGGTCGGCATCGGCGTCCTTGCCGTGATCACCACGACAGTCCGGCGCCGCCGTCGCGGCGCGATCCAGACGGAACGGGGATGAGCCCAGAGGGGCCACCCACCCGCGCGGGTGACCCCTCTCGCCGCCCCGTTTGTCAACACCCCGTCAGGAATTCCGCAGCGACTGGTGGGTTGCGGACGTTGCAGTACAGGGAGTGCAAGCCCGGACGTGCTATGACAGCCGCTGTGACCACCATCGTGCCGGCTCGCCGCAGCTCTGGCCTGACCGCCAGGTCGCCTGCCCTGGGCGCCGCCGTTCGGCTTGCCGGGGTGGGGACGGCGACGCCACCGCGCCGGGTGAGCCGCCAGGACGTGGTGGAGGTGCTGCCCCGTATCTGGCCTCAGCTGGCGAGACGGACATCCCTGCTCATCGATCCTCTCGACGACGGTTATCGCCACCTCTTGCGGGAGCCCGCGGAGATGGTCGAGGCGCTGTCGCTCGGCGAGCAGACCGCCCGATATGTCCAAGCTGCACCAGAACTCGCGGCCGCCGCGGCCGAGCGAGCCATCGCCGCAGCCGGCGATCGGCGGGAGACCATCGGCCTCCTGATCGTGGCGTCCTGCACCGGCTTCATCCTTCCCGGACTCGACGCTCATCTTCTCCCCAAGCTGGGCCTTCGTTCGGACGTCTGGCGGGTGCCGATGCTGCAGCTGGGCTGCGCCGGCGGCGCCGGCGGTCTGGCCCGCGCCGCCGACTGGGCGCGCACGCACCCAGGGCAGCAGGCGCTGGTCGTGGCTGTTGAGCTGCCGTCGCTCACCTTCCGTCCGGGTGACCACTCCCTCGACAACCTGTTGAGCGCCCTGGTGTTCGGCGACGGCGCCGGTGCCGTTGTGCTGGAGGCGGATGACGGCACCGCGAGCGGGCTTCGTGTCGGCTGTGTTCGCAGTGTGCTGGTGCCAGACAGTGTCAACGCGCTGGGCTACGACCTCGCCGACGACGGGTTTCGCGTGATCCTCTCGCGCCGGCTCCCCGAGGTGCTGGCGGCAGCGCTTCCCGCGCTCGTCGACGATTTCTGCGGCAGCGACGTCGCCGCTGGTCTCGACGCCGTGGCCCTGCATCCCGGCGGCAGCGCCATCGTCGATGCAGTCCAAAGTTGCCTTGGGCTGCGTGACACGCAGCTCGCTGCCACCAGGTCGGTGCTGCGTACCACCGGCAACACCTCGTCGGCGGCGATCTTCTTTGTTCTCGAGGAGCTCGCCGCCTCGCTCCCTACGCGATCCGGCCGTGGTCTGATCCTCGGTCTGGGCCCTGGTATCACTGTCGAACTCCTGGAGCTCGCGTGGGACTGCTGACGCCGCGGACCCGGACGGCGCTGGTGGCTCTCCTGGCCGCGCAGCGCCTCGCGGAGGTTCGCCACTCCGCCCGCAACCGCGCGCGTGCCGGCGATGGCGTGCCGGCGGCACCGGCCACCTATCCGGCCATGGTGGCCGCGCACGTGGCGCTCTTCGTCACCGCCGGCTGGCCGCGGCGCGCCCGTAGCGTCCCTGCGGCCGTCGAGGCCGCCGCCCTTGCCGGAGTGGCCGCCGCGGTGTGCCTGCGCCTGAGCGTGATCCGCGCGCTCGGCGAGAGCTGGAACGTCACGGCACATGTGTCCCCCTCGACGCAGGTGATCACCTCGGGACCATACCGCTGGCTCCGTCACCCGAACTACACGGCAGTCGCGCTCGAGTTCGCGTGTCTGCCGGTTGCCGTGGGGGCGGTTCGTGAGGCGGTGTGGCTCTCCCTTGCCGACGCCATGGTGCTGTGGCCGCGCATCCGTGCGGAGGAGGCGCTGCTCGACCGCCTGCCCGGCTACCGTGAGGCCTTCGCCGGTGTTCCCCGGTTCGTGCCGGTGCCCGGCCGGCGCAGTCAGAACCCGGCGAGGGCGAGCCAGTCGCGCGGGGTGAGCCTGCCGAATCCCCAGTAGCCGCAGTTGATGCCCAGCAGCGCTCCCAGCGCCTGCGGCCGGTCGGCAGCTCGCGCCACGGCCCGGCGGCTCAGCCATGGACGTCGCGCCATCATCAACGCGAGTGCGGTGACGCGGCTGCGGTTGCGCCAGAGTTCTGCGTGGTCGCGGCGGTAGCGGGCCTCAGCCGTGCTGCGGTCGACCTCGCCGGACAGGAGGGTGGCAATGTGGAATCCAAGGCGTTCGGCAAGGAGCAGGCCAATGCCGATGCCCTCGCCGGTGGTGGGGTCGTCGTAGCCGGCCGCGTCCCCGACGAGGAACAAGCCATCGGCGGCGACCGTACGGGGGCGCTGCCGGAACTGTCCAGCGGCGAGCGGGCGAACGACGAGCTCCGCGCCCCGCAACGCGGGGAGTGTTGCACGAGCCGCCGCCTCGTAGTTGCGAGCCGTCACGCCAATGCGGGATCGGCCGGCGAGGGTCGAGACGAGGAGGAGTTCCGGGCCCACCGGAGCCTGGTACCACTCCTGCTGCCCGGCGAAGGTCACGGTGATCCGGTCGAGGTCGCGGACATCGAGCTTCCAATGCCCGGCGAGGCCGTACCGACCCTCGCCTCCTGTCGCGACGGTCCAGCCCGCGGCTGCCCGCATCGGTGAGTGCAGGCCGTCGGCGGCGATGGCGGCGTCCGCGACCACCGGTCCTTCGTCGGTGGTCACGCCGGTGATCAGGCCCGACGCGTCGCGAAGGACACCAGTGGCGCGCACACCTTCGACGAGGGTGACGCGGGGCGCACGACGCAGCGCATCGACGAGCACGGCGTCGAAGACGGTCCGGCGCACCCCCAGGCCCCACTGCTCGCTGCCGTCGGCCGGCGTGGGAAACGGGGCGTACGCCGTTGGTGTGCCGCCGCTGTGGGTGTACATCACGCCGCGAACGCGGGGCGCGTGAGTGGCCAGCACATCGTCAAGGACACCGAGGCGGCGGAGGACGGCGACGCCCGGCGGCATCAGCCCTTCGCCGCATGCCTTGTCACGAGGGAAGTGAGCGCGGTCAAGAACCGTCACCGAATGCCCTGCCCGGCTGAGGACGAGCGCCGTGGCGGCACCACTCGGCCCCGCCCCGACGACGACGACGCCCGCTTGACTCATGCTCGCATGATCTCCGGATCCACGGTCCGTCCGCGATCTGGGGCGCAGGTGGGCGTGGGCGGACGCTTCGGCGCGCCACCCATTCAGTTCGGTTCAGAAGTAGTGGCGGCGGCCACCCACTGGGCGTCCTGTGCTCCCCAGGAGGGCGAGGACGAGACCGATCACCACGAGGATGATCCCCACCGTCCACAGGATTGGGATGCTCGCAATGAAGCCGATGATCATCAGTACGACGCCCAGCAAAATCATCTTCTCTCCCGGTGCACCGACGTCTGGCGTGAATATGGTCGACCCCGCTGACGCACGCCTCTCAAGCCGGGAAGGGCTCCGCAACCCGGCTGCCGGCCTGGTAGGCCTCCTCCGGCTCGAGCATCTTGCGGATCTGCGAATGCAGTTCCGATGTGTTGTCGTGCCCATGGACGCCGGCGGCATGCTCGCTCGCCGCTTTGACCACCTCGTCCTCCTCGCCGACGATCGTCAGCGAGCACTTGCTGTCGCTTTCGAATCTGCGGCAATCCGCCATCACTCGTGCCATGGCCGTACACACCTCCGGTCCCGATGGGGACCCATCTGGACCACGGAGGATACTCTTCGGCCAGTCGCCGCATCTGGTGGCGCCGGCCGCCGGACCGAGCCTGCTCGCCGCCGCGATCCCGGCTTCGAAGCAACCCCTGGCGCGCTACCCGCCGATGCCGATACCCGCCATGAGTTCGCGGACGATGTCCGCAGCGGGCGTCACGCGCCGGATGCTCCCAACCGCCGTGCCCGCGTACATCGCCATCGCGGTGACATCCCCGACCGTGTCCCGCGATGGCGGCGTGGGGTTGTACAGGGGAATCTCCCAGTCACCGCGAGTTGCGACAGTCTGGCCCCCATGGCGATCGGCTGCATCGATGGCGGAGCGCAGGACCCGGTGCGGGGCGTCCGGCCATCCCTGGTCGAACCGCGTGGTGAGCTCCGTGTCGTCGCCCGTCGCCGCGATCAGGGCCTCGACGTACCGCGGATGCGCATCGCACTCACTCGCCGCGAGGAACCGCGTACCCACCCGCACCGCGCCGGCGCCGGCCGCGAGCAGCTCCGCAGTGCGTTCCGCGGTCCCGATGCCGCCGGCGGCGACCACCGGCACGTCGACGGCCCGCAGCGTCTCGCGCAAGATCTCGTCGAGCCGTTGCTTCCCCCGGACATGGCCACCCGCCTCGATCCCCTGCACCACAACGAAGTCGCAGCCGGCGCGCACCGCGGCCGCCGACTCCTCCGCGGACCCCGTCTGCCAGCTCACGATCCCGGCCCCGGCCTTCCGCGCGATGCGTACCAGGTCCGCGTCCGGATCGCCGTAGAAGAACTCGACAACGTCAGCCTCGCGACCCGCCACAGCGACGGCGTCACGGCTGACGAACGGCATGAGGAAGCCGACTCCGATCCGCCCGCGGGTCGCACCCCGCGCCTGCGCGATGAACCGATCGACGTCGTCCGGAGAACCACCGGGCATCATTCCGAGCCCGCCAGCATCCGCGACCGCCGCGGCAAGCGCAGGCGTACCCACGCCGCCGAGCACTGCGAGCTGCAAGGGCAGCTCACAGCCGACAAGAGTGGTGAACGACGAACGCGACGGCACGTGGCGATGCCGGCAGCTAGGCTCTGTGGCGATGAGGCGACTCTAGTCCGGCTTGGCGGCCACCTCGCTCACGCTCCCTAGGAGACGGTCGCTAGGCGCCCGCGGTTTTTTTGGCAGATGGCCTGCGCGGGGAGCGGTGCGACTTGGCCTTCGACCACTCGGCGCGCTTCGGAGGCTTGTCCACACCGGCCTGCTGCAGAGCCGAGCCGAGACGGGTCTTCATAAACTCGTCCTGGTCCTCGCGGGTCTCCCACACCTCGACGACGATCCAGCCGTCCTCGGTGGGGCCTGCTGTGTGGCTGACCATGCCCGCGGGCCAGTCGCCCTCGTCGCTGGTTTGGTCGATGCCGAGAATCTCGTTGACCTTCGCGTAGTCGGCCTCGCCAAAGCCCTCGAATTCCAGAATCAACAGCTCAGCCATGTCCTACCTCCATGCCCCAGGCCAACGATCTCATCGGAGTGTTCGCCATGGTGGCAGAACGACTGCGGTCCGGTGTTCTCGGCGCCCTCATTCTCCTGGTGCAGGAGCGAAGGTGGCGGCCCGAGCGCTACGAGAGTTGGCTGGCGGACACATGGAAGCGCCTTCTGTTGCCAAGCCCTCGACAACGACTGGTCCAACGAGACGGTTGAAGCCGATGCGAGGTCGCAGTCTGCGTCGGGCGCCGGGCGACGAAGCTATCAAGCGGCCCGCTGTGTCACGGTCAATGACGAGTCTGCATGGCGCATCCGTGGCGCTCTGCAACCGCGTGAACGAGTCGTGGCGGCTCACGCGGAGGCTGGCCGCGACACGTGCGACCAGTGGCACATCGTCACCGCGTCTGACATGATCACGCTCTGATGACCTCGCCACCGTCTGGCGATCCTCCCGGGCCGCCGCCCGGCACCCCACCACCACCCCCCCCAGGACCCCCACCGGCCACGGGGCCTCCGCGGGCGGCAGGACCACCGCCGGGATCCCGTCCCGCAGCGCCGTCGGCAACAACGCCGGGGCCGCGCGAGCAGGTTCAGCGGCGGACGTACATCATCCTCGCGTCACTCCTCATCCTGCTGCTCGGCGTCGGCGCGCTCGTCTTCGCTCTCACCCGCGGGAGTGACAAGCCGGTTGCACGCGGCCCCGGCGAGGTGTTTCTTCAGCCTGCGGCGGCGACCGGACCGAATCCGTTCACGGCGACCGTCGCAGCCGCGATCAGCCCCTCGCCGCACCCCAGCGTCTCTCCGAGCGCGAGCCCCAGCCCAAGCCCGGCACCCTCGCCGTCCTCGTCCCAGGGCGGCCCGACGGTCATTCACACGATGTCGGGGGGGACACCCGGCCTATACGGGGGAACCAACCAACTCGGCGCCTGTGACCCGAGCCTTCTCGTGCGCTACCTCCAGGCCAACCCGCAAAAGGCGCAGGCGTGGGTAACGGCGCTCAACGCTGATCCCTCGCTGTCGTGGAGTGGCGGCCACAGCGTCCGGGTCGACCAGATACCCGCGTTCGTTGCCGAGCTGACTCCCGTCGTACTTCGCAGCGACACCCGGGTCACCAACAATGGCTTCGTCAACGGCAACCCGGACCCGTATCAGGCGATCCTGCAACGGGGCACGGCGGTGCTGGTCGACAAATACGGTGTTCCCCGGTCGAGGTGCGCATGCGGGAATCCACTCGGCTCGCCGAGGCCGGCGCAGACCACCCCGACGTACACCGGCAGCCCGTGGCCGACGTTCAACCCGACAACCGTCGTGGTCGTGCAACCCGCCCCGGTGATCATCAACATCTTCGTCCTCACCGACGACAACGACGGCACGGCGTTCGGCCGACCCGCGGGATCCACCGGCACGACCGACGTTCTCCCGTCTCCATCTCCGAGCCTGACGCCGCCTCCCAACCTCAACCTCGGGAGCGGCGACGTGCAGATCACGCTTCTCTGGACCAGCGACAGCGACCTCGACCTCCACGTCATCGACCCGGCCGGGAACGAGATCTACTTCAGCAACCCGTCGTCCTCGACCGGCGGCAGGCTCGACCACGACGAGGTACCCGGTTGCGGCAGCGCCGCGACGACCCACGCGGAGAATGTCTTCTGGGCCGCTGGCACCGCGCCCTCCGGTCAGTACAAGGCCTTCGTCAACAACTACGAGCCCTGCTCGACGTCGTCCGACTACCAGCTGACAGTCAAGTCGGGCGGCCAAGTGGTCTCCAACACCACGGGGACCATTCCCAACGCGTCCGACTCCAAGTCCGACCCGGTGATCTTCAACCGCCCGTAAGGCTGTGCCCGGTGATCGTGCAGCGTGCGTGGTTGTCAGTTCTTCTGCCCCGAGAACTCGTACCCACAGCCGGCGGTGTTGAGCAGCGTTTCATATGTCCCGTGGAAGCGCGTCACGCCGGCGTTGCTCGAGAAGTTCCCGCGGAGGGTGTGCGTGGTTCCGTCCGGGTCGGCGCTGGTTGCCTGGACGGCGTAGCTGGAGGTGTCCATGGTGCCGTTCAGCGTGTTGCCCGTCGCCTGGCCGGTCCCCGGGAAGTAGATGGTGACGGTCGTACCGTTGCCGGACACCTTCATGGCGAGAGGCCCAGTGTCGGACCCACAGCCACCGATCCCCTGGGTCCCCGACGGGTCGATGCTGTACTGACCATCGACCGACACCGTCTCGGCCGCTGGAGGGCTGGACGGCTCGGCAGTCGGTGGGTCGGGGCGCGAGCACCTCTGCCATTCCGCCGAGTTCGACGCGCTGCTGAGGAGCCCCGTCATGCCGTCGCGCCATCCCTGCACCTTCTGGTCGACGAGCGCGTCATGGCCTCGCGGCCGAGGGTTCGATGCTGCGCTCCATCCAAGGGCGCCGCCATCCCAGGTGAGGCCGAGCGCTGCCGCCACGTGCAGGATGCACTCCTCGTGAAGCCCAACCGGCGAGAAGTCAACGAAGGACAGGCTTGGCGGAGAGGATAGCGACGACCCCGCCACGGCCAACGGGTTGTGGCCGTGCTGCTGGTCGTACGTGGCCGCTGCCCACCCGCCCACAGCGACGGTCATCGTCGTTCCCACGAAAAGGATGAAGCCGCCCAGCACCGCCCATTCCCAGAATCCCTGGCCTCGCTCACCGAGCCGCCCCCGGCGTCCCCCGCGGATCATCGGAACGCGTCCCGACGTGACAGCCACGTGGAGCGCAGCGCCTCCGCGGTGACGAGGAAACCGCCCACGATGATCATGAGGGCACCCACGCCGACGTCCGGGTATGCCGCCGATCCCAGCTTGCGCAGCACGATGTGGACACCTGTGTTCGTGGCCGGGGCAGCGATCGCAAGCAGCGCGACTGGGGGCAGCGGGTGACGCAGTACGAGCGGCAAAGCTACCAGGACGACAATCAGCATGAGCAGACCGACGCTGAAGCTGCTCGGGTCTGGCGAGTCGGTGAAGAGGTACTGCGCGGGGACCTGCCAGGCGGTGACGGAGAGCCCGGCCAGGGACACGAGCGGCAGGAGGCTCCCGGCGATGACGAGTGCGGCACCGGGGAGGGCCAGGAAGCCCACGGTGGACAGCGGTCCTGAACCAGCAGGAAGCCGCCGCGGGGTGAACAACAGTCGAAGTGCCGCGGCCGGCCCGCGTGCAACCTGCCCCTGCCGGTACGACGAGACGCCGGAGCCGTCGTCATCGCCCCCCGCCGTGGCTGGTGGCATTGTCACGGAGCTGCCGCCGAAGGGCTCGAGCAAGCGCCCATCAACCCACGCCAACCAGCCGTTGGAACACGCGACGCGCGCCCAACTCCCCTGCCACTCCACCACCGCCACGGACAGGCCTGGGTCAAGGCGCTCCCCGACCCGACCGGGGCGGTCGGCGACGGCGCCAACCAGGTCGTCATCCCGCCGCCGGGAGCGACATGGGTGGGCACCCACACCTCCGGCGCCGTCGTCGGCGCTGGTGCGACGCCTTCCCCTGTCGGTTGCAGCCACTCTTTGCCAGAACTCAGTGGAATCAGGCGGCTCGCGTCCACCCATGCCTGCCAGCCGTTGGAGCACACGACATGTGCCCACGCTCCCTGCTGCTCCAGCAACTGGACGTCCAGCCCAGGGTCGAGGTTGACAACAGGTGGCCGCAGACCATCGGGCACGTCCCAGGAGGGGAGGCCGTCCACCGGGACGGCATGTGAGGGCGCGTACGCCACGCCCACCGGCCCGGCCGCCGGCGGCACAGCGGGCACTCCCGGCTCGCCTGCCGGCGGCTGCGTGCTCATCGCCAACCCCCGCGATTGCGACCGCTGCGGGCCATACCCCCCACCCTCCCGGTTCGCTGTGCGCGAACCATACTCAGTCGCGAGTGGAAAGTCATCAGCGGCCGCACGGCGAGCCGGCGCGAAGTCGCGCCGAGTGGGGAGTGAGCTGCGCCGGCTCTGCCGGTGCTGCGAGAGGGCTTGACTTCGCGGATCGTCTATGGGGCTTCGGCCTCAAGCAGGGCCTTGAGGTTCTCCTAGACGGTGGCGAGCCTTGTTCCGCCATCGACCGGCCGAAGCGTGTTGTCGACTTCGAGGTGGACCGGTCCGGAGGTCGTCTTGCTAGTGAACTTCTCGTTGGCGACGTACCCAGTGCACTCGGAGAGCGACTCGTAACTGCGTCCCAGGATCCACCGAACGCGGTGCTTCATCATGCCGGTACGCTGACTGATCGAGTCACGTTCGCGGTCCTGCAGTGGCGACGCCCACGCGGTAGGCGCCCACCGGCGTCTGCCGGCCCTTGACCAGCTCGGGCGCGAGGCGCTCAGCGATGGGGGGCGGAGAGAGTGCCGCGTACGTCGGCTCGCTCAACACCGTCTGACCTCCCTCCGCCCACTGCTGCAGACGCTGGGCGAGATTGACCGCGTCACCGACAACGGAGTACTCCAAGCGCTCGTCAGAGCCCAGCAGCGCCGCGGCCACGTCCCCGGTGGAGATGCCGATGCCCAGATGGAAGACGGGCAGTCCCTCCGTCTCCCAACGGGTGTTGACGGCCGCCTGGCGCTCATGCATCGCCTCGGCTGCGCGCACGGCTCGCTCGGCCTGATCTTCTTGTGGGAAGGGAGCGCCGAACACCGCCATGACAGCGTCCCCGACGAACTGCATCACCGTGCCGTCCTCGGCCAGGAGCGCCCGGTTCATCTCGGCCCGGTGCTCGTGAAGCTGTCCTGCAAGCGCGCTGGGGTCGGCAAACTCCGCGATCGTTGAGTAGGCCCTGATGTCGGACATCAGCACGGTGACAAGCAGCCGCTCGGTCTCACCGGGTCTGACGCCCTGCTCGCGCAGCTTCTGGGCGATCCCCCCCGGAAGCATCCGGCTGAGACTCTCTCCCTGCTCCTCGCGATCGACGATCGCCTTGTGAAGCAGCTTGAGGCGCTGCAATGCACCCTGCGCGCCGCCACTGGCCTCCTGCGCCAGCTTGAGGAACAGCTGCTCGACCGCGTCCGACACCGCCTCCGGGGTGGACTTCAGGCCCACGGCGATGGCCTTGATCGGTCGCCCCTGGGCGACCATGGCCAGGAGCTGTTCTTCGATCGCGCTCAGCCCGCCGGCCGCCGTGACCGGGCTGGTGAGCGCGTTGACGATCCTGGGGTCGAGCATGGAACCGCCCGTGCTCACCTCCCGGACAGCACGGCAGAGCTGATCGCCCTCGGCCACCCCGTCCTTCAGGAGATAGGCGTAGCCCGCCGCCCCCTCGCTGAGGAGCGAGATCGCGTATTCGGGCTCGTCGTACTGCGACAGGATCACGATCCCGGTCCCCGGATGCTGCTTGCGAACCAGACGGGCGGCGCGAATTCCCTCGTCGGTGAAGTTGGGAGGCATGCGGATGTCGGTGACGACAACCTGGGGTGTGAGAGCGTCGGCACCGGCGACGAGTTCGTCGTAGTCGCCTGCAACGCCGACGACCTCGATGTCACCGGCGGTGAGAAGCAGCGCCCGCACCCCCTCGCGGACGATCAGGTTGTCGTCGGCGAGGACCACCCTGATGCTCGCGTCGGTTGCCATGAGGTCACTCTATTGACGTCCGGGGATCCGGCATAGGGGGGCGGGCACCACGAAACCGGGTGGCGGGCATCCCCGAAGTCGCTCGCGCGAGCACCATCGACATCCGGCAGCGCGATTGCGAAGGTAGCGGCGGAGGTGCAGAAAATGCGCGTCGAATCGTCGGTGACCTCGATCTCCTGGATCCCGTCCGAAGCGGTGCAGGGGATGACCAAGCTGCCGTTCCAGATGGGCGTCGCCCACTACGACGAACCGCCGCCCGACCAGGTCGACGACCTGGAAGCGCTGGGCACGGCGGACCGGTTCCGGTTCGCCAACCAGCTGAGTGCGTGGATCGAGGTCGACGACCACGGGCACATCACCGGGCACGGCTACAGCGGGGCCGGGCACATCGGCTCCACCACGCTCCGCCTCGGCGGCCGGGTGGCGACATTCGCCGCCGTGCCGTTTCCCGATCGCCAGCAGGCGCCCGCCGTCTCAGACGGGTCCGTTCGCTTCGTCCAGACGGCGGGAGGACGCACCGGGGTGCCGGCTCCTCGTCGTGTCGTCCACCCGCCCTTCATCCAGATCTCCGCCCCGCTGGCGTGGACGACCCTGTCTCTGACCCTGTCCGCCGACGGCAGCTCGTCACACGAGCTCGTGGGCGCCAGTCCCTTTCCGCGCCACTGGATCTACGACCGCGAGGGCAAGCTGGTCCAGAAATCGGGACTTGTCGACTTCAAGGGTTGGTATCAGCGCGCATTCGGCGCCCACTCACCCTGGGGAGACGAGGACTCGCCGGCCCTGGTCAGCGAGGTCGAGAGCGCCCTGGAGCGCGAACTCTCTGGACACATCATGCGCGGGGGCACCAAGCCTCGCATCACCAAGCTGGCTCAGGGCCGCACCCTTGTCGACGAGGGAGACGAAGGCTCCGATGTCTTTCTTGTGCTCGACGGTGTGGTGTCGGTCGAGGTCAAGGGATCCGCGTTGGGTCAGCTCGGGCCCGGAGCCGTGCTCGGCGAGCGCGCCCTCCTCGAAGGGGGTCGACGCACGGCCACCCTGCGAGCGGTGACGCCCTGCCGCGTGGCCACCATCAGCGGCGAGGAGCTGGACCCACAGATGCTGTCGGAGCTGGCCGACGCACACCGCCGCGAGGGTGACTAGGGGGACGCGAACGGCGCCCACCGGGCCGCGGCCGCAGCGGCGCGACTCTCGTCCAGCCCAGGTGAATCAGCGCCCAGGGGCTCGGTACTCGATGGTCTTCTTCACCGCGGCGTCGATGTCTTCGGCGCTGATGAGGACGCGCAGGCTCGTGGTTGCTCCGCCGGCAGCACCGACACCAAGGCTGAGGGCGGCGGCGCTGATGTGGTCGGGCATGTCGATGATGACAAGCACATCGTCGTCGCCAAACACGTAGTAGAACGACTCGACGCTACCTCCCAGGCCTTTGACGGCGGTCTCGATCGCCGCCCGCCGTCCCGTACCGCCCTCCTTCAGGAGCCCCTTGAGCCCCTCATGGGTGTAGGACGCCTCAACCAGGTACTTCGCCATGGCCATGCCCTCTGTTGAATCCGGCCGCGATGGCGGCCGTTCGCTCACTCGGCGATCCTGACAGGTTGCGGCAGCCTGTGAGAAGGGCCTGTACTCGTCCACCATCTCCGTTCAGACTCGCGATTCGGCACCAGGGTCTCACTGCGGAGCTCGAGCTGCTGGACCGCGAGCTCTGCCGCCTGACGGCCGAGGTTGCCCCGACCGCGGCGCGAACAACGCGCTGTGGCGCATCGTCATGGTCCGCCTGACCTGCGATGAACGCACCCAGACGTACGTCGCTCGCCGCACCGCTCAGGGCATGGCCAAGCACGACATCATCCGGTGCCTGAAGCGCTACGTCGCTCGCGAGGTCTTCCACGCCTGTCGGCTGTATTTGATCTCAGAACCGCTGGCCGGGGAGCGAGGGTTCGCACCTCGAATCCGGGCCTGAGCGCTATGGCATGGAGAGTGGGAGGTCGAGCGTCGGGGCTTCACGTATCTTCTGTTCGTGAACACGCTCGTCTATTCCTCACTGGCACCCTAGCCGGCGTCGCGATCGGCCGCACCTCGCCGGCGTTGCGGGAGCCGCGACAGCCAAGCGAGTGTGGAGCTCGACGGCTCCGGGCCGGCAGCAGAACTGCATCGCCGCCGTCTGAGCGTCAGCTGTCGATCGACGCCATGCTCGCGTAGCGCTCGCCCGCGGCGGCGCCGAGCGGGACCGCCTCATCGAGCGCGGCCAGATCCTGCTCATCGAGGGCGACATCAACGGCGGCGACATTCTCCTCGAGGTAGCGGACCCGCTTTGTGCCGGGAATGGGCACGATGTCGTCGCCCTGGTGCAGCACCCAGGCGAGCGCGCTCTGCGCCGCGGTCACGCCCTTGCGGCGGGCCACCGCCTCCACCGCGTCGACGATGGCCAGGTTGCGCGCGAAGTTCTCGCCCTGGAATCGCGGGTAGCGACTGCGTCCATCGTCGGCGGCGTAGTCCGGGGTGCGGAAGCGGCCGGTGAGGAAGCCCCGGCCAAGCGGGCTGTAGGCAACGAAGCCGATGCCCAGCTCGCGGCAGGTGGGGAGGATCTCGGCCTCGGGGTCGCGGGTCCATAGCGAGTACTCGGTCTGCAGCGCGGTGATCGGATGGACCTGCTGGGCGCGCCGCACCGTCGCCGGCGCCGCCTCGGAGAGACCGAGGTGACGTACCTTCCCCTTCTGTACCAGCTCGGCCATAGCGCCGACGGTTTCCTCGATCGGCACCTTCTTGTCCACGCGATGCTGGTAGTAGAGGTCGATGACCTCGACACCAAGCCGCTGTAGGGACGCGTCGCAGCATTGGCGGACGTATTCCGGGTCGCCGCGCACGCCGAGGAAGTCACCCTTTTCGTTGCGCACGTTGCCGAACTTGGTGGCCAGCACCACCTCGTCGAGCCGGCCGGCGATGGCCCGGCCCACCAGGCGCTCGTTGGTCCACGGGCCGTACATGTCGGCGGTGTCGAGGAAGGTGACGCCGAGGTCGAGCGCGCGGTGGACGGTGTCGATGGCCTCGGTCTCATCGGCGGCGCCGTAGGCGTCGGACATGCCCATGCAGCCGAGTCCCTCAGCGGAGACAGTCAACCCCTGTCCCAGCGTGCGCATCTTCATGGCGTGTTCCTGTGGTGGTGGTTCGTGCTGCGATTTCTTCTTCATGATGGCGCACTGACCTGCGCACGCGACTTGCGGACGCGACCTCGCATTGGGGCGATGTGGGGTTCCGTGAGTCTTCCGGTTAGCTTAGGGCGGCCAGCAGCAGGGCGCGGGTGTCGGCATCAAGGGTCAGGTCACCGTGCTGCTCGAGCAGCGGGACGAGCTCCCCCAGAAAGGGCTGAAGCCGCTCCGAGCACACGTAGCCGGACGCCTCCCAGGCCACCGTCAGCGCCTCCCGGAAGAGGATGCCGTACATCCGGCGCCGCGGCACTCGCCGGCGCACCGCGACGCGCTCCTGGGCGCCGCGGAGCACGGCGCTGGCATGGGTGCGGTGGTATCCGGTGGCCATGCAGAAGGCATCCAGGATCGCCTGGCGCTCCGCTCGGCTGGCCGCGGCGTACCGCTTGCGCAGGTCACGGGCCAGCTCGTATCGATCGGCAACCCGCATCGGCGCCTCCCCGGGAACCCCCGGGCCGCGCTTCCCGTCGGCAAGATTCCTTGGTGACGGAACGTTGGCCGCAGAAACAGATTCTCGGTGAGGGAATACGCAGGTTGGCGTCTGCCGCGCTGCACCTGTAAGATCGTCGCCGTTCGATGGGCGCTTACCAAAAGGAGAGGCCATGAGCCGTCCCAGGTCTGTATCACTCGGATTCGTGGTGTGGGTGGTGATTGGCGTGATCGTGGCCTCCAACCATCAGTATCTGGTCAACCTCAAGACCCTTGGCGGCATCCTGTCGGCGCTTCTCGCGATTCTGCTCTGGCCCCTCGTCCTGCTCGGCACCAAGATCACCATCAACATCTGACCAGCCGCCCGGCCGCCTGCGACGCAGCGAATCGGGCGAGCACGCTTCTTCAAGGAACAATCGCTGCCGCCGCCCAAACCGCGCCCACCTGGTCGCGCTGCTCCGCGTGGCCGCATCACAGCACCTCACATCAGACGGGTGTTGCAACGACCCCTTGAACCCAAGCCCGCACAGCGGCACGCGTTCGGTAGGGCCGGCCCCCTCGATTCGCTCCGAGCCTCGACCGCCCTCGAGCCATGCCGGGCGGCCGCGATGTCGCAGTCTGCTCGAGGACGCGGTACGGTGTAGACCGTGACCGAAACCGCCGCGGGTGATTGAAGGAGGCTGCAAAATGACTGTGCAGGTACACACCGGAGCCAAAATGGGCCGGAGCAGCTCCCGGATCGTCTCGCTGCTGATCTTGATCACAGCTGTGATCGCCGGTGCCTGGCCGGCGGCGGCATTTGCGGCCACCCAACCGAGGCTGGGGACGGCCCTCAACTTCACGGTCCTGGCAGGCTCGACGATCACGAACACCGGTCCCAGCGTGATCACCGGCAATCTGGGATTGCACCCAGGCACCTCCGTGACCGGATTCCCTCCCGGCAGCGTCACCGGTACCGAGCACGTCACCGACGCCGTGGCGCTGCAGGCAAAGAACGACCTGGTCACCGCATACACTGACGCCGCGAGGGCGCCGTCGACCTCCAACCTGACCGGTAAGGACCTCGGCGGGCTGAACCTGACCCCGGGCGTCTACACGTTCAGTTCGTCGGCGCAGCTGACCGGGCCGCTCACCCTGAGCGGCAACGGCGTGTTCATCTTCCGGATCGGCAGCTCGCTGACCACCGCGAGCAACTCGGTCGTCCAACTCCGCAACGGTGCCCAGGCGTGCGCGGTGTACTGGCAGGTTGGCAGCTCGGCCACGCTCGGCTCGGCCACTCAGTTTCAAGGCAACCTGATGGCACTGACCAGCATCACCATGGTGACCGGCGCCAACATCCTCACGGGGCGGGCCCTGGCTCGAAACGGCGCACTCACGTTGGACACCAACCGCATCACCCCACCAGCCGGCACGTGCACGCTCGGCGGCGGATCAGGCGCCCCAACGCCTTCCGCCGGCGCTGGCGGCTCCATGGTTCCTGGCCTTGGCTTGGTGATCATCGGTGGTCTGACGGTCGCAGTCGGGCGTAGACGGAAAGTGAGGTGAGAGAACGCGACGACGGATGATGGCGGCGTGGGTGGCCGGTTTTGCCTGACCGCTGACAATGGACGGTCGACCGCGTGCAATTGAAAGAGCAGACAGAAGCGCTCGGGTCGGCACGAGCGAGAGGAGTACACGCAGGCGTGTGACGCTGCGTGGGCTAGGCCTCGGTGGCGGTGCACTGGCGTGCCAGGGCCACCAGGTCGTGCGAGCGGGCGGGCACCGAAATGGTGTCGATGTGGATGGCGCTCAGTCGTTGGGGGCACGCGCAGCGGCTCGCGGTGACGCCGGGCGGTGAGCCCCTGCGCGGCAATGGCCAGTGCCGCGCGTCCGCATTGCTCAGCTCCAAGGCCTCAGCTCCAAGGCCACGGATGGCACTGTGCAAGAAGTGGCGTCCGGCCGAGAGTGGGCTCAGGCGCGGCGAATGACGCGATGCTGCCAAGCAGGGCGCATTCGGCGTAGGATCGCGCCCAGAATCGACCGAGATGGCCGCCGAGGCAAGGAGGGCGATGTGCGCACCGCGCGATCGAGAAGGGCGTTCGGGACACTGGCCGCGGCGGGGGTTCTGGCACTTGCAGCATGTGGCGGTTCGAGCAGCACCAGCAGCTCGGGCGGCTCCTCGCAGGCGAAGATCGGCGGCAACGTCACCGTCTGGGCGGTCTGGTCGGGGACCGAGCAGAAGGACTTCCAGGCCGTGCTCGATGGCTTCAACAGCAAAACGGGGGTCACCGCACAGTTCCAGTCGAAGGGTGACCAGCTGCCGACCGTCCTGGGCACGGCAATCAGCGGGGGCGCCCCGCCGGACGTCGCCATCCTTCCCCAGCCCGGCCTGCTCCATGACCTGGTCAAGAAAGGCGCTCTTCAGCCCATCGACAGCGTCGTGGGAGACGTGCTCAACAGCCAGTACGCGAGCGTGTGGAAGAACCTCGCCACCGACTCAGGCAAGACGTACGGCGTGTACTTCAAGGCGGCCAACAAGAGCACGGTCTGGTACAACGTCAAATCGCTGACCGACGCGGGGATCACTTCGCCGCCCGCCACCTACGACGACCTCCTCAAGGACATGAGCACGCTACAGCAGGCCGGGACAACGCCGTTCGCGATGTGCGGCGGCTCCGGTTGGACGCTCACCGACTGGTTCGAGAACGTGTACCTGCGGATCGCCGGCGTGGACAAGTACAACGCCTTAGCGGCGCATACGATCCCGTGGACCGATCCCACCGTCACCACCACCTTCCAGACGCTGGCGAAGATCTTCGGCAACGACGCCAACATGGTCGGCGGTAAGGCCGGCGCCGTGGCCACGCCCTTCCCGGACTGCGTCAGCCAGGCCTTCGGCCCGACGCCGAAGGCCGCGATGCTCTACGAGGCCGACTTCGTGGGCTCGGTCATCCCCACGGTGAACAGCACCCTGGCGGCCAGCACCGGCTACAACTTCTTCCCCTTCCCATCGGTCAACGGCTCGCCCACCTCGGTGGTGGCTGGAGGTGACGTGGCGGTGATGCTCAAGGACACGCCGCAGTCCGAGGCACTGCTGAAGTACCTCGCCTCGCCTGACGCCGGCACCATCTGGGCCCACCTCGGCGGCTTCACCTCGCCGAACAAGCAGGTGAGCCTCTCGGTGTACCCCGACGACATCTCTCGCGCCGCAGCCAAGGGAGTCATCGACGCCGGAAACAATGTCACCTACGACATGAGCGATCAGGCACCCGCCGCGTTCGGTGGGACCGCCGGTTCGGGCGAGTGGGCGGACCTGCAGAACTGGGTGCGAAACCCGTCTGACATCAGCGGCACCGAGACCAAGCTCGAGGCGGACGCCGTCGCTGCATACGGGCACTGAGTTCGGGGGCGAGCTCGCGGTATGACGACAGTCGCCGCACCGCGGGTCCGGCCCGTCCCCGAGCCACGCACCGGTAGGCCGCGGCGCGGGGGCGGCCTGCGTCGAAACGCGGTGGTGGCTCTCTTCATGGCCCCGGCCGCGGTGCTGCTCGGCGCCATCGTGGTCTATCCCACCATCGCCACCGTGGCCCGGAGCCTCTACGACGACAGCGGCAACTTCATCGGCGCCGGCAACTACAGGACGCTCTTCGGCACCGCCGACATCCTGGTGGCCATCCGCAACAACGCCATCTGGGTGATCGTCTTCCCCTTCCTGGTGGCCTTCCTCGGCCTGGTGTTCGCGGTGCTCACCGAGCGCATCCGCTGGTCCACCGCGTTCAAGACGATCGTCTTCATGCCGATGGCAATCAGCCTCTTTGCCACCGGCGTGATCTGGCGCGTCGTCTACGAGACGGATCCCAGTCGCGGCGTGCTCAACGCCGCAATCGGCACCGTCGCCGACACCATCCATCAGCCGGGGATGTACGCACTGCCCAACATCAAGCCGAGCAGTGGACTGACCGCGGCAGGCGACGGCGGCATGGTGAGCAAGAACGCAGTCGATGCCGGTGGTGCGCTGCAGCTCGGCCTCACGGGCATCTCGCCAAGCGCCGTGCCTCCCTCGGCACAGGTCGCGCAGCCGCCGTCATCGGTCGCCGGCGCGGTGACCGGGCTGGTGTGGCGCGACTTCTCGCCCGGCGGCCACATCGGAGTCGTCGACCCCGGGGAGAAGGGGCTGCCGGGCATGCGGCTCAACCTGCTTGCTACTGACGGGCATACCGCCGCCACCACCGCGAGCGGTAACAACGGAGCGTTCCGGTTCGACGGGGTGTCCGGCGGCAGCTACCACGTGGTGCTCGATGCGGCCAACTTCCGCCCGCCCTTCGGCGGCGTCAACTGGCTGGGGGTGCAGTCGCTCACCCCGGTCAGCGGGCTTGGCACCACCGGCCAGGCGCTGCTGGCCATCCCGCTGGCTGACCTGTCGGCGATCGTCGCCATGCTCTGGGTGTGGAGCGGGTTCGCCATGGTGATCATCGGCGCTGGGCTGGCGGCGCTCAACCGCGAGGTGCTCGAGGCGGCGCGGATGGACGGCGCCAGCGAGCTGCAGACGTTTCGCTACGTCACCTTCCCCCTGCTCCGCCCGGTGCTGATCGTTGTGTTCATCACCATGATCATCAACGTGCTGAAGATCTTCGACATCATCCTGTCGCTGGTCCCCGACTCATCGCAGCAGCAGGCCAACGTGATCGCGCTCGAGATGTGGCGCGTCGCCTTCACGGGTCTCAGAGGCAAGGGGCTGGGCAGCGCGATCGCGGTGTTCCTGTTCCTGCTGGTCATCCCGGTCATCGCCCTCAATGTCCGGAGAATCCGCGAGTGACGGCGCTGGCCACTCCTGCTCCCACCCCTGGCGGCGCAGCGCCGCGCAACGCCGGGCTGCGCCGCATCTTCGGACGCAGCTCCGTCAACGTGGTGCTGGTCATCGTCGCCCTGTTCTGGTTGGTGCCCACCGTCGGGCTGCTGGTCACCTCCTTCCGTCCCGCCCAGGACTACTTCTCGTCGGGGTGGTGGCACGCGATCACCAGCCCACTGTCGCTGACTACCAGGAACTACCAGGCCATCTTCAAGGGTGGTGGCATTCCCGACGCACTGCTGACCACCGCCCTGATCACTGTCTCGGCCACGGTGCTGGTGGTGCTGATCGCATCCCTCGCTGCCTATGCCATGGTGTTCCTCAGCTGGCGCGGACGCGACTGGGTCTTCGTGCTGATCGTCGCGCTGATGGTGGTGCCGCTGCAGATGGCGCTGATCCCGGTTGCCGACCTGTACGGCCACGTGGGCCTGTTCGGCACCCTGCCCGGCGTCATCCTCTACCACGTCGCCTTCGGTCTGCCATTCGCCATCTTCCTGATGCGCAACTTCTACACCGGCATCCCCAAGGACCTGGTGGAGGCGGCGCGAATTGACGGCGCCAACGAGTGGATGATGTTCCGCCGCATCGTGCTGCCGCTGGGCAAGCCGGCGCTGGCCTCGCTGGCCATCTTCGAGTTCCTCTGGGTGTGGAACGACCTGCTCGTCTCCCTGGTGTTCCTGGCCAGCAACCCGCACGTGCCCATCACCGTGGCGATCTTCAACCAGCTCCGCACGTTCGGCACCAGCATCGACATCATCTCCACCGCCTCGTTCATCTCCATGATCATCCCGCTGGCGGTGTTCTTCGCCTTCCAGCGCTACTTCGTGCGCGGCGTGCTCGCCGGCGCGGTCAAGTGAACAGAGTGGGGTTGCACTGAGATGGCGCGCATCGCCTTCGAGCATGTGAGCAAGCGATACAGCGCTGATGTCCTCGCGGTCGACGACCTCGACCTCGACATCCGCGACGGGGAGTTCCTGGTCCTGGTGGGGCCGTCCGGGTGCGGGAAGACGACGGCCCTGCGATGCCTCGCCGGGCTGGAGGACATCACCTCGGGGCAGATCGTCATCGGAGACCGCGTGGTCAACGACCTGCCCCCCAAGGACCGCGACATCGCCATGGTTTTCCAGAGCTACGCGCTCTACCCTCACATGAGCCTCTTCGACAACATGGCCTTCAGCATCCGGATGCGCAAGCGACCGAAGGCGGAGGTCGAGGCCAAGGTGCGCGAGGCGGCACAGATCCTCGGCCTCGAGAACCTACTGGACCGCAGGCCCGGGGCGTTGAGCGGCGGGCAGCGGCAGCGCGTCGCGCTCGGACGGGCCATCGTGCGCGATCCGGCGGCGTTCCTCATGGATGAGCCGCTCAGCAACCTCGATGCCAAGCTCCGGGTGCAGACGCGGGCGGAGATCGCGCGTCTTCACCAGCGTCTCGGCACCACCATCGTGTACGTCACCCACGACCAGGTCGAAGCGATGACTATGGGTGATCGCATCGCGGTGATGCGCGAGGGTGTGCTGCAGCAGGTGGGCACGCCAAAAGAGCTCTACGAGGCGCCGACCAACCACTTCGTCGCCGGCTTCATCGGCTCGCCGGCGATGAACTTCCTCACCGGCCATGTCGTCACCGACGGAGACACCACCGCGCTGGCGCTCGACGGACTGTCCATCCCACTCTCCGGGCGTGCGGCGGCGATGGCTCGGAGCCGAAGCAACGGCTCATCGCTGACCGTCGGGATGCGCCCCGAGCACTTCGACGCGGCCACGCCGGGGATGACCGGGACCGTGCGGGTTCCCGCGGTCGTCGACGTGGTCGAGTTCCTCGGCAAGGATGAGCTGATCCACGCCAATGTTGTCGGCAACGACGTTGTCGCACTCGTCCCCGCGTCGCGTGGAGTCACCGTTGGCGACACCGTCGAGCTAGCCATCGCCGACAAGCTCGTGCACGCCTTCGACCCAGAGACGCATGCCGCGCTCTCGCTCGACGACACCGCGTCCATGACATCCCCGTGATGCGACGCCGGCGCTGAGCCCACCGCGAGCACGACTCGGCGGAGCGCCAGGGCAGCACCTATCGGCTGACTTGGATCGCGGTTCACCAGGTCCCGTGCGATTGGCTGCTGTGAAGGCTGACACCGGAAGCTGCCCTGCTGGACGGACCTGAATCTGGCGGGATAGATGACCGACGCTTGCGGGCAGCGCCGGACCGCGGCTGATGGCGATTGGCGAACGGCAAAGGAGAACAGATGGAGAGTGTGGCGTTTGCAGCACCGATCCTTCCCGGGAAGACCGAAATCGACCGGCAGGCAATGGAATCGTGTGCGCACGGTGAGCGGCAGGCCGCACACGCGGCTTCGCGCACGCGGCACGGCATCAGCAGAGAGGCCGTGTGGATCCAGCAGACGCCCGGCGGCGATGTCGCAGTCGTCTACATGGAGGCGGATGACCTTCAGGCCGCGCTACAAGGGCTCGGCTCGTCCGAGGACGCTTTCGACGTTTGGTTCCGCGAGAACCTGCGCGACGTTCACGGGATTGATCTCGCGCAGGGCTTCCCACCGCCCGAACAAACACTCGACTTCCGGCGTTAGCAGCGGACGGCGAGTTCGCTGACCGCCCGCGCGCTGCCCTCCCGCATCTGGGCGTCCACGGGACGTCCATCGCACGTCCGTCAGACTACGAAGCTGGGGAGAGGATTCGAACCATCTGCCCCTGCGAGCCGAATGGCGAGCCGGCGCGGAGTCGCGCCGAGTTCGTCACCCGGAAAGCGAGAGACAGCACGTTCCCCGCGGTGCAACAGGTGGACGAAATGCGGCTGGTAACCGCCCATCACCGAGCATTTCACCATCCGTTCATCTGCCGGGGATTTGGGCGCGGTGATACCGGCGACAGTCAGGGATGGCGCCGAGCGACACGCCTCGTACTATCCAGCCATGAGCCCACTCACCTCGAGCTCTCAGACCGCCTCAGCAACCCCTCTCGGTTCGTCCAGCGCGACCTTGGATGGTGCCGTGTCCGAAGACGCCGCGGTCACATTGGAGGGCGGGCTCGGCAGTCGGTCAAGGCGCAATGGCACAAGGACAGAGACGCTCGCCACGAAAGCCGTTACCAAAGCACCGAGGCCCGTATTGATGAGAATGTCCCCAAGAGGCATCGGATACCTCCCTGGCCGACCGTATTGGAGCCAGATGCGGTTGTCGGTATAGTGATCCGCACTCTCGATCAACCCTGTGGCGAGCGCAATGGGCAAAAGTGCGTAGTGGCGTTCTGCCGTTAGGGGGTGCTGTGACGCTTGCCTCTGGGGATGCTGACGAACAGGCCCTTCTGGGCGCTGCCGAATTTGTAGCCTCATCGGAGTCCTTGCAGGCGCTCCGGCGGCGCACCGTCGACATCTTGGCAGCGTTGGTACCGAGCGACATGGTGGCTTGGAACGAGGTCGACTTGGGGGGCCATCGAATCGACGCCGTGACGGTCCCCGAGCTTACTCTCCCGCAATATCAGGAGCTCGATCAGGCATTCATTGACCACGTCGGCGACCATCCGGTCATCGCGTACCACGCGCGTACGGGAGATGGTCGCCCTCATGCCATCTCTGATTTCATGGATGCTGAGTCTTTCCATGCAACGGGCATCTACCAGCACTTTTACCGAGTACTGGGGGCGGAGGATCAGCTCAGCTTTATCTTGCCCGACCCCCAGCTGGTGGTTGGCATCGCGTTGAACCGGTCGCAGCCTGGCTTCTCGGAGCGAGACCGTCGAATGTGTAACCTCCTGCGCCCACATGTACTCCAGGCTTACAGGAACGTCGACACTCTGGCACGCGTGCAACGACTGCTGGCCACGATCGACCGCCTAGCCAAAGACCGGGACGAGGAACTGGTGCTGCTGGGACACCGGGGCAACATCGAATACCTCAGCCCCGGCGCCGCCGAGCTGCTTCAGAAGTTCTTTGGGCGCGCCGACACCACCGCGCTGGCCAGTCGGTTTCTGGACTCGTCGGAAGACAATCGGTTTAGGCCGCTGACGTACCGGCGCGACGCACGGGCGTTGGTGGTGCGGCCCCTATGGATTGCGGATAGGTACGCGCTTCTACTCTCTGACCAGCCGGCGGCCGCAACTGAACCAGACCTTCGACGCCTTGGCCTCACAGCGCGGGAGTTGCAGGTGTTGAGGCTCGTCAGCGAAGGCCTCCCAACCAAGCAGATTGCCGCGACCCTTCAGATCAGCCCGCGCACCGTCGACAAGCACGTCGGGCGCAGCCTCGACAAACTGGGCGTGCGAAGCCGCATTTCGGCTGTTCATCTCATCAGCAGCCAGGTGAAGGAGGCTCCGCGGCCACCCGACCCGTTGTAAACCTCCGTACCACCAAAGCCCACGGTCCGCCCACTTCTCCGGCATCTCCTGATCAGCCTGCGCGCCCCCGGGATCGGCGCCGCGTCCACGGTGACCGGCGTTGCCCCCGCGCCGAAACGACACGCTGGCAGGACATTGGCGGACGCCCGGTGATCGTCCACGCTGAGCCCGCCGCTTGAGCAACGATAAGCTCGAACGAGCCTGTCGCGATCGCTCGGGGCCGACCGCTTCGCGTTCACGAAATGTGCACCGCACGTCCGTGGCACATCCACGTTGGCTGGGAAGACTCTCTCTTATTCGAACTACCAAACGGCGCAAACGCGCCTTCGAGAGTTGGCTAGCGCGATGGGTTGAAGGCCCCGTGGGTACTCGCAGCTGTCTACACCCGGCCCCTTCTCAAGCGCCCTGCCGGTCCAACAAAGCTATAGAGGCACGGTCGGACCCGGCGGGTGCTGCCGGGCTGCTGCCAAGGGCTCACACACGAACGGAGCGGGATTGTCGAGGGCGGCGTCTGGCGGTCCGGATCCGGCCTGATTCGACGAGCGCATGGCGGAGCAGGAATTCGATCTGGGCGTTGGTGCTGCGGAACTCTTCCGCCGCCCACCCCACGATGGCGTCGTAGACCACTGGGTCCAGACGGAGAACGACCGCCTTCCTCCGAGTGAGGATGGGTGCGCTCGTTGCGGCTGCTCCTATCACTAGTGCACCGCGGCTGAAATAGCTTTCTGGTTGGCATGCGTCAGGATTTCGTCGGCTGTCTTCACCCACACGAAGGGGTGGCGACGGGCATTCCAGTTGTCG